>JAABUI010000712.1_pt1 | contig 22641 bp, 20 predicted proteins | sample 5559111 | NCBI WGS metagenome assembly JAABUI01 (sample SAMN10711870, study PRJNA513365) | rock metagenome | isolation source: Antarctica rocks | place: Antarctica: Victoria Land, Buttleship Promontory
ACATCAACGACGGATCGACCACGAACACCTGCCCTGCGGGGGAAGTCGCAGTACGGACAGGCCAAGCATCTCGCAACTCAGGCCAAGATCAGCAAGCCACGCCGCAAGGGACCTGAATGGTTACCGGGAAGTATCGAAACAGCCCGGGCTTGTCAAACCAGCGGCGCAGGGTGGGCACGTACAGCTCGTTGTTACCCGGCAGGATCTTGCCGTACTGATCGAGACCGGAGACCGCCAAGACACCATTCTTCGTGCCGACCAAGGTGGGATACCAACGCGAGTAGTTCAAGTTGCCTGTCTTGACGTACTGCTCGGTGAAGGGGTTGAACTCGTAGCTGCCGTTGATCCCTCGGTACTCCTGCTTGTCCAAGGTGAGCTTGTCAGCCAGCATGTACACGTTGTGGGCGCGGCCACCGGTCAGGCCGGACACGGCGTACTGGCTGGGGCCCGGGACGACGCTGGCTCGACCCTTGTCGATCGCCTCGACCCAGACCTGGGTCGAGGAGGGCATGGTCATCATCTGGCCGTTCATCAGGTGGTGCGCGGCCGGCGGGACCACGATGTCCTCGGTGGTGCGGTAGGACCGTCCGTTCCTGCCGGTGACCAATGTCCCCTTGGCCAGGGGGAAAGCGGCGTCGTCGGGGTTCTCGTTCTTCACCGTCGCGACCCCGGCGGCGTTGGTCACCTTGCTGGCGAGGACCTCGTACTTCCGGGTGCCTCCGGCAACGAGCAGGTTGCCGTTCGGCAGGAAGGCGTGGCCACCGCAGAACAGGTCCGCCGGGGTCGCGACCTTGCTGAACACGTTGGTCTTGGGGTCCCACAACAAGGTGGCGAACGAGCCTGCCGTGAAGTTGTCGGCATTGTTGCCCGACCCGGCGATCATTAGCACCTTGCCGGTGGGCAGTAGCGCGCTGTGGACGGCGTTGACGCGGAACTGCGACGGGACGTTCAGCAGCGACCAGCTGCCGTACTGGGACTTGAACTCCGGCCGGGACTCCTGGTAGTCGCGCACTACGGACTGCCCAGCACTGACCGCCGTGGGTACCGTGACTGCGAACACAGTCGTCACGGCGCTACCTATGAGCAGGGCGTTGCGGATGCGACGCCGACGCGGCGGCTTGCGACGTAGTGGGACTGTGTGCATTGGTGCGATCCGCGTGGTCATCGATGTGCCTCCAGGACGTGGTCGTCAGCTGTGTCGCGTGGTTGCCAGGCGCTGTGTGCGCCGGCGTGTTGCAGGATCTGAGTCAGCGGGACGACGACAGGCGGCCGTGAGCCGGCCCGTTCCCCCCACCGGGTGGCGTACCGACCGCCCTGCCAGATGAGGACCGGCAGGAAGCTGATGACCATGGTCAGCAACGCCCAGCCGCGCATGAGCGGGTGCGTGTGGTGCAGGAGCTGTGAGACGACGAGCATGATCCCCAGGCCCATTCCCCAGGCGTTGCCGAGGGCGAACGTGCGGCCGGAGTCGGCGTTGGCGTCCGCGCCCTTGGGGGTGATGACAAAGGCGCCCGCTCGGCGCCGCAGGCCGGCCAGGAACGCCGCGACGTACACGGGGGTGCTCAACACCGATACGAACATGCCCGCGACCCCTGAGGAACCTTCCTCTTCGTGTGGACTGATGTTGTGCCGGCGGTTGAAGAAGTAGATCGCCAGCTGCAGCACGGCGGCGTCGACGTAGAGCAGGAGCCACAGGTGCAGCGGCACGCTGACGCCACCGGCACCCGCCAGCAGGTAGGCGGCCAGGTTCGCTGCGCCCAGCAGCCAGGCGAGCGCGGTCGTCGGGTAGTACGACAGGAGCATCGTGTAGTGCACCCGGCGCAGGAACCCCATGCCCCGGGCCGTCCAGAAGGTCGTGAACATCGCCTCGTTGGTCCCGCGGCTCCACCGGTGCTGCTGGGTGAAGAAGTCAGTCCACGAGCTCGGTCCCTCGCCGACGGCCAGCACGTCCGGGGTGTACACCGACTTCCACCGTCGGCCCGTCTCCGGATTCCGCGCGGCGTGCATGACCAACGAGGTCGCCGCGTCCTCGGTAACGGAGTCGACCAGCCCGCCGATCTGCTGCAGGGCCGAGATACGCATCGCGTTGTTGGTGCCGACGAACATCGCGCAGCCGTGGGTGTTGCCGGCCCGCTGCAGGACCGAGTGGAACACGTACTGCTGGGACTCCGCCGCCCGGGTGATGAACTTCTCGTCGTTGCCGTACACCTGCGGCCCGACGACGAAGGCCACGTCGGGGTCTCGGAAGTACCCAAGCAGCCGCTCGACGAAGTTGGGCAGCGGCACGTGATCGGTGTCCAACTGACCCAGAAGTCGTAGTCCTGGCCGTGCTCCGCCAGCCAGGCGTTGTAGTTGCCGTGCTTGGTCCTGGCCTTGTGCGCACCCGCGTCCTGGTTGTACTTCGCGATGCCCTTGCGGGTGAAGTGCCGTACCCCTGACCGACGGCACAGCTGCTTGCACGCCTCGTCGTCGCCCTCGTCGAGCAGCCACAGGTCCAGCGTCCCGGTGTGCCGCATCTGGCCTGCGGCCTTCAACGTCGCCTCGGCCAGGGCGAGGGGCTCGCGGCTCGGAACGATCGAGGTCAGGAAGGCCACCCGCAACCCCCGCTGTGGGCGTACGGGGATCGGGTCGCGGGCGGTGAGTGTCGCGTACGACAGAGTGGCGACGTTGACCAGACGAAACAGCTCGATGACGCCGATGCTGGCGACCAGGGCCATGGACGTGCGGTACTGCCAGCCCGAGCCGTGCGTAGGCCAGTGGCTCGGCCAGACCAGCCAGACCAGGAACGCGCACTCAAGACACAGTGCTGCCAGGACCAGCAGGCTCGAGCCGATGCGCCTGCGCTCCCGCTTCATCAGCGAGACGTACTGGACCTGGTAGCCCGAGTCGCGAGGTGTGCGGAACGGCCCTGTGATCTGGCTGTAACTGTTGTAGTCATAAGGCTCGGAGCGAGCCGCGGTCATGGTCGCCTGCGAACAGGCGATCGGTGGCGTATACGCCTGAACGAGGGCACGGAACAGCAACGGGACATGGATGCCTACTCCTTGGCGCCTACCGGTTCTCATGGGCAAGCGGCAGCGAGGCGGGAGGCCGGCGAACAAGCGGCGGCCGTTCCCACTGGGACGAAGTCTGACGGCCGCGCACGGCCAGTCGGCAGCTCAGCAGGCAGTCGGGAGAAGCATGGATGCCCCATCTCCGGGACCCGTCCGGGACCCAGCCGATGGACGGCGGTCTCGCCACTCGCTCCCCGGACGGTCTGGCGACCGATGTCTCCGTGCACCCGTGGGTGTCGGTGAGGACTGTCCGGATCTTTACGTCGTCACTGTTCACACGCCCGGGGACTCCCGGGCGTCCTGTACATAGTTACGTGGAAGGATCGACAGGAGCAGTGACTGGCTGTTACTTCACCCATTCGGAGCATCTCTGTCCTGACACTTGGTGAGCGAAACGTACCGAGATGGAAGTCACCCGCTGTAAGCGCGACAGCGCCGCCGGACGCGCCCGTGTGCTCGCCGAGCAGGTGTGTGATCGGCGGCACAGTGCCCCCGGACCGCGGTCACGCGGCGCGCTTCGCCGCACAGTTGGACGATCACGCGTACCGCGCGGCCGCGCTCGCCTGCTCCCACAGCGCCACCCGCTCCCCCGACTCCACCATCACCGCCGGCAGCTCCTGGGTACCGCCCGCGGCCTGCCAGCGCGCCACCAGCTGGGGCAAGCTCAGGTCCGCCGCCAGCCTCCCGCCGCCGGACAGCACCACTTCCCTGCCGGTTCCCGCCGTCCGACGGCGTAGCCCGACAGCCGCCCATCAGGGTCATGCCGCTCCCGCACGACCACGCCCGCGGTCCGGAGCCGGTCCAGGAACCCAGCCGGTTCCCGCGCCCCCGCCGCGGCGTACTGGACCTGCTCCCGCAGCCAGTCCCGCGCCGGCACCACCCCACCCCGGCTGGCCTTCCCCACCTCGGCCCAGGTCGTGTGCTGGGCGGCGGTCCGGTCCGCCGGCGCCGTCACCACCAGCCCGTAGCGCTGCTCCGCCGCCAGACAAGCCTCCCGGACCCGCCGGTAGTCATTGGGCACCCTTGCCGCCGAGCCGTCCTGGCGGGCCAGGACCGCCACGGTGTGGTGCTCTCCTGGTCGTGCCGCACCGCGATCCACCGACAACCACCCGGGTCACCGGGCGGCGCGATCCTGGGCCGGTGCATCACGTCCCGGGCCACCTGCGCCCACTCCGCGTCGGTCAGCGACCGATCGGTCGGCGCCACCCGCAGCGGGCAGTGCCACACCATGCTGGTCGTCACCGACGCTCGCCCGGAACTCCCGCACCGCCTGCGCACCCTCCCCCGACAGCACCTGCGGTTCCAACGTCGCCAGTTCCGCCGCCGACCCCAGACCCAGGCCGCGACCAGATGCGGGTCCTGGTAGAGGCCGACTAGGGAGCTCGCAAGCTCGCCCTCGGCGCAGCGACCCTTCGCCGCCGGGGTCCAACCTCCGCTACCGATCGGGTCAGCCCTGAGCGGCCAGCCGCATCACCCCAATGGAGCAGCCAGGACATCTCGCCGGCCGACGACAGACACGACAAGCCGTCCAAGGAAGGCAGTTCCCGTGCACCTGTTACGCCTTTGCACCTCCCGCCCTGCTGCCCCGATGGCTGCCGTCGTCCTGGCCATCTTGGCCGCTCCGCTGCTGCCCGAATCTGCCGCAAGCGCGACTGACAGCTCCTACGAGGCGGAGTACGCCAGCCTGACGTCCGGCGCCGGACAGGTAGTTTCAGACGGGACGGCGAGCGGGGGCAAGGCACTGCTGGTGTGGTCCAACGGCACTGCCAACACCACGGTAACGACCGGCACCTTCGGCCAGCTCGTCGTGCGGGCCAAGGGCGACCAGTGCTCGGGCGCCCCAGCCATGACGGTCTTGGTGGACGGCGTACGGGCCGGGAGCGTGTTGGTCCCCTCGACGACCTGGGCCGGCTACACCATCCCGGGCAGCTGGACCGCCGGTACGCACCGGATCTCCCTGCAGTTCACCAACGACTACCGCAACAGTGTCTGCGACCGGAACCTGCGCCTGGACCGCGTCGCCCTGGTCGCCTCCACCCCCACCGCGCAGCAGGAGGCTGAAAGCACGTCGCTGACTGCCGGCGCGGGCCAGGTGTTCTCCGACCCGACAGCCAGCGCCGGTCGCGGCCTGCTCGTCTGGTCCAACGGCACCGCGGCCGGGTCCTTGAACGCGTCGGCCGGGAGCCTGACCGTCCGCGCCGAGGGCGATCAGTGCAAGGGCGCTCCGCACATGCAGGTCGCAGTCGACGGGACGACCTTGGCGACCATAGCCGTCCCCTCCACAACCTGGGCCGACTACCCCGTACCCGGAACGTGGGCTTCGGGCACCCATCGGGTGACGGTCAGCTTCGTCGACGACTACAGCGACAGCACCTGCGACCGGAACCTGCGCCTGGACCTGCTCCGGGTGGGCAGCAACTCGACCACGACAGCCTCGCCCCCGACAACCACGACCGCGGGCAACCCCTTCCTTGGTGCCACCGGCTACGTCGACCCCGGCTCCAACGCCCGCAAAGCCGCCGACGCCCGCCGGTCGTACGACCCTTCGGGCGCGGCCGCTCTGGACAAGATCGCCGTCGGTACCTCCGCGGACTGGTACGGCGACTGGGTGGCGACGTCCTCCCTGGCCACAACAGTGTCCGCGCGGGTCGGCACGGAGACCGCCGCGGGGGCGCTACCCGTGCTGGTCGCCTATGCAATCCCGCACCGGGACTGCGGGAGCTACTCCGCCGGCGGGGAACCCACCGCCGAGGCGTACCGGCAGTGGATCGGCCAGCTCGCCGCTGGGATCGGTGCCCGCAAGGCGGTCGTCATCGTCGAACCGGATGCGCTGCCACTGCTGGACTGCCTGTCGGCCGCCGACCAGAGCGAACGCCTGAACCTCATCGCCGGCACGGTCACGGCGCTGACAGCGAACCCAGGCACCAGCGTGTACCTCGACGCCGGCGGCGCGAACTGGCAGCCCGCGTCCGTCATGGCAGGTCGGCTGACCCAGGCCAACATCGCAAACGCCCGGGGCTTCAGCCTGGACGTCAGCAACTTCAACACCAATGCGCGGAACACCGGATACGGCGACAGCCTGTCCCCGCTCGTCGGTGGCAAGCCTTTCCTCGTCGACACCTCCCGCAACGGGCTGGGAGCGGGCAACACCTGGTGCAACCCCGCCGGTCGGGCGCTCGGCCTGAAGATGACGACCGCGACCGGTGACCCGCTCGCCGACGCCTACACCTGGATCAAGGCACCCGGCGAGTCCGACGGCACCTGCAACGGCGGCCCCAACGCCGGCACCTTCTGGACCAACTACGCGATCGGCCTCGGACAGCGCGCCCCCCAGTAAAACCGTCGATGTGGGAGACGGCCGATCACCCACACCGTCGCGCGCCTGAATTCGGGCTCTTGCCGTTGCGCGTGAAGTGGTCGACGTGCTGCACGGTGCCGTAGACGCCAGCACTGGCGTCGTCTCGCTCGCGGCTGCGAAGAGTCACCGATCCCACTCCTGACGGGTGCAGCCGGGTCACGACGGCGGCCCGGGCTGGGGTGCTGGAGCTGGTTCTGCCGGCGCTGCCGGACGAGCAGACGGTGGCCTACCTGGCCTCGGCGGCGCACGCCCTGGCCTAAGTGGTGATTGCCGACCGCCGGTACACCGACCTGTACGAGTGGGGCCAGCGCGGCGCCCCGATGTCGCTGGCCGCGGAGATCCAACGCCGGCTGCTGCCGGGGTCCTACACCTGCGAGGCCGCCCAGTTAACTCTGGCCGGCTAGCTGGTGCCGGCGCACATCGCCGGCGGGGACACCTTCGACTACGCCCTGGACCGTGACACCCTGCATCTGTCGGTCACTGACGCGATGGGCCACGGCGTGGACGCCGCGCAGCTGGCCACCCTGGTGCTCGGGAGCCTGCGCAACTGCCGTCGCCGCGGCTTGGGCGTGCCCGAGCAGGCCCGGGCGGCCAGCGCCGCGCTGGCTGCGCATGCCCAGCCGGACCAGTTTGTGACCGGGGGCGCTGCTGCAGGTCGACTTGGCGACCGGCCGGGCTGCGGTGGTCAACGCCGGGCATGTCCTGCCGCTGCGGGTCCGCCGCGGCCAGGTCAGCCAGGTCAGTCTTCAGGTCGACCCGGTACTCGGGGTGCTGCCGAACGCGGACTACCGGCTCCAGTAGCTCGCGCTGGAACCCGGCGACCGGCTGGTACTGCTTACCGACGGGATGCTGGAACGCAATGCCGCCGGAGCCCGCATCGTCGAGCTGCTAGCCACCCTGGTCGAGCTGCTAGCCACCCTGGTCGAGCTGCACCCCCGCGAGGCGGTGCAGACGCTCACCAGCGCGGTGCTGCAGGCCACCGGCGAGAAGCTGCTGGACGACGCGACCGTGCTCGTTCTGGGACTGGTACGGCGGGCTGGACCAAACCCGCGGCGCCACTGCGGGCGCCACCGCCGGCCGCGCCTCACGATAGTTCCGCCGTGCTGCAGGACGGGCAGTGACCTGGCCTTGCTCGAGACACCGCTTCGTACGACTGTTGCGCGGCCCGCACCCCAACCCGGGAACAGCGCGATGGCGATAAGGCCCACGGGCTGTACGAACTCCTCCAGCAGCACCTTGCCGTCCGTTAGACCACCGTGATCGCGCAGCCGGTGAAGGCGAGCAGCATGACGAGCATGTAGCTGCTTGGCCCGAGCAAGCCGCAACGCCTGGGGCAGCGGCACCGGGGTCAGCCACCGGCCCGGCGGGGTATCGGGTGTGGCGTTCCGCGGTTCGGCTGGACCGGACACCAGCGGCAACTGTCAGGGGAGGTAGCCGCAGGCAGAGCAACAGCCCAGCGCCAGCGCTTCTGGCAGCCGACGCCGCTGCTCGCCGGGGGGCTATCGGCCGGTACCCGGTAGGGCGGTGACGACGACGTTGTCGCGGTAGTGGTGGGTGCGTGAGTCGTATGGACCGCCGCAGGTCACCAGCGTAAGCACGGGCCGGCCGTTCAGCCGGAAGACCGCCCCGGGCAGAGCGGTCTTGCGGTAGGTGCTGCGGGACTCCACCCGGTAGTGCAGCACCACCCCGCCGGCGCTGACCTCCACCGGGTCCCCGACCTTGACGCTCAGCAGAGCTGCCAGCGCGCCGATCCCGGACCGGGCGCTGTCCACGTGACCGGCGATCACGGTGGACCCGCTGGCCGCCCCGACTGGCTGTCCACCGGCCCACCACCCCACCTGCCTGGGGTCGCTCGGCAGGTCCAGCTGGCGGCCCGCCGTCACCCCGACGCTCTGCACCGACGCAACGACGTGCTGCCGGGGCAGCGCCAGCAAGCGCGGCACCACCGGCATCGCCGGAGCCTGCGACGCCCGGGCCAGCGGTACAGCTCCCGGCCCCGCCGGTCCCGCCTCGCCCTGGCCGATCGTCAGCCCGGACGCCGCAGCGACCGGGGCTGTGCGGGCCAGGGACACCCCGACCGCCACCAGGGCCAGGCCCAGGACAGCGACCACCAGCGCCGTCCACGAGCCAGCCCCGGTCCTTCGACAGGAACGGCTCACGCGCTCGCGCGGGCCCGTCGCAGCACGATGGTCCCGGCGCCGGCCAGCAGAGCCAGGCCGAGCGCGGCGACACCAACCCCCAGCGGGGCGCTGTCGTTGGCGGCGGCCTGACCGCCGGTACCGGCGTTGACCCCGGTGGGGCTGCTCGACGCCTGCGCGGCCAGCAGCTCATCGAGGTGCTTCTGCACCGTCGGTCCGGACATCCTGGCCACCGCCAACACCCGCGGATCAGAGCCGGCGGCGAGCTCAGCCTTGCCCGCGGCCAGGGCCTGCCGGTGCCCGGCGGTCTGCTGGCGCAGGAACACCGCGTCGAAGGCGGCCCCCGAGGTGGCCTTGGCCTGCGCCAGCTCGCTCTGCTGCATGGCGTTCGGCGCCGACGGCAACGACACACCGAGCAGCTGCGCCTTCGCCCGCAGGGCGGCGTCGCCGGTCGTGTGGCGCCGAGCTCCTTGACGGTCGCGGAGGAGGCCCGGCTCTGCGCCGCCTGACCAGCCGCGATCTCGGTCAGGTTGTGCTGGTGCGCGGACTTCAGCCAACTGCTGTCCTGCGAGGTCGGCGCCGCCTGCGCCGGCGCGGCGGCCAACAGCGCCGCGCCAGCGGCGAGGGTCGTGACAAGGGTGGTGCGGCGGACCAGGGTCATCGTGCCTCCGTGACGATGTGACAGGGACCGGTCGGCCCGCAGCCGACATACCCCTCCGGCACCCGATGCACCGTGCGCTGGCCCGCCTGGTGCTTGTGCTGGCTGCCTGTGCTGCAGGGGGTCAGCCGTTGGCCGCTTGGTGCCCCGGGCACGGGGACCAGGTGGCTCATGGGAGCCGGGGTCAGTGGCGGCTGGTGCGGCAGTCGGCGCACCGGCGGCGGCGGTGAGGGCTGTCGTGCCCGCAGTTCTCACAGCGCCACGTCGTGGCCGTCAGCGCGGGACCGATGCGGGTGTGTACCGGCTCGGATGACTGCCACGTCGTTGCGCGGGGCAGTTGGCTCCCGGTCGGGCTGGCGAGGCCAGTCATGCCCGAAGCGTCCCGTCAGTTGGGTGTCCTGCCATGGCCAGCTGTCGCAGGGCGGCCGCGCAGAGCCGGCTGACCTGAGCTGGGCTCAGACCGGTCTGGTCGGCGGCTTGTCGGTAGGTGACCGGCCCGAACAACACCATGGCCAACAGCAGCCGCTGGCTCGGGGACAGCCCGTCGGCGTGCATCCAGGGTGGGCACATCCGGGCCCAGGTCAGCTCCGCCCAGGTCGTCCACGCGGTGACGTGCCCGGCCCCCGGCGGCCCGGGTTGATCGATGGAGGTGTGCTCGGCGGTGTTCGGCGTGGTCATCGCGTCTGCTCCACCATGGCCTCAGCTCCTTCGTCGTCGCAGGCATCCGTCGTGTCTGGCCGGTGCTGGTCGCTCATTGCAGCGCCGTCAGCAGGTGAGCGGCGAGGACCGCCAAGCCAAGAACACCGACCGACAGGCCGAGGAGCAGGCCGCTCTGGAGTAACTCCGGCAGCAGCGGCTGAGCGCCGGTGTCCAGCGGCGTACCGGCTGAAGGCGAAGGTGAGGGCGAGAGCGAGGACGAGGGCAGCACGTTGGCTCGTATCGGCAGCTTCGCCGTCGGACTTGAGCGCCCATTCGGCTGACGGGACGCGGCGACGCTGAGTGCGTAGCCCGATCACCGCACCCCAGCGGTGAGACGTCGCCGACGGCTGAGCTGCCTGCACCGGCAGCACCAGGGTTTACCAGGGGGTTGATCAACTGTATCGGGCACGCACACCGGGCAGTTGGTAGCTGGTCGGGTCAGACGCGACGCATGCCGAAGCCGTCAGTGTCCACGCCACCGATCGGACCGCCTCTAGAACTAGTTCGGCTGGTTGGCAGGTCCTGGTACTTCTTGTAACCGAACAGCCCCAACAGGCCGCCGAGCCCGATCAGGCCATACCGACCGGTGTGGTCGTTGCTCTGCGTGGTGGACGGCGGGGCCGGAGCCGGGGTGGCCGCGGGCTACGTGACCGTCGGGGCGGGACGGGTACCGACGTAGTCGTGGCGGCGTGTTCGGCGTCGGTTGCGATGGTCTGCTCCACGACGTCAAGCTTGTCGGCGCCGGGACCACCGCGGGCGTGACTTGCGTGGGCCCCGACCTCGCCGACCTCATCGAGTGATCGTCGCCTCCCACGCTGACGCGTTCGGCACCGCCTGAGAACAAGTGGCCGCCGCCCGGCGCCGCGGCCACCCGACGTTCGACCTCGCCGTTGCGCTACCCGCACCGCCGGTGGCGCCGCAGCCGGACTCATGGCACTGCTCGACTGCGCCGGCGACGTCGCCGACCGAGGCTTACTGCTCACACTTCCAGCGGCGCCGGCCAGCCGCGAACTCCGACACCGGCTCCGCGACCAGATCGCCGCCCAACTACAACCGCCAGACACCGACCACGACACGTAACCGCGACGGCGCCCGCGCTCGTCGACGTCGCCGGTCCCGCACATCCCGCAATGCCGCGACCGCTTGCCCAACCCCGTGTGGCTCTGCCAAGGTCCGCTTACATTCGCCCAGAGGTACTTGGCTCCACCTCGAGGCCCAGGTCGCGCTGGCGAAGTTCTTCCAGCTCGGCGCCGGCAGCTACGTCGCGCCGACCGTGCGGACGGTGCAGGCGCTCCCGCGCGAGGACTGGCTGCCGCGAGCGCTGCCCGGGTGCGGCGCAGCAGCTCGGGCGGATCTCCGCTCGTCGCCCAGCCGTTGCGCCGCCGGTCGGTCACGTCGCTCCGCCCACAGCGTCTTGGCCTACCGCATCCGGGGAAGATAACGTCAAGGATGGGCGTGGAGGAGGCGGGAGATGGCGGCGGGTCGGCACGCAGAGTCAGCCGGACGCTGGCGGTCGGTGATCGTCCTGCTGGGGGGCCTCACGGTCGTGACCGTGGCCGGTGTGGCGCTGGAGAGGAGCGCCACGCTCCGCTCCGGCCCACAGGCACCTCGTACGACGTCCGCTCCGGCACCGGATCCAGGGCCACCGAGCCGGGAGCCGGCGGCTCCCACGTCGTCGACGCCGTCGGACGACCCCGAGGCACACGTGCAGCGAGACCCAAAAGGGTTCTCACTGGCCGCGTCGGGCCCGGTTGCCGTGCCCAGGCCGGCGGGGGAGCGCCAGAGCTGGACCCGAGCGCCGTCGCGAACCGTGCGATAGAGGTAGGCCCGGCCATCGGCCACGGCCTCCGTCCCAGGAACGGCGATGTTCCGGTCCGTCCCGGCCCGCGCGCCGGTGACAGAGGCGGACCTGCCAGCGCGCGTGAGCACGCAGACGCCCCTGCCCGGGCCGACCGCGACGGCCACGCCGACGGCGTCTCCGACCCCGACGGCAGCATCGCCGACCGCAGCATCGCCGACCGCCACGTCGACCCCGACCGCGCCGCCGGCGCCCTCCCCACTGCCGTCGCCGTCGTCGTCGCCGACCCCTTCACCGTCCGCCAGCCCCACCCCGCCGCCGACGGCGAGTCCGTCCCCGTCGTCGACCCCGACCGTGCCGCCGTCGCCGTCGCCGTCGTCGTCGCCGACCCCTTCACCGTCCGCCAGCCCCACCCCGCCGCCGACGGCGAGTCCGTCCCCGTCGTCGACCCCGACCGTGCCGCCGTCGTCGTCGTCGTCGTCCCCGACCCCTTCACCGTCCGCCAGCCCCACCCCGCCGCCACGTGGGTCACCGTCTCCAGAAGGCATCGGTTGCGGTACGAGCGGTCTAAAGATGATGCAACCGCTCATGTCGGCGTCGCCGGCGGCGTCGCGGAGCGTCGCCTTGCCAGCCCGTGCCTGCGCCCTGGGCGCGGACTTTGCATCACAGCTAGGAAGCGCTGGGCGCCACGGGTAGCCCCGCTGCTGCCTGCAGGCGGACGTAGTCCACCTCCGGTCGTGGCAGGCGTGCCGCGACATCGCGGACGACCTCAGCGCGCCGTTCCTTGGGCAGCGGGTCGAGCACAGCCCCGAGGACGACGGTGCGCAGAAACGCCTCGAGCTGGTCGCCGGGCTGGACCTGAGCCGGGTCCGGGACCAGCTCGACCTGGACGTCGACGAAGCCGGCGGCGCCGAGGCGCGCCGCGGTCTGCTCCGCCCCGGCGAACTGGAGGGCCTCGTTCACGGACGCCAGGCCGAGGTCAACCAAGGCGGCGTTGATGCTGGCCAGGTTGCCGGCGCCGCCCCATTCGGCGCGCAGGACGCCCCCGGGGCGCAGGACCGCCGCCAGGGACCGGAAGACCGCTTCGTGGTCGGGCAGCCAATGCAGCGTGGCGACGGAGAACACCGCGTCGACCGGCTCCGACAGCGTCAGGGGCTCGCGCAGATCTGCCTGCAGGACGGTAAGCCTGTCGGCTCCCACCGCGCCGAGGCGGTCGCGCAGCCGGTCGAGCATCGTCATCGACCCATCGATGGCCACCACGTGGCCGTCAGGCAGACGCTCGAGCAGCGCGGCGGTGTCCCTGCCTGTGCCCGCCCCGACGTCGACAACCCGCTCGTCACCCCGCAAGTCCAGCGTGGCCAGCAGCCGGTGTCCCCACTGCTCGTGCGGTAGCGGTAAGGCGTCGTACGTCGCCGCGTCCCACTCACGGGGTCGTCCGGTGTTGGTCATGGTGACGAGCCAAGCACCACAGCTCAGCAAATGATACCAACATCCCAATCAGTGGGATCAATCACCGAGGAGGAGCCCCACCTCTTGGCCGCCGCTTAGGGCCGCACCTGCTGAGACCCCGCGGTCGACCGTTCCTCGGTGCGAGTAGCGGGTCACGGCGCCTCGCAGTCGACCGGTGCGGCAAGGGCTGGGCGGGAGGCGCGCAGAGCGCGGGAGGTCGCCAGATCGCCTACCGGCGAGAGCGAGTGGCGCGGACTTGATTGCGGAGGTCGCGGCTAGCCTCGGCGACGTGCTCGACGACGTCACCGGCCCATCTCGCCAGGCAGACTCGGGTCAGGGCCGTAGGGCTGGTCGCTACGGTGTCTGCCGGTCCACCTCTTCCTGCTCGCGGACCGCGTGCTGCTGGTCGCGACGTTCAGCGTCGTCGTAGCGGTCCAAGGCGCTGCCATCTCGAGCGAGGAGCTCGTGCCTCCGCTGCAGATGCGCGTGCGCGTCTGCCCGTACCCATCTGCTCACCTCGACGGCCCCGGCCACCGAGGACGTGACCGCTCCTCAGTACAAGTCCACCAGCTGCTCGCGCCGGTCCGCCTCGAGGTCCCGCTCGCCCGCGTGCTGCTCGCGGGTGTTCATCACGGCTCGCGTCGGTCCTGCTCACCGTAACGCTGGTCCTGCTGCCTGGCCCTCTGGTCCTGCTCGCAGTCCCGAGCGTCCGGCTGGATGTCTCGCCGGTCCGGCGCCGGCTCGACCGCACGCGAGTTCATACGGCGGATCTTCCCCAGCGGCGCGCACAAGAACACGCGGCGCAGCGCCCTGGCTGCAAGCAGACGGTCGACCGCGCACCGGTCAATGCCACCCAGCGGACGACGTCACAGATGCCCCTCCTTTAGCGCGGGAGCTCCGCACGCGACCGGGTCGAAGGCATGACTTGATCTATTCAGGGGAACGGAGTTGGATCGAGGGGTGCCCGTCTCCCCCGACCTCGAGCATCTCCTGCGCGACGCCTCCCTGCGCGTGACGCCGCCGCGTCGCGCGGTGCTCGCGGCCGTTTACGAGCACCCGCACGCCACCACCGAGGCACTGCTCGCAAGGACCCGGGAGCGGCTCGGCTCGGTGTCCCACCAGGCTGTGTACGACGTCCTGCGGGCGCTTACCGACGCCGGCGTCGTGCGCCGCATCCAGCCGGCCGGCTCGGTCGCCCTGTACGAGGCGCGGGTCGGCGACAACCACCACCACGCGCTATGCCGCTCCTGCGGGGTCGTCGGCGACGTCGACTGCGCTGTCGGCCACACGCCCTGCCTCACCGCGTCCGACAGCGCCGGCTTCGTGATCGACGAGGCCGAGGTCGTCTACTGGGGACGCTGCTCCGCGTGCGCGGCTCCGTCCCCCACGTCCCCCACGTCCCCCACGTCCCCCACGTCCCCCACGTCCCCCACGTCCCCCGACTCCCCCACCTGACCGCACGGATGACGAAAGGTATGACGTGACCGAGATCGACCCGAAGCCCAGGGACACCAGCGCCAGCCCGACGGGCACCGACACGACGGCGAGCACCAGCGAGTCGCAGAACCCGGTGATCGCCTCCCCGACCGCGCAGGTGACGCAGCGCCCCCGCACCAACCGCGACTGATGGCCCAACCAGGTTGACCTTGGCGTGCTCAACCGGCCGGCCAAGAGCTCGGACCCGCTCGGCCAGGACTTCGACTACCGCAAGGCCGTCCGGAGCTTGGACGTCGAAGCCGTCAAGCGCGACCTCGTCGACGTCATGCGGACCTCGCAGGATTGGTGGCCGGCCGACTGGGGCCACTACGGCGGCCTGTTCATCCGCATGTCCTGGCACGCGGCCGGCACCTACCGCAGCGCCGACGGCCGCGGTGGCGCCGGCAAGGGCGAGCAGCGCTTCGCGCCGCTCAACAGCTGGCCGGACAACGCCAACCTCGACAAGGCCCGCCGCCTGCTGCTGCCCGTCAAGCAGAAGTACGGCCGCTCGCTGTCCTGGGCCGACCTCATCGTGCTCGCCGGCAACGTCGCCCATGACGACATGGGCCTGAAAACGTTCGGCTTCGCCTTCGGCCGCGAGGACGCGTGGCAGCCGACCGAGGTCATCTGGGGCCAGGAGGACACCTGGCTCGGCGACGAGCGCTACGCCGGGAAGGACACCCCTCTCGACCTGTCCGAGGGCGACCTCGGTGCCGTGACGATGGGCCTCATCTACGTCAACCCGGAAGGGCCGCAGGGCCGCCCGGACCCGCTCGCGGCCGCTCACGACATCAAGGTCACGTTCAGCCGCATGGGCATGAACAGCGAAGAGACCGTCGCCCTCATCGCCGGCGGACACACCTTCGGCAAGGCGCACGGCGGCGGCGACCCGACGCTCGTGGGTCCCGAGCCCGAGGGCTGCCCGGTGCACAGCGGCGGGCTAGGCTGGGTCAACCAGCAGGGCACGGGCAAGGGCGCCGACACCATCACCAGCGGCCTCGAGGGCGCATGGACGGCGAACCCGACCACCTGGGACAACGGCTACTTCGACCTGCTCTTCGGTTACGAGTGGGAGCAGATCGAGAGCCCCGCCGGCGCCAAGCAGTGGAGGCCGAAGGACGCCGAGGCGCAGGAGCTCGTGCCCGACGCGCACATCGAGGGCAAGAAGAACCCGCCGATGATGGCCACAACGGACCTTGCGCTCATCGCCGACCCGGAGCTGCGCGCCATCTCCGAGCGCTTCCACGCCGATCCGGACCACTTCGCCGACCAGTACGCGCGCGCCTGGTTCAAGCTGCTGCACCGCGACATGGGGCCCACGAGCCGCTACCTCGGCCCGGATATCCCGCCCGAGGAGCTGGCGTGGCAGGACCCCGTCCTGCCGGTCGAGCACGAGCTCGTGTCCGAGTCCGACGTCGCCGAACTCAAGCGGCAGGTCCTTGCCTCCGGTCTGACCGTCCCGCAGCTGGTGCACACCGCCTGGTCGGCCGCTGCGTCCTACCGCGGCACGGACAAGCGGGGCGGCGCCAACGGCGGCCGGCTGCGCCTGGAGCCGCAGGCGGGCTGGGCGGTCAACGCCGGCACGCAGGACGTGATCGCCACGCTCGACCAGCTTAGGCACGCGTCCGGCATGCAGATCTCGATCGCCGACATGATCGTGCTCGGCGGTTGCGCGGCGGTCGAGAAGGCCGCTGCCGACACCGGCGTCGACGTGACCGTCCCCTTCACCCCGGGCCGCACGGACGCGACGCAGGAACAGACCGACATCGAGGGGATGGCATGGCTCGCGCCGCGCGCCGACGGTTTCCGCAACTGGGTGCAGCCCGACGCCAAGCTGTCGCCGGAGACGCTGCTCGTTGACCGGGCGTACCTGCTCGACCTCACCGCGAAGGAAATGACAGTCCTGGTCGGCGGCCTACGCGCCCTGGACGCCAATACCGGCGGAACCAGACACGGCGTCTGGACCGACCGCCCCGGCGTGCTGACGCAGGACTTCTTCCGCCACCTGCTCGACCTCGACGTGCAGTGGAGCACCAGCGTTGACGCCGAGGGGGTCTACGAGGCCCGCGACTCAGCTGGCGACGTCGTCCGCACCGCCACTGCAGCGGACCTCGTCTTCGGCTCGCACTCGGTCCTGCGCGGTATCGCTGAGGTCTACTCGTTCGACGACGCCCAGGACAAATTTGTCCTCGACTTCGTCGACACATAGGACAAGGTCATGATGCTGGACCGCTACGACGTGGCGTAGCACCTGCTGCAGCCGGCACGGCCCGCCTAACAGCAGAGCGGGGGCACACACCCACCGGGCACTCACCCACCGGGCACTCGCCCGCCGGGCGCGCCCCAGGTGAACTCTCGACCGGTGCCAGTCGGCCAGCCGTCCGGCTCGGGCCGCGCGGGTGCCGCAGCGTCGGCAGCGGCCGGGTCCTACGTCGAGGCGCCAACGGAGTGGCGCGCGACGACCGCGCAGGCGTGCGGGCTGCTCCCGTGGGCGGTCGGCGGCCGGCACCCCCACCCTCGGGGTGCCACTCGGCCGACACCCACGGGCCGGCACCATGCGCAGCCCTTCACGAGGTGGTCCGCAACGACGGGGCCGGGGGGACGGAGTCGATGATCCAACCCTTCTCATCGGTGCCCGCCTGCCCGCCAGCCCGTCGGGAACGTCAGGCGCCCTGGACGGCTAGTCGGACGGCGGGGCGTACAGCTGCAGGTCGTTGCCCTCCGAGTCGCGGAACGGCGCGACTGAGCCCCAGTCGTACGACGAGACGCCTCCGGTAAACTCGACGCCCTGGCCCTGCAGCCGCTGGACCTCGGCCTCGATCCCGGCCTCCGGCTGGAAGGTGATGACGGCGCCGCCGCCACCGCTGCCCGCGGCGCTCTCCCGCGCGTTCAAGCCGATCGACAGCCCGCCCGCTTCGAACTCCGACCACTCCGGAGACTCCATCTTCAACGCGAGGCCCAGCACATCGCGGTAAAAGCCGAGCGCCCGGTCCATGTTTGACACCGGGACCCACACGTTGGACACGCCTGCAAGCACGACGACCCCTCCTTGGCGGCTGAGGCAGCCGTACGTTCTCGTTCTGCTCCGTGCGCGCCGGGCTTACACGCGAGCTCTTCCGGGCATCCCGCGCCGGTCAGGAGTCCGACGTCGCTGGGGCCACGAACGCGGCCGTGTCGTAGTAGGTGGCGAGCCGCCGGACCAGCCCGGCGTCCTCGAGCTCGAGCAGGGACACACCCCGGTACGACACCTGCCGCCCGGTGCGCAGCCGGCCCTCGCCCGTCCACTCCAGCTCCCCGAGCCGCTCGGACTGTTCCACCCGAGAGAACGTCGAGGCGATCTCGTCGAACTGGTCGAGATAGGTCTGCCAGAGCCGCCGTGCCCCGTCGCGGCCGTTCTCCTCGCCACTCACCTCTGGGCGCAGCAGGCGCACGTCCTCGGCGAACACCGCTAGGAACACGTCCAGCTCCCGGCTGCGTTCCAACTCCTGGAGGGCGTCGGCGAACTGCTGCGCGTAACTCATGCCGCTTGGAGTTCCCACATGGTCACGGCCGTACGCGCGCAAGATGGGGCCGGGGCGCAACTGGACCCTTGCGACGACGTGATGCGGGCCTGGATCGCCAGGCCCGGACCGTGAGCAGGCTGGCCGCCGCCCAACTCAACTGCGCTCTCCCGGGGGCGCCGCTGGCAATCCAGTCGACAAAGTGCCGAGGGCTCACCGGCCGGCGGTCGCGACCGTCGACGAGGCGCGCGACGAACCAGAAGTGCCGAGCGGGTTCACCAAGTCGGACCTGGATGTCAGCAGCGACCCGTCAGCAGGACAAGCAGGCCGCCGCGCAGCAGCATGCGGCCGCGGGCACGGCCACGGCAAGCACTGCGGCAACGGTCAGCGGCGGGAGCGCTTCCGGCGCAAGGGTTGCGCTGATGCCCGGGACCAGCTGCGGGAAGGGCCCGGGGCCGCTGAGCGTGACGACCGCGGCCACCGCGCTCCCGACCAGAAACGCGACGAGCAGCAGGCGGCGCCCTACGGCGGCCACCCCGTGCGCGGAAGTGCTGCGCCGCGAGAGTAGGGCGTTGTCCACCCCGGCACTGACACGTCACCCTGGGGCCGACCAGCCGGCCCGGGATGTGATTTACAGCGGTAGCTGGGCGGTTTTGGCAGCGCTATCGAGCCAACACCGGCGTAGCGATCTTGTCCGATAGCCGATCGTCAGTCGGACGCTCCTTCCGACCCTGTTCAGCTTCGCGTATCCCAGCTCGGGTCGCGCAGGTAAGCCTCGACATCACCGATGGCCTGCTCGGTGGTTACGAACTGGACGGCATGCCAGCCGGCGGCGCGGGCACCGTCGAAGGCGACGGGCGTGTCGTCGAGCAGGACGATCTCCTCGGGACAGGCACCAAGCCGCCGAGCGGTCAGCGCGTACGCCTCGGGATCGGGCTTGGCCAGGCCAACCTCGTGGGAGTACACCAGCAGGTCGCACGCCTGGTGGAAGCCGTACCGCTCCTGCTCCCGTTCCCGGGCGCCGACGAAACCGTTGCTCAGCAAGCCAATCCGACAGCGAGGTCGCAGCCCCCGGAACCACGCGAACAGCTCGACGTTCAGGGACCCGAGGTACTCCTGCCACATCAGCGAACAGAAGCGCTCCAGGTCCCTTCCGCCACTGGCAGGACGGCCCGGACCGCGGCCTGCACCTCCGGCTCGGACATCGCGCCGACGGACCCAAGCTCGAAGACGTCGCCGAGCCGGTCCTCGGTGCTGCCCACGGCCAGGCCCACGTCCCTCTCCCAGCGCTGCAACCACCCGGTCTCGAGCGTCACCTCGAGCACACCGCCGATGTCCAGCACCACGCACGTCACCGACACGTCAGCACCGTAGGACCTCCTCCACGACCGTCCCGGCGACCCGATCGTTATCCGGACGCGTGGCGGTCCTTGATGAGGTGGACGAGTCGGTAGCCGGCCGATGCGAGCTGTCGACGGCTCTCCCGGCAACCGAGCCGGGCGTACAGGCGCAGGTTGCCTGCCGACCTGCAAGCCAGCCTTCGGGCTGAACCCGGCGGCCTGCGCAAACTACTTCTCCTACGCCTACCCGACGTGCGGCAGCGTGGCCCTCGGCGTCGGTGGCCGAAGCTCGGCGACGTGGCGCCGCACAGGATCACACGCCCAGGCGCCAAGCGGCCTTCGCGGGGTGCTGCCGCGGGGTCCAGTACTGGCGAGGATCCACGGCGCTGGCCTGCGTGTTCGCGCGCTTAGACCTCGGCGCTCGTCGCGAAACGTCCCCATGCGCGGTGCTCGGCTAGCAGCTCGAGCATGCGCGGCGCCACCTCCTTGGCGGTACCAACGACAACGCCTTCGTCGTCGCCGGTGATGTCGGCGTCGGTCAATGAGGCGCTCTCGCCTGGGGCGATCGCGCCGATGGCCTTCGAGTGTCGCCATGCCTCACCGATCAGCTTGACGACCCGGGGGTCGCTGGCTATGGGGCTGCTACCGGCGCCGGCCTTGGTGTCGCCGCTGACCATCGCGTCGGGCGCTGGCGGCAGCTCCCCGACAAGCACGAGCGCGTCGAACTCGATCGAGGCCGCATTGGCGTACGTACGGTTCACGATCAGGTGCCCGATCATGCCGCCGTGCGGGCCGATGACGAGTGGAACAACACCCGCCGCCTGCGCTGCCTTCTGCAACGTGGTGACGGCCGCTTCGGTCACGCCTTCGCCGATGACGATGCCGAGCTGACGCCCGGCGACCGGCCAGGAACCGCCCACCTGCGTGAGCGCCGCACTCGTACCGACGTCTTCGTAGGTGACCGTTGGCGCCGGCGGGGTGAGGCCGAGCCCGTCAGCGACCTTCTTGCACAGGTCGGCGTCAATGTTGGCAAGTGCCTGGAGCTGGCGCTCGCGGATCGTCTGGTCGTAGCACTTGGACAGCTCGAAGGAGTACGCGGCGGCGACGTGGTCCTGCTCGACAGACGCCAGCGAGCGGTAAAACAGAGCGACCTGGCTGAAGTGATCGTCGAACGAAGCCGGGTGCGCCCGCTCCTTGATCGCCGCTTGGACGGGCGCCGGCAGGTCGATGAAGGGATGGTCGTCATGACCGGCGACGAACGGGCAGCCGCCGTCGAGGCTGTTGGGCCGGTACGGCGCCGCTCCCCCGTGCACGGCGTCCTGGTGGAAGCCGTCGCGCAGCATGTCGTTGATCGGCGCGTGCGCACGGTTGATCGGCAGCTGGTTCCAGTTGGGGCCGCCGAGGCGGGTGATCTGGGTGTCGAGATAGGAGAACAGACGGGCCTGCAGCAGCGGGTCGTTGGTGACATCGATGCCAGGTACGAGGTTGGAGACGTTGAACGCGACCTGCTCGGTCTCAGCGAAGTAGTTCGTTGGGTTCGCCTTCAGGGTCATGGTGCCGATCAGCTGGACCGGCGCGAGCTCCTCGGGGACGAACTTCGTCGGGTCGAGCAGGTCGATCCCCTCCAACGTCTGGTCCTCGGTGTCGGGCATGACCTGCACGCCCAGGTCCCAGGCGGGGTAGGCGCCACCCTCGATGGCGTCGGCCAGGTCGCGGCGGTGGTAGTCGGGGTCGGACCCGTTGCTCAACTGCGCCTCCTCCCACGTCACCGAGTGCACGCCCTGCCGCGGCTTCCAGTGGAATTTCACCAGGCAGGTCTCCCCGTCGGCGTTCGCGAGCCGCCAGGTGTGGACGCCGAAGCCCTCCATTGTCCGGAACGACCGGGGAAGGCCGCGGTCGGACATGTTCCACATCGTGTGCGCCTGCGCCTCGGTGTGCAGCGAGGCGAAGTCCCAGAACGTGTCGTGCGCGCTCTGCGCCTGCGGGATCTCCCGGTCGGGGTGGGGCTTGGCGGCGTGGATGACGTCGGGGAACTTGATGCCGTCCTGGATGAAGAAGACCGGGATGTTGTTGCCGATCAGGTCGTAATTGCCTTCGGCGGTGTAGAACCGCGTCGCGAACCCGCGGGTGTCGCGCGCCAGATCGGCGGAGCCACGGGAGCCGAGGACGGTGGAGAACCGCACGAACACCGGCGTCTCGACGCCGGACTGCAAGAACCCGGCCCGGCAGATCCCCTCGGCGGCGCCGTTCGCCTCGAACACCCCATGCGCGCCCGCGCCGCGCGCGTGCACCACCCGCTCGGGGATTCGCTCGTGGTCGAAGTGGCTGACCTTCTCCCGCAGGTGATGGTCCTGCAGCAGCGTCGGTCCACGGCGCCCCACCCGCAGCGAGTGATCGCTGTCAGACAGCCGGGCGCCGTGCGCCGTGGTCAGGAACGCGCCCTGCTGGCCCACGCTCTCCGGTGGCTGACCGGTATTTACACCCGTCGGCGTCAGGGTGTCGGGTCCACCCTGGTCGTCCTTCAGCGGCAGCGGACCTGCCGGCGTGGTGGGCTTCTCATACGAAGGCGCTTCACTGGACGGAACGCCGGGCACCGGCGGCTTGCGCTGGTTGTTCGTTGCCATAGGAGTCTCCGAGTCGAGGCAAAGGTGCCGGCGTGCAGCGCGCGGTTGTGCCCGCCCGCGCCGACGCTAGACCCACCCGAGAGCCGACCAGCGGCGGGCCCCCCAACAGATGCATCAACGCCGCGGACACCCACCAAACCCTGCCGCGACGAACGGCAGGGCGGATTCCACGGTCAGGCACCAGGCCTGTGATCATGCAGGTTTGATCGATGTCGACATGACGCCAACGATCAATCACAGCCGGCAGACGGTGAGAAGCAGTCTGGCTGACGCCGCTCGAGAAGGGATCGGACCCACGCTCGCCAAGGTGCCCCGGCCCGTCCCGCTGACCGATCGTTCACTGGGACGACGCCTGGCCGGTCATGCCGGTGCGCCGAGGTTGTGGTTGGTGAAGTGTCGGCCCCAGTGGGGGCGGGGACGCCCCGACGCGCGTCGCGCTGCGCCTCCGGCCCGCCCCCCTGGTCGGTCATGCCCTCACCGGGCATGCCCCGGTCATGTGGGCGCTTCGCGCGCCGAACCAGCAGCCGCATAGCCGACGAACGCCGCCT
>JAABUI010000716.1_pt1 | contig 22511 bp, 17 predicted proteins | sample 5559111 | NCBI WGS metagenome assembly JAABUI01 (sample SAMN10711870, study PRJNA513365) | rock metagenome | isolation source: Antarctica rocks | place: Antarctica: Victoria Land, Buttleship Promontory
GATCGGTTTGATGTACATGACGACGTCGTTCGCGTTTTTCATCGTCGCTGGTGGCATGGCCATGTTGATGCGGGCTGAGCTGGCTCGGCCCGGCCTGCAGTTTCTGTCCACCGAGCAGTACAACCAGTTGTTCACCATGCACGGCACCATCATGTTGCTGCTGTATGCCACCCCCAACGTGTTTGCTTTCGCCAACTACATCCTGCCGCTGCAAATCGGTGCCCCGGATGTGGCGTTTCCCCGGTTGAACGCTTTCTCTTACTGGTTGTACCTTTTTGGTGGGTTGATCACCGTCTCCGGGTTCATCACTCCCGGGGGGGCCGCGGATTTCGGGTGGTTTGCTTACACGCCGTTGTCGGACGTGGTGCACTCACCCGGCGCGGGTGCGGACCTGTGGATCACCGGCTTGATCATCGCAGGGTTGGGCACCATTTTGGGGGCGGTCAACATGATCACCACCGTGGTGACGTTGCGGGCGCCGGGCATGACGATGTTCCGGATGCCGATCTTCACTTGGAACATCTTGGCCACGATGGTGCTCATCCTGTTGGCGTTCCCGGTCCTCACCGCCGCCTTGTTCGGGTTGTTGGCCGACCGTAAACTCGGGATGCATATTTTCGACCCGGCCAATGGCGGGGCGATCCTGTGGCAGCACATGTTCTGGTTCTTCGGCCATCCTGAGGTGTACATCGTGGCGCTGCCTTACTTCGGTATCGTCACCGAGATCTTCCCCGTCTTCAGCCGCAAACCGTGCTTCGGCTACAAGGGCCTGGTCTTTGCCACCTTGGCCATCTCGGCGCTGTCCGCGGCGGTGTGGGCGCACCACATGTTCGCGACCGGCGCGGTGCTGCTTCCGTTCTTCAGCTTCATGTCCTTCCTGATCGCCGTACCCACCGGTATTAAGTTCTTCAACTGGATCGGCACCATGTGGAAGGGGCAACTGACCTTCGAGACGCCCATGGTGTGGGCGCTGGGATTTTTGGTCACCTTCCTGTTTGGTGGTCTGACCGGGGTTATTCTGGCCAGTCCACCGCTGGACTTTCAGGTGTCGGACACCTACTTCGTGGTGGCGCACTTCCACTACGTGCTGTTCGGCACCATCGTGTTCTCCACCTTCGCCGGCATCTATTTTTGGTTCCCGAAAATGACTGGCCGGATGCTGGACGAGCGACTGGGCAAGTACCACTTCTGGCTGACGTTTGTCGGCTTCCACACGACGTTCCTGGTGCAGCACTGGTTGGGCGCGGAGGGCATGCCCCGGCGCTACGCCGACTACTTACCCACCGACGGATTCACCACCCTGAACACCATTTCAACGATTGGTGCCTTCATTTTGGGTGCATCAACTCTCCCGTTCATGTGGAACGTCGTCAAGAGCTACCGGTACGGGGAAGCGGTCACCGTCGACGACCCGTGGGGCTACGGCAACTCCCTGGAGTGGGCCACCTCGTGTCCACCCCCGAGACACAACTTCCACGCCATCCCGCGGATCCGTTCGGAGCGCCCCGCGTTCGAGTTGCACTACCCGCACATGGTTGCGCGAATCCAGGAGGAAGGCCATGTCCTGTCGAAGCTTGCACCCTCGGAGAAGGCGGCGGACGCCACCCAAGCGGAGTTCACGGGGGGCGGAGGTTCCTAGCCGCGTCGGCTGCCTTCTCGCCGCGGATGACGCACCCAATGTATCTCCGAACGCGAAGCAATTCCTGCTGTCGCACTGTTCTCCCACGCCTGACCCAGATCCCGGAGAGGAGAAACTACCGTGACCTTTCCCCCACCCGAGCCCACACCGCCACCGGGGCGGGGCCCCACCCCCACATCGCCGGACCCCGCCCATCCACCGGTCCCCGCGCCGGGACCGGGTTGGTGGGGTGACCTGCCGAGTTCGACTGCTCACTGAGCAAAAGGGAAATCAGATGGCCCTCTACCGCGCCTTATGGCTGTCCGTTACAGGCGTTCTCGTGATCGCCGGCCTCGCTACCGCTCTCGTGTCCTTGCCGTGGCAGGGTCTGCTCGGTCTGGGCTTGCTGGCACTGTTCGTGGGACCCCCGCTGGGCGCGGCGATCGACCCGCGGAACGACGAGAACATCGTTCCGCTGATGTATTTTCTTCCTCCGGCCACCATCGCTGTCGTGGGCACGATCGCGGTAGCTGGCCTCATCGCTTTGTCCGTCGCCGGCGCGCTCCTTTTCATCGCGCTGCTCGCCGCGTGCTCCCCGCCGGTGCTGCGAAGACTGCTGGCCAGGGCACCGTGGTCGGCGAAAACCCGACTGGACACCGTGGTCGCCGCCCCAGCGCCGCCGCCAGCGTCCCCGCTGGCCTGCCCGCCGCTGGCGCCGCAGCCGATACCGTCCTGCCACTCGCTCAGCGACGCCGAGCTGTGCTGGCGGTGGCGCACCAGTTTCACCGCTCTGCAGCGCACAGCCTCGCCCGCCCAACAGCTGTCCCTGGTCGAGTTACGGTCTGCGTTACTCACCGAGCTGGCCCAGCGGAACCCAACGGGATTCACCCGCTGGCTCAACAGCGGGGCCCGCGCCGCGAGCGATCCGGCCCGCTACATTGCCAGCGTCCATTCCAGCCGCCGCTTCTCTAAGTAGCGCGACGACTCACCTCGGTGGCGCTTCTTCTCGACGCAGGTGACTCAGTCGTTGAGGTCGGCCGGGCGAGACTGAAGTCTTTGAGCGGATGCGCGCTCATATGACGTCGTGGTGTTGGAGCAGCCGGAACGCCGCCACCCCGGGTAGCGCGGGCAGCCAGAAGGTGAGCAGCCGTGAGGTGAGCACGGCGGCCACGGCCGGGGCCGCGGCGACCCCCACCGCCGTCAGGCCGGCGACCGTGGCGGCTTCGACGGCGCCGAGGCCTCCCGGCGTCGGCGCGAGCTGGCCGAGGGTCGACGCGACGACGTACACCGCCATGACCGGGATGAGCGGAAATGTCGGCTCGAAGGCGGCGAGGGTGGCCGCCATGCCGACCGCCTGCAACACCAGGAACACGATGGCCCCGCCTCCGAGCTGCAGCGCCCGGACCGGTCGTCGCAGGGTTGGTACCAGATCGCGGGCCGACTCGCGGAGCATGCTGCGCGCCGGACCCCACACCAGGCGTCTTCCGGCGGGGAGGGTGAGGAACACCGCGGCGGCCGCGAGCACCACTACTGCGAGCAGGATCACCGGCCACCCCGTCGGGATGGACACACCACCCACAGGCACGGCGCTGCCAATCACCAGCACGCCGATCGCCGTCGCGATGCCGGTGATGACGCCGACCACCGCGCGGTTGAGCAGAATCACCGCGACGGCCTGCGATCGGCGAGATCCCAGCCGCTCGAGGTAGGCGACGTTGATGCCGTAGAAGCCGATGCCTGCTGCGGTTGTGCGCCCGGTGAAGGCTGCGGCGAGCTGGACGGCCATGGTTTTGCCCACGGGCAACGCGGTCCGGCTCGAGCCCAGGATCGTCACCGCGGAGGCAACGATGCCGAGGAACCCGGTGGCGACCGCCACGGCGAGCCACCGCCAGGCCGCGTGCGCTAGTGCGTCGCGGACCTGATCGACGCTGGAAAGCTCCGGTAGCGCAGGTACACGGCCAGGCCGACGGCCAGCGTGATCGCCAGCGTGGCCGGGCGCACCGGGGACCGGAACCGGGACGGTGGGCAGTCGATCTCGCTGGCCAGGTAATCGCGCAGCTCGGCGAGCGCCGTCCTGTTCTGGTTCAGTTGTCGGCGCAACCCGCGGTGCAGAGCGAGCCACTGCAGGTGCGGCAGGGCCTGCTGCAGGCACTGGGCGGAGACCTCCTCGTGGATCGCGCTGTCCACCGCTCGCTGCGCCCCGACCACCGAGGTGAGCGTCACCAGCAGCTCCGCGACGTCCTGCGGCACTTGGGCTGAGGGACCACCGACCCGGCTGACGGCGAAGTCGGTAATCCGCGGTCGTCCGTCATCGTCGATGAGGATCGTCGTCGCCCGCAGGCCGTGATGGGCCACGTGCTGGCGCCCCAGCAGCACCAGGTCACGCCAGATTTTGCCGAGAACCGCGTCGTCGACCGCGTCCGCGGTCAGGGAGGACAGGCGCCTGCCCTCGACGTGACGACGGATCAGGAACGGCGGACCATGGTCGATGTCACCGGCCATGACCACGGGAAGAACGCCGATTCCGGCGCGCTCGGCGAGCAGGGTCACGTAGGCCTCGTGCTGCACCTCGTGCCGGGTGGTCGAGGGCATCGGCCCGTGGCGGTGCTCCACCGACGCAAGCAGGCGGCGCAGCCGGGAGGCGGGCCCGGCAACGCGGTGCAGGCGGCGGACCACCTTCATGTGCAGTCGCTCGCCGGTAGGGGTGGTGAGGTCGTACTCGTCCGGGCGCAGCCAGCCACGGCCCACGGCCGCGATCGTTGCTCCAGGTAGGCCGACCTCATCCAGCGCCATCCGGACCGCCTGCTCCGACGTCCGGCGTCCCGGCGCGCCGAGGACCAGGTGGCCCAGGGCGCCGGTTCCCCATCCGAGTGCGGCCCCCGCGAACGCGCCCACCGGCAGGTTATGGCCCAGGTAGACGTCCGCGGCCCCGACGAGCAGGTAGGGGCTGGCGGCGGTGACCAACGCAGCAATGACGGCCGCATGCCCGGAGGGGAAGTCGAAGCCGCCCAGCGGGGGTTGTCGGAGCAGCGTGGTGGCGAGGCCGGGCGGGACCAGGCGGGGCGCGGTCAGCCAGTGCAGGATCGTCGCGAGGACCCAGCTTGTGGTGCCCGCCGCTACCAGCGACGTCGCCAGGCGGAGTCGGCCGAGGTAGAGGGCGAAGCCGGCGGCGGCGATGCCCGGCCACGAGCCGAACCAGGTGAGCACCTGCCAGGTCCGGGTGGACCACGCGGGGAGTTGCTCGAGCTCGGCGAACACTGCGGACTCGACCGGGTTGACACCGTGTGCTCGGGCGATCAGCAGACACAACAGGACGATCGCGGCGGCCGTACCCAACCGGATCAGGTCAGCGGGGTGCCGCCCGACCGACGCCCGGAGCCTGGTGTACCGGCCGGGCCGGGGTCGGCGCCTCGGCCCCGCCCGCACCACTTGTTGCCATGGCTTCGATGCTGGTCTGTTTACCGCGGAGCGGCAATGGAGCGGTGATCCTCCGCCCCGAGCGCTGTTCGGACGGAGGCAACCACCCCCGCGGCGTCCAGTCCCTGGGCCGCGAGAAGAGCATCCCGTGGGCCGTGCGGCAGGAACCGCTGGGCCACGGCCAGCGTCCGCGTGGGCACCGTGAGCTGCGCCTGCCGCGCGGCGCGGCAGAACGCATCGCCGAAGCCGCCGGCGGCGCCGTTGTCCTCGACCGTGACGACCAACCGGTATTCGGCGGCGGCGGCGAGCAACGCAGGGTCGACGGGCAACGCCCACCGTGGATCCACCACGGTCGCGCCCACCCCCAGCTGCGCCAGGGTGGTGGCCGCGTCCACCGCGACAGCAGCCATGGGACCCACGCCGATCAACAGGACCTCGGCCCCGGGGCAGCGCACGAGTACGTCGCCGCCCCTGATGGTGTCGACCGCGCGGAGCTCGCGCTCGGTCGCCGCCTTGGGCAGGCGCAGCGCCGTGGGACCCGTACCGTCGGTCACGGCTTCTCGCAGCAACTCGCGTAACCGCGGGGCGTCGCGGGGCGCGGCGACCCGCATTCCTGGCACCACGCCGAGCATCGAGAGGTCCCACACGCCGTTGTGGCTGGGCCCGTCGTTGCCGGTGATGCCGGCTCGGTCGAGCACGAATGTCACTGCAAGGCGGTGCAGCGCGACGTCCATCAGCACTTGGTCGAACGCGCGGTTGAAGAAGGTCGCATAAATGGCGACCACGGGGTGGAGACCGCCCATGGCCATTCCTGCCGCCGAGGTCACCGCGTGTTGCTCGGCGATGCCCACGTCGAGCACCCGGTCGGGGAACTCCACGCTGAACGGGTGCAGCCCGGTGGGTCGCAGCATGGCGGCGGTGACCGCCACGACGTCGGGCCGCACCCGCCCGATCTCGGCCAGCTCCGCACTGAACACCGAGGTCCACGACGGTGCGGTGCTCGCTGGGGCCGCCGGGGTGATGGTGTGCATCCGGTCGGCCTCGTCGCTCTCGGCGGGCAGGTAGCCCCGGCCCTTCTGGGTGCGGCAGTGCACCACGGTCGGGGTGTGCGCCTGCCGCGCCCGTGCCAGTGCGGCCTCGACCGCCCCGACGTCGTGGCCGTCGACGGGGCCGAGATAACCCAACCCAAGGTTCTCGAACAGACTGGTGGCCTGGCCGCTCCGCAGGGTGTTGAGGTGCTCGGCAAGGCCACCGACTGTGGGTGCGTAGGAGCGTCCGTTGTCGTTGAGGACGATGACGACCGGCCGTCCCCGGGCCGTCCCGAGGTTGTTCAGTGCCTCCCAGGACATGCCCCCGGTCAATGCCCCGTCACCGACGACCGCAACCACACAGCGGTCGTGCTGACACCGTAGGGCGAACGCCGTGGCAAGGCCATCGGCGTAGGACAACGCCGTGGAGGCGTGCGAGTTCTCCACCAGGTCGTGCTCGCTCTCCGCCCGGCTGGGATAGCCGGACAGTCCCCCGGCCTGGCGGATGCTGTCCAGCGCGCCACGTCGGCCGGTGAGCATCTTGTGTACGTAGCTCTGGTGGCCGGTGTCGAAGACGATGGCATCGCGGGGGGAGCAGAACACCCGGTGCAGCGCCAGGGTCAGCTCGACGACGCCGAGATTGGGACCCAGGTGCCCGCCAGTGGTCGAGACCGTGGCGATGAGCTCCGCCCGGATGTCCGCCGCCAGCGCCGTGAGGCCGCCCGGCGACAGGGCACGCAGCTCGTCCAACACGGTCAGTTCGTCCAACGTGGTCAGCTTGCCCAGCACGGCGGTCATGGCGCTCAGCCTCCCGCCGCGGCGCGGATCGACTCCCGCAGCGAGCCCATGGTTGCGAGCACGGCGGTGGGCTCGTAGCCGCAGTGGGCCATGCAGTTCTCGCACTTGGGGTTGTTGCCGCGGCCGTAGTTGGCCCAGTCGGTGTCCTCGATGAGCTCCTTGTAGGTGCCGGCGTAGCCCTCGTCCAGCAGGTAGCAGGGCTTCTGCCAGCCCAGCAGCGAGTAGGAGGGGATGCCCCAGGCGGTGCAGGACAGTTCGTGCTTGCCCTCCAGGAAGTCCAGGAACACCGGGGAGTGGTTGAGCCGCCACTGCTTGCGCCGCCCGTCCCCGAAGGCCTTGGCGAACAGCTCGCGGGTCTGGTCCACGCCGAGCCAGTGCTCCTGGTCCGGCGCCTTTTCGTAGGCGAACCCTGGGGAGATCTGCATGTTGTCGACCTTGAGGTCGTTGTTCAGGTAGTCGAGCACGTCGATGATGTCCTGTGCGGTGTCGCCGTCGAAGAAGGTGGTGTTGGTCATCACCCGGAAACCCGCCTGTTGGGCCATCTTCACCGAGGCCACCGCCTGGTCGAACACCCCGTCCTTGCAGACCGACGCGTCGTGGCGTTCCCGCAGCCCATCGATGTGCACCATCCACGCGAAGTTGCGATGGGGGGTGAATTTGTGCAGGTGCTTGGGCATCAGGACGGCGTTGGTGCACAGGAACACGATTTTGTTGCGGTCCAGCAGCTGGCGGACGATCTCGTCGATCTGCTGGTGCATCAGCGGTTCACCACCGGCGATGGACACCATTGGGGCACCGCTCTCCTCGATGGCGCCGACGGCCTGCTCGACGGGCATGCGCTGTTTGAGCAACGACGCCGGTTGGGCGATTTTGCCGCAGCCCGCGCACTTGAGGTTGCAGGCGAACAATGGTTCCAGCTCGACGAGCAGCGGGTACTTCTCCCGGCGCAGCACCTTCTGCTTGAGGAGGTAGCCGCCGAGCCGCGCGGTCTGACGTAGGGGCATGGCCATGTTCAGGTCACCTCTCTGGGTTGTGTCGAGTCTCTGGGGAGGGTGAAACGGATGTCTTCGTGGACGACGTCGGCCTCGCGCACCGTCAGCGGACCGAGTCCGGACAGGCAGTGCACGAGCTCGTCGACCAGGTGCGGGGGCGCCGAGGCCCCCGCGGTGATGCCGACCCGGCGGATGCCGGTCAGCCACCGCAGGTCCACATCGCCGGCGTCCTCGACGAGGTGGGCGTGCGCACCGTCCCGCTCGGCTACTTCCACGAGCCGCCGCGAGTTGGAAGAGTTGCCGGAGCCGAGGACGAGCACCAACTCGGTCTCCGCGGTGATCGCGCGCAGGGCGCGCTGACGGTTGGTGGTGGCGTAGCAGATGTCGTCGCTGCGCGGTGCGCTCAGCGCCGGGAAACGTCGTCGCAGCACGGCCGCGACCTGTTCGGCCTCGTCGGTGGCGAGCGTGGTCTGCATGACGTAGGCGACCCGTTCGGGGTCGGGCGCGTGCACCCGCTCGGCGTGGGCGGCGTCCTCGACCACCACGACGGTGCCCGGCGCCTCGCCCGCGGTGCCTTGCACCTCCTCGTGCTCGGCGTGCCCGATCAGGAACACCGTCTTGCCCAGACCGGCGTAGCGGCGCACCTCCGTGTGCACCTTGCTCACCAACGGGCAGGTCGCATCAATGAGCACGAGCTCACGGCTGCGCGCTTGCTCCCGCACCACCGGCGATACCCCGTGCGCGGCGAGGACCGCCACCGCGCCCGGGGGCACCTCGTCCAGTTCGGTGACGAACACCGCACCACGGCGCTGCAGGTCGGCCACCACGTGGGCGTTGTGCACGATCTGGCGGCGCACGTACACCGGTGCCCCGTGGCGGGCCAGGGCCCGTTCGACGGTCTCGATGGCCCGTCCCACCCCTGCGCAGAAGGACCGGGACCCGGCCAGCACGACGTCGCGGGTGCCGGTGGCCGCGGTCCACTGCTGCATGGCCGGGGCCGCGGCCCGCAGCGCCCGCAGCGCATGTACGCCGCGCAGGGGGGTGCCGTGATGCAGCAGTGGGTGCGCGGGACTGTCCACGATGGCCCGGACCGCCGCGAACGGCCCGCCGCCGGCGGCCGTTCCCAGCTGGGCCGACTCCATGTCCACGGCCAGCGCCCCGGCGGCGGCCAGTGCGGCCCGGGCCCGCTCACCGGTCACACTCGGGGTGGACACCACGGGGCCTTCGTGCACCCGCAGGCCGGCGCGCCGCAGAGCTCCGGCGAGCAGCGGCGCCGACGGACTGGTCAGGGTTCCGGCGGGGCCGCGCACCTCGGTGGCGACCACCAGGTCGCCGGGGTTGATGGCGTCGGTGAGAGCCCCGCCGACCCCGGCGACGAGTACCGGCCGGGGGCCCCGCACGGTCGCGGCGTAGTCGGTGGACCGGCGCGCGCCCATGCCGGTGTGGGCCACCGCGGTCCCGGGTAGGCCGCTGCGCACCGCGGCCTGCTCGACGCGCAGGGGGGTACATATCAGGGGCTGCTTCACTGCGCGTCCCGCACCAGGTACCGGCCGAGCGCAGAGATCGGGAAGACGACCCGGTACAGGTGGTAGTTGATGTAGAAGTCCCCGGGAAAACCGGTTCCGGTGAACTGCGGCTCGTCCCAGCCGCCGTCGCTGCGCTGGGTGCGGATCAGCCAGTCGACGCCGCGATCGACGGCACCAGAGTTCTCCCCGGCGCCCAGCAGCGCCAGCAGCGCCCACGCGGTCTGCGAGGCGGTGGAGTCACCCTCGCCGGTCCAGGCACGGTCACGGTAGGAGCGCAGGTCCTCGCCCCACCCGCCGTCGGCGTTCTGGTGCTCGTGCAACCACCGAACAGCGCGGCGGATGCTCGGCGCGGAGGTCGGCGTACCGGCCGCGACGAGCGCGGGCACCGCGGCGCCGGTGCCGTAGACATGGTTGGCGCCCCACCGGCCGAACCAGGAACCGTCGGCCTCCTGGGCATCCAGCAACCACCGCACTCCCCGGCGGCAGGACGCGCCCTCGGCCCGGCCTTCGGCGGCGAGCATCTCCACCACGTGGGCGGTGACGTCGGCTGAGGGCAGATCGATCACCGCGCCGAAGTCGCAGAAGGGCAGCTTGGTGGCCAGCGTCCGGGTGTTGTCGGCGTCGAAGGCGCCCCACCCGCCGGCGGCGGAGGCCATTCCCTCCAACCAGGCCACGCCCCGGTCGATGGCGTGTCTGTCCGTGCCGCACCGTCGCAGGGCGAGCACGATCTCGGCGGTGTCGTCGGTGTCGGGGTAGTTGTCGTTGGCGAACTCGAAGGCCCAGCCGCCCGGGGCCAGCCGTGGGCGACGTACCGCCCAGTCGCCGGATACGCCGATCTCCTCGCCGAGCAACCACTCGACCGCCCGGGTCACCATCGGGTCCTCGGGGGGCGTGCCGGCGTCGAGCATCGCGGTGAGTGCGAGTCCGGTGTCCCAGACCGGTGACTGGCAGGCCTCCACGCGGCGCAGCACTCCGTGCGGAGTGTGCTCCCGGACGACGAACCCGTCCAGACCGTCGAGGCCGGCCCGCATCGCCGGGTGCTCCAACGGGTAGCCGAGCAGGTGCAGGGCCAGCAGCGAGTACACCCAGGGTGGTTGGATCCCGCCCCACGACCCGTCGGCTTCCTGCCGCGCCAGGATCCACTCCGCGGCGCGGTGGGTGGCGAGGCGGCGGAGCGGGCGCAGGGGGTGGCGGGCGTAGGTGTGCAGCACGGTGTCCAGCCGCTGGAAGACCCCCGCCCAGGTCCACAATGGGCTTCTCGCTTGAGGGCTGGCTCCGGTGCGCAGCTCGTCGATGCCAAACGGCAAGGCGCGGACGGGCCGCCGGGTGCCCACGATGGTCAGCGGCACGATGGTCTGCCGCGCCCAGCATCCCCAGTCGTAGATGTTCAACGGCACCCGCGGGGGCAGCAGGATCAGCTCCGGTGGCAGGTTCGGCAGCTCGTCCCAGGACCACAGCCCGAACAGGGCCAACCAGACGCGGGTGAACACCCGGCTGCCCTCGACGCCACCCTGGTTGCGGACGAACTCCGCGGCGCTGCGCATGTGCTCGGCATCGGAGCGGTCACCGGCCAGGCGCAGCGCCACCCAGGCCTCCACCGTGGTGGACACATCACCGGGCCCGCCGTAGAAGGTGGCCCAGGTGCCGTCGGCGCGCTGGCGGGAGCGGATCCAGCGGGCGGCCTCCGCGGTCTCCTCGGCGCCGCGGATACCGAGGAACTCCCGTAGCAGCAGGTCCTCGGCGTCCATGGTGACGTTGGTTTCCAGCTCGCCCTTCCACCAGCCGTCGGCGTGCTGACGGGAGCGCAGGTGCTGCACCCCGCGTTGCAGTGCCTGCCTGGCGGTGGTGGTGGTTGTCTCGGCGATGGTGGCGGTCATCATGCGTCCCGGACGGTGAGAGCGCGTCCCAGGGTCAGCAATTCCTCGCGTGGACCATCCGGTAGCTCCACGCGGGTCAACGCAAGCTCTGCGTGTTCCAACTGGCGGTGGGCTTCCGAGGTTGCCCAGGCCCGACCGCCGCCTTGCTCGACCAGCTCGGCCGCGCGCTGTAACCCTTCTTCGTTCACTGTGGACCCGCTGTACCAGGTGGCGAGCTCGCGGGCCGCGGCGTCGTCGGCGGCCAGCGCCCAGCTGACCGGCAGCGTCTTCTTCTTCGAACGCAGGTCCGACAGCACCGGTTTGCCGGTGACGGCCGGGTCACCCCAGATGCCAAGCAGGTCGTCGACCAGCTGGAACGCCGCGCCCAGGTGCTGGCCGTAGCTGTGCAGCGCACCCACGAGCTCCGGCGGCCCGCCGGCCAACACCGCGCCGATGGCGGCGCTGGCCGCCAACAATGCCCCGGTCTTGCCCGCGGCCATGCGCAGGCACTCGTCCACCGCCACGCTGGCCCGGCTCTCGAAGGCCAGATCCTCCACCTGCCCGCGGACCAACTCCTGGGTGGCCGCCAGCAGCAGCCGCACCGCGTGTGGCGTGTGCGGGGAATCGCTGTCGCACAGCACTTGCTGGGCCAAGACCAGCAGGGCATCGCCGGTCAGGATGGCGCAGGGCTCACCCCACAGCGACCACACCGTGGCGCGGTGGCGGCGCTGCGTGTCGCGGTCCATCACGTCGTCGTGCAGCAGGGAGAAGTTGTGCACCAGCTCCACGGCGACCGCGCCGGGAACCCCGACCTGCGAGGGCGCTCCGGCGAGCTCGGCGGAGAGCATGGCCAACGCGGGGCGGACGGCCTTACCGCCGCTGCTCGTGCACGGCGTGCCGTCGGCCTCGGTCCAGCCGAGATGGTAGGAGGTGGCCTCGCGGCTGATCGGGTCCAGTGCGGCGACGGCGGCCTGGACGGCCGGTAGCACCGCCGCGCGGCTGCGGCTCAGTACCGGGGTCAAGGTGGCGGTCATGCGACTCGAGCTCCTTCCGCTGTGTCGGGTGTGGGCACCCGCAGCAGCACGTCAGCAGCGGCATCGCCACTGCGCACGGCACCTTCCATGGTCGCCGGCCACCCGGTGGCGGTGTACGCACCGGCCAGGACGAGTCCCGGTGCGGCGGTGGCCGTCGGCGGACGTAACGCGGCTGTTCCCGGCGTCGGGTTGAACGTGGCGTGGCGTTGCCTGGTGACGAAGAAGTCGCGTACCTGGGCGTCCGCGGCGGCGGGCACCAGCACGGTGAGCGCGGGCAGGATGCGCCGCCGCACCTGGTCGGTGGTCAGGTCGATGAGGTCGTGCGCGGCGGACAGCGACACCGCGAGGTACTGGCCGGTGGTGAGACCGGACGACGCGGTCCGGTCGAACACCCACTGCACCGGTGAGTGCACTGCGGCCAGGAACGGTTCGTCGAGCACCTTACGGTCAAGGACGATGTGCACGTTGACGATCGGTGAGCTGCCCAGCCCCGCTGCCCACCCCTGCGGCGCGACGATCGATCCCGGTGGGGCCAGCGCCGCCGCCGCGGGTGGGGGTACGGCGAGCACCACCCTGTCCACTGTCAGCTCGGCACCGCCGGCCACCCCGATCACCCAGTCCCCGCCGTGGCGGTGCAGCGAGCGCACCTTGGCGTTGGTGCACACCCGGCAGCCCGTGGCATCGAGGCAGGCCCGTGCCGCGTCACCGTGCAGCTGCTGCAAGGGCACCAGCGGCCAGCCGATGTCCCCAGCCGCCCGGTCGGTAAGCAGGCCCTGCTGCATCACCGTCGCGGCCAGCGCCAGGGATGCGTCGGCGGCGCGCGCGTTGAGCGTGGCCACGCCGATGACATCCCACAGCGCGGCGACGATCCGCGGACTCTGCCCTGCCGCCTGGAGCCACTCACCGAAGCTGCGCGCGTCGGTGGCCGGGTCGGCCGGATCCACTGCCCGCAGCGCGAGCGCACCCTGCACCGCACGCGCCCGTTCACAGGGAGTCAGCAGACGGTAACGCGCCAAGGAGGCCGCTAGGTGCATCGGCGCGGGAAGGTTGCTGCGGTGCAGGCGGGCAGTGCTGTGCGGTGAGTGCACCGCAACGTCGAGTCGCGGTTGCAGGCGCACCTGGTCCGCGACACCGAGGCGATCCAACAGCCGCAGGTAGGAGCTGCAGCACCGCAGGAACACGTGCTGGCCGTTGTCCACCTGGAGCTGGCCACGGCGGAAGGAATGGGTGAGACCGCCGAGCCTCGGCGTGGCCTCGAGCAACGTCACGGCGGCCCCAGCGTCCGCACAGCGCAACGCGGCGGTGATGCCCGCCAGTCCGCCACCGATCACCGCGACACGGGCGCTCATGTCAGCCCCGCCAGCGATCGCGCCGCCACCCGGGCCTTCTGCCACCCGGACAGCGACAACCGCCGGTCGTACACCGTGGTGGGTTCGGCCGCGATCTCGGCGAGCAGCCGCCGGTAGATGCCCGACATCGCCAGGCAGCAGGCGGCGCTGCGGCGGTCCAGCAGCGGGATGAGCCGAAGGCCCTCAGTGTACCACTCGGTGGCCCGCCGGGCGCTGTCACGGATGAGCGCGGCCAGTCCACCGTCCGGATCGACCAGTTGGCCGTCGGCGTCCAGGGTCAGCTCCACCCCGAAACGGTCGAGGTCCTCCCGCGGCAGGTAGACCCGCGCGTTGGTGAGATCTTCGCGAATATCCCGCAAGATGTTGGTCTGCTGCAAGGCGATGCCCAAGGAGTTCGCGTACGCCGAGGCGCGTGCATCGACGTCGCCGCCGAACACACCAAGGCACAGCCGTCCCACGCCGCCGGCCACGCAGCGGCAGTAGCCGACCAGCTCGTCGAAGGAGGTGTAGCTGTGCCCGAGCACATCCATCTCGACCCCGTCGATCAACTCGTCGAAGGCGTCGAGCGGGATGGGGAAACGTTCCGCGCAGTCAGCCACCGCTTCGACGACGGGATCAGCGCTGTCCGTGCGCAGATCGGCCAGCGACTGGCGGACCACGGCGAGCCCCGCGAGCTTGTCGGCGGTGGACCAGTCGCCGTCACCGATGTCGTCGATGCGCCGCGCCAGTGCGTAGACCGCGCACAATGCCGCGCGCTTGTCCGAGGGCAGCAGCCGAATGCCGTAATAGAAGTTGCGCGCCTCCTCGCGTGTAATGCTCTCGCAGGTCGCGTAGGCGTCAGCCACAGTGCTGGTGATCATCGTGCCCGCCTCAGCTCGCCGAGCACGTGTCTGACCACGTCACGCCGGTGCACCCGAGGACTGCCCGCGAGCACGTCGCCGTGTGCGCGGCGCACGCTGTCGATCGCCGCCCGACCCCCCGCGACGTAACCGGCCACCGCGAGCCTGCCCCAGCCCGACAGCGTCCCGACCAGCGCGGCGCCGGAATTCAACATGGCCTCGGCCCGGTCGGTTTCGAAGAAGACGAGATGGCGCAAGGCAGGGCACGCGCGGTCGGCATCGAGGTCGGCGGTGTGCACGCCGAAATGCTGGAGGTCGTCCTGGGGGAGATAGATTCGCCCGGCCCGGCGGTCTTCCGCAACGTCCTGCCAATGCTCCACGAGCTGCAAGGCGTGGCACACCTGATCGGAGAGCAGCAGCTGTTCGGGAGTCCCCGCGCCCAGCACCTGCAGCACGATGCGTCCGACCGGGGCGGCGGATAGCGAGCAGTACCGCAACAAGTCGTCGAACGTGCGGTAGGTGGAGACGTGTTGGTCCTGCACATTGGCTTGGATGAGGTCTATGAACGGTTGCGGCTGCAGACCCCGACGGTGCACCGTCGGCACGAGCTGCCGCAGCACACAAGCCTGTGGCTTTCCGCTTTCCCACATTGTCGTGACGTCAGCAGCGAAGTCACGGAGCGCGGACGCGCGGTCACCGGCGGCGGAGTCGCCCAGCTCGTCGATGACGCGCACGACGTTGTAGACCGCGCGAAGGTCGGTGCGCAATGCGGCGGGTAGCACCGCGAGTGCGACCGGGAAGTTCTCCGCGCGTTCGTGCTCACCTAAGGAGTCGGCGCTCGGTTGCTGCAGTGACCTCGCCCGGGAGGGGGACCAGGTGCTCATGACTCCATGGTGTCCGCCCAACCGGTGGGCCTCTACGTCATTGCAGGTGATTCTGAGGGCCCGATCTTGTTACCGCTGTACAACAACCATGGTGGGGTTGGGGATATGGCGCGCCAGTCGCGGGTTCCCATCGGGCGCCCAGCGGTCCACTTAAGGACGGTCCCTCAGTGCGTCGGTGTGGTCGGTGCCGTTCGACGGGGCGGGTTCCGAGGTGGGCTTTTCCCACGCGAGAGCCAGCATCATCCGCGCCCGCATGGCGGGGTCGTCCAGTGCTGAGCCGTAAAGCTCCCGCAGTCGGGTCATCCGGTAGCGGACGGTTCGCCGGTGCACGTGCAGCGTCGCGGCGACGGACTGCTGGTCGCCCATGTTGCGCAGCCAGCACCGCAGGGTGTCGAGCAATATCTGTCGTGAGCCGGGTGCGGCGTTGGCGAGCGGTGCCAGGCACTGCTCGCACAATAGGGTGAGCAAGCGGGGATCGCGGTGCACGATGAGCGCATCGAGGTGCTCGTCGACAAACAGGGGGTCCGCGGTCAGCGCGCCGGAGCGGCGCAGTCCCGCGGCGAGCTCGGCGACGCGGGCACTGGCGGGCAGTTCCCGTAACGCCACGCTGCGGCCGATGGTCGCGCCGGTCCCACGGAGCGCGGCCGTGAGGCGGCCGTGCCGTCCCGGACCGTCCGCGTCGGGCAGGATCGCCCCCGGCAAACCGTTGTTGCGGACCGGCAGGCAACGCGGCCCGAGCCGCCCCAGTGCCTGTCGTCCGGCGTCGTTGCCGTGTTCGACGAAGATCACCGCGGCCCGCTTCGGTAGCGCCCAGCCGGCCTCAGCGGCCGCCGCCTGCAGCGCCGCCATGTCCGAACGGTCGGAGAGCAGCATATCGACCAGCACGTCGCGACGGTGCTCGCGCTCGGCGGCCGACGCCGTTTGCGCGGCCACGTACCCGTCGGTCGAGGCCGCACACAACTCATCGACCAAGAAGAACAGCGCCTCGGCCAGTGCGGCAAGGTCGGTGGCTGGAAGGCCAACGCCCAAGGCGGTAGCGGCAATGTGGTGCCAGGCAACCCTGCCGCCCACCTGGTAGGCCGAAAGCAATGTGCGCAGCGCGAATCCTTCGTGCCACTGGTTGTGACCGACCTCCTCGAACAAGGACAACACCATGGGCGGCAGGGGGGCAGCCGCATCCGAGGTGTGGGCCGCGCGAAGACACAACCGGGCATGGTCGGCCAGCGCGGCCATCGCCGTCTCGGCGGCACCGGCGACATCACCCCGGCGTTGTTCGACGAACACGGCGCACTCCGGTGCCACCGGCCGAAGCATCACGCCGACCTCGTCGAGCAGCGCAGGGGCCCCGGCCTGCAGTGCGACGGTCAGCGTCGTTGGCCCGCCCGTGTGCGGCGATGGGGTCGAACATCACCACCGGAACCCCGCAGGCCAGCGCCTCCAGCGCAGTGGCCCCGCCTGCGTTGGTCACCACCACGTCGGCGGCGCGGATGCGGGTGGGCATGTCCTGCACCCAACCCAGAGCCTGCAACCGGTTCGGGGGCAGGCCACGGGCGAGCAGTCTGTGGAACAGCGGGTCGTTGCGTCCGCACAGTCGCGAGCCAGGTCGCCGGGGGCGAAAACACTCGTCACTGGCGGCGCACACACCTCGACGACGGCGTGCGCCTCGGCGGCCAGCGCGGGGGCGATAGCCGTCTCGTGCATCACCAGGTGCAGGTCGAGGTACACCCAGAACGGGTTCGGCGCGAAGTCTGACACCCAGGCACCGGTGGGCGTGCGCATGCCGCGGTGGCGCCGCAACCATTCCAAGCCGGCGCTGCCCAGGGGGTAGACCGAGAAAATCAGATCGGGTCCGTAATCGTCGAGCAGAGGTTGCAGCCGCCGACCGCACCAGGCGCCGACAACCCGTTTCGAGGACGCGGCGAACCAGTGCCACCGCACCAGCGAGCGGTAGAAGAACTCGTACAGCCACGGTGTGCTTTGCACATTGACCACGTAGATGCGACGGAACAGCGGGCCGATTCCTGGCCCCATGACATCGAGGGTGTCGGCCCACCGGACGTCGCAGTCGGGCCACAAGGCATGCCCCCGTTCCTCCAAGGCACGCGCGGTGGCGTTGTGACCGCCACCCATGTCGGCGGTCACGATGAGGATCCGTGCGGGGCACGTCATGGGAAAACGCTAGCGCCCGTGTGGTCGCAGCGCCGGTCGACATCTGCCATCCTCGCAGCGTGGAGTTACGCGGTGCGGTCACGGTGGTCACCGGCGCCAGTCGCGGTGTCGGGCGCGCCACGGCGGTCCTGCTGGCCACGCACGGCGCCACGGTCGTCTGGGCGGGCCGCGACGAGGCAGCGTTGCATTCGCTGGCCGAGCGTTGGGGGGGATCCGTCGCCGTCGCCGACCTGGCCGAGGACACCGGTGCCGGGGAATTGCTGTGTCAGACGCTCGCCGAGCATGGTCGCCTGGACGCGGTCGTGATCAACGCGGGCATCGGGCACGCGGGTGCCGTCACGGAAATGGCACCCGAGCGGATCGCCCGGCTGGTGGATGTGAACGTGCGCGGCGCACTGCAGCTGGCCGCAGCCGGTGCGCGCGCCATCGCGGCCACCGGTAGCGGTAGCGGCGCGATCGTGTTCGTCAGCTCCATCGCCGGTGCGGTGGGTGTGCCGGGGGAGAGTGTGTACTCCGCCACCAAGGCCGCGCTCGAGGCGTTCGCGCCGTTGCTGCGCGAGGAACTTCGCGGCGCGGGCATCTCCGTGTCCACGGTGCTGCCGGGGGCCGTCGATACCGACTTCTTCAGCACCCGCGGCCAGCCGTACAACCGGCGCTTCCCGCGGCCGATGACCCCCGAGCGCGTGGCCGGTGTCGTGATGCAGGTGTTGCGCACGGGTACGCCGCGACACATTGTGCCGCGGTGGCTGCAGCTGCCGGCGTGGCTGTCGGCCGTCAGCCCCCGGCTCTTCCGGCTGCTCGCCCGCCACCTCTCCTGACGGGCGGTTAGCGGACGATGAAGATGGTGGCGAACAGGCCGATCCATACGATGTCCACGAAGTGCCAGTAGTAGGAGACCACGATGGCCGCGGTGGCCTGGGCGGGGGTGAACTTGCTCAGCTTCGTGCGGGCGATGAGGAAACTGAAGGCCACCAGTCCGCCAATGACGTGCAACATGTGGAAGCCGGTGGTGATGTAGTACACGGAGCCGTAGGCGTCGCTGGAGACGGTCGTGCCCTCGGAGACGCTGGTGTGGTAGTCGTTTGCTTCCCCGATCACGAAGGCCAGGCCCATCACCATGGTCAGCGCATACCAGCGCCGCAACCCGAACACGTCGCCACGCTCAGCGGAGAACACACCCATCTGACAAGTGAACGAGGACGCCACCAAAATGATGGTGAAGATCAGTGTGTAGAGGAAGGCGAGGTGGGTTGGTGGCGGCGGCCACCCGAGCGCCGGGTCGGATTGCGCGCGCGCCGTGAAGTACATCGCGAACAGGCCGGCGAAGAACATCAGCTCGCTGGACAACCAGACCACGGTGCCGACGCTGACCATGTTCGGTCTGTTCAGCGAGTGCACGCGCTGGGTGATGGCAGTTCCTGAGGTGCCTACCGCATCGGTCACGCCATCAGTAGACGCCGCCTGCGGCTGGTATGCACGTCGAATCGCGGGAGAACTCGTTGTCGGACAGACGCGGTGCCGGATGCCCCAGCAGAGGGCCGACCCCCACCGCGCAGAACGTAGCGTCTCGCGCCGTGATCGACGCACAGCAGTCACACCCGCTGCGTGTCGAGCGCGATGACGTTTGACCCCTGAACCACCCAAAACAGTTACAGCGGGACAATTACGCCCAGACAGGTCGCCAGCAGGATGAGTCGATGAGGACACGTGCTGCGGGAGACACATCGCCGTGCTGCGCCGTGGGCTGCGTCGCGAGCGGCCCCGCAACCCGTTGGTGTAGCGCTGCGCTCTCGGTAGAACTTCCATAGGTGTGACGAGGGCGAGGGCACAGGTTATTCGTGTGCGGTTCGGGTGGCGTTCTCGGACGCGATGGCAGTGGCGACGTCGCGGGGGTAGGTGCGTCGGGCAAGCAACAGCAGGAGCAGGCCGGACACGATGAGCGGCACCAGCATGATCAGGAAGGCGTGGTCCAGGCCGATGCCTCGGGGTCCGGCGTCGCCGGTGGGGTTGCCGAGGCCGCTGGTGTGTGCCCCTAATTGGGTGGAGACGTAGCCGAACAGCAGGGGGGCGATTGCCTCGAAGCTGGAGCGCAGCACGGTGCGCACTGCTTCGGCTCGTCCCCACAGCCGGTGATGGATTAGGTCGAGGCGGGCGGCGTCCAGTGGGGGGTTGGCACCGCCGAGGCCGGCGGCGGCGAGGAACAGCAGCGGTGCGGCGATCAGCAGGGACGTGGTGAGCAGTGCGGGCAAGAACAGCATCGCGGCGAGGAGGACGGAGATTCCGCCGATGATGGGGCGGGCCGCGATGTGGTGACGCGCAACGAAGGCGTCGCCGCGGCGGCCGGTGAGCAGTACGCCGACGATGGCGCTCGGCTTGTTGGGGGACCACACGGACCATGAGTTCTTCGCCGGACAGGTCGGCACCGGGAAGCTCGATTCCCTCTGCGGTGTCGACCTCGTTCAGATCAGCGGCGGCCGCTGCGGCCAGCGGGAGGTCCGAGTCAGCTCGGCGACCGTGCCCTGCGCCACGTCGCCGGACACGCGTCGGGGTGCGTCGTAGTCGGTGCCTCCCGGCGCGATGCGCATCCTGAGCGAACGATGAGTACCAGGCCGTCCCCCAGCACCCGCCATGCAACAGTCATGCGCCTGCGCCTGCGGTGCGCCTCAGCTGGGGTTTGTTGATGGCGCGCTGCTCGACGTGATGTGGTCAATGTCGTGGCGTGCCTGCTCGGGGTCGTTCAACCGGATGGTGCCTTGACCGTCGCTGCCGACCGGTTTCCCGGCGCCTTGCAGCAATTGGGCGAGGAACCGCAGTGGTGGGGGCGCGACCCGGGTGCCGAGCATCTTGATCACCGGTAAGGCGGCGATGAACACCGCTATTGGTGGTTCGAGGACACCGAACGCGACAGCAGCACTGATCCCGCCGTAGTAGCCCAGGGTTCGAGGGATGTCGATTTCCACGGGGCCGATATCGAGGTGGATGGCCCGGTCTTTGTTCGTCTCCGTGCTCGGCTTCGCAGTCCTCGCCTCCGCTTTGGAGACCGGTGCGGTGCGTTTGCCCGGTGCCACTTTCTTGCCCGATGCAACCTTCTTGCCCGGTGCTGCCTGTTTGGCCGATGGGAGGTGCGTGGGAGTGGGGGTGCTGCCCGGTGGTGTCGGTTGATCGGTCATGGTGTTCTCCGTCGGTCTGGGTGATCGCGGGCAGCGTCGCCGTGCTGGGCGCGTCTGGCGCGCGGTCCGCAGGGTGGTGAGGAAGTGAGCGGTGTGCCGCCGACACTAGCGCCGGGCCGTGGAGCCGGTCACCGGTTTCTTCAGTGCACCGCACATCTGGGAGGGTAAAACCACCAGAGGCTGCCGGCAGGTCGTAGCGGTGGAGCCCCGGCCGGTGCATGATTTGCCAACGCGGGTGGAGGAAAAGGGGCCGTTCCACGACGATAAGGAGGTTGGGTGGTGGCTAGCGGGATGCGCCCGTCCTCGGCCTCAGCGAGCCGGACGGCCGCGAGCGGTCGCGCCCGGAACAACTTTTTCACCGATCCGGAAGACCTGTCCCAGGAATGGCGGCGGCTGCTGCAGCGGGGATGTGCACCGCTTCCCCAGCCGGCACCACTACGCCAGCTACTGCGAACCGCCCCCATCGAGGCTTTCAGCGGCGACCTACGCCGTCATCGACTCTCCCGCGCCGGCAACCGTCAGCTCAACTCGGCGATGCACGTGATCGCCGTTTGCCAAGCCCGGACCCGGACCCGGCCGCGACCACTATCGCCGCAAACTCGCCGAGGCCAAGACCCCCGCAGAAGCCAGGCGCAGCCTGAAACGGCAGCTGTCCAACGTGGTCTACAAACACCTCGTCGCCGACCAACGCGCAGCCATCGCCAGCAGCACTGGACCTACAGCGGTCGCTGCCGGGGCTTCCAATGATCACTCACCCGAGATCTGGTGTTGACGTCTTGATACTCCACGGACAGGTGCCCGGTGAACGTCATCGGCAAAAGCCGGGCACTGCTGCACCGCTGACCACCACCGCCCTCGGTACCAAGCATTGGCGCGTGACGCTATGACTGTACCCATGTGCGAGCAGTGCGGTGGTCGGCTGCCGCGGGCCCTGCCCGGAGCGGGGCGCCGATTGGTCTATTGCTCGCCAGCGTGCCGACAACGGGCATACCGAGCCAGGGGCGGCCAAGCGTCGGGCAGTACCGGAGCACAACGAAGACGGTCGGCCCAGACCTCGGACACCTCCGCGTCGGACTGGCCAAAAACCCCGCAAGACCCGGATTCAGCCTTAAACGGCAGCTGCACTTGACACACAGAGGCGCTATGAGGTCACGCCACCCGGCCGCTCGCGTGCAAGCGGCACCACCCGCCAGGCCGACGAATCGATCGAAAGACAGCAGGTTCGCGTCAGGCTAATGGTGAGTCAGACCCAGCAGATGGCGCCACCTACATCCTCACTGGCTTAGGGGACGAAGTCACTGAGTGCGTCGCCAGCATCAAGGGGTCCGAACCGCTCCACCTGCGTCGTCAACTCCTACAGCTGAGTCTTCACCGATCCCTGGGCCGAGCCGCTGGCCCGGCGAACAGTTCCACCCCCATCGTGGCCCCGGCCAGGTGGTCGTTGAGGTAAATTCCCTGCACCGCGGTGGTGGTGTCCATGAACGCTGTTCTTCCCGCAACTCACCGGCACGACTGAGGGGTTACGGGGTTGGTATTTCCCCGGCATGGGCGGTTGGGTTCTGGTCGAGTTCGAAGCCCCATTGGCTGTTCTCTTGCACCAGATCAAAGCCCTCGGTGTCGCTGGCGCCTTCGGTGCCATAGGAGTCGTCGGCGGTCTGGAGGTAGTCGTGGTTCAGCTTCTCATCGCCGGGCAGGGTGCCGGGTGGGATTCTGTGCATAATTGTCGGTAGGCAACAGTTGCCCTGAGTGTGTCGGGTCCGAAGAGGAAGACGGGCGGCATGAGGGATATCGGTGTTACCGGGAAGGTCGTCGGTGACGTGCATGCCGATCC
>JAABUI010000717.1_pt1 | contig 22490 bp, 23 predicted proteins | sample 5559111 | NCBI WGS metagenome assembly JAABUI01 (sample SAMN10711870, study PRJNA513365) | rock metagenome | isolation source: Antarctica rocks | place: Antarctica: Victoria Land, Buttleship Promontory
AGCTGGCTACATATGTGTGTTCCTCAGCCGACGCTAGGCCCAATAGGGACTAGTCAAGGTGACGGAGCGAGGATAGGCCTGGTAAGGCTAGAAGGCTGAGCCTGGCAAGGCTAGGATCGTGACAAAACTAGTCATCTCTTCAAAAGTCATCGAAGGGGTAGAGATTATATCTTTGTGCAAACTAGATGAAATTCTATCGAAAGAAAATTACTTTGAAAAGTCGTTTCTAATTGACGCTCACCTCATCTCTCAGAATCGATCTTTCAGTCTTCGTTCTCTAATAGACAGTGATTCAGTCGTCTACACGATCATACATTCTAATCTAGTCGATAAAGTATGCGAGAAACTGGAAATTCAATCTATATCACTGGCAAAAGAGAAGCTAATAAGAGATTATGATGAGAAGATATCTAAGAAGATCATCACTCATAAAATTCTACTCAATCTCATTATCGAAAGTCATAAGAAATTGACTGTATCAATGCTGATAGCTGATATCGATCATCATGAAGCCATATTGAGTAAGCTCTGAATGAACAAAAACGAAATATTATTGGATATGCGGAACGACGTCATTGTTTTTCCGAATCAATTGAATACTTCTATTTCGATTTTTTCGGTTTCTCTCAATTCAAAGCACTCAAGTTGATCGCAGTCAACTTCGTCTTCTTCAATCACTCAGACTAAGACTTTTATGATGCTCAAACGACTCGTTCGAGAAGAGTCATTCTCGATTCGAAGCATAGACGCAGCTTCGTTCAAAACGCTGTTGAATCGTTCAAAGAAGAACAAGATCGAAGTCTTTGCTCTATTCATGACGGACATCAATAGGGAAATCGCGTACAATACTCAGAACGATTTGAACGCTCTAAACGTCTCTTCAATCGATGAAACGACTCAGAATTTGAAAGATATTAAAGCAAAGCTGTCATCGAAATATCATGAGTTTCTAGATGTTTTTGATCGAGCTCAATCGAATAAACTATTCTCTCATCGCTTCTACGATCATAAAATCGAGCTCATCAGTGATTCAACGTTCTCTCGCTGCCGAGTCTATCGAATGTTCTCTGCCAAACTTCTGAAAGTAAAGAAGTACTTAAACGAGAATCTGTCGAAGAAATTCATCACTTCTAGTCAGACTCTCTATTTCTCCCTCGTTCTATTCGCTCTCAAAGCAAATGAAGATCTTCGATTCTGCGTGAACTATCGAAAGCTAAATGTCATTTTCAAAAGAAATAGATATTCTCTATCGCTGATAGACGAGATCATTGGTAAAATAGTAAGTTGCAAGCATCTGACTAGATTGAACATCATATCAGCGTTCAACAAACTTCGAATGCATCTCGATAGCGAGAATTACATCACTTTTATCACTGCTTTAGAAGCATATAAATACAAGATGCTATCATTCGAACTGACTAACGGATCGACCTCCTTTCAGCAATATATGAATGACATTCTATGAGACTTTCTGAACGACTTTTGCCAAGTCTATCTAGATGACATTCTCATCTATAGCAAAACGAGAAAGAAACATAGAGATCACGTCAAACTAGTATTGAATCGACTACGCGAAGCTGAACTGCAGATAGATATTCGAAAGTGCGAATTCGATGTAGAAGAGACTGTCTTTCTAGAAGTCATCGTATCAGAACTAGGCCTTCGTATGAATCTCAGCAAAGTGACAGTCATAGTCAGCTGAATCACTTCGACCAACCTAAAAGAAATTCAGGGCTTCGTGAGATTTGTTAACTTCTATCGCCGTTTCATTAAGAACTTCTCGAAGCTAGTCAAATCGTTCACTCAGCTGACTAGAAAGAACACGCCTTTTGTTTGAAACGAGATCTGTGTTCAAGTCTTTGACAATCTAAAGAAACAAGTCAGCTCGGTCTCAGTACTTCGTCACTTCGATCTCAAACGACAAGCTATTCTGAAGACTGATGCTTCGAACTATGTAAAAGGTGAAATACTATCTCAGTACGATGACGAGGAAGTTCTTCATCCGATGATCTTCTACAGTAAAAGCATGATTCTCGCTGAAATCAATTACCACATCTATGACAAGAAATTGCTAGTCATTATTCGATGCTTCGAACACTGACGATTCGAGCTGAAATGCACTGAACTACTCATTCAGATGTTCATCAATCATCAGGCTTTGAAGATCTTCATGGAAAACAAACAATTGAGTCGACGACAAGTCAACTACCTGAACATTCTATCGAAGTTCAACTTTCAGATCATCTTTAGATCAGACAAAACGAACACTAAAGCCGATGCTTTAATCAGAATGTTCCTAGCGAACGTCTCTGAATCAGCTCAGCGTCTTGAAGATCGTTTTCAGACTATTCTGATTTCCGATAGAGTCGATGTTCTATCTATTGAATCGGAAGCAAATCTCTATCAACGAGTACGAATGATCAATCAAACAGATGAGCTCTGCAGCGAATATAGGCAAGCTATGAACGAAAACAAGCTCAAATTTCATATCACTAAACTGAAGAACTGCGAAATCCTTGACGACGTTCTATTTAGGAAAGATCTACTGTGAGTCTCTGAGAACATGCACACGGAATTACTACAAGAAGTGCATGATCAATCTTCAATCTCTCATCTCGACAATAGACGAATCATCGATCTAGTTCAGCGTTTCTACTATTGGTCAGGTCATCGAGCTACTATCCGACGATACATTCGAAACTGTCATGCTTGTCAGCGAAGCAAAGCTTCTAGAAATAGCATCAATGAACTTCATCATTCTCTTTCGATTTCACAGGAACGCTGAAAAGATATAGCTATGAACTTCATCACTGAACTATCTCTGTCAGAAGACTATAACGCCATTTGCACAATCATATGTCGCCTCACCAAAGAACGTCACTATGTTCTCTGTCATTGAGGAGACGATGGCACCTCAGCCGAAGAAACGGTTTGAATCATGCTATGAAACGTCTATCGACTGCATGGTCTACTCAGTTCTATTGTTTCGAACAGAGACTCTCAATTCATATCGACTATGTGGAAAAGTCTTTGCAAGCGACTGAGAATCACAGCTAGTCTATTCACAGTCTATCATTTCGAGATCGACGATCAATCGGAACGAGTCAATCAAGACGTCGAACGAGAACTTAGAACCTACTGCAATTACATGCAGAACGACTGAGCCAAATGAATATCTATGATGGAATTCAGTGACAATTTCAATATCTTCTCGGTCACTTCAATGACTCTCTTCTACTTCAATAAAGAATTTCATCCTCGAATGAGTTTCGATTCAGATACGACTGACTACGAAACAACTCGTGAACGACTTGAAGCTAGGAAAGCAGATGATATTGTCATTCGAATGAAAGAGTTACTGAACTTCGACCGTCAACAATTGAAAAAGACGAAGCTGATCATCGAAGTTCAGATCAATAAACATAGACGAAACGTCATCTATGAAGTAGATGACTGAGTTTGACTATCTTTCAGAAACGTCAAGACAACGAGGCTCTGCAAAGATTTGAAAGACAAACAGCTAGGCCTCTATCAAATCACTGCCAAAGTGAGTACCTTCTATCATCTTCGTCTATCAGTCAGCATGAAGCATCTGCATCCGATGTTCAGTTCGAAGCTACTGCGGCCGTATTCAGAAGATCTTCTATCAGAACAGCATTCAGAATCACTCAGGCTCATCACTATCGAAGATGATGAACACTGAAAGATAGACGATATATTGAACTTCAGACGCTATCGAGGCCGAATACAGTACAAAGTCAAATGAACAGACCTAGATAGAAACGACGAATGGTACTATGCCGATAAAGGGGAATTCGATGGCTCAGAGAAAGTTTTGGACGAATTTCATAAGCTATATTCAAACAAACCGCGCTAAAATATCGGAATAACTATCAACAAAAGCGAGCAAATGAACTACATTCATGCGGACATGAATTTTCGAAGGGGGGGGTAATGTTACGAGCGTATCAAGACTGAACAAGGCTGACGCTCTAATCAATTCGCAGTGAACGCTAGCGAGTTCCCTGCGTAATGATTAGAACTAACCAGCGAGCTAGTCAGGTTTGGCTCAGATATGGCTCAGATATGGCTCAACACCCTTTTTCTTCCCCAACACCCTTTTCTTTCACCAACACCTTGTTCACCTACATCACATTCTTCCCGTGTCACAAACACATCCCTTTCGGGCCTAGCGCAGCCTCTGAACATTACATAAATAGAAGCTTTTGTACCAATCTTCTTCTGTATTCTTAATATTCAGTTATAGCTATCTCTAAAGATCAAGCACTATCAATCCTGACCTTCATTGATTGTATCATCTAGGCACGATCCTGACAATAACTCGATATTAGTAACAAATCTCTCAGCTGATTGATTAACTATTTTTCTATGCTATCTGCTGCGCATCACATGAGTTAAATCAACTTGATGTAGCATCATGTTGTTTTATCATGTGTCGTTTAAGTCGATCTTGATATATTTTCGATCTTCAATCTTAATATATTTTCTGATATACAATCATCGATCAATTTTGATTCTTGCTTTAAGCTTTAGTTCTAATCATTACGCAGTGAACTTTAGCGCGTACTTTGCAAATTGATTAAAGTTTCGCTTTGTTCATTCAAGATTAAAGCATTTTGAAACTTTCAATCTTCAATACTGAAGTAATTCAGTATTAACATTGCAGACGTCTGCATCTTCATTCTCATTCTTCTTTTTATATGTTCAAGCAACTCAAAACAACTTTATGACATTCTTAACAACTCATGATCTTCTTGCATCAACTTCGCTTTTTGACGACTCGACAAAGAAAGAGCTAATACAAGTGATGTTGTACAAGACAGTGCTATCAAAGCTGCACTCTTGAGTGTGAACAATCTTATTTCAACTCAACAGAAGTCTCAGTGACAAATGCTCTTTTCAAGTTCACAAAGATTCTCAGTTAATAATAAATAAAATTCAGTGATACATTCGAATCTCTGATCAAAACATTGATCATAATTTCTGACATGATTTTCTCAATGAGCGTTGTCATCGATAGATTCTGATCTTCATTCTTCTGTTCATTGCTGATCTCACTTTTCAATGCTCAATTCACACGCTTCTTCAATTTATTTTCTGCAATCGTTTCTTTCAAGATCGCTTCGTCAAGCTTTGCAATTTTATATCACTTTTTTTCAGTGTTCATCTTCACTACTTGAAAAGATTTCAGTCATCTTCATGTCAATTTCAGCGTATGCATGTTGTTCAATTTGATATCATGCAGCAGTACAAGATCACTCTTCAGAATTAAACTAGTATGAACATGTTTGTGATCATCTCATACATCTTTGTTGATCTCTCTCATTCTTCTCAAATGCAGCGTGATCTTCTTCAAATTCTCGTCTCTGCGTTTAAGTTGTCAAGCATGAAGAGTCAATAACTCATCAGTTGTGCAAACATTATCTCATAAAAGAATCTGTCAGATTGAAACATCAAGTTCTATAGAAAGAACGACATTGCAGTCATACAAGACATGATATGAAGTCATTTCAGTGAAAGTTCTCACAATGATTCTGTTTGCTCATAGCACATTGACAAAGCTTCTGACTCATCTCATGCTTTCATCAACTGTCATCTTGATCAAGACATTTACAACAGCTGTATGATCTCTCTTTACAAAATCATTCATCTGTGAATGATAAGTTGACATCATCACTCACTTTATCTTATATTTCTTGATCAGCTTTTCTACAATTTCTTTGTTCTTTGATTCTTCGTTCATAACAAATCTTCTTGAACAGTCGTGTTTGCAGATCACATCTTCTCATAGAAATTTCGCTATCGCTTTCGAAGTTGCTGCTATCAAAACTCTTTCTTCTACTCATTTCAAGAAGTCATTTCTTGTCAAGACAATATAGCGTTTCTCTTCACTTGAAAACATGTGAATGACATTCACTTCAATCTTCTTTCAAACTCTTGATATTCAGATAGAATGCAGAGTCTTCTTCTTTCGTTTTAATGCTTGCAACTGACATTCTTCACAGAATTTTACATACATGCATGTATTCTTTCATATCTTCTTTCATCAATATCTGTTGATCATCTTTCAATATGTTTTCTTTCTTTCATGATGATCACTTTCATCATGCAGTTTCTGCAAAATATTACTGTGTTTTTCTTGAAGATTCATTATTCTTTGCACAGAAACAGTCTTGTTGAATCTTTTAAACAAATGTTTATCTTGAATCATGAATTTCAACGCTTCATGTTTGAATTTTCGAAATTCTTTTGTTGACATTTTGAATGAGCATGATAAGAAAATTAAATAACAAGCTATTTTCTTGAAGTATTCTGAATATAAATCTTTCAATATTGACATGTCTTCTTCAACAACTATACTGACTGAGCAAAGATGAATGAAATTTAACTGAGCATCAATGAAATCATTTATATCTTTCTCGTGAGTCTCATCTTTATCGTCTGAAGATTCTCTGAGTCTGCGCAAGAGTTTATCGAGTGCGCTATGCTTGCAATTAAGAACGTGATGAACATCAAAATCAAACAAGCGAATTCAAGTAAGTCATCATGTCATCAATGCTTCTGATAAGTTTGATGCAGATTGATTCAGTTGCATCATCAAAGTGTTGATGTTTATTTCAATAATGAACTTCGTGTCATATAATCAGTAACAAATCTTCTTCAGTGTTTTCATCAGATCTTTGCATTTTCACTTCTCAGCATCATATCTTGTCTCTTGCTTATTTCATAGCTCACTTTCATATCATACGAAGTGTCGATTCTTAGAATTCAATGCTGTCTGCTGTAACATCGCTTTTCATTCTTGAAGACTTACGTTCACGACAAGAATAATTTCTTCTGTTTGCTCAGAGTAATTCAGAATTCTCATGATCAATGCAGTGATCAATGTCAGTTTCAATCTGTTCATGACTTTCTCTTGTTCTCTTTCTCACATGAATTTGATCTTCTTTTTGAAGAGCTGAAATATTGATGCTGCGATCAAGACGAAATTCTCTATTCACACTTGATAATACATGCATACTTCAATGAATGCTTAAGCAGATCTGACATCATGACAAAGACATCATTCTAGAATCTTGATAATTTTGAAATCTTCTGATCTGCAATCATGAAAGTCACAAACAAATTTCACAATCTTTATGCTCGACATGCAGAATTACGACTTTTCATTAGATATAATGCAATCAACGAACTCAAAATTCAAGAGTATGAAGTCGAGATTCTTAATGTGCTTCAGCATAAACTGATGTACTTCTGAAACAATCTTTGCATTATCATAGATTATTTTCAATCTCTTTACTTCAATATCATTGAGAAAAGATCTGCATATCTCAAGAAGATTCTTCAATATCTTGATTATGATTTTGACAAACTGAGCAACGAAGTTGATGACATCTTGTGATAACGTCGTCTGTCGCAATAATCTCAGAGATGTCATGAACGTTGTGAGATCTTAATATATTTTTGTCAGCGTAATCTGATCGTACTCAGAAAACAGATCTATCAGAAAGATCATAATTATATCAATGAATTCTTCAAAGAATTCATTCACGTCTGAGAGCAGATTGACGTCTCTGATGATAATCTTGTTCATATTCATCGCTGCGTTGATCATGCAATATTGATTGAACTTTTTCTTGATCAGAAATCAGAAATTTTGATACAAGTCATGACAAGATTTCAGTATGTCATGCTTTATTCAATTCTTGAGCATGTCTATGATGATCTGATGAAGTGTCTTAGAGAATAAGAAATTGAATGTCTGTCATGCATCATGTGATATCGTTCAAATTTGCTGCGAGAATGAAACTATATCTTTTATCTTTTTCATTTCTAAGAAGTTTCAGATCATTATTGCTTCTCTGTTAAACAACATCTTCAGTAGTAAATTTTTCTCTTGCAGAGTTAAAGCATCATCACATATCATTCTCTTCGCTCGCTTTGAAGTCAGTCTGAACTTTCAAGCAATTTTGAAGAATTTGAGAAACAGTCAATGATCATACTTTTCTGACTTCATCTTTGTCATATTCAATTTGATCTGAGTCAATAAGATTTGTTTTCAATTTGTCAAATCTTCTGATATTGTTAGGAATCAGCATAGAGCGAGTCATATGGGTGTAATGTAACGAGTATATAAATGCTAAGGAAGGAAAGTATCTAGAAGGGAAGAGCCGGCTATCTATATGACTCAGGAGAACATAAGCTAATCCTGAATAGAGTTGGTCTCGGAACAATCCTATAGCCTAGCGGCGAGCGATCGGCGATAGTCATCAACATAGCCATCAACATAGCTATCAACATAGGTGCGTAGCTAGAATCGTAACAGATATTGAGTTGTTTGACTTTGATGAATTCACAAATTGAATCTTCTGAGTTTTTCTCTTATATGCTGTCGCTACTTTGACATGATCTATCTTCTCATGCTGACGAATTGAACTCAGATCAAATCTTCATGTCATTTGCATCGCAAGTCTGTTTGAACGACATCATAACATCTGTGCACATTGCATGCTATCGTTCAAGCAAAATCGTTGAACGAAGCTTTAATCTTTCTTTTTCTTTTCTTCTTTAATTTTGATGAACGTTTCAGAGCTTTTCAAGCGCGCTAAATCGACAGTCTTCAAGCTTACACTTTTCATCGCAGATACGCTTTCAACAGAGCATTCATCTACTTATTTAAAGAGTCTTTCACTTTTTCGAGAAATATTTTCAACACATCTTGATTGACAGAATTGTGCGTTAAAATTAATTTAAAGAACATCATTCTTTCATCATCATCAATGACTGTCATCTCACAAGTTTCTTTTGAAGTATTGTTGATGCATAAACGCGTCTTTCGCTCATATGATCTGCTTAGTATCAGAGTATACTCATTGCTTTCAATCACAAATATTGAAATCATTGATTTTGCTTTGTCAATATTGATCTTCACATCATCACAACATTCAATGATGTTAGTCTTTGCTTCGCTAACTTCTATCATATTTAGATGAATGTCTCATTGCATAGACAACTGAGTTTTTGTGACAAGAGTTTCAGATATAACGTTGATTTCAGCATCACTATCAAGCAGTGTCTTAACGTAAATCTCATCGCTTATCAGCACTCATGTTATTGAACACATCACTGCATACAGAATTGCATTCGACTTTTCAAGTGAAGAATCTTCAAATTTTACTGCTGTTACTTGCACGTCATCAGTTTTTTTCATTTTTATTTTCTTATGTTGTTTTACTTGAGCGTAGAGAGTTCAAAGAAGAATAAATGAATGTGTAAGCATCTGTTCAATGCTTACGTCTTGCATCTTCTGATTTGTTATAATATGCATCACGTCTTCTGTATTTATGCATTTCTCTACTATGTTTTGCGTTCTCTTGTCTCAATTGTCTGACTTTATTTTGCTGTCATCTGAATTCTTTTCTGTTGATTTCTTCGTTGTTTTTACCGTTTTCTTGAAGACAGCTGCATTCTGCATGATCACATTCTCACTTGTTCACTTCTTCAAGAACGACTTTGAAATCGACAGATACTCTTCAGAGCGCAAATTCTTCATGCTCAACAGATGTTCTTCTTCTTTTACTTTTTTCTTCAAGTTCAATTCAAACTCGTTCTCTGTTGTGTTACTGTCTTCATCACATTTTCATCTGACTTATAGTTGTGTCGAGCTGTGATAATCATTACTTCTTCGTTTCATTTCTGTTTCTCGTCTGTGTTCTTTGCTTTCTTCATGATCATTGCTCTTACACTTGTCAGTCTGATGACGTTGACATGTTCTGCTCTCATTTGCTGATTCTGTTTCTTTAAAGCATTGTCAATCAGCTCTTTCTGAGAACGACTTAATGTGAAAGATGTCAATCTGTCATCTCTTTCAGCGAGTCTCATTCAGAGTCTATTTGTTTCATTCACATGTATCTTTTCTTCTGTCTTATAAATATTCAATTGATGACATCTGATCTTCTGATATTTTATTTCTTCATAAAAGAAGCATTCTTTCATTTTAAACATTAAAGATGCTCATTCACTTCTTGAAAGCAAAAATGATGATGACATTAACATTGTTGAATGAGCAGACGTGATGAGTTCATGTGAAATATAGACGTTGAGCATCAAGACAGATGCTGTCATGTTTTGCATGAAAGATTCAATCTTCTTCATTGCTGTCTGCAAAGAAAGCATCGTCATTTCAAACTTATTTATCATCTCATTCATTGTTGTATCACTGAACTGTGCTACTATCAAAGAATCGAAGAACTTGTTTGACATCGTTGATCGCTTGATCTGATATTCATTCATGAGCTTGCTAAGATCATTGAAATTCTTGATCATGATCAAGAATTTCAACAGTGCTTTGACAGAGTCGCAGTAGATCATTATTATGTCATTAACTTTCTTAAAGTTCATGAAATTGAGATCTTCAGAATCAAGTGCACACTTTCATACAATCTTTTTGCTTAGTATAGATGAAAGATTCTTGACAAATCAATAACATCTGATATACTCATTCATTTGCTTGCATTTTATTAATGAATGTGATATGCTTTTGTATTGTTGACTGTACAGTTTCAGATTATTCTTCATGATACAAGACTTATTCTTGAAGATTTTCAGAAAAATTCAAGAATTCAGCTGTTGATCAGTGTCATCTTTCTTGTACTTCTTCTTCATCATCTTCTTCAGTTCTTGTCAGTTGAAATCAATATATTTGATCATAATCTTGATGCTATCATGAATGATCTTGTTGCAGTATCTTAACAGCTTGCGAAATCGATCGATCTGATTCAGTTCATAATCATCACAGAAATTTTCATATCTTTCTAGAAAATCAATCATGTTCTTCTCTTTAAAATACGAGACTTTCGAAGTTTTGAGCAATGACATGAGTGTCAGATATTTCAGAAACAACATTGTGATCATGTTTATTTCTGAGCTGACTCAAGAGCTGATGAGCGTAGCACTCGTGTCTACAACAGATGCTCTCAATGAGCTTGTCATTTTGTCGCTGTGAGTTGATATTGAGAGCTGTGAGAATGAAATACAGAATAGCAAAAATAATAGAGCAGTCAAAAAGATCTTGTTATTTTGTTTTTGCTTCTCAACTCGTCGAAATTTTTCTTTCTTTCTTTTGCAGTTGTTACAACTGATTAAAATGCTTTTCTTTTTTCTTCTTTTATTTGATGAACAACGCTTGATCTTATGCTTCTGCTGAAACATGATTCACTGCTGAAACTGACGTCATTTCTCGTACTTCTGTCTACATTGCTTCGAATTCGTTCTTTGATTCTCACTTTCACTGTCTGTTTCTTGCAAGTCTTGAAATCAGATGAACTCTTCTTCTCATCAGAGCGTCTCTTCTGAGTGTCAATCATTCGCGAAAGTCAGTTTCTTTCTTCTTCGTTGTTGCATCTTCGCTCAAAGAGAGACAGTTTTCATCAGCTGAAGATACGCGTCTTTTCTAGTTTCAACTGTGAGAACTCTGTGACTTGAATAACTTTCGTCAATATCTCTAAGCGAAATGAAGTCGCTATATCAATTTCTCGTATTTCAGAGTCAAATTAATTCTCACTTCAAATCTTTCATAAACTCTCTGATCACTGTAGAGATGTCGTGTCACTCTCTGCTGTTCAGTCAACTGTTCTACTCAAGATATCATAAAAATGATATCTTCATGTTACGCTTCAATGTCGAGAAATAGAATACAGATGCAATATAGAAAGTCGTATTGAAGCAACAGAGAAAGTAAACAATGAACACGTGCAATGACCATGCTAATAGAAAGATACTGTAAAACGTGTATGTTCTCTGTTTCTATCTACAAGTTGCAATGACATTTATATGTATACTCAAGAAACGTCTTTCAACTCTTTTATCATTGACTCAGATTTCGATCTCTTCTCTCTTACTAACTATCTCGTGAAAATGATGCAAGCAGTTTCACGATAACATAATTTCATTCTTATGTTCTTGTATAGTGACTGAGATATACAGAGCATATGTAATAGATTTTCAATCAAGAGTTTTGTCATATGAATGAATCAACTTCGATTTGAACAGTGAAATTGATTGAATATCAAAGCATTTACATAACTCTAAAATCAATGAATCATTTATGAACATTATGTCAGTGACTTCGATGTTTATCAGAGCGAGAGATCGAAATATCTTTTCTAGACTACTCAAGATGACGTTTACAATAAACGATTTAAAATCAAATGAGTCATCGAGCATATTGATGAAGCAAGATATGAGCATGTCACTCTCAATCACTACTTTGACGAAAGCAAATCATTTTTCAAATTCACTGCAATTTCGTGCATCTGAGTTGATTCAAGACAGTCGCGTGCTCTATGTTTTGACTTCTTGCATTTGAAGCAAAGTTCTTTTTTAAACAACTTCTCTCTAGCAGAGTCAACGTTCGATATTCTGAGTTTCTTTCATGCAAAGATTGAAGCTGAGATCGCAGTAGTGATCATCATCAAGATGTCAGCAATAAAGTGAGCAACTTGAGTCATTGATGTCTTGAGAGCTGATCGAGCATTCAATTTCGTCAATCGAACGTCGACTTGCATGCAAATGTCAACGAATTCGTTCAAATTCATAGTTCGTTCGTTGATCATGACTTGCTGAAGATTTGAGCTAATCTTATGCTGAAGATCATCTAATAGAGTTTCGTTATTATACTTTAGTTTCACACTAAGTTTCTGAAATTTCATTCAAAATTCATAAAAGAAGATCTTGTTTTGATACAGCTTCAAGAACTGTCATTGAGTCATGTGATATTGATTGAAATCATCATACATTTTATTTATGATCAACAATATCTCTTCTGCTTCAAGAAATGAGTTCGTGATCATGTTTCTCATTTTGAGTGCTATGTGTTTGATTGTCGTTTCACTGACTCGACTTTTCACATATGCAATCTTCATTTCTTTGATAGAAAAATGATTCTTGTTCATCTTCAACTTGTTTTGCATTTGAAACAATCAATTATTTACATTCTGTTTTGAATCTTCAAACAAAGATGAGTCAGATAACTTGATTGATCTCAAGAATCAATCTTTCAAAATCAAAGTGCTTAGTCAACTTGATGTTGCTTCTAAATAATGTATAATTACGTTTTTTTTCTTTATTTTCTTTATTTTTGTAGATGCATTCAAACAGCATTCAACGTTATCTGCATAACTTTCAACTCAATGTTAATAGCTTTCAATTCAATGTTGATCTTGTTGACATCATTCAACATTTGAATCATGTCATTGTGAATCTCGATTTCAATGTCATGCTGTTGACACATGTACTTGATAAAGACAACGAGATCATTTGCTTTATAAGCGTTTATTCAAGCATTCAGTTTAGTGCTGATGCTGATCTTGATCATTTTGTGATTGAAAAGCAACATGTTCATGTTCTCTTCTTCTGTATCAGATGACACATTCGTATCTTCTTCTTCTGATGCTGTTCAATTCTGTGATAGAAGTGATTCTCTTCTAGCATTTTGAAGTTCATAGCGAGCAATGCTCACTGATTCTGATTCTGTGCTTCTAGTCATTGTGTGAGTAGAAAATTGCTGATCGAGATTCAACTGAAATTTCTGATTTCAGTTCTAGAACAACACGTTCATGTTCTTCTGTTCTTCTGTTCTGATGACGAGCTCAGTAAAGAGTTAGTCTAGAGCAACGCGTTCATGTTCTTCTGTTCTGTTCTAGAAATTTCTTGATTTCTAATGAGTCTTCTGAGCTCAATTTTCGAATTTCGATTCTGATTCGAGTTTGAGTGATGTAGCTTGTTTTTATATCGTCTACACGTCGATAGCAAGATTGATGAGCTTTGAACTAATGTTATGAGTCTGCATAGAGCGAATCATATGAGTGTATTCTAACTAGAAGTTCAAAGCTAAAGAAGGAAGAAGGTGAAACACGTCGAGAATCTTATACCCACGAAGGCGCGCTAGGCCACTAGCGTGTCAACACCAGCCCTATACTAGTCTATGATAGTCTAACACGATCTATGTTAGGCTAACCCAGAGTAACGAGGCACGCTCGCAACAGAAATGATCTTTTATCATAGATCTGCTGTTTTCTTCTTGCAGCATCAACAGAGCGTGAGCTGCAAAAAATATTTCTCATTTTTATTCTTCGAACTCAACATACATTTCTACGAGAGTCGCTTTTCTTCGTCGTCGACTCATCTTCACGTTGATCTCGTTTCTTCTCTTCGACGTCATTGTCAATTTCTCATCATTGAATTCGTTCATGTTCTCTTTGTTCATCATTTCTTTCTTTCGAAAACTTGATGACGTTACTTCATCTGAGCTAGCACTTCAACTCAGCAGTATGCTTACATTTTGAATAAACACTTATTGCATCATTAATGTTATTAACGAGATATTGACGCTTTTCTGTGTTGAATTAAAAGTTAGCGAAACGAAGAATTGATCGTTGATATTCAAGATCATGAGAAAAACGTCTTCGCTGCGAAGATTCTGAGAATGACTATGTTCTCTCTCAAGATTCTTTTTCTCACAGGCAGATGCAAAGATAGTTAATTCTTATTTTACATCAGCACATTTTGACATCAAATCTATCGCTTCACCTTCGAAGATCTCTCTCACTTTCTCATCAATAACATTCTTCATCTTCGTCTCTGCATCGTCATATCACGGTACGCCAATCTCGCTCTCTGCTTCCTCATCTTGAGTCTCATTCATCTGAGCGGCGATATCGACGTCGACATTCCTTGATGGGAAAGTGAAGCGATGCGGTTCTTTTTGACGCAGATGACGGGGATCATGCTTGAGGATGCGGTGGGAGCTGCTTGGAATGGGGGTTTGGGTGGTGAAAGGAAGAAGTGAAGGCAAGGTGTGGGATTCATCTGGGTGATCGGCTCTCTGACTTGGGCGACGTCGGTATGGAGCTATCCGAACATTCTGAGGCAGAGGGAGGGGGCGGATGTGATGTTCCCGGTGTCGATTGTTGGGTGGGTGAGAGGGTAGTCATTGGGGCGGCTGTCCTATTCTTCATTTCTAGGGCTGTGATGGTAGCCGCTCTGATTGTTTCACGGACGGGTTTCTTTGGAAGATAGTAGATGGGGGATTAAGGGTTGGATGTGGGAGGGGTTTGGGAGTGGGTTTTACGGGGGGGTTGGGAGGTGGTGAAAGAGATAGATTGGCAGCTGTTCAACAACTAGTAGTGCAAAGAAGAAGAAGAAGAAGAAGAAGCCCAATCAAACCTCTCCAACTCGTCCCATACCCTTCCACAACCCCCCAGTTCACCACACCAATCCCTCTCCCCCCATCAACCCCAACCCCAACCCCAACCCCAACCCCACCAACCGCAGCCACAGCACTAAACGCAACACAAAGAACTTGCCCACGCCACGCCATCCTGACTTGATTCCGCCGCGACCATTTTTCGCGCTTCGACTAACCACGGGCGAGCATTTTCTCGGTTTGAAATGTACGCTTCGGCGGCTGGGTAGGAGGGAGGTTTGTGACACTGTTGGTTGTGTTCTTACTTGCTTGATGGGAGGGGGGGTTGAGGGGTTAAAGGAGAATGTGGAGGTGGAGGGGTGGGTGGGGGGGAAAGCCTTTCTTGTTTTGACGGGCGGGGGCAGGTGAGGTAAGGTGGTGTGCGTGAAGGGCCGGGGACTGAGGTGGAGTTGGGCAGGTGTGGGTAGGTGAGGCGCATGGTAGGGTTCGGAAAGGGGTGTGCAATGGATGGTGGCTCTGAGGTCTTTAAGCGGTTGGAGGGCTTCTCTGGGCTGGGGTACCATTGGCGGAAGGATTAGTAGAGTTTGCAGCGGGAGAGGTTGACAAGAGTATTTTATAGGTCCCCTGCCTTTTTAGAAAAGGTTATGACCTTGCTGTCGTCCCTTCTTTACACATGCCTTGCTGCGCCGAACCAACAAAATCTGTAACCCGTAATTTCACTCGAGCATAATCGCGTAAACGAAGAGATCTCGCTGTTAATGAGCGATTTTGCTTGTTGTTCTTATCTAGCCCTTTCTGAAACAAAAAAGATTTTCGCTCTTTTAATCCTGGGATCAAATCTCTTGTTTCTGGTTGCAATTATTCCTGGCCAACGTCGTTGCTTGGGTGAGCGTTGCTGCAGTTCAGTAATAGAAGTGGACCTGCAAGAAGGAAATTCGTTGCTGGCATGGCAGACGTTGGAAATTATGGGGGAGTGTCACTGTCGGAGGCTTTCCCCGTGCTTTGTTTATGGACTTTGTCTATTGCTCGTTCTGTTGGAGGAATTTTGGTCTTTGGTCAGTAGACGTAGCTTGTGTGTTGTTCTAGGTATATATTAAGCAAGTCCGATAACACAGCTCTTACAGCAATAAGCCGATTGTTTCGTCCGAGTGATTCCTCCATTTCATTGATTTAGATAATTTGAATTTGTCGTGTTAGGTCCAATGTTTGTACCGACGTAACGAGTACCTAGGGTGACCTTATCTACTAAGCGAGCTTCAGAGCTGAAAGTCCTTCGCCATTGTTGTCGTCCGTTGGTCTTTCCGTGTTCGTTACTTGACCCATTGTTAGGTTAAGCGCATGACCCTTCCTCCTCAGTGGAACCAATGTCATCATCGCTTGATGTGCTGCTTGACAGGCTGAAAAGGTCATTTGGTGTATCTCCACCTGCGGAATCTTCGGAATCTTGAAGAGTAGCGAAATGAAATATTTCTCGACGCAGCCACCCCGCATTCTTTTCCTCTGCATGTTCGTTTTGCCTTATCCATTCATGGATTTCCTTATCTTCCAGGTCGAGCTTGGATCTGTCTCCGGACAACAGGCAGTGAACAATTCCTTGATGGAGCGCTTTCTGAATGACGGCTATCCTGAGGTGCTCTATCCTAGGTGCAACGCCTACGTGCCACTCTATAGATTTCTTACAGCAAACCTGCCTCTTCTTATATGGCACTTTGGTGTTAGGTCTTCTTTCTCTATACGAACGCTCATTAGGGCGAGAGAGATGATCGAGGTCATGCCATGGGGCAGTGCCACGCCAGGGGTTTTGCACCAGCAATTGAACGGCCCGATAATTCTGTTCGAGTAAGGCCTCCTTGAGTCCTACATCGGCGACTTCTCCACTGGTAGTATTGACCCAGTCAACAGAAGACCCACCCCTGGTCACAACATCTAGGAAATCGCACCGAGCATCTGTCCACGGCCCGTGTAATAACTTATCTGGTATCCGGCACTCACCGAGACAGACTAACAACCTCCATCTGTAACTGTTGATAGCTCTGAGATTTGGGCCATCCTTGGAAGTATATACTTGGAGTGTTATCAGTCCATCGCGTAGTCCAATCCCCAGAACTACCCGAATCTGGTTGCTGACATCACAAGTATAAGAATGTAGATCGAGAAATTCATCTCCGAAACCCAAGGAATTTCGTTCATAAGCCTCTTCCAAAACCTGTGTCACAGTTGCCTCAGTGGGCTTATCGCCAGTTCGCCAATTTAGTTCAAGCTCACGGAACCGGCGTAGCAACGTCTTTACAAGGAAAACACGGATACACTGATGCAGGAAATCCAAGGTCATCCATTTGAGTCGCAGGATAGCCGTCTGGAGTTTCGCTATCTCTTGCTTTGTATCCAGGATATTGAGTAACTCGGTAGAATGTTCTAGAGCGCGGCTAGAATCTGATGAGAAAACTTTGAAAACCAGTAACATCTTGACATGAGGGCCCGAAAGAGCGGAGTTGAGGATTGGTGAAGCGCGAGGGAGATTAAGATTTAAACTCTGCAGGAAGATGTGCTGCAGCAGCTCGGTAGGCAGACGCTCGAGCAGGGAGAGCTCCCTTACAGGTTCGGACATGGTAGGATTGGGAGATCCTTTGGGAGTTGAACGGTGTATGGCCTTCTGAAGCTTCCCCGACGCGTTTTGCTTCTTACCGCGTACCCTGATCGGGGTCATGTGGGATGTCTTGGCGGAATATTGGGTGATCTTCAATCTCTAATCCCCCTATCCGGGCACGGCTTAGAACGTTGATCTGGTTGGTTGGCTAAACAGTAGCTTCGCGAATGACTCTTCGGAATAAAAGGTGGCGAGAGGTTGAAGTACGGTAAGTTTACTCCATAGAACTGATCGACTGTGCTTCTTTGTGTCTGAGAGTCAAGATGGTGAAGACACCGACATCCGAACAACTATCAACTTGATGTTGTGACGACTGCCGTGTTGTCTCGGGCTCGCTAAGTCGGAAGTTGACCGATCAGCCACAGTGATCGTCCAAGGCTGCTCGACTTACAGTAATTTTGGTCTTAGCCAACACGACGGCACCAAAGATCAACAGTCGACTTTCTTCCTGTGTCGTAGTGTCGTTCTTAGCGGTGGCTGTGCACATCACCAGCCCCGACAACAAACGCTTCATCTGAATCGTCTTCTGGTTCGATGCACGAAACCTTGTTTTCCATCACGTCGGATTGCTGCATCGAGCTACCTTGAGTTAGTAAACAGCTTATCGCTGCGTCATGCCCAGCTTCAAGCGCTCCCATCGAACGATGAACATGAATTTTGGCTGGGGATGATAGGGGGAGTAGTGGCATGGAAAGAGATTATTTAAGGGCGCCATGTTTTCCCCGGTTCTAAGGAAATTGCATTCACTGATAAACACATCCAAATACGGAAAAACCCTACGGATTGAAAATTTGTGTTGACTCTCATTTCTGCACTAGAACTACTTTGCCCCTTCCTCCATCAACAATCTCACAACTTCATCCACTTGCCCGCTCATCCTCTCTCGAACAAAACTCATAACTACTACAGCTACACCGATCCCAAACCTACATAAACCATTTCTACCTCGCATACAAGACGCTTAACACGCAAATTCAGTCAAAATGGGTGCTGTTGTATCATGCGTAAGTTTCCAGCTCAATTAAGCCCGAATCTGTCCCTCAAGCTTGTCCTTGTCTGTGCGAGTATTTGTTACCATGATCAGACCATCCGAGCTGCATTATACGTAGCAGCTTCGGCTGTAGAGGCGATACTGCGTCATTGCGCCTTTGCGTGGTGACCGCGTCGGCACTCGGTGCCCAGAGCTTCAGCTATGCACGACGTCTTGGCCACAGCCGTCCGTTCTGCTGCTCATCCATGCGGATTACACGGCGGTCGGATGATGTGAGCGACAGCTATGTGCCTCAGAGCTTCCACTCTACGCGCCTTCCGCTTCATTGTTACGCAGCGCAGCTCAAACAATTGCAGCAAACAATATGCGAGCACGAGGCTTTCCAAATCATCTTGGTTGCCATCACGCCAACCCGTTCCCTTCACGGACTCGTGCTTCCTTTTATCCACTTCAATCTCCCCTTGCCGTTGCCTTCCTCCCTTGCGGGACCGTTTTTCGGACTTGAATCTAACGGTCTCACCCTTACAGATCAAATCAGTCTTCCAGACCATCGGTGCCTGCATCATGGCTGTCGTTAACGGCATCGGTTCGATCCTCCAAGCTATCATCGGTGGATGTGTTTCTCTTATCGACATCATTGTGAGCTGCCTCACTTGCGGACGTGGAGGGGGACGGCGGCACGGGGCGGGGAGGAGTGCCGTCTAGCACCGATGGAAACCTACAAGTGGCATAAGGGGAGGTTAATGTGGGAGGTGGAACATTGTTGATAGCCAAGGGGATAATGCGAGGCGGGCGGACGATACCATTGTTGTTCTTGACAGGGTGTAAGGGAGTGTTATGTTGAGCGAGCATGAATTCGCCCAATGCCTGAAGATTTCCACTGCTCCTCCATATCTAAACTGTGAACGGCTTGCAAATACGCGCGCCCTTTAATTCACCCCAATCGTCCCTATGACGCGTATTTCGTCCTTTCGATAGCCCCAAACCGGCGTCAGTAGAATGGATCAGATGCTTGATTGTACCAGAACAGCAGGGTAGTGGATTATGAGGGAAAAGCCTAATCCATGATAGTAGGCCTTTGGTTTTTACATCCCAACTGCACGGTTACGCATCGCAGACAGGGGGGTAGGGCCCTACGAGTTGACAGGATCCTTGTGGGTGGCCTCTAAATGGACGCTCTCAACCACCTCTTTGCCGCAAATCTACCTTGGCCTGAGTTCTTCATAGCCCTCGGTACGGGTGCTGCCATCTACGTCTTCTTCAGCTATACTATCATCAATAATGGCGAGGAGTCGGCGCTTGACTTCAACATACCAGTGCCGGAACAATGCGGGCCTGGCTGGCAAGGCAAGCGGTTGGATGAACCGAGCATAAGGGTAATCATGGCATCTATCCCATGCAGTGAGGGCATTGGTTCTGATCGTGGTAGCAGATATCAGGCTCAAGTGCTATACAGTGCTATTGCCCGGCTACTGGAAGGTTGCTGGGACGGGTCAATCCAGCTACGCCTGATGGAATAGATAGAGCAGTCGTCAAGGCGAGAGATGCCCAGATCGAATGGGCAAAGACGACGTTCAAGCAGCGGAGGAGAGTTTTGCGAACAATGCTAAAGTACATTTACCGTCTCCGCGATACTTCATCGAACGTGAGAAGTTGATCATGGCACTATTGCAGGTACATCCTCGACAACCAAGAAACCATAGCAAGAGTAGCATGTTTGGACTCTGGGAAGACTATGATTGATGCTTTACTAGGGGAAATCTTGGTGACGGTGGAAAAGTTGAAGTGGACTATAGAGCATGGGGAGAAGGCGTTGAAGCCGGAACGAAGACCAAGGAATTTTCTCATGATGTACAAGCACAATGAAGTGCGGTGGGAGCCATTGGGAGTTTTGGCGGCATGTGTAAGCTGGAAGTACGTACTACGATTCTCCTCTCCAGATCAGGTTTTGTTTGACTGACCAAATGTAGTTATCCCGTAATCCCTATCTTTCTTGTCCTGTAGTCAACATTGCTAACCCATCTCAGATCCACAATGTCCTGTCCCCCATAATCTCCACTCTCTTCACCGGCTCCGCCCTCCTCATCAAATCCTCCGAACAAACCGCCTGGTCGCTGTCCTACACCACCTCAATAGCCCGCGCCGCACTGTCAGCATGCGGTCACTCCCCTAACCTTGTTCAACCCCTCGTCTGCTGGCCGCCAGCAGCCAATCACCTCACTTCCCATTCAGGAATCTCCCACATCACCTTCATCGGCTCTCGGCCTGTTGCCCATGCTGTCTGCGCCTCCGCCGCGAGGAGCTTGACCCCTGTGCTTGTAGAACTAGGCGGCAAAGACCCAGCTATTATCCTCGACGATGTCAAAGGCCTGGAAAGCAAAGTCGCGAGCATCTTGATGCGGGGAGTCTTTCAATCTGCAGGCCAGAATTGTATTGGTATTGAACGCATCATTGCCCTTCCTACCTCCTACTCGTCTCTCATCCGCATTCTCGAACCCCGTATCCGAGCCCTCCGCCTTGGCTCTGCTCTCGACGATGCAGATACAACCGATGTGGGCGCCATAATCTCCGACTCCGGCTTTGTCCGCTTAGAGATACTAATCACCGACGCCGTTGCACAAGGCGCCCGGTGCCTCGTCGGCGGCAAACGCTTCCTACACCCGAAATTCCCAAACGGTCACTACTTCTCCCCCACCCTCCTCGTCGACGTCACCCCCTTAATGCGCATCGCCCAAGAAGAACTCTTCGCCCCAATATGCATCCTCATGCCCGCCTCTTCCATCTCCCACGCCCTCTCTCTCGCAAACTCCACCCCTTACGCCCTCGGCGCCAGCATATTCGGCACCTCGCCCGCTGATATTGAATACCTCGTTAACGGCATCCGCGCCGGCATGGTCAGCGTCAACGACTTCGCAGTCACCTACGCCGTGCAGCTCCCGTTTGGCGGCCATGGTGGCAGCGGATATGGGCGTTTTGCTGGTGAGGAGGGGCTGAGGGGGATCTGTAATGTCAAGAGCGTTTGTCGGGATCGGTGGCCTGGATGGGTGGGCACAAAGATTCCGGCGGCGATGGATTATCCGATTGGGGATGCGGGGAAGGCGTGGGGGGTTTGTAAGGGGGTGGTGGAGGTGGGGTATGGGTTGGGATGGAGGAGGAGGGTGAGGGGGGCGTGGAGGGTTTTAGGGGGTGGGTGAGGGAGGGAGAGGGGGAAGCTGTGAGATGGGCCTATGGGCGGGGATGTGAAATATGGTTGTTGGTAGAAGTATTGTATACATATAAGTTCACCCAAGTCGTATTCCTATTTTCCTTTACAAGCGACAAATATGCTGTTTTCGCACTTGCTACCTGCGGTTTTGGTCTTGCAATAGACTTCATTCAATAGTTTCATTCTCCGCGATTCGATTACAGAAGCCTCGAGGTATTTCGGTTCTTCTACTTTCATCTCCAGGGGGGGGGGGGGGGGGGGGGGGGGTTGTGTTTTTTTTTGGTTTTGGGGGGGGTTGGGGGGGGGGGGGTGAGGAGTGGACGGTGATGATGAGGGAGATTGATGAGCGTGGGGCAGGGGATAGATTTGGATTTTGGTGGTTTCAGGAAGCCGTTGTCTCGTTATATACCCAAAAAGTAGC
>JAABUI010000719.1_pt1 | contig 22476 bp, 38 predicted proteins | sample 5559111 | NCBI WGS metagenome assembly JAABUI01 (sample SAMN10711870, study PRJNA513365) | rock metagenome | isolation source: Antarctica rocks | place: Antarctica: Victoria Land, Buttleship Promontory
TCGAGCTGATCGGATCGGCTTGGCAGAGAAGTAAATAATGGGCAGCAGCTTTAGGGATCGCCGAGAGGTTGTGAGATGAATCACGTATCGACCGCGCCGTCGTGCATGCCTGGGACGCCTCATCCAGACCGGCGCTCAGAGGCCAAAATGAGCACCCCGAAACACCATGTGAACGAAACTGATGGGGATACATCCAACTTCACCCGAATTAGGTGATCATCAATCTCTAAACCTCCTCCTCCCGTCTAAGCCACCGAAAACAGCGTCGTCTTGACCTTCTCCAACCTCTTCCCCGCGATATCCCTCTCCTCAATCAATCCCACCACCTTCGCCTGCTCCAATGCCAACGCCACGTCCAAATCCCCCATCTCCAACCTCTTCTGCGCGTCCGCCCTAGCCAGTCTACCTTCCACTTCCAACATCCTCTCCGCGTTCTTCCGGCATTGCAGCCGACCCGTCTCGACTGCTGCCAGAGCCGTGGTGAGCTGAGTCTGGAGATCGGTCAGCTGGAAGGTCGTGGTGGATGGGGTGGAGGTGATGGTGATGGCTGGAGTGGGGTTTGGGGAGGAAGAGGGGCACGTTGGAGCTTCTCGTCCATCTCGAGGAGGGCATGTCGGAGGAGCGCGAGCTCGCGTGCGTCCCGCTCGATCTGCTTGTATTGGGAGACGAATAGGTCATGGAGACTGCCGAGGACGTTGGTGATTTGCGGGTTGACGCTGACTTTCGAGGCTGGGGCTGCATCAGGCAATTGCACTCCTTACTTGTACTCACCGTCTTGGCCGTCATGGCTCAGCACTTTCGCTGCCCTTCGTCAGCTAGCCAACAGAAGTCATTGAAAGGCATACAGCTATTATGTCCATTCTTCCCCATCAAAACCCCGCCTTTCCTCACCAAACTGCTCAAGCTCGTAAAGCTCGCGCTCCGCTTCGGCAACGGGGCTGACCTTCGCGTCACTCGAAAAACTCATGCTCGAGAAGGCTCTAGCAAAGATACCAGTACCAGAAGCGGACGCGCTGATGGGCAAGCACGCAGACCCCGCTTCGGCAGTATCGCTAAATGCAGTTGTCGAGGGCGAGGCGGACGAGTCGCGGGTCACGTCAATGGACATGAGTGTCTTGACCGCCTGCGTGGAAGCTGGGGACGGGGTGGATTCTGGACGAGGCCGGGTTAAGGGAGATGAATCGACACTGGAACGCAGGTCGATGGGCGAGAGTAGCCTCGGATCGATCTTCGGATCCCCCTTCGTCTCCTTGTTCGCCTCGGCGGGATCACCATCCTCAAAAGGCGGGTCAAGCACCTTCTCGCTGATTGCCGCCCAGTTCCGCAACAGCCACCCGAGAGTCGACTGACTCTCGGGTGACCAGATTACTGACCTCCTCCGGATCATGCTCTACCCCTCTCCCGCTTCCCGACGGTCCGAGCCCCGAGATGCCTTTACCTCTAGCCGCACACATCTCCGGACCAAGGATGATCGAGATACTATCCACGTTCAGTCGGTAATCCGGGAACAGCGGGAGTTGCCTCAGCAAGATCTGCGCAGCAGTGATCCGGGTCGACAGCGGCAGGACCAGAGAGCCGGGTTCGGGATCCGCGCAGAAAGAGAGGAAAGCGGAGAAATACCGACTCGTTGAGGATGGGTTCAGGCAGGTCTCGGACGTATCGCTTGACCAGACCGGTGAGGTTGTGGATCGGTTCGGAAGCGATGGAGAGACTGTCGCCGTACAGCGGAGGGAGGTTGAATACTTTGGTGAGGTGGGAGATCCGGATGCCGTCGCCTGCCGGGCGGAAGATGTCAGGTTGGGACATGCCTAGTCACGCACCATATTCAGTATCTTTTGTGGAAGAGGGGGATTGAATGACCACGCGATAGATCTCCTCGACTACAGTGAAGACAATCAATGGCAACTCATGCCTCTGTCCGCCCATGAGGGAGGTGCACCAACTCGCTGGTGGCGCCTCGTTTAGGGCGAATCCAAATGCTGGACCTCCAGTGATCAACACCATGATTCCTCTCGAGAGATCTACTTACCTTCCGCTGATGAGCTGGAGAATGCTGGTGTCCCAACCAGCAGCACCCACACTCGCCTCATCAAGATTCTTCCGCCCGAACCGCCTGATCATACCCATAATCCCCCCATCGCCCCCCTTGTTCTTGACCACCACCACCCCCGAGCTCGTACTCTCCACCATCGCCAAGGTCATCGCCATCCCCTTGACCTCCGTCATCGGTCGGATCGGGAACGGCAATGAGCTGATCCCTCCATTCCCATTCCCGCTCTGTCCCTGATGACCACGATGGTAAGTCGCGTCGACCCGAGCGAGGAGACCAGGGACGTCAATCTTGCTGCTTATCCCCTGCGCATCCATACCCAGTACCACGCCGACTTGGTGGATCAACCGTAGGCGAACTCGGATGCGGTAGGACCGATGGTTCGCGTGACTCCGCGAATGGTGGCTCGAAAAGCAGTGGCATGGGGGGAGGTCGGTCGGGATGGGATTCGGTCGACCATATGCTGCAGCAAAGGCGGCGCGCGCTCGAGATTTCTGCGGGTCGGTCGATGAGGTACCTCGAGGATTGACGGTGCGGTCGACAGTGGACAGTGCCGGAGTGGAAGGTTGGCGAAGGCAGGATCTCGGTACAACGGGTCCATATCCGGAATCCAACTCCACCTCTAGGTCGCGGCAACCCTGAATCCGGACTACCGACGGGTTGAACTGGTCGACGGAGTTGGGATGAGGGGAAGGCTCCTGTTTCGTCATCTGGCAAAAGTGGTTTCGGTCGATGTTTCGTTTGCGCTTGCGTATGTACCTGTGGTTGCGGATTACGTGCAGGCGGACTTGAAGATTGAGCTGACGGGTGGAGGGCACGTTGAGCGAAGGGATTGTTTGGCCTGAAGCCAATAGGTGGTGCAGGTGAGCTGGGGGTGGACCGTGTTGCGCCATGAGCGGGGGTCGGATGAGTAGGGAGCAACCCCGGGTCGAGGATACGACTTGGGCTAATGCTGTGATTGGGAAAGTTGAAGCGATTCAGTGTCGATCAGCAATAAGTTGATGCGAGATCAAGATCGTCAGCATGCCGTACCATCCAATAGACATCGGATGAATAATTCCAAAACGGGCTGGGTCGGCGTGAGGCGCTCCACTTTGCGCGAAGACGCGCCACGGACATGACAGCACCAGTCGGTCAGAATTGGAATCAGCCGCTTGCCCAGCGCATATGATGCATGCATGCACCAAATTTGTACCGGCCGCAACTCATGCGCGATCATGCGTCGTCTTCGTGACCGATCGCCGAGAAGCTGAGAGGCGAGAAGGCATAACCCCCCGCCATATAGTGCTTCCCGTTTGCCTCGACCCTGCAACGAAGATCAGCATCGTCCCGTCACTGCATGACACATGCGTACCAATGTAGACGCAAAGCATGTAAGAATGCTGACAGACCCTCCATGACACATAGGATGGCCAGGGTGAGGGAAAACCACATGGCGAACATGACGACCAGGAAAATTGTCGCAAGCACGCTGTTGCCTTCGTATTTAAAGGCGTTCTCAAGGGTCATCGTGTAGAGCACCTCGGACAGCTGAGCGTGGGCGAGCGAGAGAGCCCAGAGGCGAAGATAGGATGCACTGCAGGAAGTCAGGAAGCGAATGGAGGACAAAGCTGTAGGGGACCCACGTATTGGAGATACAGCCGAGACAGAACTCGATGGTATGAATGACCTGATGGATGATGACATCTCCCATCTCGAAAGGCTGCTGATAGTCAGCTGGAGCAATGCCGAATCAGTCGAACTCACGTGGTCCTCCTCCATATCCTCTGCAACCGGCTGCCCCGCACCCTCCTCCTCATCCTCTAAATCCTCGCCGGTTGATATCCTCCCGCCATTCTCCTGACCAGTCAATCCGCGATAACCCTGCGCCACGATCCGTTGGTGCTCCTTGTAAAGCATAAACGGCTTCAGGCACAGCATCCATGGCACGCAGACCAGCGCGATGAGGAGCAGGACCACTTGCACGAAGCCCTGACCGGAATAAAGCTGGCTTGATGCCTCGACTGTTCCCGGCGAGAGGAACATGTATATGAGCATATTGAGGAGTCCCGGCGGTGATGTCGAGGATTGCGACCAGTCGATGGACCACTTGTATATTATACAGACGAGGAGGTAGCCGAAGATGCTCCACATGAAGAGGATCTGAGGAATGAACTCGGCATAGATGTTGAGCGGCTTCTTGAAATGGAAATGATTGGGCACTTGAAGGCAGATAGCGAAAGACATCTGACTGTCAGCCTTATGCCGCTGACTCAACTTACGTGAATGACACCAAGTATGATAGACATCTTCATCTTATAAGAATTCGTGAAGATGAGGCCGTTGTCCGCTCCATGCCAATTCGGATCAAGTCCGAAAGGATGGACGCCACCGGACTTTTGCGCGACGACGAGACCTGTGGGGTTCGACGGCCATTCCCAGCCCGAAGACCAGATGTGAAGCGACTTGGAGAAAATATCGTTATACATGAAGCCAGTGTAGACCGAGAACAAGCCCATGAGAACGATGATGTAGCGACCGCTGGGAACAAGTCAACACGAGTATCGGGAAGTTGAAGGCGCTCACAAGAAGAATGTTTCGATGATCTCGTTTAGCCCGGCCTTGCTGAGCTTCTTTTCGTAGAGAATCATGACCGCGGCAGCGAGGAACGCGATGAATCCGTGCCCGATATCACCAAACATGACCGCGAACAAGAAGGGGAAAGTGATGACAGTGAACAAGCCAGGATTGACCTCTTGATAGGTAGCGATACCGTATGAGTCGATGATCGTCTGGAACGCCTCGGTAAATTCGGTGGTGCGGTGGAAAGTAGGCGGAGTCTGATGGGTGCGCAATTCCGACAGAATAGCAGGTACGGATGTACCTGCTGTCTCCATGGCCCGTCTGAGGGATAGCTGGATCGAGGTGATATCGCGCGACGGGCACCAGCCCTCCGCTACAAGCGTCTTCCTGGACTGATCATAGCTGAGCAGATTGAGAGTCTTGTAAATCTCCTCCTCTCGTCCGACCCCATCCTTCCAGGCCTCGAGCCCTTCCGCTAGCTTGCTCAGCTCGACGCGACGGGTCTGACCCATGTTGTAGAGAACCGAGTCTACATCCTCGAGACGAGCTGACACTTCACGGAGAGCGTCAGACCGCTTGTCCTGAGAGATATCGATGGTGTACAGAGTACCGCCCATCGATTCGGCGACCTTGCGGATCTTGGCGAGGAGGTCGGCGCCGTGAGCGAAGATGATGAAAACGTCCTTGTGCGTTTCCTTGCCAGAAGTGGCGTCGACGAAGGGCTCATCGATTTCTACGTTTCTGTCAGCAGTAAAAAAGGCCACAGCGTGCCGGACCCCACCAGAGTAGTTCATGTATAGGTTGCCTCGGAGCACTCGCCACAGGATCCTCTCGAAAGTGGGCATCCTTGTCCTCTCGATCGTCCCAGATACAAACTCCAGGTCAAATCCAGACAAGCCGGTCTCGCCCGGAAGAGAGCCATACTCCGCAGCGTGCTCAAGAAGAGGAGCCGTGCCATCTCCATCGTCAAAAGAGGTCCGGATCTCGGTATGACGGTGCTCCGCCTAGGTCATTCAGCAGGTGGCGCTTGCGATTCATGCTAAACTCACCTCGTTGAAGAAACCCGCAGTCTCCCTCAAGACCCACCTCTTCTCCTCCAACTCTCCCTTTCTCTTCCCCAACTCCTCCCACGACCTGTTCATACCCGCCAATCTCTTCTCGTGTTCCTTGAGCTTATCCTCCAGTTCATCATACGCGTTCTGAGCTCGGGGACCGACAGTGGTGAAAGGCGGTATGGCCGAGAGCGGCGGGATGCCGAGTGGTGGCTGCAGAGCGGATATCTGAAACTGGAAGAGACGTAGGCGTCGAGAAGACTCGGCGAGGCGACGGAGACGAGGTGCGAAAGGTCGTTGAAAGGCGGTGACGGTGGAATTGAGCTGATGGCAAACTCGTCAGCAAGGGATTTTATCGAATACCCGACTGAGAATTGCCTGCTCACGTCCTTGAATTGGAAGTTGCTCATCTCTGCCAGCTCTGACATGGTGTCATGCGATACCTCTGAGGGTATATACAGCTGGACGAGCGACATCTCTTCCGAACCTGAGAAGGAAGGCGTCGCTATTCAGCCTGGACCTCCTCGATCAACCCGGAGACTCACGGAAGAGGGATGGATAGTCATTTGACATCTTGATAGCCGTCCTATCGGATGAAAGATGCTATCAAAGCAGAGAAGAGCTTTGTTTCTGAAGGGTGGATATGGGAGATCGATGGCAAAAAGGGGGGACAGAGAGTCGTTCCCATCACGGAGTTTGAGCAGAGTCCGGACGTGGCGCTTTCTCCACATCTCCTCTCTTCCCGACCAACAACAGATCATTCTTACATCATGCCTCGGTAGCAACAACAGGCCTCAGTGCCCACTTTCCAAAATGGCTCCTCTCCTCTTCACTTTCCGCCTAATCCTCTACACCACAATCCTCCTCCTCGTCTCCTTCCTAGCAGTCTTCATTGGACTGGTCGCGACTCTCCTCGGCAAGCGGCTGAATACCAATTTCTATGTCGCTCGAACATTCTGCACTGTTGGGGGCTTCATCATGGGCTGGAGATTCGAGGTGGAGGGCGAGGAATATCTGTGGTCGATGAAGGATGTTGGCGGAGATCCAAGCGTCGAGGGCAGAGCTGGCGAAACAGGGAGGAGTGCGGTCATGGTGGGGAACCACCAAAGGTGAGCTATTTCTTCTCAGCCCAAAGCTGCAGTTATCTGCGGTAGATTTTCAGCTCTGGGATCAGCAGAAGGAAGGCTTACCGCTGATGCCCGACAGCTTCGTCGACATCCTCTACATTGGTCGAGTCATGCCGAAGCACGCTGCGATCATGGCGAAGAAGTCGCTAAGGTGGATTCCAGGTCTCGGCTGGTTCAGTGCGTCTCGTAAACAGACTATGTTCTAGTAATGTTGCTGACCCTCTTCGCAGTGCTTCTATCCGGGACCGTCTTCATCAATCGGGGAAACAATCGGTCGGCTGTAGCGAGTCTGACCCAAGCCGGGGAGGATATGAAGCGGAAGCGGGTGAGCGCCTCTCGTATCAGTGACAGGCAACCTCATCTCACACGAGGTCAATTCCACTCGTCCGAGGCTGACTTCCCGCAGATATCTCTCTGGATCTTCCCAGAAGGAACGCGATATATGAGCGAGGATCCCGACTTGCTGCCGTTCAAGAAGGGCGCGTTCTACCTGGCTGTTCAAGGTGAGCGCCCTGACCCGGATGATTGCGGCAAGGTTGGCGAGCTGATGTCTGACCGTAGCTGGCGTTCCGATCGTCCCGGTCGTCTGCCAGACCTACCATCACCTGTTCGACGGGAAGACTCGCTTTCGTTCCGGAACCCTTGGCATCAAAGGTGAATCTGTCTGGAATTCGCCTCGCCCCATCATTGACCGCATTCAGTCCTCCCTCCAATGTCCACCAAAGGCCTTACCACGGCCGATGTTCCCGCTCTCGCCGAGAAGACCCGCAGCCTCATGCTCTCAGCGCTAGAAGATCTGTCTTCCACTCCAATATCTCCAACTCCACTTTCTCAAGCTTCTTCCCCAACGCCATTGCTCGCCAGCGGAGATCGCCGGGATGGTGGATACCAATCGACGTCCGATGATGCGCCGCTTCAAGGCGCAGTAGCTGGTAGTACGGCATCGGTGGATGACGCGCAGTCGGGTAAAAGTAGGCGATACTCTATTGCGTGAGCGGGCATCTTGTAGTTTGTATGCATTTGGCTTATTCTGGTATCCGGGTGTAGCATGGTGTCGGACTTCTTCCATCCTGTGGTCGGAGGGGTCGAGGGGCACATTTACAGCCTCGGGATTGAGCTGATGAGTCGCGGTCATCGCGTGCGGCCCCACACAATACTTACACCTCTACAAACCTAACAATTGTCCAGGTGATCGTGATTACCCACCATCACCCCGGGCGAGTCGGCATCCGCCACCTCTCCGGCCTCAAGATCTACCACCTCCCCATCCTGCCCATCGCATCCAGCGCAACACTCCCAAACTTCCTCCTCTTCCTCCCCTACCTCCGCAATATCCTCCTCCGCGAGCGGATCGACCTCGTACACGCACACGGCTCGCTCTCCTCTCTCGGACACGAAGCCCTCTACCATGCTCCACTTCTGGGTGTCCGGACTGTATTCACTGATCACTCACTGTTCGGCTTTGGGGACGTGGTGGGGATATTGACGAATAAGCTCTTGGCGGGGGCATCGAGGAACGTCGATGCGGCCATCTGCGTTTCCTATACCGGGTCGGTCTCCTTACAGGTCTCGTTCAGAGATACTGATATGGTGATCAGGCGAGAGAATACTGTTCTCAGGGCTCAGCTGGAACCGGAGATCGTCTCGGTCATACCCAACGCCCTCGTCGCAGACCAGTTCACACCGGATCCATCCCGTGCCTCAAGCGACCATAGTGCGTCCACTCATTTCCTTGGTTGTGAATAATGATACTCATGGTGCGGAGTCACCATCGTCGTCATCTCCCGACTGGTGTATCGGAAAGGCATCGATCTCCTCGTCGCCTCCGCTCCGCAGATATGCGATCTCTTCCCTGATGTCCGCTTCGTCGTCGGTCAGTCCGCATGACCCTCCATCGCCTTCCGTGAAATCCGATGTCCCCTTGATGACATGAGATATTGGCCCACATTAGGTGGCGACGGACCCAAAATGGTCGACCTGGAGCAGATGCGCGAGAAGTACCAGCTACAAGACCGGATCGAGCTCCTCGGCTCCGTCCGACCTTCCGATGTCCGCGACGTGCGCCCCCATTCCTGCATTCCTGTTCCTACACAAACACTGATTCGAGCAGGTATTGACTCGCGGCCAGATCTACCTAAACACGTCGTTGACCGAATCCTTCGGGATAAGCATCATCGAAGCTGCCTGTGCGGGGCTGTTCGTGGTCTCGACCAAGGTCGGGGGGGTACCCGAGATCCTCCCTGGGGAAATGATCGAGTTCGCCCGTGCTGATGAGGACGGTTCGTCACCCTCCCTTGTCATTGTTGTGGCCAAGCTGAGGTGGGATAGATGTAACAAGGGCACTGAGCGCGGCGATTCGTACTGTCAGGTCGGGAAAACACGATCCGCTCAAAGCGCACGAGCGGGTGAGGGGGATGTACTCGTGGTCTGACGTCACGGGGCGTACGGAGGTGGTGTACGAGCGGGCAATGACAAGTCTTCCGCGAGATTCGTTTGAGCGGCTCTCACGGTAGAGTCTTCCCTGATAGCGAGATGATGGCGTGCTGAGTGGAGGTGGGGTAGGTTGATCAGCCTCGGACCGGTGTTTGGACCGATCTTGTGTGGGATTATCGCTGTGCAGCATTGGTTCTTCCTCTTCCTTGAGGCAGTGCAGCCGCGGGACGAGATTGATCTCATCGAGGGGGTGTCGTCGAAGGAGCGGTTCGTCAAGGTCCGTTTCTCCTCGATTATTGGCAAACATACTGATTTTTGATTCAAGGAATGCGCCATGAAGAAGGCTGTGAGATCATAAGGTTTTCGACATAGGACATATCCATACCAAGCACAATTATGCCCCAAATCCATACATATTACAACTACCTTCTTTGACCTCATTGCAGCGCTGGCACTGACACCCGCCCAAACGCTTCTCCCGTGGGCCACTCCAGCAACTCGCAATCCCGCGCATCCGGCTCCGCTACACCTGTGGAGATCTGCGTCTCCACGCAAGCCAGATCCAGCGTCGCATCCAGCACCAAGCTCGGGTGATCTACCTCCATCAGCTTGAGGATAAATGTGAAGAGGGAGACTGACGCCATGTGCCCGGAAAGTAGCTGAGACCGAAGCTGCTAGGCATGATGAAGGCTTTCAACGTGCTCGGATCCGGTCGGTCATCTAGTCACAGCTGTTCAGCAAGGGATCATGCGTCCTCGGGAACCTACCTGAGCCATTCTTAGCGACGACGACGAGCATCTCGCCACCAGCTGGCAATGCCTCCTCGCCCATGCCTTTCAACTAGGACACATTAGCACATTTGTGACCAGATTACCCACCTCAGCTTTGCCCATCGGAATGAAGGCCTGACTGGTATACGGATGTCTCTCCATGAAGCGCACGTCGAATTCTCTACCCCTTTCGAGCCCGACCTTCGGTGTGGCCCTGAACACCGAGGTCCCGGTGAACGCGCCACTTCCTTCCGGATAGGTATGGACGATATCCGCAAGCCGAGCATACTTGACCGTCTTCCCGTCGGGACTAGGTTGGATGTCCATCCCGGGCGTACGCGATGCCTCATCCGGGTAGGGTAGGATCAGTTGGCCGAACGGTGCGAACAGCTCCGGTGTGATCGGTACAGGGACGATTGCAGAAGAGGTCGAAGGCGCTTGAGGCAGAGATGGAAGCATGTCCATCAATTTGTTGAGGGCGGAGGGAGCATCAGGCTCGGTAGGCATGTCCGGAAAAGGTGAGAAAGCGGTGTAGGGCGGGACCTGGATGTGGGCCATTGGTTTCTCGGGAAGGACTTTCTCTAGATCGAGGATATGGCCAACGTCGCCGATTTGCTGGTATCCTTAGCACTGCAACACTCTCGAGGACTTACCGCTTCGATGAGCGCGTAGTCGAGAGGCTGGGATAATGAGCGAATCCTTAGGATCTGCGGCGAACTCACCCCATCAAGCGTGAGTAAATTGTGGTCTACATTACATCAGCTCAAGTCAATGCCGAGAGACTCACGCCACACTCCCTGGGTATATGAGACGCCCTGCGCTGCTGTGCCCAAAAACGCTCTTAACGTGCTCATATCCGGTCGATCGTCCTTGCCATTCAGCGCGACCACCGAGAGGTACGCTCCTCCGGAGTTTAAGGGCGTTGTACCCGGCAAAGTCCCTTTACCCATCGGTATGAAGCATTGGCTTGTATGGGCGTGCCTACGGAAGATCAGCAACAGTCCTCGTGATGATTCGGTTATTCACCTCTCAAGCATCATGAGCGGAACTTCAGCCCCATCCTTCACATCTAATCGTTTCTCAGACCTAGTACAGGCGATGTATAGTCCACCACGCTTAAGCAATCCCTGTGCATATGTTTCTTTGACCTGGCCGAGCCGGTGGAATTTCGATGCCGTTCCTTGGTTCACCACGGTCACGTCGATACCTTTTGGCGCGGAAGAGGGCAGGGAGTAGCCCTGGATGACATGGCCATACGGCTTGAAGGCTTCGACGGTCAAGGGTAGGGCGGGGAGGGTAGGCACATCGGTGATGAGTGATTGCGTGGTCGATGGACTGAAAGGGTGACCGTAAACTCGAAGACGCTTGATCCCACCGTCTGTCGATCGGATCAGCGAGAGCTGTAGTCATCGAAAGAAGGCGGACCTGGGTAGATGCTCAGCCGGACATGCGAGAAAACCTGGTCAGGGGGAATGGACCGCTCGATATCGAGCCAGTGTTGACGATGAGGGCCAAGTGGCTTCTTCTCGACGATAGTCGTCCACTGCGCTTCTTCAGGTGGCACATCCTACGAGCATGAGAATAGCCCCAGATTAGCCAGAACACTCACCTCGTTGCTGAGTATTGCCTCTATCGCACAGGCCTATGCAATCATCAGCATCCTTTCACGTCGACCACGGGCAGAACCTACTACAGGGTAATTACCCGGATGAAACGCCGTATCCACCTCGACCCATCTCACCACCCCCGTCCCCGCCAGCTTCGCAACCACCCACTCCTTCCTCTCCTTCCCCTCCATCGCTCCGCCCGGTCCATACTTCCCTCGACCAGCTTGTGATCGCCTCGTCTCCCAGCCATCGCTCATGTCCACCCCTCTTGCCGAGCGAAGGAGGTTGCCGGGCGGGGAAAACTTGGCGTCGGAGCATGCGACTATGCGGGCGGAGAGGAGGGGATCTAAGAGGTTGATTGGGGGAGTTTCGGATGGTGGTAGAGTGGTGAGAGGTGTAGGCGGGAGGGGATGGCCGTATGCTCGGAAACGAGCCTGATTTCTTTATTGAAATTGGGGTACCAGAGGGGAGATACTGACCATACCGCCATCGGGGATCATGCGGACCATGACAGCACTCCATATACCTTCCTTGGCCTTCGCGCCGAGCTCAAAGACATGTCGGCTATCCGGACCGAGCTCGACAACGGGTAAGATCTCCTCCCATCGCGAGTCGTTCGGGTTCAGTTTCACCTCGTCTGACGGTATTTCTTCGGCACGGAGCGCTAAGACCGAGGAGGACGGCGCTTCATTTCCACTGAAGTGGGAGGTATCGATATCGATGTATTGGAGGTGGGACTTTTGCGGGGCAAGGACGATAATCGCCCTGGATTGATTCAGTAAAGCTTTGGATCCCCTTGGGAACCAATCACCGGTCAAAGGAGGGATTGTGCCGTCTGCTCTCCCAACCATCGTAAAGCGCACCGTTTGGCCCGAATTGGCCTTTCAGCGAAACAGCCGGCTACATCCCCCTTGGCTCAGCTCAACCTGTAAGGAACCTAGCTCGATACACCCACGTTCGGCTTGATGAGGTTGTCCTTGCTTGCGAAGAAGTCGTCGGAGCACGAAAGGACAGAGGCACCAAGAGCGGCGGAGGAAATCTCTGTTCTCGGTCAACAAGCGAGCTGGGCTTTGCCTAAAATAGGATGAGGCATGGAGCCGAGACGGACCGGTGATGAAGGGTTTGAGCTTTGAGTCAAAGTCATCGATCGCTAGGCTCTTGAAGTCGTCGTCCATACTGAAGGTTGCAAAGTGTAAGCTGTTCATTGCCAGGCAGATTCGTCTTGTTGAGTGCGAGGATCTAGTGAGAAGTCGACGGAGCAGATATGTTCGGAATACATTCACATTACAGTCTCGACGGTAACTCACGGCCATCGCTTTGGCGTATCAGATGCCATGGCTTTAGCTCCCTCTCTAAAATGACTTTGCCATACTCAATCGCGAGTCCTGTGAATACTTCCTTTGGACGCCAGCCACTCGTCTGCATTTGGCACTCTCATACGTCGAGCTTGTGATGATCCTCAAAGGCATCAACCCATCTAATTACCGTCCTTCCATGCCGTTTCCACCTGTTGCAGCTGTGAGAACGCGTCCTTGTACTGCTCGGTCTCGACAATGGCGGTCTCGGAATGAAGGGCGGTCTGTGACAAGGTGAAGGAGAGACATCCCATGTAGAATTTGACGGGACATGGCATAATGAGGCGGTAAATAAGAGGGCCGGGAACCAATGAAGCACCTTGATCAGCATCCGCCCTGAATCAACACTTAGCCTACTCACGACCAAATCCTCCAGCGCGGTATACGCATCCTCCAGAGCTCTCTTCGCCCGCGGGATCATCATCTCGGAGTCTTTCCGCACTCTCTCCTTCGCGACCTCCCTTCAGCGGAGCTGCTCGATGAATTTGGTAGCACTCACCGCAGCTCGGACATCGGCAGCGTCCGCGCCATCCTCCTTCAGCTTGGCCACGACCTTCTCCTGGGCTATCACTTCGTCGCGGTATATTTGACCCTCTCTGAATAATCTGGTTCCCCGTCAATTAGGACTGTTTCAGTGAGAAGGACCTTTAAGGAATTTGACGAACCGCCGGACTACGCCTGTTTTGATGGATAGCTGTCGGACAGTCTGAGCAGTGTCAGCCATTGGGTGAAGAGCGGAAGCTCGATCTAGAGAGTCGATTGCGACAATTCCCACCTGTCCGTTATACTCCGGGTTGGGTGAAGCAACGAGGCGACATTGTGCGGAGATCCGGCGTGCCTCGCCTCGGTAGCCATTGATTTCCTTGTCCTCTAGACACCCACACGCCTTCTGAGTCTCTTCATTCCACAAGTTTACCTGTATAGACACTCGACGTGACCAGCTTGACCCTCAACCAGACCTCCTCATCCCCCGACCACTCCATCAATACATCTCGTCCCCTGGTTTGCCTGACGGAAACCGCGTCTTCCCCCATATGACCACTCCTTCCCCTCTATGACCTCCCTTACGGCCAAAGCCTACGCCTCCCGACGCCCAAACCCATTCCCCTTTTGCCATCTCATCTCAACCACCCGATCCCTTCTCCGCCCTTCCGTCAGACTAAAGACTTCCCTCTACTCCCTCTCACTCGCCATCTTCCTCCTCGTCATCCTCGCCCTCAACGCCGCACACACCCCCAATGCCCCAGCCCAAACAGACTCCATTTTGAACACCGCACCGACACACGATACACTCGCAGATTCTGTGGAGGGGAAGAAGGTCGCTCAGGGGAAAGATGCGCATCTTGTGGACGAGGAGATCCAGCGGAGTTTCGAGGAACCGAGTTTCGCTTTGTTGAGTGGGAGCCAACCGAGTCAGATTGGATGTGATGTACCCCTAGATGGGGAGGAGAGTGAGAAGGGGGTTCTGATCTTTTTGGGCATCTTTTCGGGCGTGGAAAAGAAGGAACGGCGGGATTTGTCCGTTCAGTCTCACAAGCTATACGTATTGAGCTCACATATAGCGGGTGAACAGGTATCGACGCGTGAACATCCCCGACTTCCCATCGAATCTTGTGACTGTCAAATTCATCCTTGGACTCCCACCTTACCCCGCGAAACCGATCAGTTCGCAGGCGGTGCAGAGATCCTTGTTCTTGCGAGAGATAGACGCTGAGATGGCGGAACATGGGGATATGGTCATGCTGCCGGTGCTTCGGACCTAAATCGACTGCTCGAAAGCGGGAACTGACGGGCTGATTAGATGGTGGATAACATGAATCTTGGCAAGACACATGAGTACTTCAAGTGGGTTGCTAAGCAGTACGCTGGTCCGGGACGGATAAAGGGTCGGCCACGCTTCGTCATGTAGGTTTCATCTTCTCGCTGAGTACCGATGTATGCTTACCCATCACCTTAACAGGAAAGCAGACGATGATGTAAACTTCTCCATTTCTTTCAGACTAGTACTGATCCGTCGCTCCAGACAATACTGGTAATGCCAAACGTAATCTCGGCATTCCGAAACCTCGACTGCTCGACAAACGTCTACTGGGGAACGACGGCCGGGCGTAGTCACTACTTTGAAGAGTATTTCCGCGGCCTAGCATACGCGATGAGCTGGCCCCTCGCAAGTTTCCCCTTGGAGTTTCATCGTTCATCCGCTGACAGTGGTCCCAGGCTTCTTGGATCGGTAATGCCGATATGCCCGTGGCGCACATCGTCAAGATTGAAGACGCGCGAACGGGTCAATGGTTACGACATCTCGATCCCGTGACGGACCCTATACATCGTATCGACATGGGATGGACCATGGGTGACTGGGATCAAGTGGACGTGACGGTGGAGACCGTCGCGCTTCGTTCGTTCCCCTTCTTTGCGATCGCAGCTCGTGACGCTGAAGTGTTTTAGACTGGTGCAAGCTCGATGAATGGGTGGAAGAGCAACACGCCCGGTTACTGCAAGTATGGCAAGATGCGGATCGACCATACTCACACGAGCACGGCGTGGCGCCGAGGCTGAGCATCGCGAAAGGGAATTTCACGCCGGAGGAGGCGAGGAAGGAGCATCAGAGGCAGAAGGATCTGGGTTGGGACGTCGAGGGGAATGTCACGTAATGTATGGGTATTCAACACTGCTGGCGGCTGGCCCGGAGAGCATCCGGCAGAGACAGACAGGGACGACTAGTCAGACAAGAAGGTGATCCATCGGTTTACAACGATCAAGCTGCCCAAATCTCCCTCGATATTGTGACTACAGAGTCTATAAAGGTTTGCTAGGTAGTTGAGTGGGCAGGATACCGAACCTGTTGGTAAGGACGTCCGAATCAGCATATAACCAGCTATCCAAAGGCTTGAGCTCACCGCTTCTTGATGGTGACGCGATGTCGAGAGAACTTGTCGTCTGGCGAGAAGCGGGCTAAAACAAGACCGTCAATACTCCCTTCCATAGGTTAAAGATAGCTGCAGTGGAGCCGAGAATTGTGTAAACATACCAGGATGAGCGGATTTGCTGACTTTATCAGCGGGTGTGACTTTCTACCAAGACGTGAGCTCCTCATGCAGGCATTTCATCAGGGTGAACATGGATGAGAGTCAGGACATGACGAAGCTCACTTTGAGGGTGTACACTCTACAGAGCCATCAGCTCTTGTCCCGGCAAAGCCCGAAGACAGGGATAAACAAGATATGTACCTGTTCCCATTCGGGTCTGAGGTGTACATCAGGTGCATCTTGACGAAGCCCTCCTGATGAAGCCCTCTTGAAGGGTTCAAGAGCGTGAACAGAGCTCGAAACAGACACCCAGCTTAAGTACATTTAATACTATCCCCCCCGGGTCTTTCTCTATCACGGCGGATCGGAACTCGTTCCTGAAGGGGATGACTGACTTTGTGCTAAAAATGTGTAAGAGCTTTGCCACCCAAATCGATAGGTTGGTCAGCTCGACGCGTGTTCACCGAGGACATCTAGCAAGTTCTTCAGACCATCATGAAGTACGACTTGGATTCTTCGAGATAACATAAAACCGCTTGCGGCGTCTCCTTGTTCGATCTTACAGCCATCGCCGAGCTATCGATCATGGCGAAGTCCCTCGTTGGGAGGTTCGAGCACCTCCTGAATCGACCCCGCTCGAATGAGGCGATGTGAGTGATCCTTTTGGGCGATTAAAGGCAAGCGCTGATAGGACCAGACCGCTGCTCGAGAAGATTGCGAGCCAGGTCAAGCCGATCATGTCGAAGCGATCCTGGAGCGTTGGTACCCTGGCTGAGGTTAGCTCCTCCTTGTCTTCCTGGCGTTCGCTGATGGAGAGAAGTTCTTGCCGTCCAACCCAGCTTTACTTGGTGCGTTGAGAACTTATCCACATGATGGGTAACAGCTGATGGGTGCGGTACAGGCAACAACATGAATGCAGGACAGTGGATCAACCTCCGTCTCCGACCTCCAGGTGATACGTCGAGCTTCTACGAGTGGGACCAGCTCGTGCTTGTCATGCTACACGAGGTAAGTCCTTCTCCTCGCAACGGCCGGGCGGTACTTATCCACTTCAGCTCACTCATATCGAGCACAATCCTCACAACGCTCAATTCTACAAGCTCCTCGCCGAGCTCGAGGAGGAATACTATGACCTCAAACGGAAGGGCTATTCCGGTACGGCCCAATCCTTCCCTACAGCACTCGAGACTGATGTATAGCGCAGGTGAAGGCTTCCATGGCGCCGGTAATCATCTTCCAGGCCTCAAGCTCAACGAATACGAAGGTCGGGCGAAGGGTCTCTCGGCGGCGCAAAAGCGATTGGACACGCAGCGGAAGATCGGGAAGGGTGGGGTTTTGGGAGGATCAGGGACGGCGGGGAAGACTATGAAGGAAGTGCTAGCTGAGGTGAGGGCGCTGTTTGGTCCACACATCGAGCGATGCTGACGTGGTGGTGTAGGCTGCGGAGAGGAGGCTACGGGATGATAAGGCTTGTCATCCGGAAGATGAGGGGCATACTAGGGAGATTGAGGAGGAGGTGCGGAAAGCGGCGGAAGAGAGTGGCGGAGTCGACGCGGTGGTTCTGGAGAATAGAGGGACCGATATCGCCAATGAGGAAACAGCGGCTTCAGCGTCGAGACCAATATTGATCGACAATCGAGATAGGCAATCTCAGGCAATCCCGAGTGGTGATCGATCACAGCGGGTCTCATCTCCCGCAAATCCGCCAATGATAAACGGAACACACCATACAGGCCCGCGAGCATCTCAACCAGCCGTCCCGAAGCCCCTCAAACCGTCCAAATCCGCCAAACCCTCACCAACCAGATCACTCGATGACTCCGTACCAATTCAGCCCCCTCCCCAGCCTGTTCCCCCTCTCGAGCTTCCCACCGGCGAGTGGTCCTGTCCCCTATGCACTCTCTTTAACCCCTCTCTCGCCCTCACCTGCGAAGCCTGCACTACTCCACGGCCCCGAGCTCGTCAAAAAGGTGCAGAAGAGGTGTGGTACTGCGAGTTCTGCGGTGTAGGACCGAGGGAGATGGGATTTTGGAGTTGCGGCGAGTGCGGATGGGTTCGGAAGTGGGGTTGAGCGGCTCGCGTGGCTTCGCGTCGTTCTTCAGGGTAGCATACCGCACCTAGCCCCTGTATTTTGCGATACCACGCATTCTAATACAGCTCGGTCTACCGCGAGCCTCCTGACACCAGCAAAAAGGAACAGGAAGTGAAACCCCTGGTCTTGGCGTGCCTAATTGACCCTTTTGTTCAGATTCTCCGAAACCGAAAAATGGGGGCAACCGCCGGCAACCGCCGGCGGAGAAACCTACCCCAACCCCTGCAATTTCGTGGTCCACCCCTAATTCCACTACCCGTAACATCCTGCCTGTTCAGCCGCCGACGTCGCCCTTTGATTCCCACAACTGGAAACAACCCCCATGTCCCGGACGCTAATTACATGCCACATCGCCCCCGGATGCTCCGGAATCAGTGCAATTATCGCTTACGTCGCTTGCGTGCCTTTTATGCTGTGCTGGTAGTGGATTCCAGGGATGGTTCCTGCGGAGACGGAGGGCTGGGGGTTCTCCACGGTGCGGTGCGGTTCCGACTGAAATTCCCCCTGGAAACCCCCTGTACCCCTGCGCTCACAAGAACATTGACGTCCCGCTCACCAATCTTTCTTGTAACCTTTTTACTCATCTTATAACCTCTACTCTCTCCAACCTGAACTCAACTTGTATCCTCCACTCATCTCCATCCACCGATTTACATCAACCGCACGATGCTCAGCCGGCTCCTCACACTCACTCTCGCCCTCCTCTTTCTAACCACCACGATCCTCTCCGCTCCCCTTCCTAAAGCAGAGTACTACCCTTGGCGACCCGTCACCTTCCACTCCGCACACAGCGCTATCCCGCCCGACTCGACGGTCGAGCTCGCTTGGGAGGGTGGGTCTGGGAACGGCTATGTACGTCTACACCACCACTTGGCATGCTGTTCCGATTCTAGCCGGCGTTGCGTTGAAGTAAATCTGACGACACGATGTAGGAGGTGTACTACATCCCTCAGTGGGCGGACCAGGCGGAGTACTATGTGAGTCGATGAGAACATCAGGCGACGGGGGAAGAACTGACGTGAGGTTTTAGCCGGTGGACATTGCGACCACCTTCGGCCGGTCCGTTACATGGCATACACCCAAAACAGACGCCTTCCCCGTTGGAACCACCTTGTTGCTCCCTCTCTCCTACCCTCGTAGCTCAGGCTGATATCGTGACAGTATCGTCGGGGTCAAGGATGTGAGCGTGGGCCACGGGTCGGATTGGTATGACCTCACTGGCTTAATCCGGTTCGGCGAGAAGTAGAGAAGTAGAGAAGTAGACACCTGCATCGCATCGAATCGACGACTCGCTCGACTAGATTTTACTGTATCCATCATAACTACTGTAAAATCTGCTGCCATCCTGACCTCACCTCACTGCCCCTGCCCCGGCTTCAGAACATCCCAGTTGGTGAGATGATGCACGTAATAGCAATTCTCCCACACGTCCCACAGGTGATACCCCTCCTCATCGCCCCATGGGTTGCGCAGCGTCACGTTCTTCGTCCCATCCGGCAGTATCGTCGTGTTCATCACTCCGAAATCGTGGTTGGGACTCAGTTGCGGATGGAGTTTGACCGTCTGGGGTTTGGTGGAGATTACCACTGGAGTGAAGTTTGACCTGGAAAGCTCGTTGAAGAGATCGTCTTGCGTCTTGTAGGCTTCAGAGATCTTCACCGTTGTCCCGGACTTACCGGTGATTGTGGTGAGAACGACCGAAGCGAAGCCGGTAACATCGAAAGTCGCGTTTGGCAACACCCCAAAGACGTAGGTGAGGTTACCTAGTTCAAGGAAAGCCTGAGTCACAGCTTGATGCCACCAAGATCCGCCCGGCGTATCCTCCGACGTGCTCTCATTCATGATCGAAGCGGATAGGTTGTATGGCGTGAGGTTGACCGGATCGTACATCTTGACAGTGACGTTGTTGGATGCCGGAGTGTTAGCGCCCGCCATGGAGGCGCCGCCATTGGGCCAGTAGAACATGTTTGGGAACCAAGTCGGGCAGACGGCGACGACTGCGATGGAGGCGGCTGAGAACCAGCAGTCGAGGACCGAAACTACGGGATCAGACATCCATTCAGCATACGTGTCGAGATTTGCAGGAGCAGTGGAGCACACTCACCTTGTTTGACATCCGTGACTTGAGGTTGAGTGCCATTCCAAAGCGCGGTGTAGTTGTAAGTTCGTCTTTCTGGGTTGATCAAGACGCCTCGAGATGGTCGTGCGTAAGCTAGTGATTTTTTGTCAGCTGGGCTATCTTATCCCGCGCAAGCTTACCGAGAGTAAAGAGAAAAAATGTCAGAGCCCATGCTGCGGGCGAAAATCGGAAGAGCATCGGGATAGAAGGGGAAGAGGAGTTCGGGAGGTCGTGATATCGAGCTCGTCTGAGAAATGAGCTGATTGCTATGGGATCAGACGTTCAGAGGCCGGCCTCAGCGATTCAGATGGTGTATGATGCGATTGAATGTCGCGCAGGGAAGTGACATGAGTAGGTGATGTGCGAGACAAGATCAGCAGAGAGGACATCAGCGAAAACGGGGCTGAGGGTCAACCTGCGACATGCCGGATGGATGAAAGGATGCATGCGCCCACCCGGGTGATCCATCGGTCATGCAATCCGGCCCGATCTGCTAAACATCCGTCCACCCTCGCCAATCCCCATCCCACCGCTCCCCAGCCCATTTTGGCAATGGTGTCTCCCAGATTCCCAGCGCCTCCGTAGTATACCGTAAGGCGTGTAGGTAGATGAACAGCGTCTCTGGATCCGGGTCATTCGCGACGGGTACGAAACACGTTTCGCAAAACCCCTCGGGGACAAAGTCGGGTCGTCTGAGGGGCGAAGCGTGGTCGTCTGGCAAGGCGTCGGGTAAAGCGGCTCTGCCACGGGTCTGCATTTGGATCGTTCGGGGATGTGGGATGTCGACGCGCGATGCTGGAGCATGGGTCGATGCTGGTTCGAGAGCATTTTGCGCTTGTTTGGTGGCGAAGACGACTTCCTTCCATCTTTCGCAGTATCAGTGGGTCCTCTATGGATCAGCCGAAACCTACTTGACCCAATCTTCCTGCTCATCCTTCATGCGTCGGAGCTTCGCAATGACCTCCCTCGCCTGCGCACTCAGTCGAATCGGACTGATGATATCGATATTTGACGATTCTCGATTCGTCAGGTACTCGTCGCTGGCTTGATCTTGTACCCGAGAAGCTAACGCTGCGGCTCGGGACGATTCACCGTTCAGGACAACTAAGTCGACTCCGCCTCGACCTAGGTTGGAGCCCCATATATTCTCGTGCGAGTAGAGCGGGTCGTTGGCTATGGGATGACCGAGGTATTGGAGGTGAACGCGGATCTGGTGTGCTGAGATCTATCAGCATCGAAGCAAGGTATTCAAGGAGGAAGCTGACTTCTGCCTGTCATCGGTCGACCTGAGTAGCGTGTCTCATTAGACATGAAGTAATCCCATCTTGAGCATATGCTCACAGTGCACAACACTCTGATCCCTCTCCGCATCATACCACATCCGCTTGAAGATCGTCCTCGCTTCCTGCGCCGCACACAGCCATCTACCAGAAACCTAGACCCAACTTCACTGAACCTACCTTTCCCTCTGGCGTAACAATTACCAGCCCCATCTGCCGATCTACCGTCAAAAGTGGTTTGTCCACGTCGATCTCCCCGCTGTCACCACACCTCAGTCTCCCGTACCTCGTCCATAATAAGGACATACTCTGGAAACCGTCCCCTGACACGCGCGGCATACTCCTTCCTCACTTTCCCCTCCACGAACTCCTGTGCGAGATCGCGCGAGGCGGGTCTGGACAAGGCCATGATCATCAACCCCGATGTCAGCCTGTCTAGCCTGTTCACCGCTACCCTCAACCCGTCATTCCTATACCAGTGATGGAGGAGAGACGGACCGTAGCATTTGATCCCATGATCAGCCTCCATGAGCTCCAAGACCGTATGCCGGAAATACCGACCCGTCGCATGCACTGGCTATTCCCCTCTCAGCTATCCCCAGGACAGGATGGGGTGGGATGGGCGTACGATACTGCCCGGTTTGGAGATGACTATGAATTGCTTGGCATCGTCTTTATGCAGGATGGCGATTGGCTGGGTCGTTATCGGCGGTTCATGCCGGTGGACGGTGTTACTGCCCCTCCATTAGCGACGGAAGGTCTAGGTAACGGGATCACTCACTCGATGCGGTCTCCATTGCGAAGGACTAGCTCGGGATACGCGACAGCCCCGTTCACCCGAGTGACTCCACTCTCCAACGCATGTCTCTGCTTCTCATCAGCTGGGCATTGCTTGTGGGAGGGTGTTGCGGACATAGTATTCGACCGTGCGATCTCGAAATTCGGTGCTCACCACCTCGAGCAGCTGTCGCCCTATCCATCTAGATTCCTCAAGGTCAAC
>JAABUI010000721.1_pt1 | contig 22428 bp, 22 predicted proteins | sample 5559111 | NCBI WGS metagenome assembly JAABUI01 (sample SAMN10711870, study PRJNA513365) | rock metagenome | isolation source: Antarctica rocks | place: Antarctica: Victoria Land, Buttleship Promontory
GCTCCCGCGCGGCGTCGTCCTCGTGCACGCGCTGGACGAGGGCGGCCGCGGCGGCGATGAGCGGGAAGCTGACCAGGAAGTGCACGATCAGGACGTAGGGGTTGAGCCTGGTGAGCACGAGCACCCCGCCGATCACCGCCTGCAGGGGGACGACCATCGCCTGCACGAGGGCCAGCCGGGTCCAGACCTGGCCGGCGCGGGGCCGCAGCCGCAGCACGGCGAGCACCAGCGCGATGCCGACGAGCTCCATCACGACGGCGAGCAGCCGGTTGCCGAACTCGATGGCGCCGTGGCCACCGAGGGCCGGCGTGCTGGTGAGCGAGCCGCCCGAGCAGCGTGGCCAGGTGGGGCAGCCCAGACCCGAGCCGGTGACCCGCACTGCGGTCCCGGATACCACGAGCAGCACCTGGAGCCCGAGCGCCAACTGCGCCAGCCGGAGCACCTGCCGACGCGTGGTGGTCATAAGGTGAGCGTACGGCGGCGGCGCGGGTCGGGCCTGCGCGGAACCGGGCGCGGTTCGCGGCGCGGCCGCGGGCGCCGGGGACCGTCAGCCGGTGGCGCTGCCCTGACGTCGCGGGACAGCCCGGACGAGCAGACGCAGCAGCGCGTCGTCGACGACCTGTCGGCGGGTGATGTTGACGCTGTGCCCAGCGCCGGGGACCTCGACGAGCTCTGCGGACTCGCCCAGCGCGGCAGCCATCGCCCGGCTGTGGGACACCGGGGTCAGCCGGTCAGCGGTCCCGCAGAGCACCGTGGTGGGGATGCGGCCAAGGACGGCGAGGCTGTCGCGCTTGTCGTGGCTGATGAACGTCGGGTAGAACGCCGCGCTGGTGGTGAGCGGGTCGCCTCCAGCATCGCCTGCACGCGGCTGACCAGCGCGGGGTCGCCGGCGTCCTGCGTACCGAACAGGTAGTGCCGGATGTAGGCGCGACCGATCCGGGTGCCGGGCTTGCGCAGCCGCTCGAGCAGCGGCGCGATCAGGCGTAGCCAGGAGAAGTACGCCGTCAGCAGGTGCAAGCGCGTGAGCAGGCGGACGCCCGCGGCGAGCGGCCCGGTGCTCACGAGCTCGCCGGCGGCGGTCGCCAGCAGGAAGGCTCCCGTGACGCGCGCCCCGACCTCTGCGGGGTACTGGCGTGCCCAGGACATCAGCGCCATGCCACCCATGGAGTGCCCGAACAGCACGACGGGACCGGTCGGCGTCGTGGCGTCCAGGACGGCCTGCAGGTCCCGGCCGAGCTGGTCGATGCTGGCGCCCCGCCAGCCGCTGCGACCGGACCGGCCATGGCCGCGCTGGTCGTACAGCACCACCCGCGCGCGTCCCGCCAGCGTGGCCCGCTGCAGCTCGAACTCCCCCAGCTGCGCGGTGAAGCCGTGCGAGAACACGACCGTGACCGGGGCGCCCGCAAGATCGTCGACCTCGACGTGCAGGGGTATGCCGTCCTCGGTCACGACCCGCATGCTCACTCCCATCGAAAGGTCCGGCTGGCGGCGACCAGCGCAAGCACGGCGCAGACCGTGAGCGCGAGCACGTCCTGTACCGGCACGGGGGCGCCTGCCTGCAGGACCGCGCGCAGGCCGTCCGAGAGCGCAGCGGTCGGTAGCACCTGCAGAACGGTGGCAGCCCCGCCGAACTGCGACAGCGGGAACACCACGCCGCCCAGCAGCAGCAGGACGAACCACACGAGGTTGGCCGCGGCCAGGGTGGTCAGGCCGCGCAGGATGCCCCCGAGCAGCAGCCCCAGCCCGCTGAATGCCGCGGTACCCAGCACGACCAGCAGGACGACGGCGGCCGCCGAGCCGTGGGGGTGCCAGCCCAGGAGCAGCCCGACGAGCCCGATCGCGACCAGCTGCAGCAGCTCGACCGCCAGCACGCCCAGGGTCTTGGCACCGAGCAGGACCGAGCGCGGCAGCGGGGTGGCGCCGAGCCGCTTCAGGACGCCGTACTGGCGCTCGAACCCGGTCGCGATCGCCTGACCGGTGAAGGCGGCCGACATGACGGCGAGGGCGAGCACTCCTGGCACGAAGAAGTCGACCCGTCGCCCCTGCACGCCGACGAAGGGCACGAGGATGAGCACCACGAGCAGCCCGAGCGGGATCACCAGGGTGAGCAGGACCTGCTCGCCGTTGCGCAGCGCGAGCACGAGCTCGGCTCGGGTCTGGCTGGCCAGCATGCGTCCCCAGGGGGCAGCTCCCGGCCGGGGAACGAGCTCCCCGGGCGCCCAGGCGGTCACGGCCGGTCCGTACGGGTGAGGGCCGGGAGTCGGCCCGAGAGGGCGCGCGTCATGCGCGCTGCTCCTGTCCGGTGACCTCCAGGAAGACGTCCTCGAGGCTGCGCTGCTCGACCCTGAGGTCCTGGGCCAGGACGCCCTGGGTAGCGCACCAGGCGGTGACCGCCGCGAGCAGCTGCGGGTCGATCTGGCCCTCCAGGAGGTACTGCCCGGCCGGGGACTCCTTGCCGACGCAGCCCTCGGGCAGCGCCTGCAGCAGCAGGTCCAGGTCCAGGCCCGGGGTCGCGGTGAAGCGCAGCTGGCCGCTCGCCCCGGCGGTCGTCAGCTCCACCACGGTCCCGGCAGCGACGACGCGCCCGGCATCGACGATCACGACGTCGTCGGCGAGGCGCTCGGCCTCGTCCAGGAGATGGGTGGTGAGCACCACCGAGACGCCGTCGGCGCGCAGCGCCTCCACCAGCTCCCAGGTGCCCCGCCTTGCCTGTGGGTCGAGCCCTGCCGTGGGCTCGTCGAGGAACACCAGCTCGGGCCGACCCACGATCGCCATGGCCAGCGACAGGCGCTGTTGCTGGCCTCCCGACAGCCGGCGCCAGCTCGTCCGCTCCACGTCGACGAGGCCGAGCCGCTCGAGCAGGTCGCGGGGGGCCAGGGGCTCGCGGTAGTAGGCCGCGACCAGCCGCAGCAGCTCGCCGGCCCGCAGGCCCGGGTAGCCGCCGCCCAACTGCGGCATTACACCGACCCGCGGGCGCAGGGCGCTGTCGCGGGGGGACAGTCCGAGGACTCGGACGGAGCCCGCGTCGGGCTCCCGGAAGCCCTCGCACACCTCGACCGTCGTGGTCTTGCCGGCACCGTTGGGTCCCAGCAGCGCGAGCACCGTGCCCCGCCGTACCCGAAGGGACAGACCGTCCACCACGGTGCGCGCGCCATAGCGCTTGACGAGCCCGTCGACCTCCAGGGCGGTGTCGGTCACCTTGCAGAGGTTAGGCGGGCCGGGTGCCGGTGTCGCCGCGAGCGCCGTTTCGCCGGGGTGGGTGAGGTGACTCCAGGCTCACAGGGGTCCCGGTTCGACCTGCGGACGCAATTAGGTGACACTGGTGTTGTGAAAACCATGGTGGAGCAGACCGGGACACGTGAGCGTGTCCTGTCCCTGCTGCTCGACCTCGGCCCGTCGACCACGACGACGCTCAGCGAGCGCCTGTCGCTGAGCTCCGCGGCGGTGCGCCGGCACCTCGACGCCCTGCTCTGCGACGGCACCGTGACGACACGCGCAGCGCGCACGCGCGGCCTGCGCGCCCGCGGTCGCCCGGCCCGGCTCTACGCCCTCACCGACGCAGGGCACGCCGCCGGTCCGAGCGCGTACGACGACCTGGCGGCGGGCGCGCTGCGCTACCTCGCCCAGCACGGTGGCCCACAGGCTGTCGAGGGATTTGCGGCCGCCCGCGTGGCTGACCTGGAGGACCGCTGGTCATCGCTGCGGGAGCTGCCGGCGGCCGAGCGCCCGGCAGCCCTGGCGACCGCGCTGACCGCCGACGGCTACGCGGCGACGACGGGGGAGCAGGGCCATGGCGTACAGCTGTGCCAGCACCACTGCCCCGTCCAGCACGTGGCCGAGCAGTTCCCGCAGCTGTGCGACGCCGAGACGGCCGCGATCGGCCGGCTGCTCGACGTGCACGTCCAGCGGCTCGCCACGATCGCGCACGGCGACGGCGTGTGCACGACCTACATCCCCACGGCGCAGGCCGCCGGCACCACCCCGGTGGCGCAATCCGCCGGCACCACCCCGGCGGCTCCGGCCGCCGGCCACGACAGGGCGGCCGCCGCCACACACGCACCGACCGGGAAGGCAGTCCAGTGACCACCACCGCAGAGACCCAGCTCGAGGGCATCGGCACGTACAAGTTCGGCTGGTCGGACTCCGACGTTGCCGGCGAGAAGGCCCAACGAGGTCTGTCGGAGGCCGTCGTGCGCAACATCTCGGCGCTCAAGAGCGAGCCGCAGTGGATGCTGGACCTACGGCTGAAGGGCCTGAAGCTGTTCGGCAAGAAGCCCATGCCGACCTGGGGCTCCGACCTCGGCGGGATCGACTTCGACAACATCAAGTACTTCGTGCGTTCGACCGAGAAGCAGGCGACCTCCTGGGACGAGCTGCCGGCCGACATCAAGGCCACCTACGACAAGCTCGGCATCCCGGAGGCCGAGAAGCAGCGCCTGATCGCCGGTGTCGCCGCGCAGTACGAGTCCGAGGTCGTCTACCACCAGATCCGCGAGGACCTCGAGCAGCAAGGCGTGCTGTTCCTGGACACCGACACCGCGCTGCGCGAGCAGCCCGAGCTGTTCCGGGAGTACTTCGGCTCGGTCATCCCGGTCGGCGACAACAAGTTCGCGGCGCTCAACACCGCGGTCTGGTCCGGCGGCTCGTTCATCTACGTACCCAAGGGCGTCAAGGTCGACATCCCGCTGCAGGCCTACTTCCGCATCAACACCGAGAACATGGGCCAGTTCGAGCGGACGCTGATCATCGCCGACGAGGGCTCCTCGGTGCACTACGTCGAGGGCTGCACCGCCCCGACGTACAGCTCCGACAGCCTGCACAGTGCGGTCGTGGAGATCATCGTGAAGAAGGACGCGCACGTCCGCTACACGACCATCCAGAACTGGTCCAACAACGTCTACAACCTGGTCACCAAGCGCACGGCGGTGCACGAGGGCGGCCGGATGGAGTGGATCGACGGCAACATCGGGTCCAAGGTCACCATGAAGTACCCGGCCTGCTACCTGCTCGGCGAGCGCGCCTCCGGTGAGACGTTGTCGGTGGCCTTCGCCGGTCCGGGCCAGCACCAGGACGCCGGCGCGAAGATGGTGCACGCGGCTCCCCGTACGACCAGCAACATCGTCAGCAAGTCGGTGGCGCGCGGCGGCGGCCGCACCTCCTACCGCGGCCTGGTGCAGGTCCAGGAGGGGGCGACCGGTTCCAAGAGCAACGTGGTCTGCGACGCCCTGCTCGTGGACACCATCAGCCGCAGCGACACCTACCCCTACGTCGACGTACGTGAGGACGACGTGTCGCTCGGCCACGAGGCCACGGTGAGCAAGGTCGGCGAGGACCAGTTGTTCTACCTGATGAGCCGGGGACTGGAGGAGTCCGAGGCGATGGCCATGGTCGTGCGCGGCTTCGTCGAGCCGATCGCCCGCGAGCTGCCGATGGAGTACGCGCTCGAGCTGAACCGCCTCATCGAGCTGCAGATGGAGGGCTCCGTTGGCTAGCCCCATGGAGGCGGCCCTCGCCACCGAGCGCGCGGCGCTGGCCGAGGGTGGGGGAGTGGTCGAAGGCAGCATCGCGACCAACGTCGTGCCGTCCACACCCAAGAAGCCCGCCGACGCGCGCACCGAGCGCGTGCTCTCGCGGGATGCGTCGGCCTTCCCGACGATCACCGGTCGGGAGGAGGAGTGGCGCTTCACCCCCCTGGCCAGGCTGCACGGGCTGCACGACGGCTCAGCCGCCGTCGACGGCACGCTCGAGCCGGTCGTCGCCGCCCCCGACGGCGTGACGGTCGAGACGATCGGCGCCGACCACGAGCTCGTCGGCAGCGTCCTGCTGCCGTCGGACAAGAGCGCCGCGCTGGCGCTGGCCGGGTTTGCCAAGGGCACGCTGGTACGGGTCAGCGGCGAGCCTGCAGAGCCGACCTTTCTGCGCTTCGAGGGTGCGGGCGCAACGTCGTACGGCCATGTCGTGGTCGAGGTCGAGCCCTTCGCCCGAGCCGTCGTGGTCCTGGACCACGTCGGCACCGCCGTCCACAGCGGCAACGTGGAACTGCGTGTCGGCGACGGCGCCGCGCTGACGCTGGTCTCGCTGCAGGACTGGGCGCCGGGCAGTGTCCACCTGTCCGCGCAGGCCGCGGTGCTGGGCCGCGACGCGCGCCTGAAGCACGTGGTGGTCACCCTCGGCGGCGACGTCGTACGCCTGGTCCCGACCGTGTCCTACGCCGGACCCGGTGGTGACGCCGAGCTGCTCGGGCTCGCCTTCGCCGACGCCGGGCAGTATCTCGAGCACCGTCTGCTGGTGGACCACGCGATGCCGCAGTGCAAGAGCCGCGTCACCTACAAGAGCGCGGTGCAAGGCGACGGCGCGCACACCGTGTGGATCGGCGACGTGCTGATCCGCCCGGCGGCGGTGGGCACCGACACCTATGAGCTCAACCGCAACCTGCTGCTCACCGACCTGGCCCGCGCCGACTCGGTACCGAACCTGGAGATCGAGACCGGCGAGATCGCCGGCGCCGGTCACGCCAGCGCGACCGGGCGGTTCGACGAGGAGCAGCTGTTCTACCTGACCTCTCGCGGCATCACGGCCGCGGAGGCCCGGCGCATGGTCGTGCGCGGCTTCTTCAACGAGGTCGTGCAGCAGATCGGCGTCCCCGCCCTGGAGCAGCGCCTGCTGGAGGCGCTGGACAAGGAGCTCGGCTCGTGAAGGCCTGCGCGCTGTCCGACATCCCGGAGGAGGGCGCGATCCGCGTCGAGCTCGAGGGCACCCCGATCTGCCTCGCCCGGAGCGGCGGTGAGGTCTTCGCGATCTCCGACCTGTGCTCGCACGCCGACGTGTCCCTGGCCGAGGGCGACATCGAGGACGGCGAGGTCGAGTGCTGGCTGCACGGCTCGCGCTTCAACCTGCGTACCGGGCAACCCTCCGGCCTGCCGGCCACCAAGCCGGTGGCGACCTACCCCGTAACCGTCGAGGGCGATGACGTCCTCGTGAAGCTGGAGTCCTAACCGATGTCTGCACCCTCTGGTACGACCCTGGAGATCCGCGACCTGCATGTCAGCGTCAACGCCGACGCCCAGGAGCAGCAGATCCTGGCCGGGGTCGACCTGACGATCAGGGCCGGCGAGACCCACGCCATCATGGGGCCCAACGGTTCCGGCAAGTCCACCCTGGCCTACTCGATCGCCGGTCACCCGAAGTACACGGTGACCTCCGGCCAGGTGCTGCTCGACGGCGAGGACGTGCTCGCGATGAGCGTGGACGAGCGGGCGCGGGCCGGCATGTTCCTCGCGATGCAGTATCCGGTTGAGGTCCCCGGCGTCACCGTGTCGAACTTTTTGCGCACGGCGGCCACCGCCGTGCGGGGCGAGGCCCCGAAGCTGCGCCTGTGGGTCAAGGAGCAGAAGGAGGCGATGACCCGGTTGGAGATGGACCCGGCGTTTGCCACCCGCAATGTCAACGAGGGCTTCTCCGGCGGTGAGAAGAAGCGGCACGAGATCCTGCAGCTCGAGCTGCTCGCCCCGAAGATCGCCATCTTGGACGAGACCGACTCAGGCTTGGACGTCGATGCCCTGCGCGTGGTCGCCGAAGGTGTCAACCGGGTCCGGGCGGGCGGCCAGACGGGCGTGCTGCTCATCACGCACTACACGCGGATCCTCAGGTACGTCGAGCCCGACTTCGTGCACGTCTTCGTCAAGGGCCGCATCGCCGAGTCCGGCGGCAAGGAGCTCGCCGACGAGCTCGAGGAGCACGGTTACGAGAAGTACGGCACCGGCCGGACCGAGCTCGTCGCGGGGGTCCTGCCGGGCGTGGGCGGCGGCGGGGCATGACCGCGCTGCTGGCGCCGTATGACGTGGAGGTGGTCCGCGCCGACTTCCCGGTGCTCGCACGCGAGGTGCACGGCCGGCCGCTGGTCTACCTCGACAACGCCTCCAGCTCGCACAAGCCGCGGCAGGTCCTGGACGCCGAGCGGGTCTTCGTCGAACAGCACTACAGCAATGTGCACCGCGGGGTGCACACGCTGTCCCAGGAGGCCACCGATAGCTACGAGGCGGCGCGCGGCACCATCGCGAGCTTCATCGGCGCGCAGCACGACGAGGTGGTGTTCACCAAGAACGCCACGGAGGCCTACAACCTGGTGGCCTACTCCTTCGGCAACGCCGCAGCCGGGTCACGGTTCGCGATCGGCCCGGGCGACGAGGTGTGCGTCACCGAGATGGAGCACCACTCCAACCTGGTGCCGTGGCAGATGCTGTGCGAGCGCACGGGTGCGACGCTGCGCTGGCTGCCGTTGACCGACGAGGGCCGGCTGGACCTGACCGACCTCGACCGCCTGGTGAACGAGCGGACCAAAGTGCTTGCGTTCGTGCACGTCAGCAACATCCTGGGTACGGCCAACGACGTCGAGGCGCTCGTGCAGCGCGCGCGTGAGGTCGGCGCGTACACCCTGCTCGACGGTGCACAGTCGGCACCGCACCAGAGCGTGGACGTGACGCAGCTCGGAGTGGACTTCTTCGTGTTCACCGGACACAAGATGCTGGCGCCGTCCGGAATCGGCGTGCTGTGGGGCCGCAAGGAGCTGCTGGATGCGATGCCGCCGTTCATGGGCGGTGGCTCAATGATCGAGACCGTCCAGATGTCGGGTTCGACCTACGCGCCCGCACCGGAGCGCTTCGAGGCCGGCACGCCGGTCATCAGCCAGGCGGTCGCGCTCGCGGCGGCGTGCGGCTACCTCAGCGCCGTCGGCCTGGACCGCATCACCGAGCACGAGCGGGGGCTGACCGGTCAGCTGCTCGACGGACTGCGGACCCTGCCCGGCGCCTCGGTGCTCGGCCCCGACACCGTCGAGATGCGCGGCAGCGCAGTCAGCTTCGTCGTCGACGGCGTGCACCCGCACGACGTCGGTCAGTCGCTGGACGACCTCGGCATCGCCGTCCGGGTCGGCCACCACTGCGCAGCTCCGGTCTGCCGGCGCTTCGGAGTGCCCGCGACGGCCCGCGCGTCGTCCTACCTCTACAACACCGCGGCCGAGATCGACGCTTTGCTGTCCGGGATCGAGCAGGTGCAGCGGTTCTGGGGGGTGCGGTGAGCGAGACCGAGTCCATGTACCAGGAGATCATCCTGGACCACTACAAGGCACCGCACCACAGCGGCCTGCGCGATCCCTACGACGTCGAGGTGCACCACGTGAACCCCACCTGCGGTGACGAGGTCACGTTGCGGGTCAAGGTCGCGGGGGGCGTCGTCACCGATGTCTCCTACGACGGGCAGGGCTGCTCGATCAGCCAGGCGAGCACGTCGGTGATGACCGACCTCGTGATTGGGCAGCCGGTGGACGGCGCGCTCGCCAAGCACGAGGCCTTCCTGGAGCTGATGCAGGGGCGGGGCGCAGTCGTCCCGGACGAGGACGTGCTCGAGGACGGTGTGGCGTTCGCCGGTGTGTCGCGCTACCCGGCGCGGGTGAAGTGCGCGCTGCTCGGCTGGATGGCGTGGAAGGACGCGACCGCTCGGGCGGTTGCGCAGCAGTGACGGCTCCAGCCGCCACGGACCTAGAGGAGGCGTCGTGACTGACGTGACCAGTGAGGCGTCCCTGGACGTCACCCCTGTCCTTGACACCCCCACCGCGGGGAGCGTGCCCAAGGCGCGCGCCTCCGAGGAGGACGTCATGGAGGCGATGAAGGACGTCGTCGACCCCGAGCTCGGGATCAACGTCGTGGACCTCGGCCTGGTGTACGGCAGTCAGGTGCACGAGGACGGCACGTGCACCCTGGACATGACGCTGACCAGCGCCGCGTGCCCGCTCACCGACGTCATCGAGGACCAGACCCGCTCGGCCCTCGCCCCCTTCGTGGAGGACGTCAGCATCAACTGGGTATGGATGCCGCCGTGGGGCCCGGACAAGATCACGGACGACGGTCGCGAGCAGCTGCGGGCGCTGGGCTTCAACGTCTGACGGCGCTCGCGCCGCTTTCGGGGTCTCGGCCTACCGATCGGTGTGGCGTCTCCAGGTCTGCTGTCTCGCCCCGTGACGCGTCGAGACCTGGTAGGGCGATCGCGCGTCGGCTGCGTGCTTCGTACGGCAGGGGGGCAACTACCCGTCAGGCCGCACGACGATCTTCACGATCGCAGGGACACGGACTCACGGTGGCGCCGTGGCGTACGGCGTCGATTGTGAAGATCGTCGTGCAGGGTCGGCGGCGCGCATGAGCGCGTGGTCGGGCTCAGCCGTGCACGACGATCTTCACGATCAAGCACCAGACCACCCTCCTCGGTGCCCAGGGTGGATGGCAGGCTGTGAAGATTGTCGTGCAGGGTTCAAGGCACAGATGAGCGGGACGTCGGTCGGTCGCCTGCATGACAATCTTCACGCTTCACGCTTCACGCTGCACGCTTCACGCTCCACGCGGTACGCCTCGTACGCCTCCCGCCGCTGCCGCGCGTACGCCACCCGCCGCACGCCGCACGCCGCACGCCGCACGCCGCACGCCGCACGCCGCACGCCGGCACGCCACCCGCCACCCGCGCCCGTACGTATGCGGTGCGCGCCCGTACGCCACCCGCGACCCGCCCGGCGTACGCCGCCCGGGCGAGCCGCAATTCTCCGCGCTGGCGCCCGGCGTACGCTTGCTCCATGCCCCGTACGACGTCCTGAGCCGGCGGACCCGCGCCCCGTCCGCCTGCCCCGTCGTCCCCGAGGATCCTCATGATCACAGTGCAGTCCCTGGAGCTGCGCGCCGGAGCACGGGCGCTACTGACCGACGTCAGCTTCCGGGTCCAGCCGGGTGACCGCATCGGCCTGGTCGGCCGCAACGGCGCCGGCAAGACGACGCTCACCAGGACCCTTGCCGGCGAGACCCTGCCGGCCGGTGGCAGCATTACGCGGGCCGGCGAGATCGGCTATCTGCCTCAGGACCCGCGCACGGGCGATCTGGACGTACTGGCGCGCGACCGGGTGCTGTCGGCTCGCGGGCTGGACGAGATCGTGCGCGGCATGGAGAAGCTGCAGGTGCAGATGGCCGAGCAGCCCGACAGCGCCGAGGTGCTGGCCCGCTACGGCCGCTTGGAGGAGCGCTTCACTGCTCTGGACGGGTACGGCGCCGAGGCCGAGGCCGCCCGCATCTCCAGCAGCCTGGGTCTGCCCACCCGGGCGCTCGAGCAGCGTATCGGCACCCTGTCCGGCGGTCAGCGGCGACGGATCGAGCTGGCCCGGATTCTGTTCAGCGGTGCGACGACCCTCCTGCTCGACGAGCCGACGAACCACCTCGACGCGGACTCCATCACCTGGCTGCGCGACCATCTCCGGAAGCACACTGGCGGCCTCGTGGTCATCAGCCACGACGTCGAGCTGCTCGAGGCGGTCGTCAACAAGGTCTTCCACCTCGACGCCAACCGGGCCGAGCTGGACCAGTACAACGTGGGCTGGAAGACCTACCTCGCGCAGCGCGACACCGACAAGAAGCGTCGCAAACGCGAACGCGCCAACGCCGAGAAGCAGGCCGGCGTGCTGATGGCGCAGGCCGACCGGATGCGGGCGAAGGCGACCAAGGCCAAGGCCGCGCAGGGCATGGCCAAGCGGGCCGAGCGGCTGCTGTCCGGGCTCGAGGGGGTGCGCGCCTCCGACCGGGTCGCCAAGCTGCGCTTCCCGGACCCGGCTGCGTGCGGCAAGACACCGCTCACCGCCCGGGAGCTGTCGAAGTCCTACGGGTCCCTGGAGATCTTCACCGGTGTCGACCTCGCCATCGACCGCGGCGCCCGGGTCGTCGTCCTGGGCCTGAACGGCGCGGGCAAGACCACGCTGCTCAAGCTGTTGTCCGGGACCGAGCTGCCCGATACCGGTGAGGTCCTGCCCGGCCACGGCTGCCGCCTGGGCTACTACGCACAGGAGCACGACACCCTGGACACCGACCGCACGGTGCTGGAGAACATGCGCAGCTCCGCGCCGGAGCTGCCCGAGCCCGAGGCGCGGCGGGTGCTCGGGTCGTTTCTGTTCAGCGGCGATGTCGTGCACCAGAGCGCGGGCACGCTGTCCGGCGGGGAGAAGACCCGGCTCGCCCTGGCGACCCTGGTCGTCAGCGGAGCCAACGTGCTGCTGCTCGACGAGCCCACCAACAACCTCGATCCCGCCTCCCGCAAGGAGGTGCTGGGCGCGCTGGCGTCCTACGCCGGGGCGGTGGTGCTCGTGACGCACGACGAGGGGGCCGTACGGGCCCTGGAGCCCGAGAAGGTGCTGCTGCTCCCGGATGGCGTCGAGGACCAGTGGTCCGAGGCGCTGGCGGACCTGGTCTCGCTGGCCTAGCTGCTCCCTGGGCACGTCCTGGTGTCACCCGGCCGTCCGGCGAAGGGTTCGGTAGGGCTCGGGTGCGGTAGTGGCTGATCAACCGCGCATGACCCCTGAGGTGGAGGACGAGCACCGTGGTAGAGCTCAAGAAGGGCAGTCGGGTCACCGGCGAGGACCGCAGCACCCTGGCGAAGGACCTGAAGAAGCGGTACGAGGGTGGCGAGAGCATCCGGGTCCTGGCGGAGAGTTCCGGGCGCTCGTACGGCTTCGTGCACCGGATCCTGTCGGAGTCGGGTGCGACCCTGCGCGGACGTGGGGGAGCGACGCGCAAGAAGGCCTCCTGAGCCGGGTCCCCTCGCCCGTGGAAGGCTGCTGGTTGAAGGCTGCTCGTTGATAGCCGAGCGCCGTGCAGCGGCACCCCGTGCAGTACGCCGTAGGAGGAGGAGCACCGTGGACCTGACATTGAGCCCGGAGCAGGACGCCGTCCGCAAGGCCGTGAAGCAGTGGGTGGACGACGTCGTCGCCCCACCCTCGCTGGCCAACGACCGGCAGGAGCGCTTCCCCCAGGAGGCGCTGGACGGCCTGCGCGAGACCGGCTTCATCGGGCTGTCCATCCCCGAGGAGTTCGGTGGAGGCGGCGGGGACCCGATGAGCTACGTGCTGTTCATCGAGGAGCTCGGTCGCGGTGACGCCAACGTGCGCTCCATCGTCTCGGTGCACCTGGGCCTGGTCGCCGGCTCCGTCGAGCGCTGGGGGACGCAGGAGCAGAAGGACCACTGGCTGCCGCAGATGGCCACGGGCGAGGTGCTTGGCTGCTTCGGGCTGACCGAGCCGGACTTCGGCTCCAACCCGGCCGACCTGCAGGCGAGCGCGGTCAAGCAGCCCGACGGCGGCTACCTGCTCAACGGCACGAAGATCTTCATCACCAACGGCACGATCGCCGGCGTGACCCTGTTCATGGCCCGTACTGGCGGCCCCGGGGCCCGAGGTGTGAGCGCCTTTCTGGTGCCCAACGACGTACCGGGCTTTGAGGCGAAGAAGATCCACGGAAAGCTGGGGCTGCGCTCCTGCGACACCGCCGAGCTCGTCCTCACCGACGTGAAGGTCGGACCGGAGGCGCTGCTGGGCGGCGAGGAGGGCAAGGGCATCCGGGTCGCGCTGACCGCGCTCAACGACGGGCGCATGTCCCTGGGGGCGTCCTGCACCGGTCTGGCTCAGGCTGCGCTGGACACGATGGTCACCTACACGACGCAGCGCACGCAGTTCGGCAAGCCGATCGCGGGCCACCAGCTGGTGCAGGAGCTGATCGCCGACACCGCCGTCGAGGTCGACTGCGCACGGTTGCTGACGTACCGCGTGGTGGACCTCAAGACCCGCGGCGAGGACTACTCGCTCGCCGCCTCCAAGGCCAAGTACTACGCATCGGAGGCGAGTGTGCGCGCGGCCAACGCCTGCGTGCAGGCGCACGGCGGCTACGGCTACATCGACGAGTACCCAGCCGGGAAGTACCTCCGCGACGCGCGCGTTACGACGTTGTACGAAGGCACCAGCCAGATCCAGAAGCTCATCATCGGGCGGGCACTGACCGGGATCTCTGCCTTCTAGCACCGTGAGGAGGCGCGTCAGATGGGACCTGGAGCGGGCGCGCCATGGGCCGCGATGCGGTCCTTCACCCGGGACAGCTCGGTCAAGGGCACCAAGCTGGCCCCCGGGACCATCAAGCGCATCGTGCGCTTCGCAGCACCGTACCGCCGTCAGCTGTTCTTCTTCCTGGTCGTCATCATCATCGACGCCGTCGTCGCGATCGCCCCACCCCTGGTGCTGGCGCGCATCATCGACGACGGCATCGGCAAGAACCCACCCTCGACCGGGCGCCCAGGCTTGGTCCTGGCGCTCGCGCTGTTCGTCGCCGGCCTCTCGCTGTTCGACGGGGCGCTGTCGCTGGTCAACCGCTTCTACTCGGCCCGGATCGGCGAGGGCCTGATCTACGACCTGCGCTCGCAGGTCTACGCCCACGTGCAGCGGATGCCGATCGCGTTCTTCACCCGCACCCAGACGGGCGCACTGATCAGTCGGCTCAACAACGACGTGCTGGGCGCCCAGCAGGCCTTCACCGGGACGCTGTCCAACGTCGTCAGCAATGCCATCGGGGTCGTGCTCACCCTCTCGGTGATGTTCGTGCTGTCCTGGCCGATCACCCTGCTCTCGCTGGTGCTGCTGCCGGTGTTCATCATCCCGGCCAAGATCGTCGGTCGTCGGCTGCAGGCGCTGACCCGCGAGAGCTACGGCCTGAACGCCGAGATGAACAACTCGATGACCGAGCGCTTCAACGTCTCCGGGGCGCTGCTGGTCAAGCTGTTCGGCCGCCCGGAGCAGGAGGAGCAGGCCTTTCGCGACAAGGCCGGCCGGGTCCGCGACATCGGCATCACCTCGGCCATGTACGGCCGGATCTTCTTCGTCGCCCTGACGACCGTGGCGGCCCTGGCCACCGCTCTGGTGTACGGCGTCGGTGGCACCTTTGCGGCCAACGGCGCCCTCAAGGTCGGCACTGTCGTGGCGCTCGCCGGCCTGCTGACCCGGCTGTACGGCCCGCTCACCGCCCTGTCCAACGTGCGGGTCGACGTGATGACCGCGCTGGTCAGCTTCGAGCGGGTCTTCGAGGTGCTGGACCTCGAGCCGATGGTCGCCGACAAGCCCGGCGCCGTGGCCCTGCGACGCGGCGCCTCGACCATCGAGTTCGACGACGTGGTCTTCGGTTACCCGACCGCCGCGGAGGTCTCGCTCGCCTCGCTGGAGTCCGTCGCGGTGCTGGACAACAGCCAGCCGCAGACGGTGCTGCACGGGGTGTCCTTGCGCGCCGAGCCCGGGCAGCTCGTCGCCCTCGTCGGCCCGTCCGGTGCCGGTAAGACGACCATCAGCCAGCTCGTCACCCGGATGTATGACGTGACGGGCGGCGCGATCCGCATCGACGGGCTCGACGTCCGGGACGTGAGTCTGCAGTCGCTGCGCGACACGGTCGGTGTCGTGACGCAGGACGCCCACATGTTCCACGACACCATCCGGGCGAACCTGTCCTACGCCGCGCCGACGGCCAACGACGACGCGCTGTGGGCGGCGATCGACTCGGCCCAGGTCGGCCCGCTGGTGCGCTCGCTGCCCGACGGCCTGGACACGGTGGTGGGAGACCGGGGGTACCGCCTGTCCGGAGGTGAGAAGCAGCGCATGGCTATCGCCCGCCTGCTGCTCAAGGCACCCTCGATTGTCGTGCTCGACGAGGCGACGGCCCACCTGGACAGCGAGTCCGAGGCGGCGGTGCAGCGGGCCCTGTCGCTGGCCCTGACCGGCCGCACCTCGCTGGTCATCGCGCACCGCCTGTCGACGGTCCGCGACGCGGACCAGATCCTCGTTGTGGAGCACGGCCGGGTCGTCGAGCACGGCCGGCACGAGGAGCTGCTCGGCCAGGACGGGCTCTACGCCGAGCTGTACCGCACCCAGTTCGAGCGGCAGGCGGCGCCCGAGCCCGTCGCCGACTGACCCTTCCGACGGCCTACTGCGGCAGGTCGAGGTCGCGGCGGGCCTGGTCGTCGAGCACGACATCGCCTGCGGCGAGGTTCTGCTCGAGGTGCTCGACCGACGAGGTCCCGGGGATCAGCAGGATGGCCGGGGACAAGGCCAGCAGCCACGCGAGCGCGACCTGCGAGGGCGTCACGTCCAGCCGGGTCGCCGTCGCGGTCACCCGCGGGTCGTCGCGCACCGCGTCGACGCCGAAACCCGAGCCCAGCGGGAAGAACGGGACGAAGGCGATCCCGCGCCGCTCGCACTCCCGAAGCACCGGCAACGACGTACGGTCGATGAGGTTGAGCGGGTTCTGCACGCAGGCGATGTCGGTGATCTCCACGGCGTGCCGGAGCTGGTCCAGGGTCACGTTGGACAGTCCGACACCGGCGATCAGGCCGTCCTGCCGGGCCTGCGCCGTCGCGTCGAGCTGGCTGTCGAGCAGCCGGTCCATGACCCGCAGGTTCACCGCGGCGAGCTGCTCGACGCCGAGGCTGCGCAGGTTGTCCTCGATCCCGGCGCGCAACTGGGCCGGCTCGTCGTCGCGCAGCCAACCAGCCGCCTCGTCCCGCCGGGCGCCGACCTTGCTGACCAGGGCCAGCCGCGCCGGGTAGGGGTGCAGGGCCTCCCGGATGAGCGCGTTGGCGACATCCGGGCCGTAGAACTGCGCGGTGTCGATGTGGTCCACGCCGAGCTCCACGGCGCGCCGCAGGACGGCGATCGCAGCGTCGTGGTCCCGGGGCGGGCCGAAGACCCCGGGCCCGGGCAGCTGCATCGCGCCGAAGCCAAGCCGGTGCACAGACAGGGAGCCGAGGGGCGCGTGTGACATCTCCCACCCTAGGCAGGGCTGCACACTGTTGCCCGGCAGGGGGTGACCCGCCTACAGGACGCGGAGCGCGCCTCCCTCGACAGGGACCATGCTGCCCGTGACAGGACGCGCCACTGCTCGTCGCGCGCGGACAGCACGACCTGTGCACCCTCGTCCACCAGGGCCGCTGCGGTTGCGTACCCGAGTCCGCGCGACCCACCGGTCACGAATGAACGTCCTTTCGACGAGCCCGAGCTCCATACCCGTGAACCTCACCGAGCTGGTAGCGCAGCTCCACCAGGTCGTGGCCGCCTGGGCTGATGGTCTTGGCAGCCCCGTCGGTGCGGAAGCCGCGGCGCTCGTAGAACGCGCGGGCCCCCCCGTTGCCGGCCAGGGTCCACAGGACCAGGCCGGGAACGACGACGGCCGCGAGCAGCGCGCTGCCCAGGCCCTGGCGCCACCGGTCCGGGGCGAGGTAGAGCGCGTACAGCTCGGTGGAGCCCGGCAGGTCCTCGTCCCGGCACCGACCGGTGCTCGCGAAGCCGGCGACCTGCCTGTCGACCTCGGCGATGAGCACGCCGCGCGGCAGTCGCCTCGACCAGAGGACCTCGCGTTCGGCCGGGTCCAGGGCGTGCAGGTACGCCGCCGGCAGCAGGTGCCGGTACGCGGCCTGCCAGCCGGCCACGTGCACGGCCGCGATGCCCGAGGCGTCACCGGTCGTCGCCGGGCGAAGGATCACGGCAGGACCAGGGTGCGGGCCCCGACACCCCGCTCCATGTCGGCGAACGCGCCGTCGATGCCGTCGAGCCCGACGGTGCCGGTGACCAGCGACCCGAGGTCCAGCCGGCCCGCGGCCGCGTGTTCGAGGTAGAGCGGGATGTCGCGGACGGGGTCGCAGGAGCCGTACACGCAGCCGGTCAGGGTGCGCGCGAAGTGGAACAGCTCCAGGGCGCTGAAGCTGACCTGCTGCTCCTTTCCGCCGATGCCGACGACGACGGTGGTGCCGCCGCGCCGGGTGCTCGCCCAGCTGCCTCGGAGCGTCTCGGCGCCCCCGACGCAGTCGAAGGCGACGTCGGCGCCCCGCTTGCCGGTGAGGGCGCGCACCTGCTTGGGCAGCTCGCCCCCTGCCTCGAGCGTCTCCGTCGCGCCCATGGTCCGGGCCAGCTCGAGCTTGGCGGGGGAGCGGTCGACGACGATGACCTGACCTGCGCCGGCGAGCCGCGCACCCTGCACGACCGACAGGCCGACACCGCCGAGCCCGACGACGAGCACCGATTGGCCGGGCTGGACCCGAGCGGTGTTGAGCACAGCGCCGACACCGGTCATGACCGCGCAACCGATCAGCGCCGCGTGCTCCAGCGGAACGTCGTCCGGCACCGGCAGCACTGCGCGCGCGCTGACAACGGTCTGCTCGGCGAACCCACCGGTCGACAGGCCCGGGTAGACCGGCTCGCCCTCGACCGTCGCGTACGGCGCAGCCGCGGCGTCGCTGGAGCGCTCGCACAGCCAGGGTTCGCCGGCGCGGCAGAACCAGCACTCACGACACGGCGGGGCCCAGCACAGCACGACCCGGTCGCCAACAGCACAGGTTTCGACACCGTCGCCGACCGAGGCCACCGTGCCGGCGACCTCGTGGCCCAGCACGGCCGGTACCGGCTGACGCAGCGTGCCCCGCGCCAGCGAGAGATCGCTGTGGCAGACGCCGGTCGCGGTGACGCTCACCCGGACCTGGCCCGGCCCGGGCTCGGGCAGGTCCAGCTCGCACAGCTGCAGCGGGGAGCCGGAGGCGTACAGGACGGCGGCGCGCACGGTCATGGTGGCGACCCTAGCCAGCGCCGGGCCAGGCCGGAACTCGTCCGTGCGGCAGCGGCGCCCGGCGTCGTACACGATGGGGAGGTGGAGGTGCAGGGGGACGTGCAGGCGCGGGAGCTCGTCGAGCTCGTCCGGCGCGGGGCCGTGGTCGTGCTCTCCGGGGCCGGGCTGTCGACCGAGTCCGGCATCCCGGACTACCGCGGTCCCACGGGGCTGGCGCGCGGGGCGCAGCCGATGACCTACCAGGTGTTCACAGGTGACCCGCAGGCCCGCCGGCGCTACTGGGCCCGCAGCCACGTGGGATGGCGGCAGGTCGGTGACGCCCGGCCCAACGCCGGGCACCTGGCGGTGGCGGCGCTGCAGCAGGGCGGTCAGCTGTCCGGGATCATCACCCAGAACGTCGACGGCCTGCACCGGGCCGCTGGGGCGAGTGACGTCGTCGAGCTGCACGGCAGCCTGCACCGCGTCGTCTGCCTGAACTGCGGGGACCAGACCCGGCGTACGGCGCTGGAGCGGCGCCTGGTCGCCGCCAACCCGTGCTGGCACGCCGGTGTGGGGCAGCAGCGAGCGGACGGCGACGTGGAGCTCGACGAGGCCGACATCGAACACTTCTGCCTCGTGGACTGCGCCGTGTGCGGTGGCGTGCTCAAACCCGACGTCGTCTTCTTCGGTGAGACCGTCCCCGCCGAGCGGGTGGCCCGCTGCTTCGCACTGGTCGAGGCCGCATCGGCGCTGCTCGTGCTCGGCTCGTCGTTGGCGGTCATGTCCGGCTACCGGTTCGTGCGGCGGGCAGCCAGGCTCGGCCTGCCGATCGCGATCGTCAACCAGGGGCCGACCCGGGGTGACGCCGCGGCCACCGTCCGGGTCGACGCACCGCTCGGCAGGGTGCTCCCGGGACTGCTCCTCACCAGGGGCTGACGGTGAACGACGCCACGTCGTACGGTTCCGCTCGGTTGGGCAACCCGAGTGCCGCAAGCCGAGTCGCGACGAGGAGACCACTGCCGTGAAGGTGCCGATGACCACCGCTGACTTCCTGCACCGGGCGGAGCTCGCGTACGGGAGCCGGGTGGGGGTGGTGGACGAGCCCGCGCCGTTCCAGGACGGCGGTCTGGGTAGGCAGACCTACAGCCAGTTCGCCGAGCGAACGCGGGCCCTGGCCGCCGGTCTCGACGAGCTGGGGGTGGGCAGAGGTGAGCGGATCGCGGTGGTCAGTCACAACAGCGCCCGGCTCCTGGAAGCCTTCTACGGCGTCTGCTCCTACGGCCGGGTGCTGGTACCCATCAACTTCCGGCTCTCGGCCGCGGAGGTCGCCTACATCGTCGAGCACTGTGGCGCGACCGTGCTGCTCGTCGACCCGGAGGTCGACGAGGCGTTGCGCGAGGTCACCGCCACCCACCGCTACGTCCTGGGGGAGCAGAGCGACGCGGCGCTGCTGCGGCCGGGGCGCGAGCCGATCGCGTGGGAGGAGCCGGACGAGGACGCCACCGCGACGATCAACTACACCAGTGGGACGACCGCCCGGCCGAAGGGCGTGCAGATCACCCACCGCGCGATCTGGGCCAACGCGGTGACTTTCGCCCTGCACGCCAACGTCACCGACCGCGACGTCTACCTGCACACCCTGCCGATGTTCCACTGCAACGGCTGGGGCATGCCGTTCGGGATGACCGGCATGGGCGTGCCGCACGTGGTGATCCGCAAGATCGAGGGCGCCGAGATCCTGCGTCGGGTCCAGAAGTACGGCGTGACCGTGATGTGCGCGGCCCCGGCCGTCGTGGCCAGCGTCCTGGACGCCGTGCCCACGTGGGAGGGCGAGATCCCCGGTCGCGGACGGACCCGGGTGATCTGTGCCGGGGCACCCCCGCCGTCGCGGACCATCCAGCGGATCGAGGAGGAGCTCGGGTGGGAGTTCACCCAGATCTACGGCCTCACCGAGACCTCGCCGCTGCTGACGGTCAATCGCCAACGGGCCGAGGAGGACGCGTTGCCGATCGAGGAGCGGTCCAAGCGGCTGGCCCGGGCCGGTATGCCGGCGATCGGCTGCCGGGTCGCGGTGTCGCAGGAGGGCGAGGTTCTCGTGCGCAGCAACGTCATCATGCAGGGCTACTGGCAGCAGCCGGAGGAGTCCGCCGCGGCTCTCGAGGGCGGCTGGTTCCACACCGGGGACGGCGGCTCGATGGATGACGAGGGCTACCTCACCATCAACGACCGCAAGAAGGACGTCATCATCACCGGCGGAGAGAACGTCTCCTCGATCGAGGTCGAGGACGCCCTGTTCGGACACCCGGCGGTCTCCGAGGTCGCGGTGATCGGCGTTCCGAGCGAGCGGTGGGGCGAGACGATCAAGGCGTTAATTGTCCTGGCCGACGGGCAGGAGGTCACCGAGGCCGAGCTGATCGCGCACTGTAAGGGTCAGCTGGCCGGCTATAAGGCGCCGACGTCGATCGAGTTCCGTCCCGACATCCCACGGACCGCCACCGGCAAGATCCAGAAGTTCAAGCTGCGCGAGCAGTACTGGACCGGCCGCGAGCGGTCAGTCAACTGAGCCCGCTGCGGCGACGCCGACCGGAGGAGCCCGCGGAGCAGGCCTTCGAGGGCGTCGTCCGGCAGGCCGCGCTGCGCGTCGGCTCCACGATCACGTCCTACGACGGGGAGACGGTCTCCCTGGACGGCCGGCTTACCGGGACGGTGGCCCTGGCCGACCTCCGCGCGGCGTGCGAGCTCGAGCCGCGGGCGCAGTGGCTACGGGTGGTGCAGGGCGCCCTGCACGGGCTGTCGCAGTCGGCGCAGGTCGAGCTCGACCGGAGCGACCTCGAAGCGGTACGCCCGCTGCTGCGCAGCCGCGTGTACGCCGAGGGTGCCGTGCTGGCCGACGACGTCGCGACGCAGCACCTGGCCGAGGGGCTCGTCGAGGTCCTCGTCGCCGAGGTCGAGGGGGCGGTGCGGTCCCTGCCGACGGCGGTCGTGGACGGCTGGGGAGCACCCCGCGGCGAGCTGTTCGTGCAGGCCCGGCGCCAGGTGCTCGCCGCCGGGCTGCTGACCCGCCGCGAGCTCGACCTGGAGGGCGTCGTGCTCATCGCGCTCGAGTCCGACTCGCCGTTCGCGGCCACGCACGTGCACTGGCTGCCGTCCTACGTCGACGTTCCTGCCGCCGGCGCGCTGGTGGCCATGCCGACCCGGCACCTGATGCTCGTCGCGCCGATGATCGGCCGCACCCAGACGTTGGACGCGGCGCAGGCCCTGCTGGTCAACGCCGATCGGCTCTGGCGGGAGGGACCGGGCGAGCTCAGCCCCGACCTGTGGTGGTGGAAGCCACCGGAGCTCGTCCTGCTGCCCGGCGACCCGGGCAGCCTGTCGCCGCCGCAGGCGTTCCTCGAGGTGCTCGACGCACTGCCTGGGTAGAGGTGCTGGACGCATTGCCCGGGTAGGGGCCCGCCATGACGACACCGGATGCCACACCAAGCGCGACGACCGCCGAGAACACCGCTCGCCAGGACGGCGGCGGCGTACGCGGCGCCGACCAGGTCCCGACCCCCGCCGGCGGCGTACGCGGTGCCGACCAGGTTCCAACCCCCGCCGGCGGCGTACGCGGCGCCGACCAGGTGGACCGGATGGACCCGCCCTCGGCCGGAGAGGGCACGACCACCGGCGCCGACGGTCAGACCCCGGCCCGCGAGCAGATGCGCGTCGCCCAGGGAGAGCGGTCCGCCTCGGCGGGGCGCGAGGACGACGATGCGCTGGAACAGGCCGCGGCCTTGGGGGAGACCAGCGACCCGGCCGACGGCAGCCTTGCCGGCGGCTGACCCCCCTGCGCACGACGATATTCACGACCCGGACGCGGGTCGTGAATATCGTCGTGCGCGCCCTAGGGCCCCGTGTCGGTAACCCATGATCGCCTGCTGTCGCAGGACAATGTGGCATGCCGGAGCCTAGGGTCGCTGGACAATCTGTGCTGATGGACGTCGATCCGTCTACGGCAGGTCCGAGG
>JAABUI010000723.1_pt1 | contig 22377 bp, 24 predicted proteins | sample 5559111 | NCBI WGS metagenome assembly JAABUI01 (sample SAMN10711870, study PRJNA513365) | rock metagenome | isolation source: Antarctica rocks | place: Antarctica: Victoria Land, Buttleship Promontory
CCGTTGACGATGGTTCTGAAGAGCAAAGTGGTACCCGTGGACTTGGCGACTACGACGCTTCAAGCGGCCATCATCATCACCACAGTGAGCAACTCGAAGAGAGAGCTCGAAGACTAGGAGAGAGCGTGTACGGGCAATTCGAGCATGAAAGACAGCATTTCGGTGGCAACGACCATTATGGCGCAACGCATGGGCAACCTCAGGGAGCTGGTATTTCTTGCCAGATCGTGAGAAGCTGCACTAAATGGAGCCACGGAATTCCGACTGAGCACTCTATCGCGAATGCTTACATCAGTGTGATTGAGAACAGCCGCCACTTCGTCTATATCGAGAACCAATTTTTCATCACCGCCACTTCAGACGCTCAAAAGCCTGTGAAGAACAAGATTGGTGCTGCTATTGTGTCGAGGATTTTACGAGCCGCGCGAGCTGGGGAGAAATTCAAGATGATTGTGGTCATTCCAGCGGTCCCTGGCTTCGCCGGAGATCTGAAGAATGACGCTAGTCTGGGTACGCGAGCAATCATGGAGTTTCAGTACAATTCCATCAATCGTGGGGGTCACAGTATCATGGAGTCAGTAGCTAGCGAAGGATTTGACCCTAATGAGTACATCAGCTTCTTCAACCTGCGGAATTACGACCGTATCAATGTCAGCGGATCAATGCGGGAGGCCGAGCAAAGAAGTGGGGTGGATTACGAGGTCGCTCGAGAACAGTGCGATGAAGCTGTGGAATTGCCGGCCGAAGGTGTCAACGCGCAGTATGCTGAACGAGCAAAGTACCAACAGTATCAGGAAGCGACAATGAACATGAAGAGGCAACAAGGCCTGTATTCTGGAGAATACGACACTGTCAGCGAATGCTACATGCTTGGTGGTAAGGACATCCGAGAAGTACCATGGGAGGCAGGAGATATTCCAGAGATCAAAGCCTTCGTGAGCGAGGAGCTCTATGTACACTCTAAGGTGACTCCATCTTGTCTACATATGGGAATTCGGGTTAAATTGGTGTAGATTTGCATTGCTGACGATCGGGTCGCTATTGTTGGCTCGGCCAATCTCAATGACCGATCTCAGCTAGGTGACCACGACTCAGAGATTGCTATCATTATCGAGGATCCGAATTCTATAGACTCTTACATGGACGGCAGACCGTATCGCGCAGCCAGATTTGCAGCGACTCTCAGGCGAGAGCTTTTCCGCAAACACCTTGGTCTCCTCAAGCCCCAGGATATGGAGCGTCCTGACCAAAATTTCGAGCCCATTGGCATTCCCAACATCTACGATTATGGATCTCGCGAAGATCAGGCCGTGATGGATCCTCTATCAGATAGGTTCCTTGATCTATGGAACTCCCGTGCCAGAACGAACTCGTATGCATTCGGCAGAATTTTCCATCCTGTCCCACACGACGACGTGCGGACTTGGAAAGACTACGAAGAATTCTATGGGAAGTTCTTTCACGAAGCGGATGAAGAGGCTGAGGGGAAGGAAGGAAAGAAAAGACCGGCCAAGTATATGTGGGGTCATGTAGTGGAAGAAAACTTCTCGCCTGGTGATCGAGGTGCATGGGAGGTCAAACAGTTGCTAAGTACAATACGAGGTACTCTCGTGGATATGCCACTACAATTCTTGATCCAGGAGGATATTGCAAAGGAAGGCCTGGGCTTGAACGCTTTCACGGAGGAGGTGTACACCTGAGCCATGACAACGCAGATTGCTGATTGTTGGCCCTACCTTCTGTGCAAGATTTTGGTATCACGATCGGTAGCATCCTACACTGTTGTGGGCTGAAACCCTCTTCTGTTATTGTTGCGATGGACAATACTAAGCTTGGACAATGCGAGTCTTGGGCTGTCATCCAGAATATGTCGCGCTAAAGCCAAATGCAGGAATAATGCACTGCAGACAGCGAAAAATCACGCTGAACCATCGTCAACGACCGAATGTATAGCTCCCCCCTTATGCTTACCACTCATTGTGATCTACTTTTCACTTCTGCAGAACTGGAAGGTACACCCAATTTGCATGGTCTTGCCGCTATCTGATGACCATCTAAATTGCTTTCTCCTGCGTCCGTACATGAATTATGGACTTACACCGTATGGCGTGCTGCTGACGAATCTCTCCCATCAAGTTCACCATGGAGTTTCATTCTTTGGGCCGCTAGTAAGCGCTGGGTAGGTAGAATCCAAGAGGATCATTTTCGCTATCAACCTATCAACGTCTGGGGCTCGCAAGCCTCACATGACTGTTTGTACCTCCATTGAGTCTAGAGCCATCTACCACAAAGCGACAGAAACTCCTGTTCGAACGTCATCCGGGCGTGAAAGCGTTGGTGGCATCAGATTGAACAAGCCCTGGCTACTCTGCTTACAACGCAGACAAGGCCACATGATGTATTCCAAGAGGTATTACCGAGTGTTCGGAAGCCTCACCAACCTTCTGGAAGGCAATTAGTGCTACGGCAATGCTTCCTATCAATGGAAGACTGGCATTCTAATTATGGTGACATTCATAGCGCTGACTTCCATTATTCTCTCGAGTTCTCGACTCGAGTACTTTCCATTGAACCTGCAACTACAATATTAAGCCAAACCAAAGCACTCCTCGCCAACAATACTAAGGCCGTACAAAGCTCATCACCTGCACCAACAAAGGCGTTTCCCCTCACCACCCACCTCGCCACAATCGAGTCCTGCAATCGATTCAGCTAGCATTCATCGTCCGAGTCTCGGCTTCAAGTCTTGGTCTTGGCGGTGTTGAAAGTGAAGTCATTAAACACTAGCGTCATTGGGGAGTGGTGAGTAGTACAAGAGACGCTCTCTCATCCATCGATCTTCCTCTTTCTTCCTTCATCCTTCAACAACTTACATCTTCGACTCGAACACTTCAAATCCAAATCCAACTCGATAACACTCTCTCCTTCAAGCAAACAGTAAGTATCTCTCACACACCCTCATCCTCACAACTCTCGTCCTCACAATCCTCTTCCTCATCATCCACATCTCTCATCACAGCCACTGACCTCTCAGATCTCAAACTCTCAAATCCACATCCAAATCCAACTCATCCACCAACGCAACTCACCTCACCACCACCCTCCACCAAAAATGTCTCCCGCCGACCTCATCTCCACCCTCACCTCCTCCGAAGTCGTCTCCACCTCCGCCACCAGCACCGAGGTGCCTCAAACCGTCGACGAGCGTGGTATGTCTCCTCCCCTGCCCCCTCCCCTTCTTCCTCCCCTCCCCATTCCTCCCTCCCACTAACATTCTCTCCCCACCAGGCTCCCCAGGCTACAGCTGCTGCGTCATGTAGCTTTCTCCACCCTTCACACCACACATCACGCATCTCTGCCTCTACGACGAGATCTGACAATCTACGACAATGACACCTTTACCTACCTTTTGCGATTTTCTCTCGAGTCTTGTTCTCGGCTGGCTGTGGTTGATGCTGGGGATCACAAGTCGAGGCATGGGAATGGATTGCTTGGGGCTGGGTTGGATTTCATCATCGCCATGTGGTGGTGCTTGGATACGGATCGGATAGCGACACTCTTTTTCTTTTTTCATTCACTGGCTTGCTTGCTTGCGTGCTTGCACATGATGGTGGTAGATCCCATCCCCAAGCTTGCACACACCCCATCCCTCTTTCCTAGCGGTACATTCGAAGCCCACCGATACATCTTAGCAGAGCATGATTTAGCATAGCACAGCATGGTGGACTGGACGCTCGTTGCGGTGGCTCGGGAGCGAGTTGTATTATAGGCGAATGGATTGAATTGATTTCAAACTTGGTTGAATCCTTTGTATGTTGTTTGATACATGACACCCGCCAAACCGGTCTGCGCAAACAAACCCCTCTCCCTCTCTTGCTCTTTCACTTCCTGTATCCGTGGAAGGAATCGTGCACTTATTGCTTTTTTCACACTGACACCCGGCCCCGTTCCCCAACTATAGAAGCCCACGTGTGTGTGTCAAACCAAACCTCCTCACAGTCTCTGTCCCGGACGATTCAGTCGTAGACCGATTGCCCAGACTACGTGTCTTGCCCCCTGCTCTCTGCTTTCTCTCTGCTTTCTCTCCTCTTGTGTATAGAGCTACAGATGTAATCCGACACAAGAACATATGCAGAGATGCTCGCATGGGAGTTGAAAGATTCCGAGTAAGAGAGACGAGATGGTTGTATAGGGGCTACTCGTATGTTAAGGGATGGCACGGAGAGTGTAAGATTCGGAGAGAAAGCCGAGCATCACGGGCAGGAGGGGAAGGCAGTGAGTTTCAATGGGTATGATTACTTTGGTCTCTTGGAACGGCCATTCTAGCCACGCGAACGTGGACCTGCTAGTCTCAAGCTTTGATGACGAACGCGTCCTACACCGCCTCTCTCGGACGGCGAAACTCTTCGTAATCAGACCATGATCCCCAGCTCAAGCCTACGAATCCGCGCAGGTGGTCCACCGCTTCCTGTACTTTGGCCAATCGCTCCGCCATCAGCACCCGAGATGCGGGTGGCGCGTCGCGATGTCTGTCGGGGTGGCATTCGAATTCGCGTTCCCAATACGCGGTCCGCATTCTGGTGATGAGGTTCTTAGATCAAACGCGATGCGTGTGGGACACGGGTGGGGAACTTACTCCTGAGGAGTAGCGGCAATGGAGACGCCGAGGATGTCGCAGGGTCTATCGGCAAAGGAGAGCTTGGAGGAATTCCCGAGGGCGAGAGGGATAAAGGCCTTCGACTTCAGTGGTTGTTCGGTCTGTGGCTTGGGCCAAAGGTCGGTCGCGGAAGATGAATTTCGATTGGCATCTGTGGAGCTCGAAACATCTTCTCGAGAACCGTCATACTGAAGGAGTGGGAGCTTATCAGGAAGACAGAGTCGTCCGGGCGCAAACGGTGGTGGCCGAGCTTGTGCTTGGTATTGGACAGGTTGTGCAGGCGGACTCAATTGCGTTGGGTGTACTTGAAATGCGGCCCTCACTATCTGAGCCTGTGCTTCCATGAAATGGGATTGTGCTCCTGATACTGGTAGGCTAACTTGGGCCACGGGTTGGGACTCCGGGCGGGGTTGTGGTAGCGAGGATGAAGTTGGGTGTTCTCGAGTCTCATATTGAGTATCTGGTGGCACTGATTGCGAAGGTCCTTGAGGATCAGGTTTCGATGGGGGATTGAAACGACCAGACTTCTCTGCTTGGGGTGGCTTTGATCGAACCCCTTGCCCTCTGGCCGGATCAGGACTTCTTGCCGCCTTGGGATAAGCCGAACTCGTCGGCTGCATTGACTTAGACTCGATCAGTCGAGGGAGTCGACGACCAGGCCTTAAATAACGCGGGGGCAGAACATGATGGGGTTGATAGGGACTGTGCGCCGTCGATTGCTGGGACCACGCTGGTGAGGTATGCGGCTGGTAGAAGGGCCACATGGGTTGATTGAGGATTGGAGGTTGGGGGTTGCCGCGGGCATTCTGATAGACAGACACAGCCAAGTTGTACCCATGTTGATAGCCGGCAATGAAATTCCCATCCAATAGAGGGGGATGAGGCTGCAGGGACTGTGGTTGATGAAATACAGCACCTGACCCCCCTAGAATCGTATGCTTGGGGGATGCAATCCTCTTGTTCTGACCCTTTTGCTCGTCCAAAGCCCCTTCTTCCTTCGCATGTTGGGCTCGAAACTCCGTCTTTCTGTTCTACAATGAGCACCCAAACTCGACTAGCGCTATTGTATCTCACCTTACAGCCCTCCAACGCGAGCATTGTCGGGCAGTCTTTGGGCGACAATTCCCTCGCCAGTGGCGGGCAGTCTTTGTGTGGCATTCGGCGCACTCACCACAACTTGAGCATGTCTCCCCTCGGCAGACCATGTTGCGATGATGCCGCCCAACGCTCGGAGATGGCAATGATAATCATACAGGTCCGACGTGAAAGCGGGTGATGCATTGTGATGAGCTTGCCGAAATAAAAGTATTCTGTTGGAGATGAGACGCGAAAAGAAAGTACGCGTAAACATCGGAGGTGATGTGCATGTCGAAAGGCACTAACCGACTTGTTCTGTCATTTGGAGTTGCAGAGTTGTAGAGTTGGCACCTGTCTATGGAAAGCGCGAAGCTGGATCGCCCCAGTGACGAAGGATTATCGCTACAAGGGCCGGGTGGTTGGGATCATTGTGGAGTTGATCACGTCCCTACGGAGTTCATTACAGCAGAGTGGTCAACAGTTACTCGTCAGTGGGTTCTCAGGGCATTCAATCTTGTTTCCGACCACTGTCATCACCTTTTGAATGGTCATTGTATGGGAAATCGTGTGCAAGTCTCCTCTCGTCGTCGCTGTCCACTTCGTACTCATCATCGTCACCACGGCTGCTATCATCAAAACTTTCACGCCGCCGCAGCGTCTTCAGAGACATCCGACTCGAGGGGCTGCCATCGTCATAGTCTCGATCGAAGTACTCATCTGTCCTCCCCAAGATGTGATCAGCCTTGCTCGGCGATCGGTGGCCTGAGACTGGCACATCCATCACCCCGTTCGAAGTCGTCAGATAATGTCTGTCGGAATCGCCTCGCGCAGGCCACCTCTGTGGATACCCATTGGGCTTGCGAGGCCAGCCTGAGTTACCGTGTATTCCCCTGTCCTCGTCCTCCTGCCACTGGCGCTCTCGCTCTCGCTTTATTGCTGCCCGTTCCGCTATCCACTTGGGGTTTGCATCCCAGTGCCATCCATCTCCTGAAGTATTGCAAACAGGAAAAGCCCGAAAAAGAGGCCTCGGCCCAAACAGATGATGTAGATTCCGCCTCCACCCGAGATCGAAAGCATTGGGGAGCTTCTCCGAGTCCCGCTCATCGAGGTAATTCTCATACCTCTCCCTCTCCCTTGATTGTTCAACTTCGTTGTAATCCCTGCGCGATGAATCACGCGCTCTATGACCCTGCTCAAGATCGTCATCCGCAAGCATCGCTTCTCCCTCCTCTGGTCGTGTGACACCAGGCAATGCATTGGCATGGATCTCCGCAAGTTGCTGCCCATAGCTTTGTCCTTCTTTGCCATTCCTCCCTTGGTATGTCTGCGCTTTCATGGTCTTCCTGAGCGGACTGAGGTATCTTGTATTTTCCAGGCATTCAATGGTGGTTTGACCCCGATATGCCAAGCTCAAGTGCCATCCCGTGAAGCCAGTCAAGACTAAGCCAATGATCCCAGAGATCACACACAACAGCACATAATTGATCGGCATGAAGCTCTCAGTGTACTGATTGTCACTCAGGACTTCACTCCAGAGCCAGGTTGACGTGACAGCAAAGCAAAGCCAGCAATAGAATGTCGTGTAGATCAAGAACAGCAGAAAGGCCTTGTAGTTCCTCAATCCAACGCAGGTTGCTAGCCAAGGGCAATGGTGATCCATTTTTAGAACGCATCGGCCACAAGTTGAGCAATGATGTGCACGGTCCGGTTTGCGGGCCTTGCACTTCTTACAGTATCGGGATTCGCCGGTAGATTTGACGGTGAAGGAGGTGGCATCGTGGTGTACGGGTTCGGTCGTAGGTAGAGAAGAGTAGCCAGAGGAAGTGTTCGGACCGAGTGGAAAGCCAGGGTCAGTGAACACCGCCGTGGTGTATGCCCAATTGAGGAGAATGTATAGTATGATGCCAGTCAGGGAGGAGAGTGTACCTGCAACGCAAGCACATGTTAGATGCAAACGCCTGAAAGGGTAAAGCATGAGTCTTACTCCTCCATCCTTTGTAGTCGGCGAGAAAACCTATGCCAGCCTCTACCCATACCGCCCAGGTGCTCAAGCCATAGACAAAGGCGAGAGGGAAGTAGGTAGCCACAGAGCAACAAGCACGCTCACACTTCTTCGCCCAACTCCTGCGTCGGGGCTTCATGGGTGGAGGCGAAGTTGAAGGTGACGATAGCTCGGTCGTCATCCTTTCAGTCCGTGGTCACGAGAGCCAGACATCCATGTTTGAGAGCTCACTCTGTTTAGCCGGGCGAAATTAGGGAAAGGGCAAAGGCTAAGAGGGCTAATTCAATTCCCCAAGGAAAGCGGACCACGAAAGCACGATGAATGAATGAGATGGCAGTGAGCAATTGAGACGACGAGGTATTGAAATTTGTTGGGTTGGGTAGCAGCTTCCAGAGCTGTACTGTATGAGGAGGGTCGAGATGGTTACCTTAGAACTACGCCTCCCACGCGGCTTATGGGGGTCAGGCGCCCGCAGACCCGGCGTCATTGGCCCGAGCTCCCGCTCTTTCGGGCGCTAGAGACACTGCCCTGAAGGTGAGCATCCTTCGCCCAAAGGATTTGGTAGACACGAAAAGAGACGGTCTATTTAAGGAAACACATCCTTCCCTCTTCAGCTCCTTTATGGATGCCCAATCGATCTTTTCTTCTGCCTCGTTTTCTACTTCACCATGCTCTAGCAAGAGTCTACTGCAGCATTATTCGTCCTAATTCAGCATCACTGTTTTTGTAGCCTCACTTGCAGCAACAAAGATCAGAGCTCGCACGACTCCACCATCTGCCCAACCTCTTCAGCACCTCATCTGGGTCATTTGCCGGCAATGGCAGCCAACGAATACTACAATTCTACACCATCGCCCTATGGGCGTCGAAACTCAAACCCTCCTTCTCCGATCCACTCTCCAGACCCATATACGGCCTACACTCCACACCATGCACAAACCCCAGACCCATACACGGCGTCTGCCCCTCACCATTCTCAACCTTCGGCGCCTTACATGTCGTCATCTCTCAAGGACTCGAGCTATGGACCATATGCAGATCACAGCCAGCAAAGCATTTCCTCAAATTACTACGCTGCCGGCGGTGGAGGCAGAGAACATGAACCGTCTGCATATTCAGATGACATTCCATTACGGCAGAACCCAAGCAAGCGTGACTCGGATGTCGTAATGCATGGCCCCCTGCCAGATGATCCGGCCATTGTTGACAGGCCTACGAAGAGCGCTGCTAGACGGAGGAGGAATGAAAAGCAAGGCTTTTTTAGCAAGAAAATACCATGGGTTGTCTATACCTTCACCTTGATACAGGTCGCTGTGTTTATTGCAGAGCTGGCTAAGAATGGTGGGTAACCTCCAACTAGAATCTCTTGGCCCAATGCTGACAAGCCTAGGCGCGCTCACCAAAACCCCCATCGAGATCCACCCTCAATTCAATCCAATGATCGGCCCATCCCCTTACGTGCTCATCAACATGGGCGCACGTTATGTCCCATGTATGAAGAAAACTAAGGTGACTTTGGAGGATATCCAATGGCAATGCCCGAATACTACATCTTCGTCACTCAGCGATCCGAGCAATCAATGCGGTCTAAACCAATTGTGCGGTTTCGGAGACAAGGCTTACAGCGACAAACATCTCCCGAACCAATGGTACCGCTTCATCCTCCCAATCTTCTTACATGCCGGAATTATACACATAACATTCAATATGTTGCTACAACTCTTGCTCGGTCGAGACATGGAGCTGGAGATTGGCTCTTTGCGATTTGTTATCGTCTATCTCAGCAGTGGCATATTTGGCTTCGTCCTGGGTGGGAATTTTGCGGCAGAAGGCATTGCTTCTACTGGGGCTTCTGGCTCTCTTTTCGGAGTTATTGCTCTCATGCTCCTCGATCTGTTCTATCATTGGGGCGAGCGACGATCACCATGGGTGGAGTTGGCATGGCTGGCATTTGACATCATCATTTCCTTTGTGCTAGGTCTCCTTCCTGGGCTCGACAACTTCTCGCATATTGGTGGTTTCCTGATGGGCCTGGTATTGGGGGTCTGCCTGTTGCACTCACCTGAAGTCCTGCGTCGAAGAGTCGGCGCCGACCTGCCGCCGTATGCATCTGTCAAACGATCACGGGAACGAGCAGATGATGGGGGCATTATGGGATTTGTCAGGGATCCGATAGCCTTCTTCAAGGGTCGCAAGCCACTATGGTGGGCGTGGTGGTTGGTTCGAGCAGGAGCACTAATAGCAGTGCTGATTTGCTTCATTCTGTTGCTGAAAAACTTTTATAACCTCAACCGCGGTCAATGTCATTGGTGTCGCTATCTGAGCTGCATTGTAAGTGGCTAATTCCAGACGAGGTCTGAGCACATGCTTACAATAGTACACAGGATATCAAAAATTGGTGCGACATCGGGCAACTGACGACTACCAACCAAACTACGACGAGTCCCAGCAAGCGAGACGTCTTTGTTGGGCCAATCCCCATCAATCTTAGTGATCTTTTGTAAAACAATTATTGACGAACAACAACGTTACGAAAGGCCTCACTTTTTTTATTTCCCCTTTTTGTCAGCATTATTTCGAAGCATAGCGATGGCGAGGAAGGGCATTGCATGGGGTTTGATGCATCAAGATGAAGTGATAGGTACCGCATTCGGCCAATTCCTCCTTGCGTATGTATCAGGCGCTACTAGTGTCGAAGAAATGCAATTGAGCAATTGGATGACGAAGTATGATACACGAGGCTGAGACTCCCATGACGTTGACTAAACTCACAGATACATGTGTATATATCTACATGATACATGAGATTGCACCCAGCGTAGTAGCTTGGTGGATGAAGCGGGAGCCACATTCTTCACCTATCGCCGGGTCTTTTTCCGAAAATTCCTGATATGGTTCAACATACTAGAACCCGATCTGTGGTACCAATCAAGACACTCATCTGAGATGGCATAAGAGGCATGGGGAACGAGTGACTTGGGTTCTGGACCGAAGGATCCGTTCACTCAGATTGAGTACAAAGCACTCCTGAAATCAGATCAGCGCTGAATGATGAAGGAACGGCCACCATCACCGTGGCGAACGTTGAGGCGAGATGCCGTGATTGTGGAACTAAGCCATCACGTTCTAATCACTAGCAGGTCGTCGTCGAAAAGGCCTTCATTTCCACACCGCGTCCTCATCGGTGACTTTCCTGTCTTTGGTACCAGTGGCTCACCTTCAAAGCAAGTACCATCATTCTGTCTAGCATCGGCATCCCTGCTAGTATTAATGAGTTCTTGCAAAGTCTGCGAACACTTGGGTCCATGAGATTGCCCCTCTGGCTTCTAACTACAAGGCCTAGACGCACCTACTGATTTCGATACGGAGAACTCGATAGTCTCTGAACTCTTGAGCCTTAGATTGAGATCGTACCCTTGTTACCTTCTGAATTGTTTCCATAACGCAAGATGAAGTTTCTGAGCTTCTTCACTCGATCTCACGTACTTCTTTGATACGAAGTCACTGCTTTCGCGTCTACAAAAACATCGTCCAACGCTACCTCTTCTTTACCTTCTCCTCTGACTTCTCACCCTAGCACAACCATTCAAGCCTTTCCCTTCTGATGTGCCACAGCATGCTTCGCTCGATGCTGCGAAATTGGGGTGAACATTGAAAGCTAAATATATACCCTCTTATCGTTTCTTATTGGTGATTCGAATGCGGTAAGGAGATAGGTCTTGCAACATCGAAGTCAAGGTGGCCAACATATCTCTTGCTGATCCAGCTACTTCCGTGTCAAATACCCATTAAATTGTCAATCTTCACTACCGCATGATGAGATCTCCTCATCCCTACTTCGGACGCGCGGCCGCGTTGACGACTCGCTTGAGACATGGAAGAAGATGTGGCTGATCTTGTCTCGGGTCTATACGGACATTCTGATGCCACAGAATTGGACTCAGAGATCATTGCCGACCTGCAACCAAACTTCATCCCATTCACAAAAGTATTGACGATAGTGGCAGCTCTCTACTTTCCATTGGCAACAAATGTCGGATATTTGAATACTGACATTGTTATTAAACATCTTGACAGCGACACAGGTGTATGTGATCGAAAGTTGTTATATTCCACCGATTTTTCATTGAGCTCATACTTGGTTGAGAGGAGCATTTTTTGGAGGTCACCTGGAAATCGTACAGTCCCTGGATGCTTTTGCTTGGATAAGTGGATTATTGAGCCTTTATCCTTCATTCCTCAAAGATGAATTCATAATCTGCTAACTACTTTTCAAACCCTTCTCCAAGAGGTACCTCGACCCATAACAAGTATCGTATCATACAGCATGAGAAAGGTCTCGTGATGCACGCGCTAGAACCTGCTTCGTGAAAAGTTGTCGCCTGCCTTACTTCCGCCGTCTTCCACACGGACAAAAACATCAAATCTTCGAAGTTTCCCAATTTTGATACACTGGGTACCCCTTCTCTAATGCGGTCAACAAAGGAGGACTTTCTTGACATTTCCGAGCAGCTCGCAGCTCTCCAAGAAGGCACTGTGTCTGCGTGCAATGCTACAGGGCGTTTCCGACGCTCTGATATTTGAATTCTCAGCGAACACGACGCAGAGATCGGGAAGTGGAATCCGGAAAGTACTCCCGAGCTGTATCTTTCACCAACTGATTGGATGGACAGAAAATCCCAAACCTCAGGGTCCGACCCGTCCAAAAGAACTTGACATGTTTGGCAGAATTCTGTGCACACAGGGTGTGGAAACAGAAGAGGAAGGCCCTCCACTTGGCCCTCCACTTTTGCACGTGGCCTTTGACCCAATTCCAAGTGGAGGCCTTCCTGTCTCAACTGGGGTTCAAGATCCTGTCGATTAAGGAGACCCATAAACAAAGTGAGCTCGACAAAGTACGGCTTGCGTTCAATAGGAAGTCTCACAAATCAGAGATCTTGATCACCAGCATCAGGGTAGGCCCTTCGTTTGTGACTCTGTTAGCGGGAACTGCCATCTACGACCCTTATTACTAGACGCGCTGTGGTCTCCGCCCAAAGGGAGTCTTCGGTGAGCTTGAACCAGGTTGAAAACATACGTGCTGATCCACTCTCCTCAACCAACAATACCTCGAATTCTGATGGACGAACGTCGACCCTTCTAATCTGTTTCAACCCATCTTGCTTCACGTCTTCGCTCTGATTAGCGTCTTGGATCAGCCCATCCACGAGATGTCTCAACTCCTATCAATCTCCACACCGAGCGTCGTGCGAACCTCAGCAAAAACCCTCCAGCGCTCGCCATCGTCTCAGACAACCCAGCCCCACATCGAATTTCTAGGCAAGTGTTGATGAAGCTGCTGACGGCCTATAGATACTAATATCTACAACATCGTGATGGATCTTCGAGGGACTATGACCAGAGCCGCGTAAATGCTTGTCTTTCAGCCCCTGAGAAAGATGCTACGAGAAACGTTCTTCACACAAGATGGAGATATGGGTCGAATTTAAAATCGATTTTCATTTGAACATCGGCCAGCACATGGACTCCGATATTCCGCTTTCTACATAAGCCAGAAATGATGTCAACCGTTTGGTTCCAAAAAAAACCGTCCGTCTGGCATTTCAAAGTGAGTGTCTCATTCTTTTACTTAAAATGTCCCTAGTATATTTATCGTCGGTGACTAATAGTCGTAGCCTTACTCTAGAAAACCCTCTCATTAGTAGCACTGATAATAGTGATTCTATCGTTTCCGGTCTCTTTGATGAAGTGGAGATCTCGGCTTTTGGATCAGTGATTGTGTAACGTCTGGAAAGAATCCCTTCAAAGTTCTGCGTTTAATGTTTTTATACTTTTGCCCCTCAGTCTCCTGCAAACTCAGCATATCATCCGTCCCATGCGGCTCGACTTCGTTCTGGACCCAATTTGGGATGGAGTTGCCGGGTTGGAGATGTGACAAACTCTCTCTGAAGCATGTTTGCTCACCAATCTTGGTAACTTAATCTTTCACTGATCTGTTGCGATGTTTGTCTTTGATATGGCTCTCCTCAATTGAGAGCCAGGGAGAATTCAAGTCGACGATATTGACAGCATCACCTTCACTCATACGCCATTCCTAAGCTGCTAGGCTCTACGCTCAGTGCTTCGGCAGAGAAAACTCTAGAACGGCAACGAACGCGCTTCACCCGGAGGACTAGAAAATCTGGCTTGAATCTCAGTAGCTGCGCAGGGCTTCAGTAAAGGTCAACCCCGAGTTCTATGGTATATTGCTTCTATTGTACGGGGCATGGTTCGGATGGTGGATCTGTACCATGTGATGGCCGAAAACTCGATGAGAGGCTCTCGAGACGAAAATTGGGTGTACTGGTAGGAAGTTACTGGACTACCTGCTTCTCGGTACTTTTTTATCGATAGGTAAGGTTCACTCTAGTTCATTCTCTTTTCGCTTCGTCACTATATTCTTTTTCAGATATGATTGTGAAAAGAAGGCAGGAAGAGTATACAGGTTCTTAACGCTCCATGGTCCTCATTTATGTCGGGTCATTAATGGCAAAGATGCCATTATGTTGAAGGCGAAAAACCTCGCTTCCCCTTTTCTATACGCCACGGGCCGTCTACTGACCAGTCGCCTCCTGGCTTTAAGATTTGATACAGTTCGTGGCCTCTTCCTTGCCCCCAGCCAGCCTTGAGTCTTTCTTATGAAGCGTTGACTTCAGCAGTAATATCGTCGACAACTTTATTTACTTCATGGTTAGGTCAAAGGGGAATGAAAAGTCGAGATTTCACGGTTCTGCTACCCTTTGCTCTGGCGCTTATTCTATCCAGTGGGTTGCTGAAACATCCAATCGTCACCCAACAGTATTTTTCGGAAAGACCGAATAAGCGGGTGAACGTGAAGATCATCAGAAATGCCTGACGTACTTCCGTTCCGTACTTTCAATCATCTCCAAATTGAGTTTTGGCTCTTCACCCAGCAAATTGTGCCTGCGCACCAAAAGAGAAAGTCTTAATTGTGGCTCGAGTATTTCATACTGAATGAACATATTCTCCTCGCTCATGCCAGTCATCCGGTCAGCAATGTCATTGGGAAAGACATCCTAGCCTTTCTAATTCGAAAAAAGAAACTGATTTGAGTTTTGGACAATCACGGTTACAAGATTTGCACTGGCCGTGGAATAACAACCTTCTAGAAACGATTCTCGCCGAATGGTCTCTTTGCTTGATCACAAGAAGGGTCTGGACAAGCAACTTTTCTAGCAACTGAAAACTTGGAAGAGGAACAATCGATCACCAGTAGCTATGTAAGCGAAGAGGATGCTGATTCATCGGAATTGACGAGAATGTGACTACAGAAATTTACACCAACAATGCCCACGCTTCTGGCATTCCTTCTGGCACTAATACAAGCCTCCCGCGATTGAGGGTCAAAGGCCAGCAATGTTTCTATTTTGTGTTTCGCCTCATCTTTACCAAGTGAGCCAAATTTAAGAACAGACTCAAATTGACCATTAGTGGCCGTGGGTACACTGGGAAATTACCGGTGAGGAAAAAACACCAGTGCCGGTCTATTTTGTGTATTGGCAAGCTCAGGCTGTGATCAGATACTTGGAGGTATCCTGTAAGAAGTACCAGTCTAGTGGAATAGATCTCGGGACTACGCGACGCAAATATCGCTATCATTGTCGACAATTCCCCTGACTTATCCGACGAAGTGAATGCGTTGTCAATGAGGAATCACGAGTTGCAAGTCAATCGATACTTTGCTCGGTAAACATCAACGATAAGCAGTGAGATTAATGAGCGAGACAGGATTTAGACAAACACCGAAACGGTAATCTCTTTCCTTTGAATCTTTCGTGATGGAAGAGAAGGCTACAAAGTCCTGCCTAGCTATTCATGTGATACAAGTTTGTCCAAAGAGGAACTTCAAAACAACCAAGATCATCCGGCCACGACGAGACTTATGTTTGTCATCGTTCTCAACTTATTTAATCATCATTTTGATTCGAATAATTCTTGCACTTGCTCGAAAGAGTCAATTCACGTATCCCTGGCTGCTAATAGCAAGCTGAAACTTACATCGAATTGCCGAGGTTCTGTATTTCGGGGCCGCTCATCGTGGCTGCTCAAATGATTGAAGAATTTAGGAAGCCAGCCCCTGAACCGAAGCAGGTTCAAAAAGAGATCATTACCAGGCCTACGTTACGCCCAACTGTGTCGACGGCTCTACCAGTTCAATAGTGTGAGTGCTTATCGCCCAATCCCAGAAGTCTTATTCGAGACTTTGATCCAAAACAAGTTTTCGCAAACGAGCCAACACTGGGTTGCTTACGCGCTCACGGAGAGCATGTTGTTACGATTGCATGACAGAAGCTGTTACCGTTCCAAACACTCTTCTGGTTTGGCTACATTAACAGGACTCAACTATCAAGGCTCCCTGTCTTCCTCAACCGAGTCAGATATTCATCCAGAGTAGCGAAGTGGACGGTAAGTGTCGCAAACTCCATGCAGCTACCAAGGTTGGAGTCTACTGACGAATGCTATCACTTCAACATTTCCTTGTTTTTCTTCCTCCCTTGGCTAAGCATATTTACAAAGAATTGCACCCTCTGATGCAACACGACCTTGAAATATCTCCTGGACGTTGTTCAAGATCTTGTCGAAATCATCGAAAATCCTCACGATAATGCTCACCACAAATATCGAATCAAAGCTAGACGACACGGGTGGATCATTGAAATTCCTAGATTTCAACTACAACTTAGAACAAGGGCAAGGGGCGGTCAACATCCCTGAGAACGAACAAGATACTCAGGAGTTAGTAAGATCCTACTGGGACAAAGCTTATAGAAACGAAATGGAGAATAACAGGCTCGGCAACCAAAGGTAAAGGCAGGAGCTCAATTTTCAAAAAATAGTCAGCACACCTCCAGGAGACCTCTAGGCTTTCATGAGTGGTATTTACCTAACCAAGCACGAGACCGTGGCCTGGAGATATGCGTACTGGGTATCGGAGCTCACTAGTGGGAAAACGACATCCGCAGGGCTTGTTCGACTTGAATTAACAACAGTATATATCAACGTCCAAATGTATCGACACATTCTTGCACATCATCGGAGAGACTCTACCACATGGAGGTGACAAGTCCGTGGGGGCACGTCCCAATGGTGGAAGTACTCTAAAGCTCCTTGGAGGTATCCTCTACGGACAGCAGACTGCTAACTCAACCAAGGGAGGTAGAGAAGCAGGTAATGGTACAGAGGGGTGCGATGATATTAACGAAGGTTACCTCCAGGCACAACCCCAATGCTAGTAGTCGGAACTTTTGGGACCAAGATGATCGATCGAACTGGAAGCCTAAGGACCCACGCCTTGACACCAAGTGAAAAGAACATCAAGAAGAAAGATTATTTGGACTATCTCGAAATCCTCTAGTAAAATCTATCATTCTTACAGTCAAAGGCAAAGGTAGACAAAGCTGTCGCCACGCATATAAACCCGCTTACGGTGACCGACATATCGCTTTAATTATATTAAGGCGACACTAAGCATACGATGTCTACAGAACAGCACCTAAGTCTAATGGAAAGCTAGGAAAAGCTCCTTAGCTAACATTCAGAGGTGATGAGAAGGGAGTTGGTGACCCTAGCTATACCGATCTCAAAATTAGCACAATCTACCTCCAAGGACCGCACTGAATTACACGCATTAGCGGCATACATCCTCGACGTGTTAATAGAATGCCAGCCCTAGGAAACTGTCGCACCTAGGGATCTAGATGTCATGCTGGTGGATCAGGAGGAAGGGGAATCCATTAGAGACCAAATCGGGGCAGGCTCGAACAGCAAGGCCACCGAAGGCAAAGGAGATACCAAACCTAAGGATGGCCTAGGACCTTCAACCCTAGGTCAAGTATCACTGCCTGTCGTCTTGGTCAACGTGACCTTAGATACGCACCTTTGCAATTGTCCGGTTTGTGATCCTGGCTACCATGCTCGAGTAGAAGCAGAGGCGTCGGAGAAAGCTGAGGCTGCTTATGAGCAAAAAATCACCAAGGACGAAAAGGCGAACCTACTGCTAAAGAGAAGAAGTATGAGTTGATGAAAACTCCAAGCACGTGTGAAACTGTTCTCCGTATTTTACCGTTCCTTGGCCTCCATAATTTAAGACCTGGTTGTCCTGATACCAGTTTCAGCCAGCTGGAACTCTTTTCACCACCGTGTTCAGAGGAAAAGCTTCATCGACAACAATACGAAATCTCCTTCTTTGTTTTGATACGATCGAGGCAAGGTTCAATTCTGAATATAATGACTATGATTCAGAGAAGATGCGTGGTCTATTCATTATGAAGATTTCTTCGTCGCCAGGAGAAAGGGTTGTCCACTACTTGCCATCATGCCTCGTCTTACATACACACCCTCTCTTTCTCATCATCCCTCTGTCACATTACTCCCGCCTTCTCCCTGTTGAAATATCTCTCACATTCTTGCTCCTTTGCTAGAACGGAAGCCCGGCTGCAGTAAGAAAAACTTCTCATTATCTTCTCTTTCAATTATAATTCAACTGCATGGACTATAACTAGATCAAATCCATCCACCCCTGATGGGCATAATTTTTCATATCATCTTGTGACCAGTGACTTGTTTTATCATTTTACAAAGGTCAATTCAAGAAGTCAAATTATCCGAGTTGTTTTTCCACTGGCAACGATGCTTCCATCCTTCGCGAAATTGTCTTCGATGAATCGAGCATGATGGGGATGCCTATGTGTCGAGACTCTGGTAGCCATATCTTCTCATGACCCTCTGTGGCTAGTAGGGTAGAACTGCTACTTCCTTAACGACACGTGTTTACACTACACGTTGGGTTACAAATACGGGGATATGTTCAAAGAAGTCAGCATTGGATCAGCGTGTGCTGTGGACTACGGCTACATAGTCAACCTGCTTCGCAAATTCATCGCTGACACAGCGACTGTCTTAGAATTCTCTGGCAAACAGTCTCACTATTTTCTGTCTACGGAATCATCTAAACGCCCTTCCACGCGACCAAAACGGCCAGAAATGTTTCTCTAAAATTAGCTGGACAGGAACACAAGAACGCAGTAGCACGGAGCGTTGTCGAAAACGCCTGCGCAAAATATACAGTCTTGAGTATAGGTCATGATAATCATTTGAACAGATCTTACGTTCACCCGACTCCTGGAACCCCTGACTCACCGACAAACCTCCCGCATTTCCTGCTATTTTCATCATACCTTTTCGAAAAGAGCTCTGGTGATCTCAAAAAGCGGCCAATGTTCCTCCGAGACTCCTGAGTTCCAAGCGGGAGAGAGTTGAAAGAGAGTATACTGGTGGACGCTTGTGACAGATTTATTCCGAAGCAGACAAAGGAAACGATTCTGGCGCCCCGAGCAACGGAGGCAATTCCCAAGCTTCCGTGACTCCGCTGTTTGCTCCATGGATCCTGGAGTCCAAGTATGTGAAGTTCACAAATGTCCCAGATGACTGTAGCATTGGAACGGAGAGACAACGAAGGATGATCTTATGTTCCAAGGTGTTTCTTTTGAGATCACAGAGGTTTTGGATACTTTCAAGTACGAAAAAGTGTCATGGAAATTACACGAGCATTTTCTTTCACTACTATCGTCATGACAGACTTCTCCAAGACTTCTCCAAGACCGGCGCTTGAGCAGTAGTTACGAGCAATATCAGCAGCGATGGCCTAGCAATCAGACTCCACCCAGAAACGACAGAGCGCATCAGGCGTTTCAGAGCTTACACGGCGAATGCAATTTCTGCTTCGTAAGAGAGAACCGCTATATTCGTCTAGGGAAACTTCCAGTCTGAAAGCCTTGTGAAGACGCCTATTCTTTTTCTTCGAGAAGATTACTTTGCGTCGCAGGCTTTGAATATCCGACTGGGTGTGTATTTCGAGGTGATACCATTGTGGGTTCCGTCGATGCTTGGTGTCAAAGAGTTCGATTAGGAAGATCCGATGAGCTTATATGAGCTTGGGAAGCAGAAAGATGGGAAAGCTTGTTCGCTTAGTGAACCTTTCGGACTTTGTTTGACAGAGGAGTATACTATATTCTGAAGGATTGCTCACACTCTTGCATTCATCACAGTAACCCCTTTCGCCTTCACCGATCCTTGAATAGTGTCCAAACCCGTGGATCCTATCGCGTGCGCTATCAGATTGAGCAATTATTCCAGGTGTTGCAGTATATTGCTTAGCAGACTTCCGGATTGCTTTGAAGGGAGTATACCTTGACGCGGTGAGTGGTACTGACATTGGGCTACACTGGCTTCGAATTGGTAATCTTGAACTGATGACAAGGAGTTGGAAAGACGCGGGCTCTAACTACTTTCGCACAAATCGTTATGTTCATTGGTCATGAAGATCATAAGAATTGAGATATCTCGTTCATCAAATTCCTACAGACTTCAACTTATGTTTCATCATCACTATTACTATATAGATTGAAGAAAAGGGAGCGTACCTCGCTCCACCCATGAGAGAAAGTACGGATCCTTTATGGTCCACAAGCAACTTGGCAAGTTGCTAGGTATTCCAATTGAATCGCATTTGAAACCTGGATCATTCGCATCCCTAGCGCCAATCAAACTTGAAGCTCCAAAAGTCACGGTCGTTTTGTTGGATTCGACTTGCATAACGACGTTGCCAGTTTGGTGGCGGATGCTCGAGTTGACTTACGTGAAATGTGACCCAGACACTTCATTAATGTCAACTCTGATATCCTGGCTTTGGAAAAATAGAATGGGTGGGGTTACTGGAGCACTGGGAGACATCAATCGCTGCGGGTTTGTAACCAAATAATGAAATCGGAGTCAACAATAGAAAGAGGACATAAGGAGCGCTTGGAAAAAGAACGCCAAAGTAACAATGGTCGTTCTCAAAAGGAAACAGCGAAGTGGGCCCTGCTGCATTGGGACTCCATACAAATGAAACAAAAAAACGGCATTCAATCTGGCTCGTATCAATAACTTCACGGAATGCGTCTCTCCTTCGCTACCCCTATACCGTCAGGGAAATATAGAACACAAGATCGAGAAACGACCAAGAGCAAATACGATGGTGGAAGTACTTTCACGCGTGTGATAATCATAAGTGCAAGAGGAAAGATCATGAAGGCAAGATTATCTTCAATGCACCAATTCCTTCGTCAAAGAGCAGTTCACTTCAGCTTTGACAGTCAATCGTTCCATTTCATTTGGATGGAGTCCGCAAACGAGGTGCAGCTCGAAAACGCTATGAGAACCGAATTCAAAAGGAGAAACCTAGAACTGCTTCACATCCGAATCAGCGGGAGATGCGCCATGGCGGACTTAGACTGACTATTAAACAGATTTTATCATCGAGTCGATCCCATATGGATCTGCCATCGAGGTTCTTCACAAGACATGATAAGCGGTATTTCCTATGACTTTACAACCACGATAATCGGTCGCGGCCTATGAGATTTCCTGTGTTTTAGGGAGTCAACCCTGCAAGAAATCCCAAGCAATCTACATATGCGATCACCGAACCCGATAAGCTCAAAGGCCAGAAGACGAATCGGGTTCGCACAGGCGACTGCTGTTAGCAAAATAGATGATATCGAGAGACGACTAGGTTTCTATGAAGATGTTGAATGGATAGACCATTTAAGCATTGGCGATGGTGTGAAGTCCAAATGTGTGATTATGGAGCCGCAAGGTAGGAGATCCTCATGACTTCCTTGCCGATTGCGTGGAAAGATAGGTCAAAGACGCATTGACAGTTGTATACGGACTAAACGATGATATCTGTAGCGCTCTGGCTTTCAACTTCGACGATCAGTTCGCGACACAACCTTGAGAATTCCATGCATCCAGGTTCAAATTGCATTGCCTGGATATTCTGTCGTTCCTCTCACTATTGCTGCCCAAAGTTTGGACTTCGAGATGCCGCGAACTCTGTCTCTGTGGTCTTCAATTTGGTTGTTGGCGATTATAGGAAGACGGAACATCCTTGAAAATTCCTGTCCCCGACGACCGCCTGAGAGGCTTTGATCAAAGATAAGCTTGAGGCTAAGGATTCTTTGGTAAACATCGACGCGACAAGAAGACGGTCTACTTAGACCTCAACTCTCTAATAAATATTCCAATGACTTATACTTTGACAATCAACAACGGGAATTTTCGCAAGGAGATCTGGATGTGAAAATCTTTGGCATATTCGAACAGAATGAGACGGATCAAGCTGATGATTGATGAGCTTGCGAAAAGAATGGGCGAGATCGTGCTCATACCGCTATTTCACAGATCCTTCGCGGACTTTGAGTCGATGCTGGGAACATGCATCATTAACGGCATACTTTGTTCCCGCTATCGGAGCGTTTGGAAGGATGGGCAACGGCCGCAAAGTTCTAAGAAACCCTCCAATTGTCCTGAAAGATGAGCGCTTTATTCGTGTTGACATTTCGATGTTGTCGTATATGAAAGATTGGCTTTCATACGAATTTGAAGACCTCTTATCGGAACGGTTGCAAGGTAAGACGCCGTATCCCTCTTCATACATCGTTGGAAATCAAAGCCACAGGACTTACTGCATGGCTTGAACGGTGACCGATGAGGGAGTTGGAAGGGATTAAGTACGTATCGTTTACATGTGACTCAA
>JAABUI010000725.1_pt1 | contig 22331 bp, 3 predicted proteins | sample 5559111 | NCBI WGS metagenome assembly JAABUI01 (sample SAMN10711870, study PRJNA513365) | rock metagenome | isolation source: Antarctica rocks | place: Antarctica: Victoria Land, Buttleship Promontory
AACCCTAACCCTAACCCTAACCCTTATCTTCTCCTCTTATCCCTCCTCTCTCTCTTATTCTTCCTCCCTCTCTTTTATTTCTATTACCTCTACTACTACTTCTAATTCTATTACTACTACTACTATATCTATATCTATTACTTCTATTTCTATTACTACTACTTCTACTTCTATCTCTATTACTTTTACTACTACTTCTACTTCTATCTCTATTACTTTTACTACTACTTCTACTTCTATCTCTATTACTTTTACTATTACTACTTCTATTACTTCTACTCTTATTTCTAACTCTATTACTATTACTTTAACTCTTATTTCTAACTCTATTACTTCTACTTCTATTTCTATTACTACTACTTCTATCTCTATTACTTCTACTTTTATTTTAAACTCTATTACTTCTAACTCTATTACTTCTACTTCTATTACTTCTACTTCTATTTTTATTACTTCTAATTCTAATTCTATTACTTCTATTACTATTTCTATTACTATTACTTCTATTTTTACTACTTCTTCTACTACTTCTACTTCTATATCTATATCTATTACTTCTACTACTACTTTTATCTCTATTACTTCTAATTTTACTATCTCTTCTACTACTTCTACTTCTATTACTTCTTACTCTTCTACTTTCTCTTCTACTTCTAACTTTAATAAAATATCTTTTTAAATATCTATCTCTACTTTATCTATTCTTTTAATTTAATATAACTCTAAACTCTTATCTATATCTTCTCTCTTTTAATCTTTACTTTATTTAAACTTCTAACTCTTTTTATTAAACTCTTATCTACTTTAACTTCTTATTTTACTTCTATATATTTACTAACTCTAAATCTTTTAATTATCTCTTATATTAACTTTCTATTTACTTTTCTCTATTCTTTCTCTTCTTTTACTCTTTTCTTAATCTTTCTCTTTAATAACTTTATTTTTTTATTTTAAAATTAACTCTTCTACTTTCTATTCTTTAATATTTCTATATTACTAACCCTAAAAACTTTATACTTCTAACTCTTCTATTCTTTTTTTAATAAAATCTTTACTATTCTATTTACTTTATTTACTTATTATTATTTAATTCTAAACTTTTATCTTTTCTAATAATTTTAATTACTTATAAAATCTTCTTTATACTTTTATAACTTCTTTTTATTTTATTATTTTAATAACTTTTAAACTCTTAATTCTAATATCTATTTTTTACTCTTTACTATTTTTTACTCTATACTTTTAAATCTTCTCTTATAATATTAAACTCTTTATTTAATTTATATAATACTTCTAATATTCTATATACTATTACTACTTAACTTCTTACTCTTTTATTTTCTAACTCTCTTAATTACTTTTAAACTCTTTTTTATATTTATATAACTTTAAAAACTTTATAATATATTTTTTAAATACTTAAATAACTCTTTAAATTTAACTCTCTATTATTTACTCTATATTAACTATTTAAGTCTAAAACTTCTTAACTTTTTAGTTCTTCTATTTCTAAGTTAATAATAAGAAGTAATAGTATTTAAATATCTAAGTTCCTTAATTCTCTCTTCTATATTTAACTAAACTTATAAATATTAAGTAAAAGATAAGAAATATTACTTCTATACTAAAATATTACGTTTTTTTTTTTCTATAAAAGTTATACTTAAGTCTAACTCTTCTAACTATATAGATCTCTAAAACTATTTATAATAATTAAATTATTATATCTTTAGAAGTCTAATATAACTACTTTATTAGTTTACTTATAAACTAACCTCTATTATAACTTCTTAAATACTAAAGTTACTTCTTCTTTAAATAATCTACTATTATATATCTTATATATATAAATAACGTCTAGAAAGCTATAGATATTATATCTAATCTATTAAGATATAAATAAATAAATAAAGTACTAAATAATCTATTAAGGAAATAATAATATAAAGGAGAATATAGAGGTAAGTATAGACGAAGTTTACTAGTAAGAAGATAGAGTTACCGTCGATACGAAGAAGAAAGTAAGCGGCGACGCGATAATAGTAGAAGCGGAAATAGCTTAATAACTACCGCGATTACTATTAATAGAATTAGTTCTTAATCGCTAAGAATATAAAAAGATATACGCGTTATTAAGTTAGGAACGAATATAAGAGGTAATATTCGTCCTAGATAAACTTAATAAATAGGAAGGATTCGATAAAATAGGGTAATAGATTCTATAGGAAGTAGTTAAGGCTACGAGCGTATATATTAATAGTTTATATAAAACCGCGATTATACTAGAGAAAGAGGTATATTAATTATAAGAGTAGCTCGCGATATAGGCTAAGGATAATATAGATAGCTAGACTATACTAGAGAAGAGGGTATATTAACTATAAGAATAGCTCGCGATATAGGTTAAGAATAATATAGATAGCTAGACTAACGCGTCTACTAAGTATAGCTCCTTAAATAGCGGCTCCCCCTCTCTTCCTCCTCCCCCTCTCTTAGTAAATAAATGGAGCTAAGGTAACCTATTTAATAAGGCGCTAGCGGGGCTAATAAAGAAGGCGGAGAGAACTACTCTATAAAATACTTAATATTTAAGAAAGAAGTTAATCGAGAGCCTAAGAAGGATAAAATAAATCCTCGTAAAAATAAGAGATACTAAAGAGAGGGAGAATACTACGAATATAACGAGTAAGGAGCTAATTAAGATACTTTAAGAGTTCTATAATATATATAGGAGAGAATTAGTAGTAGTAAACGGGCTAAAGAGTAGAGATTTACTATTCTAGATAACGACGGTAGAGATAAGAGAGGCGTTAAAACGTAATATAAGATAGTTAATAGAGAGATATAAGTTAGCGTAGGTTTTATAGAAATTATTCCTAATTATAGTCTATAGGGTAAAGATCTCCGAAATCGATAAGAATAATTAGAAGATTATAATAAAAAGAATTAAGAAGGAGAATAGTTTACTATACCTTAGGTTAAAGATTATAGAAGCTTAGTAGTTATCTAGCGTAGAGAAGCTAATAGTAGATAGAAAGAAGAAGTAATACTCGTCGCTAATAGTAAGTATAGATATATTAGAGATAGTAGACGAGATAATTAGAGAAGATATAATAGACGGGGTATAAGGGATAAGAGTAGTAGAGAGGCTCGACTAGTCGATCTCGTTAATTTAGTACTATAAATATTAAGGATACGGATATATAACTAGCGCCTACTAAGGAGAGATACGATACGCGGAGTATAGCTAAAAATAATCGCGCTAATACTAAAGAAGGCTTACGCGGTATATAGTTATAACGGCTATACTACTTATAATTCGAAATATTTATTTCGAATAAAAGAAAGGAAATAGGTAATATAGAGAGTTCTTAATAAAGTATAGTTCTATAATTTCTAGAGAACTATAACCTCTACTATTAAGCGAGACCTATAAGGGGAAAACGCGATAATATAAAGAGGGTAAAGAGAGCGAAAGATAGTAGAAAAGGGGATAGAATTAGAGGATACGGTAGCGGCGCTACGAACTCGATTCGAGAATATTAAGAAGTTCGGTTAGATACTAGGAGTTATTAAGTTAGCGATAATCTAGAAGGACCTAAATTATATTTAGAACCTTAAGAAAAGGAAATAAGTATAAGAGGACTAGTAAGTAATAATAGAACCTATATAAGAAAGAAAAACTAGTAGTACGTAAATATATATAGAAGTAGCCTTATATAATATAGAGAGTAGAGGTTTTTACCCTCGATAATATATACGCTTAGATAGCGAGGCCGAAAGGTTTTCTTTATATAAGTAAATATTATCTATAAAGTAGCCCGTTATTAGCTATATAGTTTAGCTAGATACGAGTATAAATAATTAAATTAAATTAAATCTATTAAAATATACTATAATTCTATAATTTAAAGTACTTTCTTTTATTAAGTATATTAAACTCTACTCTATAGATTTAAATCTTTATTAATAAATACTTATATTATTAATTAAGATAATTAATTTTTAGAAGAATATAATATATAAATCTAATATAGTAGTTTTTATAACTTTTATAGAACTTAAAATACTCTTCTTTCTTATATTTTTTCTTATATATATTAGTTTTCTTTTTATTATTTAAGACTTATAAGTACTTATAGTTATACTTAAAATATATTTCTAATATTAAGTAATTAAAATATATCTTTAATATTAAGTAACTAAATATTAATAAGAAGAGAACTAAATTAATCTATACTTTATTAATAAAATAAGTATTCTAATCTCTATACTCTAACTTATAATCTTTAGTAGTATATAGTATAACTATACTATTCTTATTTAATAATTAAGTTTAATTTAATAACTTCTACTACTTTATTAGTTTTTAAATCTTTCTTCTTCTCTAACTATATTAAGTAATAGTTCTATAACTTAAGTTTTATTATAATTTATTAATAGATATTTAATATATATAAGTAAGTTTAGAACTTTAAGTAATATTCTAAGAAATAGCGAGATTACTAGTACTTCTAATAAGATAAGTATTTACTTCTTATAAATAGAACCTTCTAAATAGTAGCTCTATACTTATAAGTTAATAATAAATAATAAAAATAAGTCTATATAGAGATTATAACGTCTAATATACTATAATTATTAAAGGAGATTAATAATATAACTACTTCTTTTATAATAAGATAAATACTTACTTCTTTTAAGTAAAATATTCTAAATAGTAGCTCTATATTTATAAATTCTTAATAGATAATAGATATAGATCTTTATAAGAAGTATAATATCTAATATATTATAATTAATAAGAGAGAGTAATAAAGTAACTACTTCTTTTCTAATAAAGTTAGTATTTACTTCTCTTAAATAGAACCTTTTAAGTAATAGCTTTATACTTCTAAACTCTTAATAGATAATAGACTTAAATTTATATAGGAACTATAACGTCTAATATATAAAAATTATTAAGAGAGATTAAGGAATTTACTACCTCTTAACTTTAAGGTAAGAACTTACTTCTCTTATATAGAATATCTTAAATAATATCTCTATACTTATATACCCTTAATAGACGATAGATAGAAGTTTCTTTAAGAGATATAGCGTATAATATACTATATTTATTAAAGAAGAGTAAAAAAGTTATTACCTCTTACTTAATAAGGTAAGTACTTACTTCTTATAAATAGAATCTTCTAATTAGTAACTCTATACTTATAAACTTTTAATAGATAATAAAGATAAATCTTTATAATTTAAAAAGAGTTATAGCGTATAAAATACTATATCTATTAAGAGAAAGTAAGAAAGTAACTAGTTCTTTTATAATAAAGAAGTACTTACTTCTTATAAATAGAAACTTCTAAGTAGTAGCTCTATATTTATAAACTCTTAATAGACGATAAAATAAGTATTTATAAGAGCTATAGCGTATAAAATACTATATCTATTAAGAGAAAGTACGGAAGTAACTACTTCTTTTATAGTACTTAAAGTACTTACTTCTCTTAAGTATAAACTCTTTAATAGTAGCTCTATACTTATAAACTTTTAATAGATAATAAAGATAAGTCTATATAAGAGTTATAGCCTATAATATACTATAGCTATAAAGGGAGAGTAAGAAAGTTACTACTTATTTATATTTAAAGTAAGTACTTACTTTTAGTAAGTAGAGTTATCTAACTAGTAATTTAGAACTTATAAACCTTTAATAAATAATAAATATAAATCTTTATAAGAGCTATAGTATATATATAACTATATATACTAAGAAAAAGTAAGAAAGTAACTACTTCTTCTATAATAAGGTAGGTATATACTTATCTTATATAGAACTTCTTAAATAATAATCTAGAATTTATAAATCTTTAATATATAATAAATATAAGTCTTTATAAGACTTAGAGTATATAATTTATAAATATTATTAATAAAAAGTAAGAAAGTTACTAATTCTTTTATAATAAAGTAAGTATCTACTTCTTATAAATAAAATCTTTAAATTAGTAGCTCTATACTTATAAACTTTTAATAGATAATAAAGATAAGTTTATATAAGAATTATAAGATATATCTAACTATAATTACTAAGAAAAAGTAACGAAGTTACTACTTCTTCTATAATAAGATAAGTACTTACTTCTCTTATATAGAATATCTTAAGTAGTAACTCTATATATATAAACTTTTAATAAATAATAGAATTAAGTCTTTATAAGATATATAGTAGAGTAATATCTAATATCTTTTAGTTTAGTCTAATATTAAGTACGGCGGAAGAAATAGTAGTATTAGTATACTAGTACTCGCGAGGCTAATAACTTTACGAATTCTTAAGTATTCTAGATTATTATTTTATATTATTATAGCCCTTTATTAGTTTAATAAATCTAGATTAAAAGTCTAATATAAAATAGTAATATCTTCTAGTCTAAAATTTAATAAATATACTTATACTATATATTAAGTAGTAAATATTTAATATACTAACCCTCTTATATTAAGAACTTTATATATATATTAATTAGACTATAAAGAAGTATAAATAAAGATCTAATATAATAGGTTTCTTAGCTAAGTAGATAATATAGTAAGACTTCTCTTATATAGTAGTAACTTTACTATAATAGTAGCGACCTTAATAACTCTAATTTCTTAAGTAGTTTAAATTATTTTTCTTCTATATTATAGCTCTTTAATAGTTTTATAACTCTATAGAATATTATCTTATTAAATTATAGATATTCTCGATAATTATTTAGAGTATTAGTAATAGTAATTTATATTATAGTAAGTAAAGACTAAGTAGATATATAATAAGATATATTAGACTTCTCCTCTATACTAATAAGTCTATTTAAAGGTATATCTAAATATTATATTAGAGTTCCTCTATTAAACTCTTAATTATAAGTAAAGTATTTATTAGAAGTAGTATTACTATAAGAGATAATATCCTTAATAATATTACGAGTTTTTAAGTATTTTAAATTATTATTATATTTTCTTAAAGTTCTCTAATAATATAAGAATTCTTAACTCTAAGTTTATAATAAAATATAAATATTTATTAATCTAATCTTAATTTAAAGAATAAAGTTATAAGTAATATTATTATAGTAAATAAGACGTAGATAGACTTAATAACTATTATTTATAATTTATTATATTATAACTCTAGTCTATTTAAATAAATATAAAAAGGTTTTAAGATTAGATTTACTTAAAATATAAAAGAGTATAGATTAAGAAGTAGTTATATTTAGTATAAGAGTAAGAGTAAATATAGCTAAAGTATATAGAAAAAGTAGTATTTAGAACTTTATATATATCTTATTTAGGCTATTTAGAAGTATATATAATAGTTTTATATAAAGGTTCTCTTAATAAAGTAGAGGTAGTAAATCTAAGATCTCTTATATAATACTATTAATATTAGAGACTTTCTCTCTTTATATTTTTAGAAGTTCTAAAGTATTCTAGATTATTAAATCTTTAGATTATAATAATTATAATATTTTATAATCCTTATATATAATCTTAAGTCGTAATATTATAAAATTATTATAGTACTTATAATCGAACTAGTATTAATATTAGAGACTTCTAACCTTTATATCTCTATAAGCCCTTAAGTATTCTAGAATATTATATCTTTAGATTATAGCCTCTATTACGCTCTATAAGTCTTATATAAAAACCTAAGTTATAATATTAATATCTTAGTATAGTACGTATAGCCGGAGTAGTATTAATACTATAGACTTTTTATCTTAAGATTTTAACGAGTTCTTAAGTATCCTATAATACTATTAGACGAAATTAAAGCCCTTATTATACTCTATAAGATATATATTAAAAGTTAATAACCTCTTATAATATCTATAGCTCGCTAGGTAAGGTCGAAGTATTAATAGTAGTAGTAACTTCCGACCTTAATATCTTAGCGAGCTTTTAAGCTATCTAGATTATTTTTTTTATAAACTATAGTAGTTTTTATATACTATAAAATATAGTTACTAGCTAGAATAGAGTCGCTACTAATTATAGTATCTTATCTAAGGTTTAAGTAAATACGTACTAATATCGTTAATAACTTTAGTATTTTCTATTAGATCCGGCTAGAAAGTAGCGTATCTTATAGCCCGTACTCTAATTAATTAAAAATAGATCTAATAATAAATCTTATATAGGCCGAAACTTAAAACTACGAGAGAGAAGAAGTATATATAGCGTTAGCGGTCGATTACCCGCTAGGGTCTAAACTACTAGAAAATCTAGATATTTACGATCTAATAACCTTATCGATACTAGTCCGTTTAGGGTAATAAGCTAATTAGTTTAAAGCGCTAAGGTAGCGCTTTAAAACGCGCTATTTTTTATTATAATCGACTTACGTTCGTACCTAGATTTATTTAACTAAATAATTATTATAAATCTAGGTACTTTCCTTAGTAGCCTATAAATAAATCTAGGCTAGATTTATTAGACTCTATAGGATAGTTACTATTAGGGGGGTATATATAGATAGAAAGAAGGGTTACTAAGTATCGACCTAGAAGAGATCGGAGGTTACGTTTACTACCTTACTAATATAATAAGTATAGCTAGCTAGTAGAGAAGGGATATAGTTACCCTTTAGCTAAGCGCGCGCATATATTAATTAAACCCCGGGTTTTTATTAATTACCGTCGCAATCTTTCTAAAACCTAGTAGCTACTATCTTTAATACTCGTCGTTACTAATATAGATCCGCCGGTTAATCCTACACGTGCAGAGCTCCTTAGCGACATATTTAAGCTTCTCCCTTTAAACTAACTACTGTTCACGCCCCTCTAGCTTAAAATATCGCAGTACCGTCGGGCGGTTAACTCTGACATCGCGAGTCTAGAGGTATAACTCGCGTCTTAATAAATAGTAGAGATATCCTAGGTGGATGCCGCTAAGGCATTAGATATTAAGTATACCGAGTAGATACTAGAGCTGTTAAAGATTATTAGAGATCTAAGAGACTAACTAGCGCTATATCTTCTAGGCGAGCCCTCCTATATATAAGGGTCGAGAAACCCCTCGAGAACGAGGTATTATCTAAACGCTTATAGCTAACGTATCCACCTTTAGCTCGGATTTATACCCGCCTAGTTTATCCTACGACGACGGATACTAAGCCTAAGTCCTAAGTTCTAGCTTATCGGTATATATATAAGCTACCCTACATCTAACCCTACCGACTAACAGCGACTAATTATACTAACTACACTCTAGCGATAGTTCTAACCTAAGCCCCCCTACGTCTTTAATATAGGCTACCTATAACGCACCTAACGGGCGCTCTAACATTGTTAACTACGATATAGCGTATATCGATTCTAGCCTACTACTACCGGAGCTATAGCTCCCTCGGTATCCTACGGGCCTACTATATACGTTAAATATAGTTTACGAAAATATTTACTAGTTACACTCTAGGCTTCCTCTAGTAGGCTCTTCTAAAATAAACCGGATTACTAAGCGCGTTATACTAGACTCGGATCCTTATAAGAGTAAGATAATATCGTCGGGGACTATAGGGAGAGAAGAATAGAGTAAACGAGGTAGTTAATCTTAGGAGCTTAAGGGCCTTCTAAGGGGTAGGTTTTTATCTTCTAGCGATTTAGTACCGACATAAATATATATATAGCATTAGGAGTATCGAAGCCTAAACGCGTTTGAGTTTACTTTAGTAAAATATATTTTAATACTATGTAGCGCTCTAGGGCACCCTAAATCTATATACGTTTAATATTAGCTTAGCTACCTACTATCTCGACGCGTCTATATTAAAATCTTTCGTATATTACTAGGTTTATTCCTTAGTTCTACTTACGTAGGGTAAACTACTATCGACTACGACCTTCGTCGACCCGTCTATATTAAAATCTTTCTTATATTACTAGGTTAGTTTCTTAATCCCACTTATATAGGGGTAAACTACTATCGACTGCGACTTCTATTTCGCTAACTATCGGGCTTAGTTCTTCTCGCAAAAGCTGTTTAAAGATCTCTCGCGACACTCCCGCGCTCCTTTCTATTATAGACTCTAACGTAATCGATTATCGTAACGATATCGTCTACCGTTAAGCTTAACGAAAGCTTCTTCGGGTACGTCCTAATATCGAAAGGATTAGGCACCGCGCCGGGGCTAAGGCCTCGATTAGATGTAGTTTAAATTTGAGTTAAGACTCCGATATCTCGATCTAGCCTAGCTCGCTATTGCGTCTAGGAGGTCGATAGGGAGATACGGTCTCGATTAGATATAGTTTAAATTTAGGTTAAGACTCCGATATCTCGATCTAGTCTAGCTCGCTATTGCGCCTATACTTTCTCTAGATACGAGCGTAAGTCTTAGAAAAGAATTCGAACTTTTAAAATACGGACGAAGTTAAATATTATTAATAATAAACTCGGAAGGTTAAATACTATTAACTTCCCGGGTAGCGAATATAGCGCTAGGGTAGTAAGACGGCCTTTATAGTAAGATACTTTCCGGACTAAGGCTAGGTAATAGAATTATAAAAGCGATCGCGCTTAAATTTGCTAATAAGACGCTATAACTCGAGCTTTAGGTAGTATAAAGATAGCCTAAAAGTAATGCCGCTAGGTTATTTAAGGAACTTAAGCCTCCCTACGCCTTTAAAATCTTCCGCTACTTTGCTCTATACTATAAGACTAGACCTTTCTAGAAGGGGAGTGTCCTTTATCCTAGGCGATAGAAGGATTCGGAGTAACCCCTATACGAGAATAAACCTCGTAGACCTAGTGTAAGTAACTTAAGGCAAGATATAGGTATACCGTAACTTACCGAAACGCGATAAACTTTATAGAGTTATCGGAATAGCAGCCTTATATTCGTTAGGAAAGGGTACTATTTCTAATAATTAAGTACCTAATAAGCTAGTGTAGGGAGGTAGATACTAATATATAAATAGGATAAGACGGTTAAGTCTTTTTCGATATAATAGAGGCCTAATATTTAAAAAATCTCGCTATTGCCGCTATAAGGTTAATAACCTATCTTAAGGATTACTCGGTATTTACTAATAGCGATAGGATCGCGTATAAGGCTAAGCTCCTAAAGATATCCCGGGGTAAACTATATTAAATATATTTAATTAAGCACTCGAGGTTAAAGATTATTAACTTATCGAAAAATTAAAATAACTTCCCGGTTAGCGTAGGAAGTAGGACCCCTAGCCATAACTATCTATCCTTTAGCGACGGAGGATTTGCGAATTCCTAATACCGAGTGTCGGAGTAAGGGATACTATAGGGAGTTAAGGTTGTAAACCTATATAAACACGGAATAGATATATTAGTAGCTAATTTGGTAAGGCATTCCTAACCTATAACGACCTTAGACATCTTCTAGCGACTAGACGAGGGCTCGAGATATACCTAAGAGAAGTAAAAGTAAAGTATTACAAGACTTTTCGCCTCTATATAGGAAAGTGGTTTTAGGTCCTAAGGATAGTATAGTATAGTTATTATTTAACGGAAAGGGATACTAAGTAATATACTTAAGAAATAAATATTAAAGCCGGATATCGATCTTTATATAGAGGGGAGCGAAATATCGCGACTAATAGTATATAAGCTAGATCGAAAATACACTTTTCGCGAATATTATATAGATATATAGGCTAGTTATAAGGTTACTCGATAGGAGTCTATATAATTAAGGTATTATATTTGCCGGGGCTATATAATCGAAGGGTACGTAAATATGTTAATTAAGCGAAGATAGTAGAACTGCTCGATATAAAATATTATCGCTAAGCGATATAAAGCTAATCGATACTATACTATATACTAATAATACTATCTTAGAAAGGTGCCGTAGCCTAAAACGGTAGAATATATATAAGGACTTATCTGTGGATCTAGTATAAGATCTCGCTAATAATCGGACGAATCCTTAAGCTACGGTAAAACCGCTTACGGATATTCGTTTAGTCCGTTAAGTCTAAGCCGCTATATACGGCTACTACGGTCTAGAATAGGAACCCCGGCATTTACTATCTTAGCGTCGGCACGGCTTACTATAGGCTTATGTTAATAATCTTTAACTTTATAGGGGGTAAGATAGACGTACTACCTAAAGGTAAGCGGCTGGGCGTAGTATCTCTATCTAACCCTTTACTATACTTATCTCCGAAGCCTTACGAAATACTATCGCCTATAAGCTTATATCCGTCTAAATTCTCGCTATTATAAAACGACTCTCCCGACGATTCACCGACTAGTTAGTCTGTTTATTTGCCTTTACCTTTATATCCATGAATAGTTAAAGCTCTTAATTTGTTATTAGAACGAGATGGAGATCGCTCCGCCGCCGACGGTATCTCTATTATAAGCTCTTCTCTAGATTCAGGGCTAGGCACTAAGCCGTAAGTTAGTTAAACTTAAAGATTATTAATATTTATCGGGCTAACTTACTAGATCCGCCGGGAGTGGGAGCGGTCGACCTAATATTAGGTATGAACTTAGATATAGACTTAGGTTCGTATGTTGCTCTTAATTTATTACTAGAACGAGATGGAGATCGCTCCGCCGCCGACGGTATCTCTATTATAGGCTCTTCTCTAGATTTAGAGCTAGGCGCTAAGCCGTAAGTTAGTTAAACTTAAAGATTATTAATATTTATCGGGCTGACTTACTAGATCCGCCGGGAGTGGGAGCAGTCGATATAATATTAGGTATAAGCTCAGATATGGACTTAGGTTCGTATATTTTATCGGGATTTTTCAGGAGATTACGAGTGTTACCTCTATCTTCATCTTTATCTTTAGGGTTAGCGTCCCCTAACCTACCGGACGTATCTATATTCGATTTTTCTAACGTATCCTTACTATAGACGCTATCGTCTTCTAACTTATCGAAGTCCGAGATATTCGGATAATCGGTAGTTAGCAAAAACTTATATCCTATAAATTCCTCGGGCTCGCTATTATCGTTACCTAGCTTAACTTTCTCTTTAGACTTTATCTATCGACGACTATAGTTAGCTTACCTTACTTACTTACGGCGTTTTCTCTCCTTACCTATCGCGTCGTTAGCAAAGGCTATATATATAAAACGACTCGAAGTTAAAGATTGTTAATAGTACGCGCGATGTTAATAATCTTTAACTTCCCTCGTAAAGTAAAAGATTATTAATATCGAGTAGTCTCGTATTAGGAGGGTTCGCGAGGGTTAGGAACTTACTTAGTAGATTAAGGCCACCTTTAGGTATTATATTAAAACGGAGTTTATAGTCTATCTTTAGGAACTTATATTCTATGCGGAATATTATCTTAATAGGTAATTTATCTTTAACGGTAACGTCTACGATGTCGACCTACTTATTACGCGGCGACCGTTAGCCGCAGAGACGTTAGTATAATACGGCGCACTTTGCGCGTATAGCTTAGTCGATGAGATCTCGCTTATCTAGAAACTATATCCCTAGGTTATTAGCTCTAAAGTCTTCCGCGTCTATATCCGTTACCTCTACGTCTCCTTACGCAGCAATATAATATATTATTTTTTTTACGTATCGGGATTATAGGGCTTAATCGTAGGAATAGTCTATTATAAGGATAAACACATAAATATAGTCTTATTAGCTAAGCCTAAAGAGGCGGCCTATAGCCTATAAGAGCTCCGAGTAGTTTAGGGGTATATCTAGGAACACTATATTATAATATACTCTATATAGATTAACTAATAAAGATCCTACGCGGAGAGAAGTTATAAGAATTTCGCTCGGGTCTATCGTACGATTAAAGGTATAACGGATCGTATTGCGCTTACTAGTTTTAGTCGTAGCACGAATACTTATTATCTTAAATCTAAGTTCGGCTAAGAAAGCCTCTACTTATAATTAATTAAGAGGCTAATAGTAGAATAGGAGCACTTTCTTACCCTACTTCTATACCCGTGTCGCGCAATACCCCGCTAGCTATTTTAGCTTTTCGGAAGTATTCGAGAAGTATTGCGCGAGGGAAATGCGATACTTATAGACAGGGTTGTGGCGGTCTAGGATAGTCGACTTATATATTGCGGTCGACCTATTATCGGGGTACTTCTCTAGCTAATAGGATATCTTAGGGACCGTAGTAATTATCGCCATTCGATCTAAGACGGGGTTGAGCGTTATATATAATAGTCGGCGGTACTTCGTCTAATCGATTAGACTATACTAGTTCTTCTCGTCGAATCTAACGTTAATATATAGGGCGCATTTATTATGGATACGGAAGTATTCTTCGGCTTAGAAGTTCCCCATTTGCAACTCCACTATCGTAATTTTATAAGGTTTTATTAAATCCCTAACCCGGATGACGCTACTATCTACTATTATAACTTCGGAAGCCATAACTCTCCGTAGCTGTAAGATACGAAGAATCGGCGGCACTACTTTATTAACGGTTACCGTTGAAACTTCTCTACCTCCTTTTATAGCTAAGAGGGATCTAAAGGAGTTAGGATCTAAGAGGTGTAAATCCTTATAGCCGGCGGCGTAATAATTATAGATAACCTCTAGAGTAGTAGAGGGATTCGACTTACCCGTTTTATACTCGGAGAAGTTAAGTGCGGCTACTCTATAGTCGTCTATATAGGCCGGACTCTTAATCTCTAAGTAGGTTTCTAGTCGTTAGTTCTATAGCATTGCTAATAGGCTACTAAGATCGATGACACGGTTTATTATTAGAGTTCTAGTTAGAAACACTAGAGTCTTCGGCTTTAAATTAGCTACGTTTACGGCTGTAAACGTCTTAGGACTCTTTAAGGCGTAAGCCTCGTTATAAAGAACTAAATTAAATAGATTAGTAAGGGGCGAGTAATAGGATTTAATTAGATCGTCCGGCATTTCCTCTCTATCTTCACCTTCTAGGTCTTCGTCGATTTCTTAAAATATCTTCTTTAAAGCCGCTAATCTCGCAGTAGAAGTAGACTTCTTAGCCGAATCCGACGACTCGCCTTCGGCCACTCGAGTGCATCGGGCTCTTAGTATTTAGTAGCTAGTTATAAGGTACGCTAAAGTAGCGGTAGACGAGTTAGGTAAGCTAGTAACCTAGCGTAGAACGTTATTATAGGAGCCGCCTAGCGTGGAGACCCGATCGGAATAGGTGCTATCGGACGCGGTCCTATACTAGTACTTACGCTCCGGTAACTACGTAAAGAACCTCTCTAACTTATCCTTCTAGACGATCGTTACGTTTAATAGATAGAGTATAAGAGTTAGCTTATAGGTGCGTTTCGCGAGTCGATCCGCTAGACTATCGAGGGATGCCGACCTCTTTATCTCGTCCATTTTTATTACTCGATTAATTTCTGCTTATATTTGCTCCTAGGTAGCCCCCTTGCGGGGAGATAGTTTAGGTGTCGGTAGATCGAGGATATTAGTTTTAGAGGACTGCGGATCCGCTTACCCCGAGGTATCCGGATCCGCTTACCCCGAGGTATCGTCGTTAGTTAGAATAGGTTTAGGTGCTAGAGAAGGGGTTAGTAAGGGACGAGCGAAGTTAAAGATTATTAACTACTAGTAGGCCCCGACATTAAGGTTAATAATTATTAACTTCGTAGATAACGGGTCTACTTAAAGAAATAGCTAGCGATCTTAAAGATTGTTAACTTTACGAGGTAAAAACTTAATAATCTTTAAGATCGCTAGCCTTAGATCTATAGCTAGAGGAAATGGCTTACCGGTTACTTAGACTTTAGCGAGCTTTTTTGGATCCACGTTACCGGGTGTCTAGTTCCCCGACTTTAATTTTTGGTAATTTGAGCGGAGAACTATAAATGTTAAGGTAGTTACGGTTTTCCTAAGGCCTATGTCGTCCGCGAGGAGCCCGCCCCTTAGCGGGGATCGTGCTATATAAATAAGCCACTAGATCCCTTATACCTACTAACATTTGAGAGTTAATTCCGCCTAGTTTTAGCCTTCTTAGCCATGGTCTTCCGGGCGGTCTTTATCGTTAAATACGTAAGGGATCCCTTCTATTAGTATAGGCCGCTTAGGGTTTAACCCGAGTTCGTTATATACTATAGTATAAGGTGGTGGTTTAGCACTTACGTAGTTTAAGACTTTCTATATATCCTAAAAATCCTAGCGGCGGTGCGCGTTAAAAGTTAGTACGTCCTTAGCTTAGGCTTTTATATTCTAGGTTATAACGTCGTTATCTAGCTCCTAGATTTCCTCGTCGTCTTTAGGTATAATATTCTCTCGAGGCTAGATTATACGCACGGAGTTAAACATCGTCTCGCAAAAGGTAATCCTAATATCCTGTTTTTCTAAGGGACGGCTATAATTAGCCTCCTAGAGGAAAGGGGTCCCCTTAGGCTTCATACGGGCTATTAATCGATAGATCCGGTTCTAACGATTACTAACCTTACCCTTTAGGGGCCTGCCGTCGTTACTGGAGCCTAATCCTAAATCTAACGCCTTAATAGTAGCCTATTTCTCGATTATGGCGGCTTTCGACGTTTACCTAGATAGGTCCTCGTCTATAAGTATATATAGCGTAAGGGCCTCTTTCTTTTGCGCCTATTTACGCGATTTAGACTCGCGGTTAGTCGCCTTAGCACCGCTCTAGTAGTCGTAGTAGAATCGAAGAAGCTTATAAGCACGATACTAGTCTTCTAAAGTATAATTACCTAGGAATTTATCGGTTATTATAGACTAGTCTCGTTAGAGATATAGAGGTAGGGTATCTATTAGATAGGATATAGTTACTATCTATGTCCCAACGGCACGTCCTTTCGCCGCGTTATCTCCTAGAAAGCGATCGTTTAGTAGAGGGATAGTAAGTATTAAGTCGGCATTAGTTATAGGGGCACTAGTGCGGAGCGCAGTAAATAATTAAGAGCGATTCACCTATATCCCGGATGCGTTCTTCTACCCATCCTTTTTAGCTAGTCCGAATCTAGCGTCGCGGGATATCTTATACGCCGCAAATGTCTAGAGGACTAGGGATTCGTTTAAATCTATAAGGTATCGCAGGTCCTCTATATTCTCCATTCCTAGATATCCTACTAATTCTCGCTAGCTTCCGAAGACGTTCTACTTTATAATCCTAATACCTAAGGGATTTAGCTTAGAGGCCCGGTCGATAGCTTTAAGAAATTTTGCGTCGTAAGGCGTATCTTTAGATTATAAAGGCCCTACGGCATCTAAATCCGAACGTAGATCTACCTCTAGCTTTATCTTTATCTAGCGCGGGCGCTTCGATACCCTCGGCGCCTTCGCGGAAGGCGACGCGTTACGCTTACGTAGTATAATCGGGGAAGTTAATAATCTTTAACTTATCTAAGATAACGATTCGTAAACTATACGGGGTTAGATAATAAGACTATCTATACGAGCTAGGTAGATATACTAGAATATATAAGGATACGAAGAAGGTAATCTTAACTATTCTTAACCTTTAATATAGGTGGATCTTAACTATTATTAACTTTTAATATTAAACTAGTAAGAATTAGTAGAGATAATAAAGAATAGATAATAGAGAAAGAAAAAGAAGAACCGTGCTACTTAATATATAGAAACTAACGAGGGTTAGTAAGATATAGGATAAATAGAGGTTTTAGATAGGAGAAGTTCTTAAGTATAGTAATAGAGAAGAATCGTACTACTTACTACCTAAAAACTAACGAGGATTAGTGAGATAGAAAATATATAGAGGTTTTAGAGGAGAGAAGTTCTTAAGTATCCGCTAATCGCGCTAGTTTATATAGGCGTAGGGTAAATAGGGGTTTAAATTTACTTTACTTTACCTTACTTAGAAACCTTACTACGCCCTCGTATTTACACGATTGTCGCAGCTAATCTATCCCCTCTTTTACGGAAACTTAAGGGGGAGGTAAGGCGGAGACTTACGGTTAATATAGTATATATATCGCTTATAGAGACCTCACTTATAGGTGGGTTAATAGATATTTAGTAGGAGTGCAATTAAGAGATATTTAATATTGTAACTATTCGGGTTTAGCGTACGGGTGTAGCCGCTATAGCTCGGGCGATTAGTATATAAGTCTAACCCTTTAAGGTTTAGTAAGCCGGGGGGCTAGAGTTAATAATCTTTAATTTCGACGCCTAATACGACGACCGATAGCTGCGACTAAGGGTAATATATTAGTAGCCACCTTAACTCGCATCTTTTGGGACGTACCTAACTATACTAGGCTAATGCGCATACTCGGCTATATCTAGTACCTAATAGTTTTTCTATTTATGTGCTACGGATGTTAGCTAGTAACGGGGATTTATTAAGAGATATATCTATTATTATAAGTTAAGCTAGATCGCCGTAAATACTAGTATATATGAAATTTGGGCCGAGTTACGTGCGAGATCTAACTATGTAATATAGTATATTTTTCGGGTAGCCCGGGTACGTTAGGCACGTGGTTAGGGTATTAGATTAGTTCTTAGTAAAGTAATTCGCACGCATAATAGCTATATTTAATATATAAGGAAGCTAGGGAATTAGTACTTACCTCTATAATAATTTACTCTATACGAGCTAACTTTGCCTCGAACTTAAAGATTATTAACTTTAATCGGGGTTTACTAGCTAAATCGTTATTCTATATCCTAACTACTAAATAATTCTAAGTATCCCTACTACTAGACACCGTATATAGCGCTATACTATAAGATACCCTAAACTATATAAAAAATTTGGCTAGTATCGTCTACTATAAAAGAGGTACTACGAACCTAAAAGCTACTAGTATAGCTACTAGTAGCTATATTTACCTCCGAGCTACGAGAACGATAGCTACTAATGCGCTTAGACGGGGAGCCCGAGCGATTACGTATAACTCCGTCCGCCGCACGGAGCAGCGGTATAATAACTGCATCTACCTCTTCCTTCGTTATTCTAATATATTTAGGGATATAGGTAATGTCCTCGTGCTTATATACGGTCTTACGTATATTAAAATTCCCTCCCAAAACTAGAGTGCTAGTAATATCCACCTTAGTAATACGCCGGTTAATCCTATCTTTTATATCGCGAGACCCGTAAACCGCATTCGAAAGGCCTATAGGTATTCCCGATTTATTCTAAGTACCTAGATATATACCCTTAGGGCGCATTCGCTACTTAGAGCTAGAAGGTAGGTTACGGGAGGAGGGCGCGGGCTGTATACGGTTATAACGAGGGGTAGAGGGACTAGGAGAGCCGAAGGAGCTTAGATCGTCACTACTAGTAGCTAGGCCGCCGGAGGAGGAGGAGGTAGAAGGAGGAGGACGGTTACGTATAGACTAGTTATCGTCGTCGGAATTATTAAAGAAGAAAGGGTTTTACTTAGAGCCCGCGCCGCGACCCCTAGTAGCGAAATACTTATCTTAGACTTCCTTTATATTAGGCTCGTAATACTAAGCCGGGACTATACGTAGCGAGGGATTAGTATAGAGGTTAGGTAAAGAGCGAGACTATATATATACGTACGGGCGCGATTAGTTAAGGTAATCTAAACTTTAGGACTACTAGGCGCAGTAAATACATTCTATATAGGCTTCGCGTCGTAACTCTATATAGCTTTTAGGGCTCGAAAATCCTCCGCACTACTAGTAAATAGTATATCCTTTACCATATTCACTTACGCCTAGGTCGGGATACGTACGCCCCTACTAGTAGCTAGTTATAATCTACGCTTAAAGATATAATATATTAAAACCTTACGAAAATAATACCTTATACCGCGTAAGCTCAAATGCTTATTATCTATATATAAACCGAATACCGCGAATGAATTTAAGCTAGTAGTGTTACTCTAATCGGTAAAGTAGGCACCGTTATTATTAACTACGGAGAAGGCTATAACTACTAGTAGGTAATAATAGTATTATAGGAGATAGTAAGAAGATGAAATATTAGTATATAAGAGAAGAAGTGAGGTTTAGACTAAATCCGATATAAAACCAAAACGTGAATATACTATTTACGTTACTAGTACTATATACGGGTAAACTTTAGGCCGACTTCTTCTGAATACGACCCCGGTAAATATTAAATGGAGCTGTATACAAGCCTTAATAGGTAGAATTAGTAGGGGAAGACGTATTAATTAAATAGGTTAGAGCTTACACGTAATATACGAAAGAAGAAAAGCTATCTATTACTAGATACCTCGTATTACCAAACGTACTATAGGTAGAGGGATTCGAGGCGGTTAATCCAAAAGTACGATAGCCGGACCGCGTTAGAACCTACTATCCGGCTAAATAAGAGACACCGCCGACCTAGCCACTGTAAATACGCTAGATGAGTCTCACCTACTATATGCAGGGATAGATCGGGCCCTCCGAGAGTCTTAATAAGGTCTAACGATAGTTGATAATCCCTATACACAGCTACCCAGTAATAGTGGAATATAAACTATAGGAATCGACACCTAGCCTAACCTCTCTATTAATAGATAAATATCATTTGCCTATAGCGAAAGCAACCCACGCCGTTATCGAACCTAATTAACCGGCGAAACTGAGTTAAACTATCGGAGAACGCGGTCTGTATACAGTCCGGATGTGGAGATAGCACTCGCTAGCGTCGCTCGAAAGAGCAGAGTATACACGCCCGTCCCTACGTGGCTAGACGATCCTTATATAGTGACTAACCCTTAGCGTTATCTATAGTACTTAGGCGAGTAAAGTAAGCCGTAGAGTCCTAGGCTATTAGCTCCCCCTAAGTGGGCGGAGGGCTATCTATAGAGGGACTGCATATAGGCGATGGACTATATATAGGCGATGTTTCGTCCGCTTCTACTTCATCGCTAAGTTGCTCCGACCCGTCGGTATAATTACTATCTAGGGGTGTAGAAGCTAGGTTACTAGCTAGGGGGGGAGGAGAGCTATCGACCTACGTATATAACCCTAGGCCAACTAGTCGAGTTAAATCTAAAGGCCTAGTTCGACTGTAATTAGAATACTGAGCTCGGGGAACCTTACTAGCCGCATTATATATAATCCCCTACTACCTACTAAGGGACCCGTCTAGATAATACGTAAGCTGTTAGCGTAAGCATTACCCGGATTTTAAGAAGGAAGTCATTTACTTATAGTCTTCGAGTAGGAAGTCGTTACGATAAAGATAGTCCTAGTAAACTAACTACTTCTAGGGAAGAATCGTAGTATACACTATATGCAGTCTATCCCTATTAGCTCGACCGGTCTCTTAACCATAACCGACTAAGCCGGTAGGGGCGTTAATATAAACGACTCGCCGAATATTTGGGTAATTAACACCGGCGCCTAAAGCAGGCGTTATAACTAGGTATAGTACTTCGATACCGGAGCTCTATACAGTTAGGATAGACGTTCGCTCTACCGGTAAAAGTCCCCTATAGTAGAACTAGCATCTAAGGCGTTAGGCAATAGCCACCCCGATCCGCTTTAATCGAATAAAGTAGATGCTGCGTATAGTATCGGAAGCGTTACTAGAACCCTATGTTTTAAGATTACTAACGTAAATTAGACCGGCTGCCCTAATAAGTAACTCGTCCTAGCTCCCGTACTAACTCTCTAGGGCCTATAACCTCACGAGACTAGCTACTAACTCTACGCGGTACTCTAACTACGGCCGATCCGAGCTCACGCGGTGAATAGCTAGATACGACATAAATAACGACTATCTAAGGTCGAATTCGGCGATTAGTAGAAGTATTATAGTTAAATAGACTAAGGGGCAAGGTATCTAGCGAAGGATTATAAGTAGTCCTAAGTTCTCTCGGTAGTCTAAAGCTATAATAACGAGGTAAGCTTCGTCGAGTATTAGTCGATTAAGGCGGTCGATATTAGATAGCTACTTTACGAATATAATAAAGGTCGATATAACCGCGGTATTAATATCTACGAATACTAGAGATGGGACTATATACAACCGTTTATACATCTAGTCTCCTCGGTTATACTACTAGTATTTAATCCCCTACTCGGTATATCGCCGTATCAGGTCCTACCTAAGGGCAATAAGAGGTATAATAACGATAGTGACCTCGGCTATAATAACAGCTGATATAACGATATATAAAACCGTCTTCCCGCTTCCTATAGGCATAATAATAATGTACTCCGGTTTACTACTAGTAATAAGGCGGAGCGCATTACGCTGCATGCGGTTACGAGGAGTAGCTATAGGTCTAAAGAGCTTCCGAAGGCCTTGCTCGATAGCTGGCTAGTTCTATAGCTTACGGCGAACTAATAACCGGGACCTATAAGACGGCTTCTTAGCTAACGAAGGTTACTCCGTAGAAGTACTAATAGGTCGTTTGCGACTATATATAACGAGCTCTAACGACGG
>JAABUI010000726.1_pt1 | contig 22316 bp, 12 predicted proteins | sample 5559111 | NCBI WGS metagenome assembly JAABUI01 (sample SAMN10711870, study PRJNA513365) | rock metagenome | isolation source: Antarctica rocks | place: Antarctica: Victoria Land, Buttleship Promontory
GTGTCGATACTATTCATGCTTCAGCCAACTCAGCCTTCCCAAGTACGGGCCAGGAGTCGAAGTCAGATCGGTGTGGTGTTTCTTTTTACACTGGTGTTCTCAATATGTTGTTCCGCCTTCACCAAGGCCCGGAAACAAGAGATATTCACAGCTACGGCTGCATACAGTGCTGTGTTAGTGGTTTTTTTGGGAAACACATCACAAATGCTGGCTTGTTCGACTGGCGGCTCCTGAGATGGTTCCTCCTGTGTGAAGGTTTCAGGACGACGTTCCTTCAAATGTTTGTTTTAATATTGAGTTCGTTTGAGCCGTCGGTTTCCCACCTGCGACTCTCACCTTTAACGGCCTTCTGATGCATAGCGCGTGGAGTAAAGGATGACTATCGGGGCCCTATGAATTGCTCACGGGCCACCATAAGCTCGAGGGAAACGGGGCTCTAGAGGCTACGAAGAGTTGGAACACACAACACTAGGATTGAAAGAGTAGGACACAAGAATGGACGGGAGGGTCTAGGCTCAAGACCACAGTATGGTGGGTGGGGGACACTTGCGGGGACAACGTTAACCATTGGCTACCAACAAATACAGACCATCGACAGTACTTTACATTGAAGATCTGCAACATCATAATGGACCCTAAAGCCACCATCTCCATCATTTGGTCTGCTGACAATACAGCCTTACACTCCATCTTGTCTTGATATCCTCTTTCGGCCATAGAATGAATGACAGCCGTCTATTATGTATTGCATCTATCAGTTGACCCTTTCGCTGCAAAGACCTGCCGTGCCGCCCCAGTCCCAAAGACCGAACACACGGTCGTAGGATCCACGTTGCGACAGACCGATGTCACCCAAGCTATCCCTTGAATCCAGCACGGGGAACGCTCGCCCCATCTTGCATTAGTTTGTTGGGTTCCACTTATGCCCTTGCATCTCTTTCACAGGCTTTTAGACCTCGCGTATTCTTGTCGTTTCCATTTGGCTGCCGGTAGTTCCTTCCCTCCTAGTGGTATGAAAGTTACGCTAGACTAGACTAAGCATCAACCAAACTCTCCCGTCGGAATCAATGCCATTCTAGATCTAGCCCAATTCGTCACGTTGCGACCTTCAGTCCTTGATGCCGGCTGGAACTTTCCTCCACCGGCGGATAGTCTACCACTTGCCACATTCGTGAGATGCTAAGGCAATTTCGACATAGTAAAGAGATCTCTAAGAATTTGGAGAGTTTGACGCATGGAAACACAGGAACCCAAGATAATGCCATTTCAGGCGCTGATGCTGTAATACTCTACGACAACAGTATGTCCAATCAACAGCAGCAATAGTGCGCCAGGAGAGCTGAGAGCACTCGCGCATGAAACTTGAAGAGTGGCTTGTTTGCCAATGCGAACAAGCCTCCAGAATCTTGCAAATTGCCGTGGCGCCTATGACTGCAACCTGGAATGCGTCATCCCCACCATGAGTGACGTCGAGGACGTAGCATTGTTTTGATAACGAACACCTATCTTCACACTCTCCCTGGCCTCCCCGTATGCTTCAAATAATGTCCGCAGTCATCTTCATTTTACGCTACAGGGGAACCATTTGAAAAAAGGGTAAATTGCTTCATGCTCCCAGACCCTGAATTTGATTCTATTCAAGGTACCTCCAGCATTCTCTGGAAGCTGATACACAGCCACTCGCTACGTCGCTGACCTGGAGAACAAAGGCAGTGTTATCGTAGCTCAAAACGGCGTTTCTGCGCAAAAAACATTGAGCAATCCTTATCTACGACCGAAGACAGCTTTAGGATAAGGACCGCGGACGGATTGATTTGGCAAAATATCAATCTAGCTCATCGAAATTTCCGTATGAGGCGGACCGAGGGAAAGGTAGCATGGTTGACCAGTCGATACTAGCCCAAAGCCTCATTGAAGCTCGGCCGCTTCGTTTGACGCAATCCGACATACATTGGTAGGTACAATTACCATGGCAGCACCAGTCACAGTAGTCCAGATAGGCTCCCAGTGGTTTCCGATGTGGATGTTACCCAATCGAAAAGGAATCGTCTACGTTGTCCGCTGAATACGCTACGATAGCCTCGTGGGAGATTTGTGAAGGGAACACATCTTCCCGAAATCGAAGTTCCCCTGCGAGGATCAAATACGCCTACCATCTGAGTGATTGCATTCTCTGCACTCATGCTGAGAATCGATACCCGCACGAGGGAGTTTATTTCTACTGATGCATGCCCACGTCAAAAGTCTTCGAATTAAAGGCTGAAGATCACGCTCGCCGTATCACCTTCAGACAAGTCAAATCAAGATAGCTGGTGTTTTTGGGATTTACATTTCAATCTTCTCTGATGGTGCTTCCTCCGTAAGTACGCTGTCTGCATGTCGCCCCAAAGAACAGGAGGTGAGAGCAGTGCCTGAGAACGTGAGTCAAACGCAAACGAATTTATCAAGCGAATTCAATGCTGTCTAAGAAGATAGCTGACGTATGGACTAGCTCTGCTTGCTTCCCAACCTGATAGTCCGTTTCAACACCGACAAATGCACAAAGCAGACTGTGCTGCTAGAATTGATAGACATTGAAGAAATTGCTTTGGAACAGGCTGAGAGATATCGCGTATCAACGTGGCGGTAGATCACCGACGATCTTACCTTTCAATACTCGCCGCTACAAGCAAAGCTTTGGCGTTCATGGTATACGTGCTGCCATGAAGCATAGAGCGATTGTTGTCTAGCACTTCAGACCGTGCAGACGTTTCATGCGTCAGAATGTTCTGACACGGCATCAATTCACACATCTATGCGTTGAAGTTGGGTGCAACTCCGTATCGAAGTGGTGGGTCCATCATGTGGTTCATTGCCACCGAGCCCGATATAGTGTCTTCCCGAGCAGACGCAGGTTTATTTTTGGCATCTGAGTCGTTGTACGACCCGAGCCTACGGTTCTTCAGCGGCTAGGATCTACGACTTACATTGTACATCTCGACCACAGCCCGCAACTCGACAGATAGCCTAGGTTGAGACAGTCATCTTAAATCAAAGGCCGGTTGACACTATGGCACTCAACGCACACGAACAGACGGATCTTGAAGTCACTAATCTCCAACAAAATGGGACGCAAGCCGAGCTGCGTCCGGCAATTCTAAGTGACGCCACACCCTCACCAATGTCAAGTTCCTCTTCTCCAGAAAATCCAACGCCCCTTAATCTTAGTCCGAAAGCGTCCAGTGAGCAAAGTAAGATTCAAACTCCAACAGGACAAGAGAAGGGCATTCTCACACGCCTTAAATCCATTGCTTTTCGCGAGCAAGACCCAAATATCACTTACAATACTAAAGTACCTTCTGACATTCGAGCTTGTAAGTCTCCAATAATGTTGAAGCGAATTCGCTGATCTGAGAGCAAAAGTAAACTATTACCATCAAGGTTACGGTACACTCGCTGCCTTTGCAGCATGCGATCCCAACTTTCTAATATGCCGTAAATTCTCATGGCTTCACACACGTCTTCTACGACATATCCAAGATGAGATCCAGGAGCTGGAGCGAGCTCTCGAGCGAGCGGATAAAAAGGAATTCCTCTGGACCAACACGAGCTCGATTCTATGTCGGCGGGATCCCTAGTCACCTAAGCTGACGTGAGAGTTCGTTTGAGGCCCGGCCCGCGGAACATGTCCCCAGCTTGCATTAGCGTTTGATGGATGCCGTCAGATTTCGGGGCGTTTTTAAACGTCCCGTAGCCTTGTCATTCTCATTCATGTCCCCGAATTCCGTAGTCTTGCCGCAAGGGTGGCTCTAGGAAGCCGAGGGGAGGACGAGGCAGGCGACTTGTTCATTTATACATCGTGATCGTGAAGGGCTTGTCCTGCTCCCCGGAGACAGCGAAGTCAATTGACGCAGGAGGTATTTTGCTAGTGTTGCGGGTTGATCGTATGCTACGGCTGCTGTCTATAGCGGGAGCAAGTCACTATCCAAGGGCTTCCTGCGGACACCTCTTAGACGACACAATTCAGAGCATTAAGTTCAGCTCATGAGGGACAATGGTACGGGCAAGATAGCTGTCACTCCGCTTTAACCTGTAACGACGTATTGACCCCGTATAAAACAAACAATGAGGTGCCAAACAAATCGATATGGCGTGGTTGGACCTCGATATCATGTATTCATTTTTCGGCATTCTTGCTCCACACTCAATGTGCTCCATTCTGCGGCCCAACTTCTCAGTCAAATTGTGGACGCAAAGGCCGATGTACGAGTACCATCTGACACCACACCAAGGTATTCCGCGTGTATCTATCCACAGCTCTTGTTCCCGTAGACTTAAAGTGAAGTCGTTTATCACACAACAAAGCCCACTGTATCAAAATACTAAAGGCAGTCGACTCAGTATGTTTGCCCATAGTAACTGCGAAGCTGAATTGTCATCCTCCATGACTCGGCACGACCAGGACATTGGAAGTGTTGCCCAAGAAAACCACTAGGACGGCGCAGTAGGCCGCCGTGGCAGCAAACAGCTCTTGCCGCTTTGCCTTGGTGAATATGGAGCATGAGAGCGAGAATACCATGGTGAATAAGAATATAGTGACAAGCTGCCATTTACCCGCTCTTTTGGCCTGAGATTGCTCTGTCGGTTGCAACTCCCAGAGTACGAGGACTGGAGCGAGGAGGAGGACGGCTGCTATCGTAGTAAGGACCACACGTAGTAGGACCTCAAATCTTTCTGCAGAGGTCAATTTTAGCCTCTCTTCTGATCCAGTCTTCAACTTCTGTCCTCGAGTTCTGAAAATGGACTATGCTGTATTAGCACGTCTTTCCAGTGTCATCAGTGTCATGTGAAAGGAGCCATAGAAAACTCGCGTTCGGCTAGCTAATCTTGCGGTGCATAACGCAACGAGATATTTCGTGTACTTACCATGGTCAATGTCTCCGACAATTTGACGAACGCGTTCTCGAGTAAAGCGTTAAACCATCCATAGTCTTCATCCCGCGCCAAGGCCACCAGGTCATCACTTTGGCGGATCCACTGACTCTCGGACTGTAACAAGCTTTCGGAAGTGTCAATCAAATTGTACAGGCTATTCTGGTTCCTTCTGGTCGGCTTCTTGATTGCCTGTTTTTGCTGCAGGCGGAGAAGAAGTGCGTCTTTCGGGCTTATCAGTGTGAATCCTCATAACTTGCAAAAGTAGCTTACCATATTCATCAAGTTTCTCGTGACAGAGCTTCAGCATATTCCTTCGCTCTGATTCTTCTGGAACCGCATCATCGAGACGTCGACAGAGTAATTTGGTAGGATTCCCCGTGAGTGCTTCCCACTTATCAAAGTCTTCAAGCTGCCCCTCCAAGTCTACCAACTCATCTTGAAGATGAAGTAGAACCCGGTTGTGCAGCCAGCCAAATTTGCGATAAATCAAGAAAGATGGGTCACTATCCTCATACGCAGCCACTTTGCCATAGCCAGGGTCGTATTCGCTCACTGACGGACCATTAGCTTTGACTAATTACTAAATCTGAATGAAAAGCACCTGCACGTATGATCTCGGGAACATGGTATTCAAGGGTATACTCTGAGGAGCTCTTTGACAGTCCAACGACATGCTTGAGGCGTTGTCTGAGGGTTTTCGGACGGCGATCTGGCACAAAATATTCAGCGTCTTGATCAGACTATTGACATCTTGCTTGGAGAAACTACCTTCTGTATTCGAGCCACTTTCGACCAAAGACGATGTTTCCGCAAATGATGCTGAGAATCTAGGAGACTGCGGAGGACTGTTGTCTTTTGATGGGGCTTCTTGTAGCGTCGGCGATCGCGGATCTGGGCCTTGCTTCGCTTGCTCGGATGATCTTTGACCTTCCGCTCTCGCTGACTCCTCCGTAACCATGGCGTTTGTCGGGTACGTGGAAGTCTGTCGGAGACTTTGTCAGAATCCCAAGGTTCAAAGCATAGTACAAATGCAAAGAGCAACCTAGAAAGACCAACACGGCAGATGAGGGGCGGGTTAGGCACGGTAGGGTTGCAAGGGGGGAGAGGTCCTCAAAGAATTCCTCGGCGTGAAAAGCGGTAGATTCAGCCACTCGATCTTATTGGAACAGGTAATCCCACTACTGCCGGGGAGGGATAGTCGGTGTCTCTGCTTGTCATCGCTGCTAGTCATCACAGAAAATCCAGTTTCACGGCACGATCGAGTGCCAATCGCAGGACACACTCTTCCCTTCCGGCGGCACACCCTAAACGAATTACGGTGAGGATCAGCCTTGTATCGAATTGGACGCCTACGGCGCATGGTCGCATTGATCCGGTCAGATTCGCAAGAAGGATTTTCGTCTGCGTATGCATGAAATTTATCCAATCCCTGCCCGAGCCAAGGCCAGGGTATCGGGTATTGGCTGTAGGACCAAAGCGCTGCCAGAATTTTTTGAGCAATCACTTTGCGAATCGTAAGTACATGGTATCTCAAGTCTTTTCGTCTTTCATTTTGCGTCTACACGTTTTAAGACTGCTTCTGATGCCGCCTTATGTATAACGTTTCCGAACTCATCCTTCAATCGGTATTTGATCGTCCCATCTACGTCCACCATCACGCAACAGATCCAATAAATGGCCATCAGAAGCTTGCCATCTTTTCCCCTTTCTCGCGTGTGACAAACTTGGGCCCCGTGTGAGTAGGCTGTCTTAGTCTACAATAGAGTGAGTTCCGTGATGGTGGCGAGATAAAATCATAAATGTAGGAAAATGAATACCGTCTGGGGAGCCTCATCGTTTTTCTTGGTCTTCCGCCCTTGCCCGGTCGAGAAAGATCTTATGCTGCCCTCCAGGGATCCCACGCTCTGCGCCTTTTAGCGTTGAGAACAAACGGGAATGGTGTTTGTCATACTTTGTTTCGACTGCAATCGTATAACATCCGAGGGTCGGACATCACGCAGATCGGTGGCCTCAAGGGTGATCGGGCCTGGGGGAATGGTCTTGAGTGCGGTTTGTACAAGCAGCAGCAAATGTGAAGCTGCTCGTCGAGACTGGGGAGGATTGCAAGCCTATATAATTCCAAGTACTGATATGCCATGTTGACTTAAGAGGGCAGCTTTTATGCTTTAATTCAAATCCATCCGGCGTTGGTACACTGCCTTAAGGATCAAGCCGCAATTGACAGCGCTTAGAACTCGGAAATGTACCAGCTGACAGTCGATGTGCAGCCACGTCACCACATCCGCGATAGACTGCTTCAGATTCTTCTCAAATATCGCTGGAGGCGTCCACACTTCAATCAAGGCAACTACGTTCCAATGCACGCCTTCTTAGCGTCCTCTGTAGCGGTGAGAAGATCGAATGCCCAGTGGTCCCATTCGACGGGTACAGACATGTTGCTGCCCAATTTCGCCGTCAATTTATCACACAAATGCAGCCAATGCTAGGTTGTTATCATACAAATCTGTAGCTTCGTTTGATCAAGACCCATTATGCGTTCAGCAAGACAGAAGATCCGGACTACCAACGATGGTCCCCAGCCTTGTCCAACATTGCAGATAGCGAAACCACTCCTGCCTCTGCATACACCCTCTCAAAACAGATTCAGCTAGTCCCAGCTTGTCCCCCTGATCATTTCCCCGGGACTCTCGTCTTCTCATTTGCCATCACTGGGAAACCTCAGCCTTCCGTCGTCCACCCAACCGGTCACCTTGCCCTCGGATCCAGGTCCATTTTTCAACCGGTCTGCGAACACATGCTCCGATCCATTTTCACTGCCGCGATCCAACGAGGTTGGTGTGAGGCTTGGTCATCGGGAGTCTTCTCGTTCACATCACATACTTAGTCACCATTCTTGTAGGTGTGGAGCTATCGAGCCACGATCAGCCTGTATACCAGTATTGAGGGCGTATACTGGACGGACAACAGCCTTTCTATCAGTGGCGATCGCTGAGGACATGGAGATGCGAAAGTCCTGTCCGGCTTGTGCAGTCTTCCGCTTCCTATTTCAGCACATGCGCGCGCTATCGGCTAAGATTTTGAGGAAGTCTACCAGTAGAAAGCATCTATTGAATTGTTTCATAGAATGAGAAGACAAATGCTTCCTCAGAGCACGAGACGAACGATCATATATTTTAGGAAATATAGCCTCACGTCAGTCTGCATAAATCCTATCGTCGCAGATTTTCTAGGTGCATCACTAAGGTAGCTGTAGGGCGCCGAAAGGAGGGGGACTACGGAAGTGCCGTGGTGGCGGGCTCGTAGATCGTGAAGCCCCCAGAGTTTCGCCTCAGAGCGTTCGAGAAAAGACAAATGCAGGCAGACAGGTTTCAGTTTTATTACGCCTGGAGACAACACGAGAAAGTAGCCTTCATCTTTTATGCTAGTGTTGATGCATGTGCTAAGAAAAGTCAAGATTAAGGAGTGACATCGGGAAAAAAGGAAGGATCGCCTTTTGGTTTCCTATGGAATCTCCGCTCTCACTATTCTCGAATCCTCGTCTTCAAGTAATGTATCGTTGTATTGTTTTTGATACGTAGTATGTAGACAGGCGTTCAGGTCTTCGCTTTTTGCACCTGGCAAAGTATCAATACCATGGTTTTGTCCTTGCGTTTATAAAGACAAAGATCCCCTAATCCCTATCAGAATGACTGGATCTACGCTTGTCTTGGAGAATAAGCTTTAAAGTTCCCTGTCACTGGGGCCCTTCATCTTGCGAAAGATTGTGGCTCCTCCTCCTCGCTAGTTTTCTGACCCTTTCAACAGTCTCGTCGATGTCCGAATGCGCTCTAGAAACAAACTCTGTACATGCTGTAAGGATGATACAATGTCTTTGAAAGGTGAGGTCAAGGCAAGCAAGAAATCGGCAAGAATGACCTCTGGCATGTCGGTCAGGGTGATTCAGAGTACGAGGGAGATTGGGCCTTCCACAAGGCATTGGTATAAGAATACGAACCAATGGATCTGACACTCCGTAAGATTTTGAGCGACAAGAGAAGACCTATTCAATGAGAGCATAAGTGAGCTGACCTCGACAACACCGCGGAAGCCTTGTCTCGAGGGTTGCTGGCTAAAGGGCCAATTCGGATCGAACCAATTTTACGCAGACCCACGCAGATGAGACATAGAAGCTGAGGATTGAACACAGGCAGTATATAGAGTCCGTCGTTCATGTTAGAAGCGGTATACGATCCTATGACTTTGGTAGTGGATTTTTGAGCATGATTGAGACCCTCGTGGCAATCAGGTATGCTTTGTCCAACATCGATCTAAGCCTTTCAAAGGGAAAAAGGGAATTTGCTATGCATGATCAAATGAGTCGAAGCCCATAAGAGAATATACTGGATAGGCTACGATCATTGCTCGAGAATCTGCCTAACGCTTCAGATCTGTCAACGACTTCTTTAAGTTTGTGAGAATTATCCAGTAAATAAGTTGGTTTCTCTTCGGCTGCAAAATTGGGGGAGAATTGCTGTCTCGTCTGGGATTCAGGCGATCCAAATCTGGACACCATGTCTAGTTTCACATGATGGATTGCGAAATTTGGCTGCTTCGAATGGCCTTTTGACAGACCATGTCTCGTGTCCACTCGATTTTTTGGACAGAAACAGCATCTCAAAAGGCTCATTTTCCTTTCGAACATCATATTATAAATACAGAGGCCGATCTTAGAGCAATGCAACGATTCAATCATTCACATGGAAGGAAATCGAGCCTGTCTGTCCTCTCTGTATCGGGAAAACTCATAGCCTAGGAATCTTGGTTCCATCCCCTGGCTTTTATGCTCCAATTCGATAATGGAAGCTTCCAAGGTTCAAAGAATGAGATAAGGCATAGATCGGAGTCCGTCTTCATCGACCAGTGCAATGTAGACCCGACCTTCCAACCGTAGGTACTAATGTAGAGTGAATTTGTCATAGAGCACCAAGTGATAGGTCCCATTGAATTCCGAGCTTGTCATAGGGTAAGACTTCTTAATCTTGGAACAAGAGCAAGAAAATTTGCATTCTTTTGAAACGCTGAGTATTCCAATGTGATTTCACGTACGTCTAGAAGCCTAGGACGAAACCTCGGGTCGCAGGATTGGCACAACTGTAAAGCTGTTGGACCATGATATTCAAAATGCAGGATCTGGCGTACAAATTCCATGTCACAGCATCTTTGAATTGTTCTACTACTGGTTATCTCATCAATGATATCATGCAAGAGATTGCAAGAAAAATAATAGCGCGTGATAGAGCACTGGTAAATGACAGAACGACGATTGCTTGGAAGGTATTTACTCGGCGTTCAGACGACGCCCGTGTGCAGAAGGAATCTTGTTCATCGCAACTCAGGTACGGAAGAGCTCTTGTTGTTCAGGGACACCGAAGGCCCTAAGCCTATTCGAGTGGTTTGCATTAATCGAGTGAGTTGCCTTGTCGGCATGGCTGGCAGGCATTAGATTCATTGCCGATCCCCATAAGAATCTAGTATAGTTTTCCCCGTGATTCAGCCTTTGAGGGGGGTCTGTTGCATACTGAATCTCCCTGCGATCCTGCTGCAGTGTCCTTACAAGGCTTCAAGATCTCTTCCAGCCTTCTGGAACAGCCATGTGGCTTGGAGAATGCTGTCGGGCTCTCCTGCATCAACGTGGGTTGTAGCCCTACTACGCGGCTCTACAGATGAACATCTGGTTGGTCGCGGGAAAGATAAGGGGGATACTCAAACCTATGAATTCGTATAAAACCCCCACGTACGTCCGAGTCACTATTATGGTGGCCACATTTGCAACCGTTACCTAGAAACTTCAGACTCCCATACATAGCCACGTACTGGCACAAAGACCATGCTCAGCAGAGTATGCAACGCTCCACGAGAACCCAAATATGCCCTAGCAAGAAGGATGTGAGTCATCCGTTTTCGTTCGCTGCCTTTTCAGAGGGCTAATAGGAGGAGGGGTTGGAGAGGCGGACCATAGACACCTACGACCCAGACTTCCGATCCGTCCACTACGCCCCGAAACGAGCAAACGAGGTACATCGCTCACCTGCTGTTGCTGACAAGTCAAAGTTGACGCGAAGCAGGCGCCCCGAAAATATGACAGTGGAGAGCAAGTCTATAATAAAGAAGAGATTGACGCCCGTGGCAGACCGACCTATAGAAGACTGTGGATTTGCTGCATGCGTTACAATAGGAAAACCAGGGAGTGGTGGTACAGAGTGAAAAACGGGCCACTACCTCACGGAAAAAGCATTGGATGGCTGTCTGAGCGAGCTTTGGCTTCCCTGTAATCAAAGGACATCATCGGCCGCTTCGCCGCGGTGCATGCATTCTCACGAAAGCCCACCCACAAGCAGAACAAGGAAGGCTGCGATGTGACCTTGATCTGGATAGGCTGTCACACAAACACGTTTGATGCGGCCTAGACGCGAGTCATTAAAGTAGGTACTTTATTTGACCCGATGACTTGGCTCCTTCCAAACGAGTTCCCGCAGAACCCGGCGGACCGAAACCATCTTTGTCTTGTACTTGTCGTAGTCGAAAAGCCGAAAATGCCTTCTGTTTGGGTTTCCACGCGCTCCAGACGAGCTTGAAGCATGCGACGATTCGCCCTTCGCAGCCTGACGATGCCATGTGTGAATGGAAAAGAAACCCCCACGTCTTTTCGATGCATGAACCACGAGTTGCATGAGGCTAGCAAGATATCTAGCGTCTCAAGCGCGCCGCACGGAGGAGTTACCACATCGAGAAGTATGTCCGCTCCAATCAATGCTCATCTCAAAAGACTTGGCCAATGAGCGGCCAGGGTCCATGCGTTGCTAGCCCACCTAGCTTCAGGCACGTGTCCCATTGGTGCTTCGTGAGGATGAGACGGTGATGCCTGCATGACTACTTTTCCCGACAGCGTATCTGACGATCACAACGATATGGCAGTCTTCGGACAGAATGCTGGATGGCAGACAAGGCAATGTATCTACCCTTTCGATCGCGGCCACCAAATACTTCCATTGGACGCATCAAATCCTGAGAGCCACTAATTTGAGCGTTAGTCGCCTGGGTCCCGCTGATAGGGCTGATACATCTCGGTTGTATCGCATTCCGCCAATAATGTACCTCACAACCATGGCTTAGCCCCATTCGTTTTCGGTTGCATCATCCCTGATTGATTCAGATGAGGCATGCAGTTAATTAAAGCCCTCGAGGGCCGATGACCCACCAATGCGGCTCAAAGTCCATCTTGGTCAAAGCTGAACGCTGGCCTTTGCACGCCACAATTGGTACGAATCCGAAGTCCTCTTCAATTTTGACATGCACCAAGCAATTTCGGGTCGTTGCGGGACTTACGGACTTCAATACGTTGGACTGCTATGCCGGAACCAGTCGAGGAATCGGAATTCAGACATGATGTTACCAATCCTTTGAACCCATCCACAATTGAAAAAGCCAGTACCGACCCAACATTAGCCTCCAGTGAGCACCCAGAACGATCAGTTCCCTCTTTGATTTCTCCAAGGAACAGCGAGTCAAGCATACCGTTTCCATTCAGTTCACAGTCATCCCTGGACGAGGAGACCGGTGATATCGGTAGGTTTCGTTCCCCGTTGGTATGAATGTATCACTGAGAATGATTGTCTCAGCACGGAGGAGGTCGATATTCGCTCGAGTATTGGGTCGTACACACGGGCGAAAACGGTATGCCAATGGCTACGAAAGTGGCCGAGTCAATCAAATAATACGCTCTTGTAGGTTTCCCCAAATATGCAAATTGCTCAAATTGACCAATTCCTTTCAGTAAATCAATATCCTCCGGGATATGGTAAAGTCGCCGCCATTGGGGATTTAGACCCAGACTTTTCCATATATCGTAAATTCGGGGTTTTGCACAATTATGCGTTGCTCTATTTGCAGGATGAGCTCGCTGAAATACAAGACGACTTAGAGAGACTCGACCGATGGGAGTTCAGTGACGGAGTACCCAAGAGATTGATCTCTCGCCGGAAAGATGACACCTCCGATGACTCGAGGCGTAAGGAACTTGTAGACAGACTCCATCACAAACTGGCACAGTATGGTGAGAGGCTGAAGCCAGATTCTACATCGTAGCTTCAATGTTAATCCCTGTGCAGACGAAGCATTGCTAAGACTGAAAGAGATCCAAGCGATCAAGCGACCCTCTGAAAGAGCCCAACGCAACCTCTACAAACTAATCAGCAACACCCAAAGTCTGGTCAACGATGAAGCCGACTGGATTCGTGAGGGACCAGACCTCGCAGCACTGGGATGCAACGATGAACATGGCTGGCTGAATACCTCCTTGGAAGACGTACTAAATAGTGTTTCGAAAAAGCTCACGAAGGTATGTGCCTGAGAGTCTTATGAAATTCTAATACTGGCTCCGTCTACGCACGATACAATCTTGTGTGCCAGAGAATCTTGCTCTAACGGATTGAGATAGGCTCTCTTCAGTACTGCCGAACAAACACGCAAGGTGGGCAATGAAGAGCTCAACCTGCTCTCCGCCTATCGCTTCGATATTCTGCTGCGTTTCGTTTTGACACTAGTAGCAGCCATCCTACTCCTCGCCCCTGTGGCGGTTCTTTTCAGACTCCAACCAACTTCGCGAGAAGATTTCCAACGGAAAAGCAATTTTCAGATTCTTACTGTTTTCTTATTTACCTTGGCCTTTTCTGCTTCCTGCTCTATATTTACGAAAGCAAGGAGGTCAGAGGTTTTCACCGCGACTGCGGCTTACTCGGCTGTGCTGGTAGTTTTCCTCGGGAATGCGTCAAATGTCATGGCCTCTCAACATTCGGGTTGATGAATAATAAAAATGTCTGGAAGGGAGTTTGTCTGGAGCGTTAAGATAGAATTAGCGGCATTGGCTGGCGTTTAGGGCACCTCGTCTTCTCCAAAATATACCCTTCGTTCAAAGAGAAGCAAATGAAACGGGCTAGTGTGGTTGTACCCTCTGGCACGGGAATGTCAATCATACTATATTTTCTGGGCACAGTGGATATGGATACAAAGTGAAAATGATTACGGAGCTGACAACAGCTTTTTTGATGTTGACTCATCTACATTGGGGCTCGATACAAGGACAAGTGAGACCTCCGGAAATCACAAGCTACAAAATGCGGTTAGAGACCTTATACTCCTGAAGTACTGCATTCTCGGTCTGCATGGTAAATCCAAATTTGGGCCCACATCTGGGTAAAATCGCACAGCTCTTATTCCAAGAACGGCGGTAATAAAGCCTCACCCTGGAATGGGAAAAGCGAACGCGTGTGAACGTATATATTCGAACCTCGACAGAATGAGACGATCTGCAGTTGACCGACCCGTTGCCTGTCTTGTCCAAGGAAGGCCTAGCGAAACACGACTCTTACCTATGCCTTCGTTTTATCCTTATCTGCGGAAGTAGAACTCGATTTTATTGTAAATGATGCATTTCGCTAGATGTTTCAAAAGTAAATTTTCGAATCTCGGCTCGCCAACCCTGGGAGGGGTTTGCCTAAATTCCCTTGAACCGCTATCGGGAATACGGGAGGACTGACGCCCGGGGGCTCAACCTACTTTTTGGGCGGGCGCCCGGAAACTTGCCCTGAGGGGAGGTGCTAGTGGCAAACTTCGTTTGGAGTCTTGGCAGATAGAATGATTTTCGCAGGCATCGGTGACTTTACATATCCATTGAGGTCGACTTCGAGCTCTGCTTCATGATGTACTGGCGCCCCTCATTGCTGCTGCTCAAGACACCCGTTCAAGTTTTTGCACGAAAAATGTAAATAAAGCATTGCTGAGTCAGAGCTGTGTCGACCTTGATCAATCCAAGGGCAGAAATGGTCCATCTTACCAACACACCCCTCGACGATATGACAGTGGTGGGCTATGCTATCATCTGTTCTCAATCCTCTACTGGGGTATCTCAATCTCTCTAATGCTCTGGCATTGTACAAGTCATGCCTCCTCGAGTACCACTTAGCCGTTCAAAGGCTTGCTCCCTCGAATTACAAAGGTCCGAGACCTTCCCTCCAAGTAAGCGATGATGGTTCACTGCTGCTGTCTCAGTCTAAATTGTATAGGACGAGCCAGATCAAAGAGGTCTGGCTTTAGCACACCGCGCACATCGAGCTTCTCATCATACAATGCCTTGAACCCGCCCATTCGCTGTCGTAACAGCCTCATTTCCCCTGCGCTCAACAACGTGCTTGCTTCGCTCTCGTACTTTTGAGGACGAAAGTAATTGGTCACAGACAAGAGCGAGGAACAGAATGAGAGCACTAAAGTAGTACGAAGCAAAACGTTGCGCGAATGAAAGAGAAGACACGATCATACAATGACACACTCATTTGGCCTTTATTGAAAAACCCGCCTTAGGCTATGACGTTCACGATATCAATCATGACGTACGGGACTACGGTAGAAATTCAATCAATTGCCGGGACTATCGGACAAATTTGGTGTGATACAAGGCTACGCAAACGCCTTGCGATTCGCCTTTTGGTTCGCCTTTGCCTAGAACGATGCGCGTGGCACTTGCGATATTTTAGCCTTAGACTTCTAGGACCCTAAATCAGAAATGACTCAAGGCCATCGTCGGAGACAAGGCATTGATGAAGAATTTGAAGGTCTCCGATACTACACCTTCAACCCTGAGTGCGGTCAACGTCGTCGCATTTTAGGAAACCCTTCAAGGTGGAATCGTGCAAGAGAAGCGCGAAATGTCAATGGACATGTCCATTTTCAATATTTCGATGGGCTACCAATCAGGAGGGGGCTGAGCTGCCATGGCCTTCGATCAGTACGCAGCGTAAAAGAGACAGACTCTAATCTCATACAGTCTTCACGGCGATTGACCAAGCTCTGGTTCTATCTTGGGGCATCGCCTCAAGTCCCGAATATTGCTCAGGGGCCTATTTTGAATGGCCATCAAGCCCAGGAGGTAGAGAGCTCACAGCCACTCATCAACAATACCAACCGAATGCCGAGTGTTCAAACACTGTTTGTAGTAATATCCTCCAGCCAGCTCATCGATTGGTGCTCGTCTCCTACTGCATACTTTTGGGGGTTCTCAATTCGACACTCGCAAAATGTGTGGAAACAACTTGAGAGCTGCATGAGCTCCATGTTCATGTACGAGCGCCTAATCTTTTGTGCAGATTGATAGCTCTGCTAGCGCTTGTACCTAGACTGATGCTGCAGCTCCCCACCCACCCCCGCCCAGATTGCAAATCTGTTAGCAATGGGCCGCGGAGGAAGCGCTACCACTAAGGTCGTCTGGATATGCATATGCAAGTGCTGCAGATTTTCGGTTTGCAATTCTTAAGAGGTGTCCAAAGTAAAGCGACATGGTGATGATGAAACCAAAGGTTAAAGTTGTCTAGTCTTGAGGACGAATTCCTAAGTGCTGTTGGTGAATACAGGCGTCGTCTGGCTTGCGGCTATTGCCTGCAACTCAATAAGGATTTCCATTGCGAGCGCAGCGACATGTTTCTCTTTACGATGTCTCTTAACTCCTCTAATATGGTTGTTCAATGTTCAAAGAAGTATCCCCTCAAATTGACGATCTATGTTTGACTTCGGCTTGTTTGGATCTTTTTCACGTTAATCGTGCCCAGTCTGCTTGATTGATCAATAGAAGCCCCCAGTGTCCTCTCAGACCGCGATAAAATAGAAACCCTGGGTTGATCGGGTACCGCTTTAGAGAGACGACTCTTGAAGAGATCGGTTCACAATGGTCGCTCGCCAGCTAGGTACTATGACGTATTCTGATGGGCAGATCAGTGACCTGGCCAATACCTCTGGCTTTCGTAGACCTAGAATCGGTTTTACGGACCCTGTATCTGAATACTACTTTGATGCCAATCCCGAGCCTTTATTGGATTATAGCATGTGCCACCGAATCAGCCGGCAAGAATCACAGGCTGTCACATCCACCGCTCTGAAACTTTCAAACCTTAGTGAATCTAAGTCTCTAGGCACGAGTATTTTCAAGACTATTAGGAGATTCATTTTGCGGTCCCAAAATGAATCCTATAATAAATCCACGAAATGTTAGCGAATCTCACCCTGTATTCAAGGGGAGCAAGGCTGAGAGTCGCAAACCGAAATACTAAGCCTATTCCAGATAAGACGATAATTACATGCAGTCTTTCAGACCTCAACACGTAATACTAGAAGTCTCAGGAAATATCATAGAGGATCTTTGACATCTGTAATGAAGTCTTTCGGGATTTGAAGCATATCAGAAGTGGACTGGTGGACATGGTTTACCTCTCCCAAATAGGCTTAGCTTAGCTATATCTTCTGCGACCACGAGGAGATCAGGAGATCAGCTCGGGCCGAGCCGAAAAACATGTAGATCAGTGGATTTTCAAATTCGCCTGACGCCCCGTTTGCATAGACACTGCCCACGAATTTGACAGTTGTGCAGGACCCATGTCAATCGTCCTAGCGCGACAAGATACCTCGTTAAAACGGGAGCGTCTTTGAGCTTAAAACGACGTCAGAATGTGCACATTGCTTCGCTTAGAGCAAACAAGCGGTAATGATCCACAATGTTTAGGACGCAGGCTGTTGCTAATTCTCTTGAGTCTCAAGTTGCGGCTTCTGCTGTTAGATACGCAACGGAGATGACTAAGTAAGACTTCTATCAGATCAATTCAAAGTTGGTGTGAGCCGGTGCGTTGAAGAGTATGGAGAAAGAGACCTTTGAATACTATCCAATGACGAATCACCTACAATTTGCCACGCACTACTGGACCTTACCAAAATCAAATATTGTACAATCCAACACTGTCATATGAGATCACCTGGATATATTGGGAATTTTCTCATTCATAACTGCCAGCTTAGCTATACTTGGGGCTTCATCAAGGAAGAGGATCACGACGATTCAACATTGGTACTTCTGCGGCAAAAGCAAATTGAAACTACCCATTGGAAGGTTTCGGGGGTATAGGGAATTTCAAGGCTCTATCGTCTCCGAGAATCTGCCTTTAGGCTTGGTTATGTGTTCGCCCTTGCCATCAATGGAGAGTGTATGCTTCGCGAAAGCTGTCTGGACACCACTCGAAGTGATATTGGACCAACACAGATCGACACAGGATGCTGCGCATCCAGCTATTATTGCAGAGTAGATCACGAGGAAGTAGCGCTTGCCATTCTCAATATCATTGATTATATTCCTTCAACGAATACCACAAGAACAGAACACAGCTCAAGCTAGTGGACACATCTCCAACATTAGCATAACACAATCTCGTCGGGAGAATGCATCGACATTTCTGAGCAGTCTCCCCAGGTATGGCTCCATCGCCCTGCGTTCGCGATACGTGGCTGATGCTTGTCCGTCACTCAACCATGGTCGATCTTCGCCAGGTCCACCAGCCAATCCACCAGCCAATTTTGGATCATTCTCTCAACTATTCATATATCTGTTCTTCGCTCGTCTGTCCTGAAACAAGCTTTGATCTCTTGTCCGGCCTCTTAGCATGCGCTTGCATCTTATGTACCTTGACTATCTCTTGTCCCACATAAACCTCCTTTTCGCTTTTACTACTGCATTGTCTCGCCCCCTTCATTCATGATACGCCTTCCCTAGTGGCGAACGAGTAATTTCCATGGGTGTGGGAAGTACATCAACGTGAAGCTGATGGCGACGGCCGAACCCTTCTAGTCGATCCGCCCAATCACTGTAGGTCACACAATCAGGTCTCCTCTTATTGTGTCCCTGGCGCTGAAATCATCCCATAGGCAACAGCAGTAGACTGTGAACGTGTCCAAGGCCCTCCTTGACCTCCTCTGCTCTGCTTCTCTTCGCTCAGACTATCCTAGTCAATCTAGCGCAAATGGCAGGACGTCTATACCTTTATGTGACCTGGCCACGAGGCAGTGACGTTGCATTCAGATGGGCTTTGAAGACACTTTTTGCAAAATCCCGAAATCATTGGCGTCAATCAGTAGCTGATATTGAACGCAGCCATGATAAAGGGGCAGAATCCAGGCAGACATATTTGACAAACATTAACGTAGTCTCTCAAACTTCTCGCGCCAAACCGTCGTCATACGCCGTAGCTGTTGCTTCTATGAGTTGCATGAGCAGTTGCGGACCAGCTGCCCAAATGCGTCATCGCGCATAAGCAGAAGCTAATTGGGATTCATCCTAGCATTTCTCATCGCATCATCAAAAGACGAAGCCCCCCATGCTATTCCACCTTTTTCAAAATCAGCATCTGAACTTGTTTACCATCATTCACTGTACCTCATATAAATAAAATGGCTGCATTATCATGGAAGCGCCCTACATCACAATACGGGCCTCTACATAGCAGGATATTTTCCTCCTAATAGTTCGTTACAACCTTACTCTTAGGAACCAAAATTGTGCTTAACGGTGCTCAGTACACGTCTCCCTATCCCAGAAGCCCTAGGCTACAAGTTTCTCATGATCCTTTGAAATTCCCTCCACCAATGGATCGGCTGGCCCAATATCTATGGAGAATACTGAAGATTTCTACTGGTGGAACATCCCCAGCCATGGGACCATTGATTTTCCTTCACAACACCTCCAACTAAAGCCTACACTCGCCTTGGACACTCGAAGAGGGATTTCAGTCGTCACACATTGATGAGGAAAGAGCAAGGGCTACATGAGATCGATGTGAAAGGAAAATGATCTCCGTCAGATGCCTCACTCTACCAAGCGGAGGTATTATTCCCGAGCACGCGTGAGAGTCAGGGAATGGAGGAAGGAATTGAGCGTGTCGAGAGAAGCTTTGCGGCTGAAGGGTTGTCATAGCTTCGAGAAGAGGAGGAACTTCGACTATCATACTCTTTCCGGAGCTTGAACGACCATGCTGTGTTCTCGTCGATAATTTCCGTTGCCCAAAAATCCTAAAATGATGACGCGGCGGATCGTACTCCCGGAGAAAGCTCTGGTTGTCACATCACAAGTGCTTCCTCTCTTCTAGCCGCCACAAGCTCTCTTTAATCATGTAAATTATAAGGTATATTATTCAAATACCATTCACCTCTAAATATTGTTTGTTCACATCCGTCTGCTAACTCTCTACGTGATGACCGATCAGGACTAATCACGTCCAGAACCTGACAAATGTCGATCATGGCCATGGCTCATTTCTTTAGCCTACGATGGCGCTGTCAGGCGTCCAACTAAACGGCCCTACACCGCTATCAAGCCCTGGATGGTTGGTAGCCGAAACTGCTCGCGTGAACTTTAGATCATGGTTCGATCATTCATAACTTCGCCCCTCCTGGGGAAGAGAATGGTGGCATTCTCTGCGGTGTCATGGCTTCTTTGTTGAGAGTTGCGACAGTCTCGCTGTGCTGCTTTGCCTACTTGAGCTGTGTCAGTGCTCTCAACAATACTAATTCAACTGGTACACATGAGGTGTCTGCCGTGGTGCTTGACAATTCAACCGCCTTTGGAGTCTGTGTGTATCCGACAAGTGTGAGTGCTTATCTAGAGAACAAGTGAAAAGCTGTTGAGTGAGACTGACCTGCAAAGGGCACATACTCCTTCCTTGCGCGCCTTCTCTACTACTGCACCCTCGTCTTCTCCCTCTTTTCGCGCGCCCACCTCTGGCTCGTAGCAGGGGCTCTTGCTTCGGCTTTGGTCTACTCTGGATCAGCAGCGATTCACGCCTGCCTGCTCGTGTGGAAAGGACCGAACCCCTTCATTGAAAATGACAGTTGGGCGTTGTACGCAATCCTTAACTCAGCATGCCTAATTACTGTTCCCCTTCTCAATTGGTCGGGGACACTGCGACGCCTGGGACAGAAGGCCGCAAGCTTGAAGGATCCAAAAGCTTTGAAAACCAATGGCGATGTGGGAACACGGACGATCGTGATATACTGGGCTTTTCTCGTGTTGATTGGGTTCATCTGTGTCTGGCAGCAGGCCAGATACGGTGAGGGTGATGATGGCATGGAATACCCGGATTTGTCCAAAGTGATATGCAAGGCTGGAACCAATGCAAGTTTGTTCATGTCAGGAGATGGACAGTTTCACCAGAGGGCGATCGACTCGGCCTTCATACAGGATAACGGCTGTACGGATCCTTGCAACTTGGTCAACATTCCGAGCATCTTCCGCAACCAGAACGACCTTGTGCTCCTGAGTCACCAGCAAGCTCTGCTATGGGATTCCACGCTGCCAAATCGCAAATACCTTAAGGAAGAGAAACTGTTGTCGGTAGAGGATCGGCTTTTCTCATTAAACTATTGGACGCTACCCTTCATCGTCGTGCAGGGCTTCATCACTGTGTTCTTCGGTCGGCGAGATCCTCGAGAAATCCGCGATTTAATCTATATGACATTGTTCATGGAATGCCGGACATCGAACAAGCGCTGGCTGAGGGGTACCCATGAGGGAGTCGTGAGGGTTTTTGCAGGGTTCAATTACCTGATCGCTTGTGCCGTCATCATCGTCTGTGCGCCACTCTTCATCATCAGTATAATAGCACAGGAGCTGCAAATATGGACTCTTCAGCCTGATTCCGAGAAGCTGTACCAGGTCGGCCAATGGTCGTCTTGGGTTTATACAGTGTTGGTGATATTGGCGGCGCTGATTGCCAAACTCCATGATCCTGTGATTGGCTTCATCGCCAAATCCTATCGAAAATGTGGCAGTCCGATGACTTGGTGTTTCTCGAGCCGCAGGGAACATCGACATGAGGAGCCGGAACACGGCATGCCTTCCATGGCAGAAAAGCGCTACTCCAATTCGACAGACGAACGTACGAAAACCGACACTCCTCCTTCAGTCGAAGAAATGCCCTCCACCAAACACCCGTCAACCCTGACCCCAGAGAAGGAAGACAAACCAAAACATGGGATATGGGACAAAATCATACATATCTACAAAGAGAGCTGTCATCCCATGAATCAAACAGGCAACGGCCCCGTCGATGAAATGCGCAACTTCTACCGCTGGTGCAGGAACCCACAAGAAGTCTCTCGGATGGTTGTTCGACATCCGATTCGCCAGAGGGATACCAAGTTCATTGATGCGCCGCCCGCCGTTGTGGATGCTGAGAAGCATGATCCGAGGGCGCAGGACCAGAGTGCGTCATTCTTCAGAGGAGCGTCGGTTGAGTATCAGCGTGGGCATGCGTGAAAGAATCATGACTTTTACAATTCGATCCTCGACATTACTGAGGACAATATGATGGACAAGGATTACGCCATTGTCTCGTTTCGAGGAAAGAACGTGATCAAATGAGGGTACGATCGTGAAGCAGAGAGCGCCAGGTTTAGGCAATTGCAACGGAAAGAGAAGGAGATCAGGAGGCGCATACAAGGCTTTGACGCAGACTGGGAAGGCAACTGCGCTAGAGAGAGAACAAGATCAGGAGATACCC
>JAABUI010000728.1_pt1 | contig 22291 bp, 23 predicted proteins | sample 5559111 | NCBI WGS metagenome assembly JAABUI01 (sample SAMN10711870, study PRJNA513365) | rock metagenome | isolation source: Antarctica rocks | place: Antarctica: Victoria Land, Buttleship Promontory
CGGATTCTGCGACGCAAAGGTGTTCGCCTTCACCATGTCCTGCGCGAACTTCTGCACCACGTCCCGATGCTGGGCCAGATAAGACTGCGAGGTCACGTACACGAACAACGGAACCGAGGGCAACGCCTCCGCCATCGGCGAGAACAGCGCCCGCAAACCCATGGCTTTGCCTTGGGTGATGAAAGGCTCCGCCACCACTGCCGCATCGACGGTGCCGTTGGCCACTGCGGCGTCCAGTGTGGGCGGCGGGGTCTCCACGAACTGCACCTTGCTCGAGTCGCCACCCAGCTTGTCGATCGACGCCTGAGCAGAGAGCTGCGCGGTGTTGCCGATCCCGTTGACTGCGACCTTCTTACCCTCGAGGTCTTTTGCGGTCCGGATTGGGCTGTCCCCTTTGACGAACACGGAAGTCGCGTCGTTCTCCGCCGATGAACCACTGGTGGTTGCGTTCGCGACGATGACCAAGGGCACGTTCTTCGAGATCGCCTGCAGGGCACCCACCGAGTCGGCAGCGGTGAACTGCAGCTGACCGTTGAGCAACAGCGGAATCGCGGCCGCACCCGAGTTGACGGTCTTCTGAGTCAGGTCCAGGCCGCTCGCGGCAAAGGAGTCGGTGGACAAGGGCGCCACAAACGTCGCGGTACCCACCCCGACGTTCACCGTGGTCTTGGCATTCCCACCGCTCCCCGGCGCACCACCCCCACCAGCAGGCGCAGGCGAACTCGAACCACACCCCGCGATGACCACCGTCCCAACCAATCCGACCGCAACGACGACCGCATTACGCATTCTCATCAGTTCGTACTCCAAATCTTCGCAGGCATGGCCACAGGGGGAGTCGGGGCGTCGCCGAGCAGCGTGGGTCTGCTCGCTGCTCAGACGCTGACTGACGTAATATGAACGCTAGCGTTCTAGCAGGTGTCTGGCAAGATGCACGGGCGGCTCGATTTTGCGCCGCTGTCGCTGACCGACGGATGATTCGCCCCGAGCCGAAAACTGGAGAAGCCATGACGATTGCGATCGAGGCGCTCCGCGCCAAAATCCACCGAGTCTTGACCGGCCACGGCGTGCCGCCCGACCAGGCCGACGCAGGGGTCGACATGTGCGTCGATGCAGAACTGCGCGGCCACAGTTCCCACGGGGTGCGTTTGCTGCGCAACGTCCTCGCCGAGTACGCCAACGGCGAGGCCCGCCGTGCGCCCATGCGCATCCTGCACGAGACGGCGGTGTCTGCTCAGGTGGACGGCGGTTTCCAGCTGTCCTGGTTCGTGCACCGCGCCGCCATCGACATCGTGGCCGATAAGGCGGCGGACACCGGCCTTGCCATCGTCAGCGTCCGCAACGCCGGCGTCAGCGGCGCCGTTGGATATCTCGTCGAACGGGTCGCCGCGCGCGGCCTGGTGGCGCTGGCGCTGAACAGCTCCCCGCTGACCGTCGTGGCACCCGGTTCGGCGACCCCTACGCTGGGAACCAACCCGCTCGCCATGGGTGTACCACGAGCTTCCGGAGTGCCCTTGGTGCTTGACATGGCGACGTCGGCCATCCCGTTCAACCAGGTGGTGCGGCTACGGGACAACGGCACGGGACTGCCTGCCGGCGTAGCGGTTGATGCAACCGGCGCGCCGACCACCGACCCGGTCAGTGCTATCGATGCGGACAGCGGTCGTGGTCGCGTACTTCCGTTCGGGGGGCACCGCGGATACGGGTTGGCGTTGATGCTCGAGCTGCTGGTGTCCGGCGCGGTGACCGGAAGAGTGGGGGAGGACAAGCGCGGTCCGGTGGTGCTCGAACCCGCGGACTTCAGCGCCGTCTACCTTGCCTACCGACCGGGCTTGGTCGGAGATCCGGTGGCCGCAGAAGAGGCCACCGAGCGGCTCGTCGCTGAGCTCATCGCCCAAGGCGCCCGACTTCCCGGTGAGAACAGCCGGGCGCGTCGGGCCGCGTGTATCCGCCGCGGCACGGTCGACCTCGAAGCCGCAGCGGTTCAGTTGCTGGCTGAGTTGGCTGAGAGCGTCTGAAGACGCACCGCCCAGCACGGCAGCTTTCCGCTTATTCGGAGGGCAACTCGATGTTGCGCAGGATGTGCGCTTCCATCTCGCGACGTGCGGTTTCAGCATCGCGCAGCCGCAAGGCCTCGATGATCCGCTCGTGGTCGGCGTGCCGATCGCCGATTTGGTCAGCCAACGGCTGGGAAATGCCCGTGGTGTTGATGAGTAGGTCGGACATGTCCCACATGCGCCCACTGATGCTGAACACGATGTCGGAGTAAGCCATCTTCAGGAGCACCGTGTGGAACTGACGGTTGAGCGTCCGGTAGCCATGGGATCGTTTGGTCGCATCCTGCTCGGAGTCCAACGCGCCGATAACCTTGTTGATCTCCCCCAGCTGGGCAATCTGCGCAGGTGTGCCGCGCTGTGCCGCCAGACCTGCCGACGCTCCCTCGAGGCCGCCGAAGATCGTGAAGAAATCCGCCACATTCTCCCGCGAGTAGATCGGCACCCGACAGCCGACCTGCGCCCGGATTTCGACCAGCCCGTCGCCGGCCAGTCGGCGTAACGCCTCCATGACCGGTTGTTTGCTCACCTTCAGTTCGGCCTTGAGCTGTTCCACTCCGATCTGCTCGCCGGCTCGCCAGTAGCCCTCGAGCAGACGTTCCCTGACCACTTCGTACACGAACGAGCCAAGCCTGCGTCCGTTCTGTGGGAGGGCGACGTACTCGTCCGGCCGTACCCCTGCGCGTACGTCTTCCATGCTCATGACACGAGCGTATCCGTATCCCAGCGTCCAAGACGCCAAAGCCGAACATGGTCGTCCCGCAGCCCGAAGGCTCGTGACTCGTCGGGGTCAGGGCCGATGACGGCGACGCTTGACGGTCGCAAACCGGCGCGATACTCTTCGAGAAACGCTAGCATGCCAGTAGGGAGCGCCATGCCGATCCGCACCGGAAACGAGTACAAGGAACGCTTGCAAAAGACCTCGCGCGAGGTGTGGCTTCGCGGCAAGCGAGTCGAGGACGTCACATCCCATCCCGCGTTCCGCCGCCCCGTCGAGCAAATCGCGCACCTCTACGACATGCAGCACGATCCGAGGTACGCCGACGTGCTGACCCGTCCCGGTCCCGACGGACCCGTGGGCGCGTCGTTCGTGCCGGCACGCTCGCACGCGGACCTGATTGCACGGCGGAAGGCTTATCAAGTTTGGTCGGGGGCCACGCTGGGTCTGATGGGTCGGTCCCCGGACTTTCTCAACACCACCATCATGGCGTTTGCCGAAGAGCCGGCCGTCTTCGAGCGGATGGGCCCGCGCTACGCCGAAAATGTCCAGCGCTACTTCGAGTACGTCCGGGACAACGACTTGTTCTTGACCCATGCGCTGATCACGCCCCAGACAGACCGCTCGAAGTCGGCGTCGGAGCAGGCCGGCGAGTTCCTGCACATGGGTGTGGTCTCGGAGAACAGCGACGGCCTTGTGGTCCGGGGTGCGCGCATGTTGGCGACCTTGGCCCCGATGGCCGACGAGATCTTGATCTACAACCTCCCTGGCCTGCGTGCCGGTGACGAGAAGCACGCGGCAGTGTTTGCGATCCCTATCGAGACTCCCGGGTTACGGCTGATCAGCCGCGAGCCCTACGACGACGGCAGTCGCAACACTTTCGACCACCCACTGTCCGCCAATTTCGAGGAGCCGGACGCGTTGGTCGTCTTCGACGACGTCCTCGTGCCGTGGGACCGCGTCTTCCTGCACGGCGACGTCGCCCTCGCCAATGCGATGTACGGCGAGACCAGCCTGCGTCAGCACACCGGCCACCAGACCGGCGCCCGCGGGTTGGTGAAGATGCAGTTCATCACCGGCGTGGCGATGAAACTGGCGCAGTCGGTGAAAATTGACTCCTTCCTGCACATCCAGCAGAAGCTGGGAGAGGCGATCGCGGCCACCGAAATCTGCCGCGCCTTGCTCGTCGCCGCAGAGACCGAATTCGAGACGTCGCCGACCGGGTCGGTCCGGCCTGACTTCAACTCCCTGCAGACCCTGCGGATGCACCTGTCGGCGACATACCCGAAGCTGGCTGAAGCACTGCAGACCCTCGGTGCCGGCGGGTTGCTGATGATGCCTTCGGCGGAGGACTTCGACTCACCCATCGGCGCGGATATCGCCAGGTACTTCCAGGGTGCAGAGGGACTCGATGCGACCGACCGCGTTCGGCTCTACAAGCTGGCGTGGGACCTGTGTGGTGACGCCTTCGGTCAGCGCGCCGTCCAGTACGAGCGCTACTACGCCGGCGACCCGGTACGCATGTTCGCAATGAACTACAGCAGCTATGACAAAAATGACTGCTTCCGTCTGGTCGACCATGCTCTCGCACTCGCCGGCGACCCGGCCGAGGCGGTGGCCAACGCCGCGTCGAGCAGCGGGGCGGGGCGGGTTAGATGACCGCTCCGGTCGCCATCGATCCGTCGGTGCTGCGCAGAGCTATGGGACAGTTCGCGTCCGGTGTCACCGTGATCAGCACGCTCACCGAGGACGGCCTACCGATCGGTTGCACGGTCAGCGCGTTCTCCTCGTTGTCGCTGAATCCACCGCTGGTGCTTGTCTGCATCGACGCGGGCCGTTTCATGCACCAGCAACTGAGCACCGCGCCTGGCTTTGTCGTCAACGTCCTCTCCGCGAAGCAGGCCGATGTCGCCATGACGTTCGCCCGGCCCGCGGACGACAGATTCCATGGGATCAACACCCACCGGGGACGGCGGAACATCCCGCTGCTGGACGGCGCCATCGCGCACATCCAGTGCGACCGCTCCGACGTCCTGCCCGGGGGCGACCACGCGATCATCGTCGGTCGTGTGCACGACGTCGGGGTCAACAATGGGGAGCCCCTGCTCTACGCCAAGGGCGCGTTCCTGCACGTGAACGACGACGCGTGGGATCGCGCGCTCGCGCAGGCGCCGCACGAGTGGCTGCTGTCCGCGCCATGGTGACACGCGCGTGCCATCCAGGAACCGAGAACAGGAGCCGACCATGAGCTCAGCGTTGGTAACGCTCTCGCATTCGCCGTTGATGGGCTACACCGATCCGGCAACGGATACCCGAAAGCGAGTGGCGGCCGCATTCGATGGCGCCCGAAACTTCATTTCCGAGTTCGCTCCCGAGCTGGTCGTGTTGTTCGGTCCGGACCACTACAACGGCTTCTTCTACGACATGATGCCGCCCTTCTGTATCGGCGCAGCAGCAATGTCGATCGGCGACTACGACACCCCGGCGGGTGCGCTATCCGTGGACCGCGATGCCGCTCTTGCCCTGGTCCGGGCAGCACTGGCAGCCGATGTCGACGTCGCACTCTCGGAGCGAATGTACGTCGACCATGGATTCGCACAGCCACTGCAGCTCCTGTTCGGGGGCCTGGACAAGGTTCCTGTCGTCCCCGTCTTCATTAACTGCGTGGCTGAACCGCTCGGCTCGGCCCGCCGCGCACGGCTGCTCGGGGATGCCGTCGGTAGCGCGACGAAGGCGCTTGACCGTCGGGTCCTGTTCCTCGGATCCGGCGGTCTATCCCACGACCCGCCGGTCCCCGTCCTCGAAGGCGCCCCACCTGACGTCGCGGCACGCCTGATTTCCGAGGGGCGCACGCTGACCCCCGAACAGCGTGCCGAGCGACAGATGCGCACCATCCAAGCAGGTCTCGACTACGCCGCCGGCAAGCCGAGCATTCAGCCGCTCAACCCCGAGTGGGACCGACATGTGCTCGACGTGCTCGCCTCGGGTGACGTGTCGGCAATCGACTCCTGGACCACCGAGTGGTTCATCGAAAAGGCCGGGCACTCCTCCCATGAGGTCCGGACATCCATCGCCGCCTATGCCGCGCTCGCCAGTACCGGGCCCTACCAGATGACGTCTTGCTTCTACGAGGCCATTCCGGAATGGATCGCCGGGTTCGCGATCACGACGGCCAGCGCCACGAGAAACGGGTGAGGAAATGACAGAAACTCCGGTATGGGTGGCACTCGGGGCAGTGCCCCACACAATCCGCTACGTCCAGGTCGGTCGATGGAACACCCGCGTGCTGCAGGCCGGCGAAGCTGGACCGCACCTCATCCTGATGCATGGCACCGGTGGCCAGCTGGAGGCCTACGCCCACAACATCGGTCCGCTCGCCGAGCGCTACCGCGTCGTAGCGTTCGATTTTCCCGGACACGGCTACACCACCCACGCCGAGGCCGACCTGGAGCTCTCGAGCTACGTCGAGCACCTGCGGGGACTACTCGACGCGCTGGACATCGACCTCGCGCACCTCAACGGTGAGTCCCTCGGTGGCTGGGTCGCGGTCAAGTTCGCGGCCGCCTATCCGGAACGCACCGGGCGACTGGTCCTCAACACGCCGGGCGGAACCATGGCGCGACCCGAGGTGATGGAGCGTATCCGCCAGCTCTCCCAGGCCGCAGCAGATGACCCGAGCGACGAGCGTGTCCGGGCCCGGCTGGAGTGGCTGGTGGCCGACCCAGCCACTGTCACCGATGAGCTGGTCGCAATTCGTCGAACGATCTATGCGCGGCCTGGATTTGCTCGCTCGATGCGCCACATCCTGTGTCTACAGGACGAGGTTGTCCGCCGTCGCAACCTGGTGACCGGCGCCGAGCTCGCCGCCGTGCCCCGTGGCGCCATGGTCATCTGGACGTCGAACGACCCGTCCGGGCCCGCCGCTGCTGGGATGGACATGGCGGAGAAGATCACCGGCGGACGATTCGAGTTCATCGAGGATGCCGGGCACTGGCCTCAGTGGGAGCAGCGTGAGGTGTTCAACCGGCTGGTACTCGACTTTCTCGGCCAGTAGCAGCCAAGTCGAGGGCGATGTCGACGATCATGTCTTCCTGGCCGCCGACGAGTCCGCGTTTACCGACTTCGAGGAGCAGGGTCCGGACGTCGATGCCGTAGGTGGTTGAGACGGTTTCGGCGTGGCGCAGGAAGCTTGAGTAGACCCCGGCGTAGCCGAGGGTCAGGGTCTCGCGGTCGACTTGCACGGGACGGTCCTGCAGGGGCCGCACGAGGTCGTCGGCGGCGTCTTGCAGGGCGAACAGGTCGCAGTGGTGTTGCCAGCCGTTGAGATTTGCCACGGCGATAAATGGCTCGATGGGGCAGTTGCCAGCTCCGGCGCCGTGCCCGGCGAGGGAGGCATCGACGCGGGTGACGCCCTCTTCGACGGCGACGACGGAGTTGGCGACGGCGAGGGAGAGGTTCTGGTGGGCGTGGATACCGAGCTCGGTGGCAGGGTCGAGGGTGTCTCGGTAGGTGCGGATGCGTTCGCGCACCCCGTCCATGGTCAGACGTCCGCCGGAGTCGGTGACGTAGACGCAGTGCGCGCCGTAGGACTCCATAAGTTTGGCTTGTTTCGCGAGCTCGGCGGCCGGGGCCATGTGACTCATCATGAGGAAGCCGGAGACGTCCATGCCGATCTCCCGGGCGGTATGAATGTGTTGGGTGGAGACGTCGGCCTCGGTGCAGTGCGTGGCGACCCGGACCGATCGGACGCCGAGTGAGTAGGCGTGCTTGAGGTCGGCGATGGTGCCGATCCCAGGGAGCAGCAGGGTGGTGAGTCGCGCGTTGGTGATGTGTTGCGCGGCGGTTTCGATCCATTCCCAGTCGCTGTTACTGCCGGGGCCGTAGTTGAGACTTCCCCCGGCCAGACCGTCGCCGTGGGCGACCTCGATCGCGTCGACCCCCGCGGCGTCGAGTGCGGCGACGATTGTGGCCACGTTGCCTGGGCTCATGCGGTGGCGCACGGCGTGCATACCGTCGCGCAGGGTGACGTCCTGAATGTAGAGGTTCGGGGTGCTCATCGGCTGGCCCCCGCGGGGACACGTTCAGCGAGGCGTTCGGCAACCCGAAGGGCGGCCGAGGTCATGATGTCGAGGTTGCCGGCGTAGGCCGGCAGGTAGTGCGCGGCGCCCTCGACCTCGAGGAACACCGATACCTTCCATTGGGGGTGGGGCGCTCCCGCGGTCAGCAGCGTGTGCACCGGCTCGTCGTCGCCGATCGCGGTGAACTGCACGGCCTGTTTGAGCCGGTAGCCGGGCACGTATTTTGCAACGTCGGCAACCATGCTCGCAATGGATGCGCGCACCGCGTCGTGGTCGGTGTCACCGATCAGGCAGAACACGGTGTCGCGCATGATCAGCGGCGGCTCGGCTGGGTTCAAGATGATGATCGCCTTGCCGCGTTGCACGCCGCCGACGATCTCGATGGCGTCCGTGGTGGTCTCGGTGAACTCGTCGATGTTGGCTCGGGTACCCGGTCCGGCGGATTTCGAGGCAATGGAGGCGACGATTTCGGCGTAGAGCACCGGGGCCACCTTCGCGACGGCGGCCACGATGGGGATGGTGGCCTGTCCACCGCAGGTCACCATGTTCACGTTGCCGGTATCCAGGTGCTCCTCCAGGTTGACCGCGGGCACCACAAACGGCCCGATCGCCGCCGGGGTCAAGTCGATCAGCTGCTTGTTGTACGGCGCGAGGGCCGCGGCATTGGCATGGTGCGCCTTCGCCGAGGTGGCGTCAAAGATAATGTCGATGTCGGCGAAGCCCGGGAGCGCGATCAAGCCGTCGACACCGTCGGAGGTGGTCGGCACCTTCAACCGTCTGGCGCGGGCGAGGCCGTCGGAGTTCGGGTCGATGCCGACCATCGCGGCCATCGTCAGGTTGGACGAGGACCGTAGAACTTTGATCATTAGGTCGGTGCCGATGTTGCCGGAGCCGATGACGGCTGCTTTGATGCTGCTCATGATGCCTCTCTTGTCGAGAACGTGGCCGTCACGCGGCCCAGGGTGGACAGCTCGGCGACGACCTGGCTGCCGGGCTCGACGGCGACCATCGGGCCTAGCGCGCCGGAAAGCACGACTTCGCCGGCGCGCAGGGGGGAACCGAATTCGCGCGCGGTGCGGGCCAGCCAGGCCAGGGCGTTGAGTGGGTCGCCCAGGCAGGCGCGACCGTCTCCCCGGGAGACCACGGTCCCGTCTTTGGTCAAGACCATGCTCACCTCGGCAGGCTCGAAGTCGGCGAGACGCACGCGGTTGGTGCCGAGGACGAACAACCCACTGGAGGCGTTGTCCGCGACCGTGTCGGTGATCATGATGTCCCACCCGCGTACTCGGCTGTCGACGATCTCTAACGCGGCGACCGCGTAGTCGACAGCGCCGCGCACCTCGTCGACATCGAGCGTGCCTGCGTCGAGATTCGCGCCGAGGATGAACGCGATCTCCGCCTCCGCCTTGGGTTGGAGCAGCCGCTCAGCTGGCACCGGCTCGTCCGGGGTGCACTGCATGTCGTCGAACAGCACACCAAAGTCCGGACGATCCACGCCCAGCTGGCGCTGCACCGCTGGCGACGTCAGACCGATCTTGCGTCCAACAATCCGCGCACCCCCGGACCGGCGGTGTCGGGTGAGTACCTGCTGAACCTCATAGGCAAGCGCAAGATCTGTGTCACCCAGCAGATCCCGGACCGGCGCACACGGGGACCCCGACGCGGCCGCCGCCGCAAGCCGCTCCCCGGCGACGCGGACAATCTCCCTATGGTCAACCAGCACATCGGCGCGCCCACCGTCGTGAGTTGTCATCAGCGACCTCCGCCCGCGATCAGTTGTGCTCGGGAAAGCCGCTCGGCGGTGCAGGCGGACGGGAATAGGCCGATCCGTCGACTGCCTCGTTGAGCGACCGGACGGTGTTCTCACACACCCGTCGGAACGCCATCACGTCCAGACCGAGGCAGAACACGGTGATGCCGTCCTCGAGCGCCTTGGCGCAGTTATCCACCGTAGGGTCCAGGATGGGGCCACCCAAGAGGGCTACCCCGTGGCGCTTCGCCGCTTCTTTGACCTTCTCATACGCCGCCTGGATCTTCGGGCTGCGGTTCAGGTGAGCGCCTTCACCCATTGCGAAGGCAAGCTCACCGGCCGCGAAGGTAATGATGCGAACCTGGTCGACGGCGCAGATCTCTTCGACATTTTCAAGTGCGTCGAGCGTTTCGATCATCGGGATGACGACGATGTTCGCATCGCTAGTGGCCGCATACTCGCCGAACGAGCGAATCGAGTAACCCGCGGCACGATAGGCGGGGCAAATGCCGCGCTTGCCGTTCGGAGGATAAATCACCGCCTCCACGATGCGCCGTACGTCGGCCGCGGATCTGACCATCGGGATGACCAGACCATCGGCGCCGGCCTCGAGTGCCCGCCGGGCGGCTGTGTCATCATCGGGTTCTGGAATGCGAACGAGTGAGATAAGACCGACGCCATCTGCGGTCCGGATCGTGTCCTCCAGTGCCCGCGGGTTGGTGCCACAGTGCTCACTGTCGAGCCACACGTAATCGAAACCGCTCAGCCCCATAACCTCGATCAGGGTGTGGTTACCGGTGAAGCACTGCATACCCACAGGCACGCGTTTGTCATCGAGCATCGTGAGTAGGTGATTCTTCTTGTCCACGCTCAGTCTCCGTTCGAGATGATGGTCGGGGATGGCACTTGCATTTATGGCGTGACAATCGCTTTGTTCAGATCGACCGATGCAGTGATCGTCTTGTACTTGAGCATCAGATCCATCACCTGCTGCATCGCCGGCTTACCCACCGTCGGCGGATCAAACAGGGGAAGAGTCAATATCGCGGCTTGCTCCGGTGTCAGCTTCTGGTTCAGCACCGCAAAGTTGCGGACGAACTCCGGGTGCTGTGCCGCGAAGGTGTTCGCGGCGACCATGTCGCGGGCGAACTTTTCGACCACGTCCCGATGCTGGGCCACATACGACTGTGAGGTCACATAGACGAACAACGGAACTGAGGGCAACGTCTCTGCCATGGGCGAGAACAACGCCCGCAAACCCGTGGCTTTGCCCTGACTGAGTCGGGGCTCATTGACCACGGCCGCGTCGACGGTGCCGTTGGTCACGAACGCGTTCATTGTCGGGGGCGGTGTTTCCACGAACTGCACCTTGGTCGAGTCGCCACCGAGCTTGTCGATCGCCGCCTGGGTACCGAGCTGGGCGGTGTTGCCGATCCCGTTGACCGCGACCTTCTTACCCTCCAAATCCCGTGCGGAACGAACGGGACTGTCGGTCTTCACCAGCACCGCAGTCTCATCGGACTCCGCCGATGAACCACTGCTGGTTGCCATCGCGACGATGACCAGGGGCACGTTTTTCGAGATCGCGGTCAGGGCGCCCACCGAATCGGCGGCGGTGAACTGCAGCTGGCCATTGAGGAGCAGGGGCACCGCGGCCGCACCGGAGTTGACCTGCTTCTGAACCAAGTCGAGTCCGCTCGCGGCGAAGAACTCGGTGGACAGGACGGCCGCAAACGTCCCGCTGCCCACACCAACGTTCACCATGGTCTTGGCGTTGCTCCCGCCAGAAGACGCACCTCCTCCGCCGGCGGGTGCGGGCGAACTCGAATTGCACCCGGCGAGGACCACCGCCGCGGCCAGCGAGGCTGCAACAGCGACAGCGTGACGCGTTCTCATCGGTTCGCCCTTCTCATCGTCGCAATGGCGCACGCGCGGGAACCGCCCGACGGCAGACCCGCAAGCGTCAGATTGATCAACGGGGACCCTCGGGCGCTGTTGAAATGCTAGCATGTATGGATGACAACCACTGATGCTGACCGCAACAGCGCGGCGTTCGATGGCTACCGTGCCGTAGCCGAAAAGTTCACCGCCCGGGTATTGGCCGTTCCTGACGACCGATGGGCAGCGCCCTCGCCATGCGAAGGGTGGACCGCCCGCGACGTGGTTGCCCACGTGGCGGCCGGTCATTGGTGGCTGGCCGCCGCAGTACTGGGAGTGGATGCCCCACCGGTAGGGGCGGATGACGACATTCGGGCCGCGTGGCGTGCTGCCCACGCTGCGGTACTTGACGCCATCGCAGATCCCGCGATCAACACGGCCCTCGTGGACGGTCCGTTCGGTCGGAGGCCGCCGCGCACATCGTCGGAGGCATTATGACCGCCGGCACCCTCGTGCACACCTGGGATCTCGCCCGGGCGGCCGGTATCGACGAGCGCCTCGACGAGACAGCCGTCCTACGGGCGCAGCAAGCCGTCGAGCCGCTGGGTGATGCCATCCGGGCCGGTAACACGTTCGGACCGGCGGTCGAGCCACCTGCTGGTGCCGACGCTCAGACGCGGCTCCTGTGTTACCTCGGACGCTCAGTTGAAGCGTTCGCCTACGGACGTATTGACAACAAGACCGTTGCCGTAGAGGTGGTAGCGTACTAGCATGCTTCAAATGACAACCGAACAGATCGTTGCCGCCGACGGCGAAGTGTTTGCCGGCTACATGGCGCTGCCCGAGCAACTTCCCGCTCCCGGCATCCTGCTGCTACAGGAAATCTTCGGGGTGGGCGAGTACCTGCGTGCCGTCGGCGACCGCCTGGCTGCACTGGGCTACGTCGTGATGATGCCCGACGTGTTCTGGCGCCAGGAGCCAGGCTTGAACCTCGGCCACGACGAGGCAGGCCTGCAGGCCGCACCGGGCTACGCGGCCCGGTACTTCCAGCAAATCAGCACGGGACTGGACGACCTCGACGCGGCCTACCGCCACCTCGAGGGAATGGAGGCAACGACGGGGCCCACCGGGCTGATGGGATTCTGCTTCGGCGGCCGCCTGGCGTGGCACCTCGCCGCTCGCCAACGGCCGGCGGCGACAGTCGCCTACTACCCCACGAAAATTGCCGAGGCCCTACAGGAAGCACCCCGGATTAGCGAGCCGATGTTGATTCACGTGGGTAGCGAGGACCCGCACGTGCCAGCCGAGGCGGTCGAGGCGCTGGGCGGAGCTATCGCCTCGAAGGCCAACATCGAGCTGCAGGTATACCAAGGCGCCGGGCACGCGTTCGATAACCACACGGTGCCTATGTTTTCCAACCCCACCGCCGCTGCGGCGGCGTGGGCGCAGACGGTCGACTTTCTTGGGCGCCACCTGCCGATCTGACAACGGAAGCCTCCGTCGAGCGCGCCCAAGGACAGCGGTCCGCCGCGGGTCCCGCCCAGAACTGCACTCGCCGCCCCAAGTTGTCGCTGAGCTACCCACACGCCACCAAGGGATTGCCCCCACGGCCCTGCGTCGATCCGCTCAGTCGTCCGTGGGCAACTTGGCGACGAGGGTGAGCACGTCGTAGGTGGCGACCGGGGAGTTGTCCTGGTTGGTGACCACGGCGTCCCAGCGGACCTCGCCGTAGTCGGCGGACACGCGGGGGGTGAGCTGCTTGGCGGTGAGGGTGACGGTCAGCGCGTCGCCGGCCTTGACGGGGATGAGGAAGCGGAGCGCGTCGACGCCGAAGTTCGCCAGCACCGGCCCGGGGTTCGGCTCGACGAACAGCCCCGCCGCGAGTGAGACGACGAGGTAGCCGTGGGCGACGATGCCGCCGAAGAGCGGGTTGCGGGCTGCCGCTTCGGGGTCGGTGTGCGCGTAGAAGGTGTCGCCGGTGAACTCGGCGAAGTGGTCGATGTCGGCGCGGCTGACCACCCGGGGTCCGCCGACGACGGTGTCGCCGATCTGCAGCTCCTCGAGGTGCTTGCGGAAGGGGTGCACCTCAGTCTGCGTCTGTGCTGCGCCCTTGGTCCAGCGCCCGGTGATGGCGGTGAGCATGTCGGGGGAGCCCTGAACCGCGGTGCGCTGCATGTGGTGCAGCACGCCGCGGATGCCGCCGAGCTCCTCGCCGCCGCCGGCCCGTCCGGGTCCGCCGTGCACCAGGGTCGGTAGCGGGGATCCGTGCCCGGTGGATTCCTTGGCGTCGTCGCGGTCGAGGACCAGGATGCGGCCGTGGTGCGGGGCGATGCCGAGGACGATCTGCCGAGCCACGGCCGGGTCGTGGGTGACCAGCGAGCCGACGAGGCTGCCCTGCCCGCGAGCGGCGAGGGTCACGGCGTCGTCGAGGCTGTCGTAGGGCAGCAGGGTGCTGACCGGGCCGAAGGCCTCGACGTCGTGCGGCGCGGTGGCCGCGCCGTCGTCGCAGCGCAGCAGGATGGGGGGCAGGAAGGCGCCGCGCGTGGCGTCGGCGCCGGTCACCGCGAAGTTGTCCGGGTCACCGCTGACGAGGGTGGCGGATGCCGACAGTGCCTTGAGGGCGCGCAGCACTTCCTCGCGCTGCTCGAGGCTGGCCAGTGCGCCCATGGTGACGCCCTCGGTGTCCGGGTCTCCGACGACGACCTTCGCCAGCCGGTCCCGGGTCGCCTCGACCACGGCGTCAGTCAACTCGCGCGGCACCAGCGCACGACGGATCGCGGTGCACTTCTGGCCGGCTTTGCTGGTCATCTCGACAACCAGCTGCTTGATGTACAGCTCGAACTCGGGGGTGTCCGGGGTGGCGTCCGGGCCGAGGATGGAGCAGTTCAGTGAGTCGGCCTCGGCGTTGAAGTGCACCCCCGCGTGCACCACGTTGGGGTGCGCGCGCAGCTTGGCGGCGGTGTCGGCCGAGCCGGTGAATCCGACCATGTCCTGGCCGCCGAGGTGGTCGAGGATCCCCTGGGCACTGCCGGCGAGCAACTGCACCGAACCCTCCGGGAGCAAACCGGATTCGATGATGCGGCGGAACACCAGCTCGGTGAGGTAGGCGGTCTGACTCGCTGGCTTGACCACCGAGGGCAAGCCAGCCAGGAACGCGGGCGCCAACTTTTCCAGCATGCCCCACACCGGAAAGTTGAATGCGTTGATCTGCACGGCCACACCGCGCCGCGAGGTGTAGATGTGCTGGCCCAGGAAGGTGCCGCGCCGCCCGATCTGCTCCGGGTCACCGTCGAGGTAGACCGTGTCGTTGGGCAGCTCACGGGTTCCCTTGCTCGCGTAGCTGAGCAGGGTGCCAAAGCCACCGTCGACGTCGACGGCCGAGTCGCGTGCGGTGGCGCCGGTGGCGGTCGAGAGCGTGTAGAACTCGTCCTTGCCCGCCATCAGCAGCTTGCCCAGTGCCTTGAGCTGGCTAGCGCGTTGGTGAAAGGTCAGCTCACGCAGCGCCGGGCCTCCGACGCTGCGTGCGTAGTCCAGCATTGCCGCCACGTCGACACCCGCGCTGGAAATCCGCGCGACCTCCTCGCCGGTGACCGCGCTGTGCAGTGGCGCACCCGCGTCCCTGGAGGTGAACCAGTGGCCCTGGACATAACTCTGCAACAACGCCGGCATAACGTGCTCCTTATCGACCGTCCATTCGTTCGGTAACCACTGTGACGGGCGGCACGGCGCAGGTCAAGTCGTGGGCATGCTCCGCAACCCGTCGAAGGTCACTTTCACCACCGCATCAGCGAGCTCTGCCGGCGAGAGATCTCTGCTCGGGCGGTACCACTCGATCAGGGAGTTCACGGTCCCGAAGATGAGACGAGCCGTCAGCACCGGGTCGATGTCGGGTCGAACGCTGCCCTCCTGGGACGCCTGCAGCACGAGTTGACCGACGAAGCGATCAAGTTCGCGACGCCGGGCTAGCGCACACCGCTCCACGATGGTGTTCCCGCGGATCCGCAGCAGCAGCGTGACGTAGGGAAGTTGTTCCACCAACACCTCGACGCTGCGCCGGACCATGTGCTCTAGCCGGTCGATGGCCGGGCCGGTGGTGGTCTGCGGCTCCTCGGTCACCGCGAACAGGGCGTCGAGCGCGCGGTCGACGGAGAGTCGGAGCAGTTCAGCCTTGCCCGGCACGTGGTGGTAGATCGAGGACTTGCTGATGCCGAGCTTGCTGGCCAGGTGCTCCATGCTCGTGCCGTCGTAGCCGCGCTGGTTGAACACAGTGACGGCCACGGCGAGCAGGGAGTCCAGGTCATAACCGGGTCGGCCGACCTGGCCTGGGGAACGAACCTTGGGGGCAGCCATACGGCCATCGTCGCAGGCGCGGGCGGCAATTGGACGTCCAGGCGCGCCACCGACCGACGTGCGGCTTGCCAACCGACCGAAGGGTCGGTTACTAATAGAAATATGAGTCAGTTCCCCAGCGTCGTCAGCGTTGTCGGTGGTGGTCGGATGGGTGCGGGCATCGCGCAGGTGTTCGCCGTCCTCGGTTCGACGGTGACCGTCGCGGAGAGTGATGACACGGCGGCGGGAGCGGCCCGGAAACGCGTCGAGCAGGGCCTGGAACGAGCCGCCGAACGGGGCAAGCTCGACGGGACGCCGAGCGCCGTTCTCCGGCGTCTGCACACGGTGACGTCGTTGACCGAGCTGCCCGCCGGCGCCGATCTCGTGGTCGAGGCGGTGCCAGAGCTGGCCGCGGTGAAGGTCGGGGTGCTCACCACGGTGGAGCGGACACTCAAGCCCACGGCGATCCTGGCGAGCAACACGAGCTCATTGTCAATCGCAGAGTTGGGTGCCGCGCTGCAGCGGCCGGAGCGGTTCCTCGGTATGCACTTCTTCAACCCCGTACCGGCGTCGTCCCTCGTCGAGATTGTTCGTACGCCTGCTACCGCTGCGGCAGCGGTGGACACCGTGGTGAACTGGGTGAGGGCGATCGGCAAGAAGACTGTGCTGGTGAACGACTCACCGGGCTTCGCCACCAGCCGACTGGGGGTTGCTCTGGGGCTGGAAGCCGTCAGGATGCTCGAGGAGGGGGTAGCCGACGCCGAGTCGATCGACCGGGCGATGGAACTGGGTTACCGGCATCCGATGGGTCCGCTGCGTTCGACTGACCTGGTGGGCCTTGATGTTCGCTTGGCCATCGCCGAGCATCTGCATGCAACGCTGGGGGATCGCTTCGCCCCGCCACAGTTGCTGCGCGACAAAGTGGCTCGCGGTGAGCTCGGCCGCAAGACCGGCCAAGGTTTTCACACCTGGAACACGTAAGCACACTACCGAAAGAAGTCCGCATGCCCGACAACCCGACCGCGCTCGTGCAGTACACCGTCAGTGAGGGGCTGGCGGCCATCGTGCTCAACCGGCCGGACGCGTCCAATGCGCTGAACCGCACGCTGAAGGAGCAGCTTCTCGACGCACTCACCAGGGCCGGATCGGACGACGGTATTCGCGCGGTGCTCATCACCGGAGCAAGTAAGCATTTCTGCGTCGGCCAAGACCTCGCCGAACACGTCGAGGGCCTGCGGGCCAACCCTACCCACGCCATGGACGCCGTCCGCGAGCACTACAACCCGATCGTGGCTGCGCTCGCGGCTCTCTCCGTGCCGGTGGTCGTCGGCATCTCTGGAGCCTGCGTCGGGGCTGGGCTGGGTCTCGCACTCGCGGGCGACATCCGTATCGCGGGGCAGCGGGCCAAGTTCGGCACCGCGTTCACCGGCATCGGGCTGGCCAGCGACTCGGCCTTGAGCGCCACGTTGACGTCTTTGGTGGGCAGGAGCCGGGCGATGGCGCTGTTCCTGCTGGGTGAGACCTTCGGCGCGGAGCAAGCCGAGGGCTGGGGTCTGGTGCACGCGGTGGTTCCCGACGATGAGGTGGCGCAGCGCGCAACCGAGATCGCCCGGACGCTGGCCGCCGGACCGACCGCCGCCTACGTCGCGGTCAAGGAACTGGTCAACGCGAACGAGGGCGCCGGCCTCGCGGTGGTGCTGGAGCGAGAGGCAGCGGCGCAGCAACAGCTCGGCATCTCCACCGACCATGCGACAGCGGTCGAGGCATTCTTGGCCAAGCGCCGCCCCAACTTCGTCGGCCACTGAACCCCGGGAGAAAACACGTGCAACCCAGCATCGACCCGACACGGCAGAGTTCGCCCGCGCCATGTTTGCCGCCGACGTGGCGTCTAACGCGCTGGGCATGCGTTTGCTGCACTCCGCACCGGGGGCGGCCACGGTGGCCATGACGGTCGTGGCGACGATGGCCAATGGACATGCCATCACTCACGGCGGCTACGTGTTCACGCTCGCCGGCACGGCGTTCGCGGTGGCGTGCAACGGCTACGGCGAACCCACCGTCGCCGCCGGTGCGGCCATCACCTTCCTGGCGCCCACGACGGTTGGGGACGACTTGGTCGCCGAGGCGGTCGAACGCGTCCGCCAGGGGCGCAGCGGTATCTACGACGTGACCGTGCGTTGCACGGAGAACGTGATTGCCGAGTTCCGGGGCAACAGCCGCCAAGTCGGTCGCCGACCGTAGCCGAGCACTTGTGCGTCCGGCCGTGATGATGCACACTGGGAATACCGTCCGTTCGGTCGGTATTAGGAGAGGAGTGCGCTGATGGCTGGATCCGACGCGACGCTGGTGAACGGCGTGCTCACGAACGAGGCTGCGGACACCGACGTGCTGGCGGGGGAGTTCGACGCGATCATCGCCGCGCTGCAACGGGTGGAGCCGCGCGACTGGATGCCCGAGGGGTACCGCAAGACGTTGATCCGGCAGATCGCCCAGCACGCGCACTCGGAGATCATCGGGATGCAGCCGGAGGGCAACTGGCTCACCCGCGCGCCGTCGTTGCGGCGCAAGGCGATCCTGATGGCCAAGGTGCAGGACGAGGCCGGTCATGGCCTGTACCTGTACTCGGCCGCGGAGACCCTCGGCGCCGACCGGGCCGACCTCACCCAGAAGCTGGTCGAGGGCAAGCAGAAGTACTCCTCCATCTTCAACTACCCCACGCTGACCTACGCCGATGTCGGGGTGATCGGCTGGCTGGTGGACGGCGCCGCGATCTGTAACCAGGTCCCGTTGTGTCGCAGCTCGTTTGGGCCGTACGCGCGGGCCATGATCCGGGTCTGCAAGGAGGAGTCCTTCCACCAGCGCCAGGGCTTCGAGCTGCTGATGACGATGATGGCCGGCACCGACGCTCAGCGGGCGATGGTGCAGGAGTCGGTCGAACGCTGGTGGTGGCCCTCGCTGATGATGTTCGGTCCCCCCGACGCCGACTCGCCCAACACCGAGCAGTCGATGGCCTGGGGCATCAAGCGGCACACCAACGACGAGCTCCGCCAACGCTACGTGGACATGTCGGTGCCGCAGGCCGAGGTCCTGGGCGTCACCTTCCCCGACCCGGACCTCGCCTGGAACCCGACGCGGGAGTCCTACGACTTCGGTGAGCCGGACTGGACCGAGTTCACTAACGTCGTCCAGGGCGACGGCCCCTGCAACTCCGAGCGGGTCGCCCACCGCAAGGCCGCGCACGACGACGGTGCCTGGGTGCGCGAGGCGGCGATGGCCTTCGCGCGCAAGACCAGTGCGGCTTCGGCATGACCGAGAAGGCATTTTCCGCCGAGGGCGGCCACGGCGCGGTACCCACCGAGGGCGTTCCGGTGCGCTCGGAACCGGCCTCGGTCCGGGCGGATTGGCCGTTGTACGAGGTGTTCATCCGGGGCAAGCGGGGCTTGAACCACGTGCACGTCGGCTCGCTGCACGCCGCCGACGACGAGATGGCGTTGCGGCACGCCCGCGATGTCTACACCCGCCGCAACGAAGGCGTCAGCATCTGGGTGATTCCTTCCAACGCCATTGTCGCCTCCAGCCCGGCGGAGAAGGACCCCTACTTCGCGCCCAGCGCCGACAAGGTCTACCGCCACCCGACCTTCTACGAGATTCCGGACAACGTCCCGCACATGTAGGGCTCGCCTGGAGGAGACGCATCATGACCGCACACGATTCGGCCTACGAGGGGCTGATGGAAACCGACACCCACGACCAGTGGGCGTTCGGCACCAGCTTCGACGATCCGCTGGCCGGGGTGGACACCACCCTCGCCGCGGGGATCGTCGGGCCGGACCTTGCGACCTACTGCCTGATGCTCGGTGATGACGCGCTGATCACCGCGCAGCGCCTGGCCCAGTGGAGCACGCGGGCGCCGGAGCTGGAAGAGGAAGTTGTGCTGGCCAACATCGGCCTGGACCTGCTCGGGCAGGCGCGCCTGCTGCTGGCCCGCGCCGCCGCCGCCGACCCCACCGCGATACCCGCCCTGCCCGAGGGATCGCCGGTCCCCGCGGAGGACGCGCTCGCGTACTTCCGAGACGAGCCGGCCTTCCGCAACGTGCGCCTGGTCGAGCTGGACAACGGCGACTTCGCGCGGAGCATCGTGCGGTTGCTGGTGTTCGCCACCTACCGCCTCGCGCTGCTGGCGCAGCTGCGGTCCTCGCGTGACTCGGTGCTTGCCGCCGTGGCGGCCAAGGGCGTCAAGGAGGTCACCTACCACCGGGACTACGCCGCCCGCTGGCTGGTCACCCTCGCCGGCGGCACCGATGAGTCGCGTCACCGCCTCGAGGCCGGTATCGCCCGGATCTGGCCCTTCGTCGCCGAGCTGTTCGAGGTGCATCCCGTCGAACGCCGCATCGCGGCCGCAGGTGCGGGGTGGACCCGTCCGCGCTGCGCGCAGAGTTCGACTCCGTGCTCACCCAGATCTTCAGGGCCGCGGAGCTGGCAGAGCCGACGGGGCCGACGGCGACCTCGGTAGCCGGGCGCGCCGGTCGCGACGGGGTGCACACCGAGGCGATGGGCCATCTCCTCGCGGAGATGCAGAGCGTGGCCCGCGCACACCCGACGGGACGGTGGTGACGTCATGAGCGAGCGAAGCGACGGGGGGATGTGCCCATGACCACCGCATTACTGTCTACAGTGGATCGGGCTCGGGAGATTGCCGCGACGGTGACCGACCCGGAGATGCCGATGCTGACGCTGGCCGATCTCGGCGTGCTGCGTGGCGTCGATGTCGCTGACGACGGCACTGTCGTCGTCACCATCACCCCGACGTACTCCGGCTGCCCGGCCATGGCGACCATGCGCGATGACCTTCGCCGGCGTCTGACGGCGGCGGGCGTCGACAACGTTGAGGTTCGAACCGTGCTCGCGCCCGCCTGGAGCTCGGACTGGATCAGCGCCGAGGGCCGCCGCAAGCTGACCGAGCACGGAATCTCCCCGCCTGCTCACGTGACCGCGCGCCCGGCCGGGCCCGTTGCGCTCACGCTCAGCGCACCGCGTCGGCTGCTGCACTGCCCACAATGTAGGTCCGCCAACACCGAGCTGACCTCCGAGTTCGGGGCCACCTCGTGCAAGTCTCTGCATCGCTGCCTGGACTGCCGCGAGCCCTTCGACCACGTGAAGGAGATCTGACCGGTGCGGACCAAGCAGTTCCACCCGCTCCGCGTCGCGCACGTCGAGCGACTCTGTGACGACGCGGCCGCCGTATCCTTCGACATTCCCGACGAGCTGAAGGACGATTTCGCCTTCCGCCCGGGGCAGTCACTGACGCTGCGCAAGGTCGTCGACGGCCGAGACCAGCGGCGCTCGTACTCCATCTGCGCACCGGTCGGGGCGCGACCCCGGGTCGGGGTCCGCGAGGTTCCCGGCGGTGAGTTCTCCACCTGGCTCGTGCACGACGTCCGAGTGGGTGATGAGGTGGACGTGCAGCCGCCCGCCGGCACGTTCACCGCCGACCCCGCCGCCGAGGGACGCCACGTCTTCATCGCGGCCGGCTCGGGCATCACCCCGGTGCTTTCCATCGCCGCCTCCGTGCTGGCCAACCCGACCTCCTGCGTCACGGTGTTCTACGGCAACCGGCGGACCAGCTCGGTGATGTTTGCCGAGGAGCTGGCCGACCTTAAGGACACCTACGGGTCCCGGCTGGAGCTGGTGCACGTGCTCTCCCGCGAGCCCCGTGGCGTGGACCTGTTCACCGGCCGGCTCGACGGGGACCGGGTGCGGGTGTTGTTGCAGACCCTGGTGCCGGTGGAACAGGTGGACCATTTCTGGTTGTGCGGCCCGTTCGGGATGGTCACCGAGGCGCAGCGGGTGCTCGCGGAGCTGGGTGTGCCCGAGGAGCAGGTGCACCAGGAGCTGTTCTACGTCGAGGAGGTTGCGCCGGAGCCGGCGCACCACACCGAGATCGTGGCCGACGGACCGATCAGCGAGGTCACCGTCGTCCTCGACGGTCGGTCCACGACGCTCGCACTCGCTCGTACGAAGCCGGTACTGGACTCGGCGCAGGCCTCCCGCGATGACCTGCCGTTCGCCTGCAAGGGCGGGGTGTGCGGCACGTGCCGGGCCAAGGTCACCGCCGGCGAGGTGGACATGCGCCGCAACTACGCGCTGGAGAAGGCCGAGGTCGAAGCCGGGTTCGTGCTGACCTGCCAGTCTTTTCCCACCAGCGACAGACTGACCGTTGACTACGATGCCTGACCTCGAGCGTTCGATGGATGTCCCCGAGCCCATTGAGTTGGCTTCGCGGGATGAGATCACCGCTTTGCAGCTGAGTCGTCTGCGGTGGTCGTTGCAGCACGCCTACGACAACGTGGCGCACTACCGAAAAGCTTTTGACGCCAAGGGTGTGCACCCCGGTGACCTGAAGGAGCTCAGCGATCTCAGGCTCTTCCCGATCACCGCGAAGGCCGATCTGCGGGACAACTACCCGTTCGGCATGTTCGCCGTG
>JAABUI010000730.1_pt1 | contig 22237 bp, 19 predicted proteins | sample 5559111 | NCBI WGS metagenome assembly JAABUI01 (sample SAMN10711870, study PRJNA513365) | rock metagenome | isolation source: Antarctica rocks | place: Antarctica: Victoria Land, Buttleship Promontory
CTGTGGGATGAATTTGCAGCAGCTACAGACACTTGTCTCGGGATGGAGATGACACCATAATTTGGAGTTTCCTTGTCTCTGAGAGCGCTTCGAAAGACCCAGCCAAGATTTGGAAAACCCAAGAGGGTCGGAGAATCAGCACAGGATTTCTGCTATCAAGCGCTCCAAGAGTCCAGGGCTGCCCTGGGCTGAGCTGGGCGCCTAACACCCCGACTGTACGCCTCCCCAAAGCCGATAAGAATCTCGGTACCGATGGGAAGACCCACCTTGCATTCGACTCAAATGATACACAGGACGGAACCGTAACGTCAGAGGGTCTCAAGGCACACTGGCTCGTACACAGATTTATAGTATCAGCAGTATCAAACGAAGTATCTGATCGCCGTTCTGCCTCCTTCATAAATAATGGACCATCGTCACTTGATCTCATTATACGCAAGTATCTCAGAGACAGCACCAATGGAGCCTTGCTGAGGCCCTGTAATATACGCGGGAATCGGAAAAAACCAGCCTTGTATCGCGGAAACGCACAAGGACCTCTAGTCGTGGTCTGTAGTTTTCGACATACGGATCATGGATACTCCTGGAAAGGAGTGTTCGAATGGGGTGTAGGTGAGGCTCTACCAGATTTCGCTTACGAGACTGTCCTCCTGGTCTAAAACAGACATGAATTGGCGATGTTGGCCGGGTCAACGTGACGAACCCACATCGCAGATCAATATTTAGGAGCACAGCCTCCAGGTCTGGTCTCATGTAGAAGGATGAAATGAGAACTTGCGGTTATGGTAAAAAGGAAAGATTGTGTTTTACAAGAAAACTGCCCTCCTGCCCTGACATTTTAGAGCGACGGATCTGGACCGGCGCTAATGCAGATCAAGACTTCTATTCACGACTAGCTGCTTTCGTCCCGTCCACTCAGCTCTCTCCGTCACTTCTTCGCCGCTACCCACCATGTCAGCTCAGCGGCTACCGCTCTCCACCATTGGCCTGCCCCCGAAGCACCCTCTCGAGCCTTTCTGCATCAGTGGATGCTCGCCTCGACGTCTGACGGGCGGCTACCTCCTGTCCTTTTCATCTCTCGCACGCCTCTTCTATGACAGCACTGTGACAGCGACAGACAGGACTTCCTTGGTGAAGATAGCGACAGCGTCGACAAGCTGACACTTCGACCTCCGTATTGCGCCAGCCTCCATCATGGGAATATTATCCTCAATTCCACGGCAATGGCGCAATCCCAAAGTCCTCATGGGCCTCTGTATCCTCGAACTACCCTTCAGCATCGCCGCCCTCGCCCTCTTCGGCATCGCTTCGCCCGATCTCTATCGCACCAAGCTCTGGCAAGAAGGAGCGGATCAAGGATGGAATAGCAGCCCGATAGATAAAATCTACGCCTATGCCAACTACAAACCATATCATACGCCCCTACCGTGGAGCCAATTGTTCGTTCCCTGCCTTGATGCCCTCCGATTGCTCATCATGACTGACAGGATCTAGCACCACGAACTTCAATGTTGTCATCGCGGTTCTCTCGGTCTTTCTCCTCCTATGCAAGGGCATCATGTTCGTCTGCTCCGTCTTCCATCCACTCATCTCCCTCTTCATCCACGCCGGTCTCGTAGCCCTCTGGGCTGTCAGCATCCACAATCAAGCCGGATCAGATACGAGCGATCCCCAGCATGCGCAATCGGGAGCGCCATGGTATATTACGAAGAGCTGTGGGCCACCAGTCCGCCCGAGTCTCATTGGATACTGCAAGCAGGCCAAGAGCGCCTTCGCAGTGACAATCCTCATGTGGTACGTACGCTCCTTCCAGTCCGTCGTTCGAGTCTAATGTTAGGTCCGCAATAGCGCCCTATTCACTGTATACTTGATCCTGACCCTCATCACTCTTTACCCGAATAAGTCTTTCCGATCGGCGCGCAGCTCTAAGATATCGGATAAAGAGGGAAACGTCCAGCCGTATGATATGCTGGAGATGCCGCGAACCCCTGGTACCGTTGGTGGCATGAGGAGTCCGACTACGCCTAGGACGACCGCGTTCAATACTTTGTCAGGCAATGGAAAGCAGCCTGTGAGGCAGGGCAATAAGGGCATCCCCCTTCGGCACCACATTGGCATGGGAGACGAGACATATGAAGGCCCAAGTGGAAAATATAGATGATGCTCCAAACGTATTTCACGAGGCGTTTGATAGGTATCTAAGGGGTATTGGCGTAATTTTTGGGTTTCATTTGACTTTTGACATGTACTTCCATCAAACGGCCTGATGATTTCTGCCGTGTCCTTCCTTTTAAGGTATGTATCAGGATATAATATGCCTAAGTGATAACCAAAAGCCTTTGCAAGGAAAGAGAATTATCCCAATTCAACGGTCTGGCAACATGCATTCGTGTGAAGGAAAGCCGAATGTTTGAATTACGTCTACAAGTCGACGGTAATAGTAATACATCTCCAAGGCTCGCCAAGAAGCAGCGCAACGAGCTTCAATTCAAAGCAAGCCCCGCATCAGGTCAATATGTATGAGAGTAAGATATCCCCAACCCTGAATCCGATCGATTAGATTTGCTTTTCAGGAACCAGCGATCAAATCCTGGGAAACAGCGGCTCGGGTGTGTCAATCGAGGCTTGATTCAGTCTGAAACAATCCACTGATCGCTGGCCCGAGAGGATTCTTCAGTGGGCAGCGATTGCTGGGGAACGTTTATGAATATTCGCAGCTGATTCCCGTCCGACGTTGGAGAGGTGAGGGAAGAAAAGGTCTGTTTCTTTGAGTTGCGATGATGTCGATTCGTGTAGATTGAGATTTCGTGGAAAGCCCAAGATTTAGAAGAAATCACCCCCCAAATGAACACACCCGCCAAATGAACAGCCTCTGTAGGGCTGAATCTATGAACCGAACATCAATATCAAAAGGTCATTTTTAATTCTAAGTATATTTTATATAAGACACTTTTTAGCTATCTTATGTTAATGTTAAGATATAGGGGAAGTGTTCATTGGGAGGGTGTGTTCATTTGGGGGGTAACTAGTCTTCCCGTCCCCTGCCCCTTTACACCACATTGTTCTTTCTCATCCCTATTAAAGACGCCCAGCGAAGAAGCTCCGAAAAGTTAGAGGTAGCAATGCTTCATAACGACATGCGGATTGGCCGTCTGCCTAATATTTCGTTGACCTCTTCTGGCACCTACGAAGACGTCCTCCCTTTCGCCCGAGTAAATCAATTTGACTTGAAGACGTCTGCCAGATCTCTAGAGCACCATGGGAAACGAAATTCCAAAGGGTTCTCTATGTCTTTGCAAGCAGCGTTGATCGTAGCGCCAGGGACATGCCCTAGCAGGCTAAGGTACTGCGGGCCGGGCAAAGATGAAACTACGAGCCATGCAGCTATAGGCCGTATATCTGGACGTCGTTGAAAAGATGAGTGAGAAGTGAGGGATGGAGCAATACTTGGTCTATAATTTCATCATGCCATCCTTCATGCTGCCGCGTTTATTTCGTGAGACAGGAGATTGCGAGTATGATCTTGGCTTTATTTCTTCGATCCTCTCCCTTCTATACATAATTCAATACATTCTTTTCATTCTGCTTCTTCGCTCTCTATTGCTTTCGTCCGTTGACTCGGACCAACTTTCCTTAAAATCAATGAATCCACTCTTTACCAAATTCCCACCGCAACCATGGCCCTTTTCCTCCTCGCCTTAATGGCCACCTGCACCCCAACCCTCTCATCCATCATCCCCCGCTCTGACCCCGGCCTCCAAACCGTCCCCCCCACCGCCAAAGCCCCCAACACCTTCAACTCCGGCACCAAAACCAACAAAGGCATGCCTCCCCTCAGCGACACAATCCCCCCCGCCATGTACGGTCCCCGCTCCGCCGCCGACCTACCATTCGGCCGACTCTTCCACGGAAACATGAACTTCTTCCAAGAGGGAGAACTGAACACCCCAAACGCCTTAACCAACATGGGCCCCCCAGGCCACAACGACAACGCCAACCAGAGCGCCTGCGGAATCCCCGACAACGCCTGGAATCCCGGAAAAGTGGCCATCCACCCCTACTTCCTCAAATACGCCGGTCTAGACCGTACGTCCCCCCCCCCCCCTTCACCCCCAAAAACCCACCACCCCATCTCCTAACCCACGAACAACAGGCTACTGCATGCAAGACGTCTGCATCTCCTTCTGGCGCGAAGACGGCGGCAGCGACATGATGGCCAAAGTGACCGACATCTGCAGCACCGACCCCTCGGACCCCTCCCACTGCACCTCCCCCGAAGACATAAAGCTCGTCCGGACGAAGGTGCAAGTCATGGAGAAACTGACCGGCACGGCGCTGACCACGCAGCCCGCGCTCATGGGCGCCGAATACCCCGAAAAGGCTTGGTGGTTATTTGCTAAATGCTGGGGTGATGTTCGTCTTCCCCCTTTCCCCTCCTTCATCTCCACACCACTCACAAAAAACTGACCATGCCAGGGCACCGCCGTCCCTGCCTACACCGGCGCCGCAGACAACTGGTTCACAACGCCCTACTACCCCGACAACAAAGACTGGGCGCTCAAGACCGACACCGCGCAATACGAAGCGAATCAGAAAAGCTACAAGGCGAAGGGGTGGGACACGTATCCTAATGGGTTTTATACGAAGGAGTTTGAGAGTCATTATGCGCCGTTGACGGATTGGAAGGCAGGGGAGGAGCCGGAGTGGGAGCCCATTGCGGGGGGGAGGGGGTATGGGTTTTTGAAGGGAGGGGAGGGGGCGAAGGGGGGGAATGAGTCGGCTAGGGTGTGAGGGTTTTTGGATGGATGGGGAGTGCGGCTGGGACGCAGGGAAAGGGGGTTGATATTGTTCATAGTCATTCTTTCGTAAATACTTCTGTTTGACTGACCATAAATCGATGACCCGGGCGTGGGATATCTGAAAGGTGTCTTTTCCAAGTATAGTCGTAAGGAAAGGTGATGTCAATAGTCAGACTTCAATATTCTGGATTGCAATCTCCAGAAAGCTAGTACCCTGGGGCTTGAGGTTTTGGAAAAGTAAGTTAGACCATCAGAGTAAGTCCTCTGACGTAATGAGATCTTCATGGTTCGTATGGTTAGTGGAAAGGATTCCGCAAGCATCCTCCAGTAGGTTCCGATCAACCATGCTCCCATAAAACATGAAATCCCGCAAGCGTGTATTCCTGCTCAATGGCGAATGTAAGGGTTACAAGACCATGTGACGATTGAATCGAGCATCCCAGTCGGCCCAAAACTTCTCCTCGTAGGCTTTGACGTCCTCCATGGCACGCATGTTCCAGACGTCTGCCCAATCCCGCAACACATAGTTACGCCCACGGCTATTGGCCATTCGCTGATGATCTCCGAGGATGATTTCCGTCGCGTTGAAGAGTGTGCGGCAGGTTTGGGAATGATGTAACATGTCTAGATCGCCACGATTCCACAGAAGTATCTCATGCAGTCGGCTTTCCAGGGGATCGTCGAAGCTGTTATAACTGAAGGGGTGAGAGGGTAACAATGCTGTATTCGAGTGGGTGACCGGTAAGTGTGCTAGCTTTATCGAAATTCATGTTAGACTTCAACCACAAGTTTCAGGTTTTCCGTGGCGATGAAACCACCTTATTGACGGTTTTGAGGCTGCTTACGATGAGAAGGCCTGATTAATCGTAGCAGATCCCCCAATATCCGCTTGAACTCAGGGTCCGCAAGCCATCCGACAGAGTCAGCCCCAGGGCCGCCATCCTCACTGACTGTTAGTATATTTATATCGGTACCAAGGAAGTCTGGATTGATATCCGCGCCTGTCCCACCAGTTGCGGGTTCTGTGGGTCTAGTCCCGGTGGAGAGTTGCTGATCAGATCCATTTCTGATGTGCGTCAGATGGTATCCACATTCCTTACCCCGAAAAGCCACGATGGTCTTGGAAGCCGAGATATCTGGATTCGGTGCGTTCATGCTGGATGTACTTTGGAAAATTGGTCCAGGTGATTGATATTTGAGTGCTGGTGATCGTCCTAGCTTTCGAGAGTTGGGATGCCGCAGGATTTTGTCAACTCTGACTTTGATAAATGGCGCGGGCAAAAGACTTAGCCAAGAGATGGAATACTCAATCTTGGGCAGAATGTGTGTCGTTGTCTTGGTCTCTGTGTGCTGCGATTGAACTATTGTCTTAGACAAAAGAAGAAAGAAGCGTTGTAGCGCCCTGCCGTGTAGGGAAGTGATCCACGGAATCACACGGAATAAGACACTTCTGCAAGTTAAAAACTTCTCTCGAGCTACAAACTTCATGAAAATTCCTCACCATAAACATCTTTGGACTGATAGCTCTGTCCATGCAGTAGTCGCTGCCATTTAACGAGGTAGTGCACCCAGGCCTTCTCTATATCCTAAGGGGTACCATACTTTATCACGATCGAATCCACAGCACCTACTGGGATCGTCCAAATATCTTTGCAGACTCTGTGTTAGGCTTACCACAAAGCCACGATACCTCAGAGAGGCTCCAGCACAATGTTATCCAGTCGATGTTCACGAAGCTTTTACTCCTACATCTATGGTGTACTTGATGGTGTATTTGATGAGGTCAGTATCAATGGACGATAAAAGACTTAGCAATGTGGTCCTTTCGTGCTGACTCTCTTCAAAGTTCAATATGTCGGCGCTTGTCGTAGCCATGCTCGCTCTCCTGGCTGCGGTAATGCTGTATTTATATAGTAAAGCGTCAACACCATCAGCTGTTCAGCACCGTACCTTCTCCGACCCAGTCCACTGTACTCAGATTCTTGCTTGCAACACTTTTGATGGGAAGCGTAACCTTGTCAGCAGAATGGCGTCCCGAGCAATCCCTAATCAACGCCTAGTTCGCGCATTCGACATAGACAATGCGTTCACTAGCAAAGACGATACTCACGCTACCCTTTTCAAGAAAGAGGCTGCGAGGAAGATCTCCCTTGACAGTGAGGAATGGGCAGCGGTTGCAATGTGGTCTAGCAAACTTGTTGCCAATAGCATTAAGAACCCTAGCGGAGAGCATGCAGACACTTACTTAGACCGGCTGGTACAGTCCGTTGCCCTCAAGATCGCGATTCATGTTTTGTTCCGCGTCAATCCAATCAGACTCGATGGTGGCGCAATCACGCAGCTAGCTCAAAGCATCAATGAGCTTTGGCACCTTTCCAAGGATTCACATGGTCCGATTGCTGCTAGAAATCTGATGAAGTCGAGAAAATTGGCCTTGGAGCGGGCCCTGATCAAACTCTTTCCGGATCACCAACTACATTTCCAGGCTCGAGACAACCCGCTGAACTACATTCTTCCAGCCTACGAGACTCTTTGGCGCGTGGTGCTTTTCTGTTTCGTCGAGGTCAACTTCCGAGGAAGCCATGGCGCAGCCACAGGTGAATGGCGGCAGATACTCAAGCAAATGCTCAGCGAGACATCGCTTGGACCATTTGGAACATTGGAGTCCCCACATGACGAACATTCGGTATCTGCAAATGACATCATCAACGAGGCTCTACGTCTATACACCCCAACAAGACGTATTCACCGGATGTACCACTTCCAGGACTCGCCAGAGCCGGAGGTTCTGGCAGCAGATATCGAGCAATTACACCGGGACATCAATCTCTGGGGTGAGGAGCCGCTAATATTCAAGCCGTCGAGATGGCAGCACCTGGGCGAAGAAGCACACAAAGCGTTCATGCCCTTCGGCAACAAGCCATTCATTTGCCCGGCACAGAAGACTTTTGGGCCAAAGATCATTGGTGTCTTGGTAGCCGCACTTGTCACTAAGATCGATCCTGATGAATGGCACTTGAAGTACTGTAAAGGCGACGAGAACGAGGAGAAGACCTTGGGGGACCACGAACTGTTGCAGACGGACCGTAAAGCATACAAGGCTTGGAAGATTTACAAGAAGTCTTGATGCTTTGAAAGCGTTCAAGACGCAGGGTGTTATCGGCGATACATTGGACATCCTTGACAGCTTCAGTGTGAGGAGGTGCATGCGTCATTGGATTTAGATGCAATGCTTGCGGTATCGAGGGCTGGTGGAATGCATGCGCCCTTTGTACATATTGCTGCGAAATCCTGATTGATAGATAGATTCAAACAAGAATTTCTTTCGGAGCTCGTCTCAGCTGAAGTTGCAGATGTCACGTGACTGAGCTAACCAAATTAGAATCGGGTTTTTCGTAGTCCACTCTACAAAATCTCAGCCAGATCCAACAGCTATCCCATCGAGTACGCTGGTGGCCTTGATTACGCGACTTAGGTTTTATTTGTGTGTGCAGTGATTACTTGGGTGCCTTCGACGAGATCAGGTCTTCTCATTCTCTCAGTGTCTTTGGTTACAGCTACACACACGTATCATCCCAAATGTCTTTCACAGCGTCGACTCACTAACGACGTTTGCAATGGGAAAGCTCAAAAAAACTCGTATTGAAATCAGCAGCATGCTATACTGGAGATGGTAACTCAAGATCAGCTCATGCAGCCGGCACGCTACACAGCCTCACAGCTACTAAGTAGACATCTGCTACTACCATGAGTCCTTCTCCTGCCTTTTTGCCTCGATAGTAGACCAGAAGTCTTACACAGCACATATGATACTATGATATTATCAGGGCGAGCCAAGGCCTTCTATCTGCAGAAAGTCAGTCATTCCATTCTCCCGTGTCAATTTTTGGACCCGCTGCACACCTTCATATGCGCTTCAGGATGACCGCGGGGATAATCAGGAGCCCGGCCAGTATCAGAGCCCACGCGAACAGACCTCTCATCACCTGCTTCTTCGCGAACCGGTCCAAAGCCTCTCCATCATTGATCCGCGGGAAAGGGATTCCGTCCGGTACCTCCCTTCCCAGCGCCTTACACAACGGTTTCCAGCCATCTTTGACATCGAAGAACACCAAATGGTCCTTAGGGACGACTTCCTTTAGCCAGGCGATGTGACGCTCATATGTCTGCCTAGTGATTGGCTCCCGCTCGCCGTACAGGCAGACCCAGGAATTGCGGAGTACGTTGATGTAGTCGACAAAATATCGCATAGAGGGCAGTGGAAGTAGTACACCACGCAGGAACCACATGGTGGCGGCGTTGGTGATGCCTTCTACACTCTTCACCCACGCCACAGGGTCGCGTACCGTGCAGATAACCTTTGCGTCAGGATACAGCGCCATCAGTTCGGGGATGAGGCCCGAGGCTGGAGCATCAGTAGTGGCTGCGTAGCCGTCGAGCCGTTTGAAAATGAGCTGCTGGATGAGGAGAGTGTCGGCTGTGTTTTGGGGTGGCCAAAGCGAGAGTACCTTGATCCAGGTAGTGATTTCGATTTCCGGGCCCATTGTGGATTGTGTACCGCCATGGTAGACGGGGCCATCAAGGAGGATTTCTAGTGCACGGCTAAAAGACGCTGTTCCAGTGCGAGAAAGACCAGCGCCGATAACTTGGATTTCGGTCCCAGGCTTCGGTACCGAAGCTTGCTGGCCCATGTTGAAGTCTTGGATTTAGCAGGGAAATCTTCTTGGTCGAGCAGATGTGTCGAACGTTCGTAACACACCACTAGCAGTGTTAGTCGATATGTTCTACTCACGGTGGTAGTACTTACAAAGATCGACCAGACTGTCGCAGTGTTCACGAGCCTCAGTGTTTGAGTGGCTGTAGTCAAGAAACTGAGACATACAGCCGAAAGAAAGAAATAATACTGCAAGTTAATCTCCGGCCCGGCAATCAAGGAGAAGGAGCTACGTCAGTTTCAGATTCTACCTTAGTGGCAATTGAGTGTGTTGAATGCTGAAAGGAGATATGAAACCCCGCATCCTGCATCCTGCATCATTCACTTTGGGAAGAGGGTTTCCGTGTCCACAGGTGTGAATGCATGCAGACTCTAAGACCACCACCACCGCTCTGTCGTATTGAAAAGTGCTTGGACCTGCGGAAAACACCAGATAATCAAGTATCTAGATATATTGTATACTCATTGAAGCAAGCATTCAGCTGACTAAGGTATTACGATCACACTCGTGAGCATGGTCAGTGTATTCCTTCAGGTGTATCTCATTTTCTTAGATATCCATGTAACTTTTCCGTCCATAATCTCTATTGTCCAAGTCCCTTTGTACCTAGGACCAGGAAGGTTTTTATCCTCTGGATGAAGCGCTGTACTTGACGCATATCTCAGCAGAACATGTATTTTTTGGCCTGATAATTCTTCCTGATGACCATCAACACCCACTGCTGCTCGACCAATTCGAAAGTCTAAATTCATCCAAGAACAACAATAATCGGAGGCTCGTTTGTGAAATCGAGCGCGTGGCTTTTGCCAAAAAGCCGGATATTGGTTTTGTAACGCGAAAATTCTAGACTAATATCAGCCAACGTCCTGGGGCTAAACCATATGATGGATCTGTATATTAGTGACTGCTCCCTTCAGATCCCTCTTTCCAGAAAGTTTCAATATTCCAATAAGCATTTTTAGATTCTAAAGCCCAAGAAATTGTGTGCTCAACAAAGTTGCTTGCTGGACACGACAGCATCTCAAATTCGTGGCCTTTACATCAAGACCGGCATATGTACCAAGCATACTGCTGTCTCCAATCTATCAAGATCTGATTTGAGTATTGTGCAAGGGTCTTCAAGCGCAGCTCACGGAATGCGTTGTTGGGATGGGACTTATGCTGTCTTTAATGATGAGGCCATTACTATAGCAAGACAAGCCTAATCGTAACGGCGCCTATGAAGGTCTGTTCTACAAATGACATATCATCCACCACTTGGGCCTCGCTCATATCGGCAAGATGGCCCCTGATTGCTCAGTCAAATGCCGACAACTCCGCTTTTCTTGATCATGCAATGGATATCCAAAGACTCTTCTCTCGAAGGCGGGATTTGTACTCCACCCCTACAAAAATTCACCCAAAGTCCCCAGAAGCCTGGAACCAAAACCTTTCATGGTTGTGAAAAAGTTTTCGATATGTTCTCTCATCTCTGAATGTATTAGACAACCACAGGGTTTAAAGGATTTCTGCGTGTCCGAGATAAATGGTAAAGCTCTTTACAGTTCAGTGTTTTTGATAGTCTCCGAGGAAACACTTGTATTTAGACAAAGAGGGTTGTCTGCATGAGTCGAAACAAGAGCTGCATTTCTGTTTCGGCTATGCTGTTTTGTGATGGAAGATAGTATTCAAAGTAATGAAAAATGAAAATTTGTGGAGCGAGCAATTCAACGAGCTACGAGTCTTGCTAGGTGTCTATACGTGTCGCACCAGCTCAGAAGGAAGAGTGGTGAGGATGAAAGATTATTTTCGAATTATTGAGCATTGACTGTGAATCCACTGTTTTATTCAAGTCCAGTCCAAAAGTCGGACTAGCGCCTCGAAAGGAGATTTTTACAACATATCAGCAGCATACTTGACCACGTCTAAGCCCAAGAAACATAGTCCTAGATCATCCAGAAGCCACATCACATCAAACATCAAAGATCTCCCCCGCCCCTCCACCCCCAACCCTAACATCCACGACATCCATCCTCCACCCCTCCCAATCCTTCAACCCCCTCTTCACCTCCTTCACCCTCTCCACCCTCTTCCTCGCCTCCTCCTCCTGCGCCACCCTAAAAGCATCCTCATCGAACTCATCGTCCGCACCATCAAAAGGATCGTGACTGTCCCTCCCGCCTCCACCAGTAAATGCACTAAAGCCACTACTCAGTACGTTTGAGAGGCTCTGGCCTCTGCCACCTGCCATACTTTGTCGTCGATATGAAGGCGTTCCACCAGTGAGATCGATATCGTCGAATTTTGAGCTGGGACTCATGGCGCCATCTTCATCCGTACTTCCGAGTTCCCTTCGTTTGTCCCGCCACACGCCTCTGCGAAGCTCAGAGACTTCGCCTTCAAGCCCTCTGACTTTACTCTCGAGCCGTTTCCTCTCTTCGTCTTCTAGCTCGTCTACACCTTCATCGTCAGCCCCGCTCACATCCCTTTTTCGCGCCCTCTCTCGCTCTTCCCTCAAACGCAGATTTACATTTTCCAGCGAACTCAGTCGCCGTCTCATATCGCCCGCCTCCTTTTCTAGCCTTTCACGCTCTCGTTCGCCTGTCTGACGTCGCCCTTCGGCATCTTTGTGCATTGTGGTCAAGGCTGCAAGCTTCTTCTCCAGCGTGTCGACGCGCTTTATTGATTCCTCTGCAGCTTTCTTCGATTCTTCAGCTTCACGACTGAGGCTGCGTATTCTCGTCTCAGCCGAGGTCCGTTCACTGCCTTCTTTTACCGCTTTCTCGCTCGCTCGCTCGAGACTTTTCTTCACGTCAAGGAGTTCTCGTTGTGCGGCACCAGCAGCTCGCTCGGCTCTATCAAGCTTCTCTTCGAGTGCGGAGACTTGCTCTGAGTGAGCAGTTGTAGATGAGGTAGATTTACCAAGTTGAGAGCGAAGATTTGAAATTTCCATCTCCATGGACTCAATTGTTGAGCTCTTGCTGTCAATTTGGGCTTGCAAGGATGACGCAGGACTGGAGGAATTGGTCGCCTGGCTCGAAGAGGAAACGTGACGTTTAGAGTGGGATTGAAGCTGAGAGTTTTGGCGTTGGAGGGACGTGTTTTCTTGCTTCTAACATAGACAATTAGCATATGAGCTCTGGTAATTAAAAAGAGAGGAAGGAGTGACATACCATTTTGCTGTACTCCTCCATCTGAGCTTCTGCCTTCTGCGCTCGGGATTTGAGCTCAGCAACCTCCCCACTCGCTTCACGTAGCTCCTCCAACTCTTCTTCTGTGTGTCTCCATCGCTTCTCTGCTTCCTGCGCCTCTTTCGCCAAACGGCGATTCTCCTTTTCGAGCTCATCTAGTCGAGCAGCTTGCTTGCGATAAATTGAATTCACGGAGTCGCCGTCTGGCGTCAGCACTGGGAGCTCAGGTGATTTCGTTCCATTTGGAGAAAGGGGGGCCTGGGAGATTGACATTCGCCGGAATGACGAGGATCGTAGCTTTGATTGTAGGCTTAATGATGGCTGGCGATTATGTGGTGGCTTTTTTGGCATCTCGAGATCCTCTCCATTTCCCTTTTCCTCCTCAACTCCGTCTTTGGGCTCGGGATGCTTTGCCGCTTGCTCATCCTCGGTGCCATCTGTGCTAGGCTTGGGTTTCTCCGCAATGTCTTCCATTCGCTCTGCTGGGGCCTGGACATTGGTGACTTCCTCTTCCTTGTCATCTCTAGAGTCCTCTTTTTTCTTCGATCCCCCAGGCTTCTGGCCCTTGCCCTTCTGTTTTTTCAATTGCTCATACTAGAGGATGTTCAGCATTCGAGCACTTCGAACAAGAGCCGTCGTGATGGGCAACTAACCCTTTTCCGAGCTGCTGCGAGCTTTTCTGGGTCCTTCTTCTCCTCTACGTCCGCCATGACAGAAAGATTCGACCGTTGGATGGCTGAATATAAGGAAACGGACTGGGGATACTGAGTTTGATGGTCTTACGATCGAAGACTTCTCATGGATGACAATCAAGCTCCACACAAGGCAGTACTTGTACGCTCATCGAACAAGATCCATCAGGTGAGACATTTCTATGAGAACGACAGATACTCATCCAGCTACAAGTGGCTTTGTACAAAAGACAAGGTGTCTGTCTAGTAAGAGGCAGATCCTCGGTTCCTGGCTGATGGCGTCCACTTGGCATGGGCGGCACCCCTGTCATTCCCGCAATCCGGGATTCCTTGCAGCAAACAAAAAGCTCCCTTTGTTGCTGAACCCAATCCCTTGGAGGCTTGCATTGCAGGGGTTCGCGACGACAATTTAAACCGAGCTCGAAGAGAATACTGCTGACTAGGAAGTACTAGAAGAAGCCTTTGTTCGAAGCCAACTGTTCCACCCTTAACGTCAGGCCGTTCCTCGAAGGCTTATCCTATCCACGTCCTGAAAGATGGGGCCATGACAATGGGATGCTGGGCAAATCCCATCTTTAGGAGTGTTTGGGGTGAAGAAAACATTGGGGTCGACCCGCTGTACGAGAGGATCTGGAGTGCTGTGTCATTCGTCCCCCTGGCTCCCCCCAGGGATTGATTATGCAAGCCCCTCGCAGCAGTGGACAGACGATGGCAAATAGCGAGGGAACCAATGGCAGGTGGAAGGACTATGGCGTGCCGTCGAGAATACCAGACACCTCGTATGGGCTTGAGAAGGGCTCGAACGGTACGTCCAGAGATTGTCGGATTGTGGACTGGAGCTGTGTCTTCCCGCTGAAGACGGATGCTAACACAACATCCAGGGAAAGAGGAATTACCAACAAGATTGCAGAGCGACACCCCGGATGGCGCAGCACTGTCACGGCCAGCAGAACCTACGCCTCTGTCCAGCTCCAGACCAGACCCGTTTCCCACCCCCGCTACAAGGAGAAGGCAGTCGTCGTTTCGGGAACGGCGAGCGTTACAGCCACCCGGAACCCTGCAGACATCTCCGTCAAAGAAGTATGTGAAATTCCTGTGTTTGGGAGAACGCTTGAGCTTATCGTTGACACGGTCAGGCTGGCCTCCAATGGTCTGTCGAATCCGCAAAGTACGCGCGGAGGCAACGCTCCAATCCTGTCATCCGAACCCCATAACAGACAATCTTCAGTCAATACCTCCTCCAGGTACAGCTTTTCTCGCCCAGGTGTGGCTAAGAAACAAGAAACCTTGCAATCATCGGGATCTTTCGATTTTCTTCCCTCTGTCAACTTCGATGATCTCCATTCCAGCATTGGGTCAGGCGAACCTGATATCCATTCGTTTCCCGCGCCTGGAGGAGCTTCACAAGCGTTCAGTGGTATCTCAGCCGGGCCCACATCCACAACGTACCGACCGGTGACGAGTGGGTCCTTGAAGTCGGTAGATCCATCTGACTTTGGCTTTCCTAAAGCTCTCAACAGCTCATCCCTACGTCGGCAGAACAGCAGTACGCACCAGAAAGGGCCGGCAGTGACGGCTGCAAATAATATCGTACATCCAAATGGGCCTGCTGCAGCAAGAGCTCGACGTAAAACCTACTTCCCTGCTGCAAGCTCGGATGTTCACGCGAGTGCTCCTATAATGCGAGCGCCTCGAAAATCCGTTGGCCCCGGAATACTGACAGTCGATACTGAAGGAGTGTCACATCCACAGAGAAGACCCACGCTAGCACAAGCTGGGTTTGGAGAGGCTGCGAATGCAAGTGATCTGGGGACTTCTACAAGCCGTAGAAATGTTTCAGATACTTTAAATGGAGATCGGGAGTCGACCAATAGACATAACAAGACTAAATCGCTACAGCCACCGCCGAGAAAAATTCTAGCGCCCCAGCAATTCTATACTCCAGCAGGCACTCCTGAACAAAATTCTGCGTCACCGATCGGTGCCTCCCGGTCACCAGGAAGGCCAGAACGTACTCACATGACAATCACCCCTTCATCTAACAAAAGATTGTCTGTGATGCCAGGTAGCGCTCACGCAACTGGACTGGGTGCACGAACAATCAGTCCAACTGACGCGCGTAGGCTCAAAAGGATGTCAATGATGCCAAACCCGCCTCCAGTTCCTTTTACACCACCAACACCTCAGCCGGACCCTCCTTTTGCAACCGAGCGACCAACTGCGCCTTCACCTTCAATGATTCCAAGGAAGAGCGTGACTCCATCCTCTTCTCGTACAACGCCAGACCCCAATCGTAAGTCTTACAGTTCAGGCGTCTCCAATTCATCGACCACAAGCTACAACTCTTGTCTAGCCTCCTCCGGCTCCCTCCGAATGTCTCAAACCCTTTCGACTTCAAGATTGCCCACCCCTAAAACAAAAGGCGACAATGCTCCCACCGGCGACGATGAAGTTGTGCCGCCAGTCCCAGCCATTCCAAAAGCGTACGAGTCTCCAAAAGGAGACTTCGAGCACCCGCCTTTCTTTTCGACTCGTAAATCCAGTGTGAGCCATGATACCAGCAGTCTAAGCAGTACATTAGCATCTGGAGAAGTTCCCTCACCAATCGACCTCGAGCCTCCCAAGAATGACCGCCAACTTCGGCCACATAAAGTTTCAAACGTGGAAACAGAGCCAGCAACGGAGAAGAAACCCAATCTAGGAGCCAATGCTGCTAACAGACGAACACTACAGCCCTTACGATTGCCACCTTTGAACCTCTTGCCGCTGAGTACTCCAACCACTTCCAAAATCGCTGCTCTTCACGAAACTTCAGCCTCAAAGAATGGAGGAGCCGTAACCCCTCTGCCTAAGAATGGCGCCAAAGTGACGCCGACAACACCAATGACAGCATCGAAGGCCAGTTTCTCGCGGAATTACTATGAAGATGATAACGCACCTTTGCCAGCAGGAATTCGAAGTAGCAGCTCCCACTACAACATGAGGGCGGAAGCGTTGTCTTATCGTGCTGCAAGCAGCTCTAGCACTGTCGCTCCAGTCCCCTCTGACCCTTACGCGGTCACTGCCAGTCGTACTGCGATGTCCCCCTTCGTTTCTTCATCACTCCCCAAGAGCAGTCTTGACTTTGGTTATGCCCGACTTGAAAAGTCGAATACTTTTGACATTGGGGCCGAGGCCAAGCCAGCGAGATTGACGGGTCCACGATTGCAAAAGCCAAGAAAGACATCGAAGGACGATGCCTCGAGCATGGAAACCACCAACTCGATAGACACAAGTGTGCATTCGATAGGCAATTCCATCCGCCGTAAACTGAGCTTGACGCGGAAACGAAGCCACTCCAAAGCCCAATCCACGGCTGACAAAGAGGCGGAAGCGCTCCACAAATCAGCTCAACATGATGATATGCCCCCACCTAAGTTACCTGCCTCAGCTACATGGAATGGCCCTCTGCTTGCCAGCCCAAGTCCGTCTCAGCAACTCGGTCAATCACGAGCTTCAAGGGTTGCGTCAAACTCGAGTGTCAATGTACGGCAAGACCGCAACCGAAGCAGTACATTTGACGCTTCTGTAGCGTCCAGAAGAGAGACGCGACCTGCAGAAAACGTACCAAATCTAGGCCCGAAAAGGACTGCTAGGGCTGCTTTGGAGGGAGCGCCAGTCAGTAATGCATTGAGCCTCAAAGACTTTCTACGGGAGGCTAAGACCATGGAGCTCACTCTTGACCGAGATGATCTATCTGCTGAGGATGAAATGAAGAAGCTTGCTTCGAAACGCAAGGAGACCGAAATCGCTGCGAAAGAGGTCGACGCATTGAGGCGAAGGGCAACAGCCAAGGAGCGGGTGGGGCCCAGCTCGGCCTTACGAATGGCACAGCTGAATATCTTTGAGCGTGGAGAGATAGTTGATTACAAAGATGTCTATTTCTGTGGGACTAAGGATGCCAAAAAACATGCCGGAGACTTGAGCACTGGGGTAGCCAATTTCGGATATGACGATGATCGAGGAGACTACAACATTGTCACCGGTGACCATCTATCATACCGATATGAGATTGTTGATGTTCTCGGGAAAGGTAGCTTCGGGCAGGTCGTCAGATGCATTGATCACAAGACTGGAGTTTTGGTGGCTATCAAGATCATCAGGAATAAGAAGAGATTTCACCAGCAAGCACTTGTAGAAGTTGAAATTCTCCAAAAGCTACGAGAATGGGTAAATCTACATCGTCTTGACTTCTTCGCCTTGCATGTGCTGACCGATCAACTAGGACCCCAGTAACAAGCATAGCATGGTTAACTTCGTGCAAAGCTTTTACTTTCGCGGGCATCTTTGTATCTCAACCGAGCTCCTAGGCATGAACCTATACGAGTTCATCAAATGCCACGACTTCAGAGGATTCTCAATAAAGCTCATTCGACGCTTCGCCAAACAACTCTTGAGCAGTCTTGTCCTGTTGAAGAGTAAAAAGGTGATTCATTGCGACCTGAAGCCCGAGAACGTCCTACTTGCGCATCCAACCCGTTCGGAAATCAAAGTCATCGATTTTGGTTCCAGCTGCCTTGAGAACGAAAAGGTCTATACCTATATTCAGTCTCGCTTCTACCGCTCTCCAGAGGTCATTCTTGGCATGACCTACGGTATGCCGATCGACATGTGGTCTCTTGGCTGCATTCTTGCAGAGCTCTTGACAGGCTACCCTATCTTTCCTGGCGAGAACGAGCAGGAGCAATTGGCCTGTATAATGGAGGTCTTTGGCCCTCCTGAGAAACACCTCATCGAGAAATCGACTCGGAAGAAGCTATTCTTCGACTCTCTCGGCAAGCCTCGAATCACCGTCTCCACCAAGGGTAAGAGACGTAGACCCAGCTCCAAGTCTCTCCAGCAAGCCCTCAAATGCGAAGACGAGTCTTTCCTTGACTTCATAGCCCGATGTCTCCGATGGGACCCAGATCGCCGTCTCAAGCCTGACGAAGCCATCCATCATGAATTCATCACTGGCAAAGTTAACAGGAACAACGCTCGTCCCCGTACCGCGCCTTCCAATCCAAACTCCTCGCCTATCAAACGCTTCAACTCCGTCTCCCAAACGCCAGCTAGCACTCGCCCACTCCCCGAACCTCCAGTAACGAGCCTAAAGAACGGCACAGGCATCAGATCACGGGATGCTACAATGAACAATCACTCTCCCAGTAAATCAGCAGCCCCTCCGGCGGTCATCAAGCGTCATTCTACAATGACTGGAATGCAACCTAATGGTACTGGTGCCGCAGGTGTCAAGCGGACCCTGAATGGAGCTGCGGTACCAGGGAGCGCGCTCCCGCGGGTTACAAGTACGCCTCGTGTAGGCACAGGCAGCGGCAAGAACGTGGATCTGGCCGCCGCGGCTGCTGTTGCAAGCTTGGTTCGTGACACCTCTCCCCCAAACCAAAACATCTCACACACTAAGCTCCTGCCTCCCCGCAGAAATCAAAGTAAACAACGATGATGATGACGGACCTTGCTCATGATGACGGCGGAAGATGGGAATCTGTATATAGTTGGCGTTGGAAAAGAAAAGAACCACAGTGCTGAGCACTTATCGGGGTTTGTGTGCATGCATATTGAAGGCGTCGGGTTGGGATCCCCTTCTACAACGCAGCCTGGGGTGTTGTACACCCTGAATATACCCTCACGCATCATTTTTATCCTTTTGTATGAGCGTTGCTTGGGATACGTAGCAGCTTAGCATTATATTCATTGGCTTTGGACCCTTGTGCTAGTGATTCGATTGGCTGTGAGACTTAAATGAAAAGTCGTGATAGGGTAATAGCCCTTAGACTTCGTTAATATAGGGTAAGACTCCCTGAAACAAAAAGCATAATAAGGTAGGGAATATTACCGTCTATAGTGTTATTAGAACCCTCGCTATAATCCTAATAACTGAATAATTAGTAGAACCCTGACAAGGGACTAATATTCGGTTACTACTATTTCTCTAGAGTTCGCTGTTACGCGGTAAATATCCCTAACATAAGACTTTACCTCGGATATAGGACATTATATTTTAATATTTATTACGGGATTCTCATTTTAATTTACTTACTTCATTCGGCCGTTAATTAATACTTCATATATTATCCAGGGTATTACTTTCTAATTATAAACTCCAAACCGGTAAAAAACCCTAACAAGTCATTATTATTAACTATCTACTCCCCTCCGAACCAATTACATCTCGGGGAATTTCCCCGCTCAGATCCTAACGCCAAAGAAAGCCGCCAAAAACAATCCCACTCCTAGGGGCCAAGCCCCAACCCCCACTACCTCCGCTCCACCAGTGTACATTGCAATCGATGTGCTGGGGGACGCTGCCATTGTATTCGATGTCATGGAGGGGGAAATGACCGTCCCATACCTTGATGTTGTCGGGAATATGCCCGCGGAAGCAGGCATTGCGGGGGCGATGGACCCGGTCGATGTTTCCTTGGTTGGCATGGTTGTGGTCTTGGGGGGAAGAGTCACAGTCACTGCACTGCTGGTTATCGCCGTGGTGTTGACAATGCTCGTTGCGCGAGCTGTTGAGGGTGGTGCCGGCGGTGTGAGATTTTCAGAGCTTATTGACTGCGATGCGAGGGTTGTGCTACTTGCGAGGCTGGTGTTTCCAGTGCTGATGCCACTGCTGCTCGTACTGGTGACCGAAGAGCTTGATGTTGGAGGAGCCGATTGGGAGATTGTGGACTGCAATGTGGTGGTCGTGCTGATTGCGTGGCTCGTCTCTGCAGTGTTATTGTCGCTGGTGCTGACACTGGCAGTCGTAAGAGTGGAGGACGGTGTGACATTTTCATAGACGGTAGACTGCAATGTGGAGGTCAGGTAAATGGTTGAATCTGACATCGATGCAATATCCGTGCTTCCTGTTGTACCAGCAGCCAAGAGGGATGGGCTGGACGTGGTGGGTGAGTCCGAGGTGCGAGATGCTGAAGGTACGGAGTCGGCGGTGAGAGCCTCGCTGGCGCTGTTTGAAGGTGCGGAGTCGGCGGTGAGAGTCTCGCTGGCGCTGTTTGATGGTAAGATCGAGCTGACGGCTGAGGAGGCGAGTGCAGTGCTGTTGGTATAGGGTCCGGTGGGTCTCAAAGGCAGTGTCGCCATTTGGGCGCCCACCAAAGCCACGATGCATGCAAGGAGGATTCCTGAGAGCTGCATGTTGACTGTAATTTATGTTTTTACAGAAGAAGAATGGTAAGAGTACTGGTGATTCAAGGAGATGTTGTGTCTGGGACAGGGTGTGGATACAGCAGCGAGAGAAGAATGCAAGCCAGAGAAGGAATTGGGAGTGACCAAGAGTAGATTCCTGCTGTTTGTATGCGTTGGATGATTGTTTATCTTCCAGAGTGAATCCACAGGTGTTGGTGCCAAGCCAGGTGTTTGGTGCATATTTGGTATTACCACCCGGTGTACTAACTCGATGGACACACTGCCTTCGTACATAACCAGAAATGAATGTTCTTTTGGATAACATCCATCATTTCAAAGCAATGATCATGGCCAGGTCTGATGCAGTGTTTGTTTGAGTCAAAGTCCATGGCCGTGATATGGTTTCCAAATTCATCACACTGTTCCCGATGTTTGCACACCCATATCAAGCCTGTCTTCAAATGAAGATCCGGTTTGCCTCTCTCAACATTGTATGAGGTCCTTGCAAGACATTGCCAAGATGGTACAGACAGACGCTTGTACCTACTCTAAAGCCAAAGCCGGCGCACTATGACGCGCAGCTAACATAGGCGACTTTACTAGCGTGTTGGTTCTGGACCGGCCAGACGGCCCGCCGTGGGATGGAAGAGGGGAAGTAAGAAGCTTGTTTGCTAAGGAGAATATTATCTTTGAACATCCAGCATACACGACCTTCTCACCACTTGCCATCACATTAACTGACGGTGGTATGTCTTAGGCCCAGCATTGCTGCAACTCGAAGAAGAACATCAAAAGAAGCGCAGTAAAGAAGCCAACCATGACTTATGAATCTCAGATATCTTTCACATTGGATACGATATGTGGTTGGTGGGTTGCACGATTGGAAGAATATCTCGCTGAAGTCGGTTGCTGAAGCTATCCTTAGGACATATCTGGCAAAAAAGAAGCTAGACATTGGTCAGTCTGCTCCTGCCGGGCCTTCTTCCTATTTAACGTCCTTCTCGCAGCACTTGAACAATTTCGATCTTCTCCAGCGGCCAAAGATGTCAACTTCACGGTCAAATACTTCCCTTTTCAGCTGTATCCAGAAGCAAGCAAGGAAGGGGAAGACAAATACGAATGGTGGGCAAGCAATCCTCTCCCTGTAAATCAGATTTGCGCCTTTACTGATATAAATATATTGTTTTGGCCACCAGGACCAAAAGGACGAAATGCAACAGCTCCGAAGAACAAATGAAGAAGCTTGAGGTTCTGATGGCAGCCCATGGGGTCGGAGTCGGCATCAACTTCAAGTGGCATGGTATGGTGGGAAATACACTGGATGCCCATCGTTTGATCCAGCACTACCAAGAAGAGATGGGTCCAGAGACGGCCGACAAGATCGTGAAATCGCTATATGCTCAGTATTTCGAACAGGAAGCCCACCCTTCTGCTCCGGACACGCTTCTCAAGGCGGCTTTGGATGCAGGCGTCGACCGCTCAAAAGCAGAAGCCTTCATTGGCGACGAGTATGAAGCTTTGCCCGAGACAAAGCTACTCATGCGAGAGCAGACGAGCAATGGGATTGATACGGTTCCGCATATAGTGTTTGAGGGTAGGAGGAGAGACATTACCCTTGAAGGGTCTCGAGAGGTGGAGGAGTATCTGCAGGCATTCGAAAAGATCGTCAAGGAATCGAAATGAGCTCAGGT
>JAABUI010000732.1_pt1 | contig 22199 bp, 24 predicted proteins | sample 5559111 | NCBI WGS metagenome assembly JAABUI01 (sample SAMN10711870, study PRJNA513365) | rock metagenome | isolation source: Antarctica rocks | place: Antarctica: Victoria Land, Buttleship Promontory
TAGCTTATGTTCTCCTGAGTCATATAGATAGCCGGCTCTTCCCTTCTAGATACTTTCCTTCCTTAGCATTTATATACTCGTTACATTACACCCATATGACTCGCTCTATGCTGGCCCCTAACATCATTCATGCAACAGCATTCTTTCTAACAGTTACAATTTACAAAGAAGATTAATGACAAGTCAATGTCAGTATAAGATGAAAAGATATCACTAGTGAAATAATCAATTCAAGTGATGAGTTTCAAGATTATAATTACAAGTGATTGAAGAAGTTGTAACTCATTGACTGTGTTGATATATTGAAGAAGTTCATTAAGCTTAACTTCTTTATTCATTGATGTTGCAAACAGTAAGTGATGAAAAGATACTGAATAGAATAGTTGATTCAAATGTTGAGTCTTGAGTTCATGATTACATGTGATCGAAGAAGTAGTGACTCGTTGACTGCGCTGATATACTGAAAGAGCTTGATGAGCTCAACTTCTTTATTTATAACGACAAGTTGTGCATCTATTTACATGAATGATTAAAAGCACAGAAGAACAATCAGAACACATTCTTTACTATTGATCAGAGCTAAGCATTCAACTACGACTGCGATTGCACATTTATATCAATAACACATTCAACGTCTACGTGATATAAGACAAAAGCAGAATAGAATTATGTACAATCACATTCTATCTTCTCATCATGCACATTTCTCTTTCATCACATATTTTCTTGCTTAATGAATGACAATCATCGAGCAAAGAACACAGTTTCAACATTACAATCATGAGCATCATGAGTGCAAAAAAATCATGATCTTCGCGATTAAAGATCGAAACATCGTTGTATAGAATATCATCAATGAAGAGCAGAATAAGAACGATGCATAGCAAGAAAACAGCATGAACATGCATCAAGAATTCAAGCATCACGCGCTGAATGAAAGTTATAAATTCATTACTGATACTATTGTTTCAGCGTTGTTGTCTTGATAACATGCAGTCGCTGTGTAGTCAACGAGCGATTTTCTTTCTCAGAGAGTTTTGTTTATTTGATATACATAGCATAGTTTTTTCTCATGAGTTGAACTTAAATTGATGTCAGAAGAATGTATGATCAATCAATTAATCAATTAATATCATTCAAACATATCTTTCAATTACTTTGTTTCAGTATTGATGAACATGTATTTTCATAATTTTGACATGAATTCTGTGCTCAAAATCATTTAATAGTAGCAAGATAATATTTAAAAAATTTTAATTAATAATTAATAATAATAATAATAATAATAATAAATTCATACATTCTTGTGACATTGATTAGATCAACTCATGAGAAACTCTATGCTATTTGTATTAAGTGAACAAAACTCTCTGAAATAGAAAATCATTCGCAGTTTATACAACTGCTTTATGCAGTTGAAACAGTGAGTTTTGAAACTATGTATCAAATTTGTTCACGTTGATTGCACGTTAAAGAACAAGTGTTCTAGTCACTTTAAATTGCTTCAAGAGCTTCATTTTCATCATCATCTTTGCTATTGCTTTGAAACTCTTTGTGATGATGATGATTATTCAATAGTTTAAGAAGTCAGCATCTTGTAACATTCTTGATCGCAGATGCAATCAGTTCAAGCAATGCATAAGTACATGCTTCATCATTTGATGACTTCATTTGCAGTCACATCGCAAGCTATTCATGTCTGAAACATTTTTAAAGTGCAGATAAACATTCAGATTTATGCGTTCAATTCTGATGTGCATTGTGAGAATGCTTTCTGTCTTCTGAAGATTATCATGCATCTTTATCATCTTATTGCTCAGATGCAATCTTTGTGCTGAAATTGTGTTAACATCTGCGACGCGTTTTCTGTACTTTTCTCATCATTGATTTCATTGATCTTTATGATACTGCGCTATTGCAATGCTATCGCTTGTTGAAATTATTGTGAAGAAGAGAATGCATTGTCTGCATCTCAACTGTATCTTCGCATCTTGTTGAATGAAGATATTCAGAAGTACTATTTTCTTGATGACGAGTAATCAAGAAATGATGTAAATAACTTTCATTAAACGAGCGTGTATTAGTTCGCATGCTTGTCTGATCTCTTGCGTTTAATCATCAACATGACTGTGTAGCGTGATCTTTTTCTCTAGCAGATTCAAATGAACATGTAGTAAGCTTATGTATGTTTCTGTCTTTAAAGTTTCAATGCTTACTCTTTTGAACATTTCTACTACGTGATGCAGAGTCTGATTTTGAAGTGTTTCTAGTCTGCATTCTTTGCTCAACAGTTCATCTTTCTTGTCGCGCTGATGTCAAACTGACGCTTCGAATGCAATTTCTGATCTCACTACTGCTGAGTATACTTGTCTCGCTTTTGTGAAGATAGCTTCTCATGTAAAGACTTCAAGATGACTAAGTGTCAGCATTCTTGTGACGTGATTCATCTTTATTTGTCGAAGATGCACATCTCATTGCAGTTTCATGTTCAGTTGCACTTCTAGAACTTGTACATCTGATTTTGATTTGATAACTAAACTTTCTATTTATATGCTAGTCATCATGTTGAATCTCTTCAATTTTCTAGTAAAATATGTAAGCTCATACTTCTCTGATGCAAACGTTGCATCATGAGTGCAAGTTCATTTCGCGCAGACATCATGTGCTTTGCTCAGTGTTCTGCAAATTTCTTCAGTAAATCTGTTGTAGATTAGAATGTTTATATCATTTATGAAGTCAAGCACTTCAATTTTAATTCTCAATGCTTTGCATTTTTCAATTAGACTTGCGTTGAAGAATAGAAAGAGAATCGATAAAATGAGAAATTTCTGCGATATGTCTGCGTTTATCTCGCGCATGTTGCTCATTTATTCATCAAATATTAGCGATGTTTCTTGATCTTTTAAAAAGCTGCATGTTCATTCAATTATGTAGCTTGACGTTCTTTTCATCTTCAGCGTATGCAGAAGTCTGATATGTGAAACTTAATTAAACGTTTCGATGACATTTAGACTTAGCATGAACACTACGTATTTGATTTTGCAATCTCATACTGTGTGAACTTGATCTATCAGTAAATTTAACATTAAGATCATGAATCATTTACATCTTGTTCTCATTTGAGCATTAGATAGCATGCAATGAGTCTCAACTATATCACTCAGTCTTTTGATCATGATTGACTTCAGAACTTTGCTCATGATATCAAGCAGAGCAATGAGTCGATACATCTTTGAATCAATATAATCACTTTTCTTCAATTTGCATAGTATTATTGTCTGAGTCTTTTTGAACTGCTTTGAATGATATTTATGTGTTATGCATGCATTGAATAAACTCGTCAGTACTGAGATCAGTTCTGCAAGATTCGCTTGAAGCGCTTTGTTTGAAATATCTGAAGCATTTGATGCTTTGTCTGCTTTTACTTATTTAATTGTTTGCTTCACTTCATCTTCTGTGATGCGTGAATTGAATGAGACTGTCATAGATATGAATGACTTTGCGATGTCGTTGACATTTGCTTAAGAAGATGAGAAAAAGAACTTTTCTCGTAGTATATCAATTTTTTTCTTGAACATTGTTATAATATGATTAATGTTGCTTCACTTCAATGATGAAAACTGAGAAAGCTTTTTAGATAGTTGACTTTCGATTCTAGCTCATTTTGCAAAGCATCATATTGATTTAAATGCTTTGCTCAACTCATGCATTTGTGATCTGAAGTGTGCATGTTTCGTTTGTTGAATGATCTTGTTTTTATGATCGTTATGCTTCAGATATTCATTTCACGCTTTTAATGTGTCTTGTGTTTTTCATATGATTCACAGTCATCTTGATTTCATTACTACTTTGAAGCAGCTTTGATTTCAAAAGTCTCTTGCTCAATTTGATGATTTTGTCAAGAAGATAAATTTCTTGATGATCTTTTGTAATACTCTGATAATCTTACACACTCTGTCATTCATCATAGTCTTGTCGTCTAGAGAGTGTTTCAAAGATAGATGTATTCACAGATAAGCACTCAATGCTTCTGTATTCATTTTTTTTTCAAAGTCATTGAGTCGAGAACTGCACTGAGATTGTTTGTAAATATAACTTTGTGACTATTGAAAGATGATTTGATCTCTGATGCAGATTGATTCGTATCTTGCACTTGCGTGTCATGAACTGTATTTTCTCGCTGCTAAAGACTAAATCAATCATCGTAAATTGATTGTGAGCTTCGCAAGTAATAGTGTCTGATTTCAGCAATAATTTCAGTCTTGCATTTGTAATGATGTTTAGCAGAGTATCAATCATCGTATGATGAGTGAAGCATCTTCATTCTTCTCAATGAGAATGATGTAGATTGAAATCTTCTATGATCAGTTGTTTGCAATCATTCTTGAGTAGTTCGTTTAAATGAGAAATGATTGAAGATTTCTTTGTGAATGTAATAGACAATGAGCATGAATTGTAAATGTTTAAAAGTCTTAGCGTCTGCGTTTTGTCATCTGCGTTGCGAGTTAATATTCTGATTGAGCAAATGTCTGACTCAGCTGTTTCTACTATTCATTGATTGAATCTTAAATGTTTGTTAACGTATATGCATGTTCTTGATTGAGATGACGAGTTTTTCACTAGATGAAAGAAGTTGTGTGCTGAGCTAAATGATTGTAAATCATTGTTGTTGCGATCTTGCTTCTGTATAGCTACTATGTTGAATTCGCGAACTTTTTTGTCAATTAGAAATGATTCTTGAATTCTTAATGACTTTCTGATGTTGTACTGTAGAATTTGTAGAAAAGATTGTTTTATCATAAAGTTATTCGTAGCTGTTGTTGACTCTGCAATGAGAAGACTCTTTGTATGCTTTCAATCATCAAGAGTCTTTCTCACTTTCTGATTGAACATTCTTGAATCTGCTCAGATGTCGTCTCGTCTGAATCACTACTCACGTAAGAGAAAAGATTGACTCATCTCTTCTTAATCTCTACTATCTGTCAAGCTAATTCATCAGCGATTCAACTGCGTGTTTTCAACATGACTGTTGCTGAGTTCAAGAGATTCATTGAATCGAAAGAGTTTGTTGAATCTGAAGAGTTCATTGAATTTAAAGAGTTCATTGAATCTAAAAAGTTCGTTGAATCTAAAGAGTTCAGAAACAGCGAGAAGAGTGCGCGATTGTATTTAAACGTCTCAGAATATCTGAACGATTTGTTTCTATAGATTTCGAACGCTTGTTTCATCTGCTGTTGTCACTTGAAACAGATGCATCTTCAGAGTTCATGATTTTCATTGCAGTTGATGCAACGTCTTCTGTTCAAAGACATCACGCACTTCTCAATGTGATGCTTGTCTGCGCACTTTTCACAACGTTGATTCTTTCTGCAGAACTTAGTCATGTGATCAAATTCGTGACATCTAAAGCACTGTGTGATGCAACAGTTCTTTTCAAATAGCTTGCATGCACATTCTTGATATGAGTTCAGCATGCTCATGTTCATTAGTCGATTCATCATCGCTTCAATCGCGATCTTTACAATGAGCGATGAATAAATCTTTTCGCTCTTTGCTATCTTCTTGAGTCAAACTATTCTTAGAACTTTCAGATATTCATGAAGTCTTATGTTATTTTTTATCAATCTTTCAATGATCTTTTTCTGATTGTTTATGTTTATTGTAATGTGTATTTCATGTATCAGCACTGCGAAGATTCAACGTGTTACATGTGTTGAACTCGTGATTTCTTTTGCTTATGTTTAAGTCTTTTTCAGATTTGCTTAAGCATCTGAACTAACTGCGTGAAGAAAAATGTCATCATTACTCAGCTTGCAAAGTGACATGATTAAATTTCTTTGATCTGTCAACACGTCTGCGATTCTCTGTAGAATCTGTTCAATCAACTTCTTCTGTATCTTTTCTATTTTTCTTCTGTTCATTATCTTGATCATGACTTCTCATTTCTTGTGAAGCGATGATGAATCATCTCTGAGACGTTACTTTCTTGTCGCTATTTCTTCTTTTGTCATGTTTGCTCATGACGTGATTTTCGTTGAAAGACGCGTGCTTCTCTGTGTATGCAACTGCTTGTTAAGCAGTTGAACTGATGTTTTCAGTTTCTATACATTCTTCCCAATGAACGTGTTCTGATTCGCATGATGTTTTTCTTCTGAGTCGAGTCAAAGATGTTGAATCAGCTTCAATGTTATCTCTTTTCATGAATGATCTTTGCTCTTCTCTTTCTCTAACGTTGATATTTTTATTAGTAGATCAATAATGTTAGCAATGTTCTCTTCATCATTATGTAAGCATTTCAACTTTGCATCTCTGTTTTCTTGTAATGAATCAACGTTGCTTGCAATCATCTTCAAATCAGCATTGCTGCAATTCATGCAATTCATCGTCATTCAATTATCTTCTAGATTCACTCTGTCTTGTTTGTAATGCTCTTTTTCAAAATTTGTGATGCGTGCGTTGTGATTATTTCTAATAATTAATAATAAAATAATAGAAAAATAATAGAGAAATAATAAATGATTAATAATACTCATTTGCATTCTTTTTCTATCGTGTTTTCAATGTAAAATCAATTTCACGAAGTCTTTTGATTTTTTTTCAATCATCAATCATCAATGTCTTGTGATGTAACTTTGTAATATTTGAATGCAAATAATTACAAATCTCAACATTGAAATAAATATAGTATCAATAGTGATTACAGTTTGCATTATTCAAAAAGAATGATTAAGTAGTTTTTAATAACTGTTTTTTTTGAATAAATATTGAATCTGATATTAATTGTAATTGTAATTGTAATTGTAATTCATACATTCTTGTGACATTGATTTAGACTCAACTCATGAGAAACTCTATGCTATTTATATTGAGTGAACAAAACTCTTTGAGAAAGAAAATCACTTGTCATTTATACGACTGCTTCACGCAGTTGAAACAATAAGATTGACACTGTGCTATCAAGTAATGAATCTATAGCTTTTATTTAGCGTGTGACACTTGAGTAAACTCTTGATGAGAATGTTTATATTATTTGATTAAAATGCATCATCTTTGTTCTGCTCTTCATTGACGATATTCTATACAATGATGTTTTGATTCAATTCTCAATTCAAAGATGAAAGATGTTTTCTTTACATTCATGATGCTCATGATTGTAATGTACATAAAGCTGCGTTCTCTTACTCAATGATTATCATTCATTGAGCAGAGAAATATGTGATGAAAGAGAGATGCACATGATGAGAAGATAAAGTATGATTATATTGAATAACTCTTTTCTTCTTTTGATTTGACTTATGTCACGTAGACGTTGAATGAATTGTTAGTATAAATGTACAATCGCAATCGTTCAATGTTTGACTTTGATCAATGAAAGAGAATGTGTTCTGATTATTCTCTTGAACTCTCAATTTTTCACATGAATAGATGAATGATTTGACGTCAAGTAAAGAAGATGAGTTCAAGCTCTTTCAGTATATCAGCGTGATCGATGAATCACTACTTCTTCAAGCACTGTAATCACGACTATTCTATCTGATATCTTTTCATCAATTACTCGATGATACTGTTAATGTGATGAAGATGTTTTGATATTGACGCAGTCAATGAATCGCAAATTCTTCGATCACTTGTAATCACAACTCGCAGACTTTTCATCTGAATTGTCTTTTTCACTAGTAGTATCTTTTCATTTCTTACTGACATTGACATGTCATTAATCTTCTTCGTAGATTGATTGTGACTGTTAGAAAGAGTGTTGTCACATGAATGAAAACTCTGCATGACAACTTTTCTGATCACGTAACATTTTAACATTATTTGAACTGCGTCAAATTAAGATCTCTTGACTCTTCTGACTTTTATTCAAACATAGAATAGAATCAAAAGATTCGTAGTTGACATCATGTACAGATGAATCTCGTTGTCAGTTCTGATATTAATAATAATAAATTAATAAATCATTAATTAATTATTAATATATGATTATTTATTGAATGACATTCGCTTTTGAGTCTTTCAGTAAATTCTTCACAAGTAGAAAGAATATATGCATATTCATTGATAGCTGTATTTGAATAATCAGAAAGAATTAAAATATGTTTGATATTTAATGCTTTTAATGCTTGATGATGTGTTTCAGAAATAAGAATAGTAAAATTTTCAAATTGTCAAATCTATGATTAATTATTCATTGATTAACTATTAATTTATGAATAATAATATACATTTTCATCTTCTGTGTTATCAATATCACTAAATTCTGAATTAGTATGTTCATTCATACTTGAAGATCAGTAAGTTGAATTGATAAATAATCATTTCTTGATCAATTATTGATTAATTATCAATAGAAATAATGTGATATATTTTAGAGAATTAGAAGTTCTACAAATGTTGATGCTGTTATTAATGATTTTAGATTACATTATCAATAGCGCAGAAAAGCGAAATTATGCACATGATTATCTGATCATGCTTAAACACTTTGCATGATTCATCGAGCTTTAGTATTGATCTGTCGAGCTATAGTCTTCATACATATGCTCATATATATACTTCAGCGATTAGTTATTTTCGCTTCGATCGAAGCGACTTGATGCTAGAAATATTTATTCTTTCTTTCACTTCTTTCTTCATCTGTATGCTTTATCATATATGTTCTATCTATTAGATAGTCAATTTATATACATGCACATATTCGCTCTGACTTTTATATGTCAATAGATTATGAGTTCAAGTTAACTTTATTTCGCTATCACAAACAAATTTAAAAGCAGAATTTGAAGCATTGAACTCGCTGTTATCAAATCGACGAAAATTTTTCTATCAATCATATTTCACAAAATAACTCTCATATTTCAATCACAATAAAAAATTCAAAGAACTATCATGTCTTGAAGCTAAAGAAAAGCGAGAACTATGAGTCATGAAAGAAGAATATAATCAATGTCTTGAAAGTCAAAGATTTCTGAATGATCATCTGAAAGAAGTTGAAGAAATTGACATCACTGTCATTTAACATCTCAACAGCAGATAAAAAGAAGTATATCACTGATGTTCAACATTGAAAAAATAAAAACAACAGAGTTAGCGATATAATTGACTTCAGCTGCAAAAAGAGACTCAGAATACATATAATCAAAGCAGAAAGCATCATCAAAATGTGATTTATTCTGAAGATTCAATATGAACAGTCAAATTTAATCACTTTATTTCTGACAATCAAGAAACTGATTTAAACAAAGCAATTGAATTTCAAATTCATTCAAAACTATGCAAACTCACTCAAGTAAATCATCATTAAGTGCTCAAACATCAAGAAAACAATTCAATCATGAATGCTAAACAATCTCTTTCTTCTAAATCTTAATGAAAGTTTAGAATCATACATCTTCAATCTGATACAAAGTATCAAGATCAACAAATTTGATCTATTAATTAATGATATGACTATTGTTTTAATTGATTATGACAAGCAATCAAATTCAGAGAAGAACTTCAGCTTCAAAAGTATGATAACTCAGTTGAATGACAAGAAGCGAAAATTCAAAAACAACAGTGAATTTCAAAGAGAATTGAAAAAATGCACTCATTGCAAGCAAGAAGATCACAGCAAACAAAGCTGCTGACTTCTACATTCGAAGCTTCATTCAGATGAATGAAAGTCTCTTCAGAAAAGAAAGAATCTGATCAAAGAAGATGACTTCAAAAAAAGCTTCAAAGTCAGAATAGTCAGAACAATGAAGATCTTCATCATTTATTGAGCTGACAGTCACACAGATGTCTGATGAATAAACATTGAAGCTGAGAATCATGTCTGCTATGACATAGACTTGTTTAATAAACAGTCATATCAAAAGATCATTGATAACAGCATTGTTACTGCAAATAATGAGACAGTACTCATTATCAAGAAAGATTCAATTATGATTGATATTTTGCTGAATAATCAATCAATCAAAATTCAACTAATTAATGTTTATCACTGTTTAGAACTACATTATAATTTGATGTCAGTTGATCAAATGAAAGTCAAAGAGTATACATGTAGTATAAAGAACAACGAATTTCGTTTCATGAACTTTAAAGATGTCATCACTCTTATTGACTTAAGAAACAATGAGAAAGCATATTTCATGAATACATCAATTAATCTCTTCAATTCTCAAGTCAATCTGACAAGCAGTTCAGAATCAGTTCAGACATCATGACATCAATGACATAAATGATTAACTCATCTGAATATGATAGACGTCAAGCGCTTAGTCAACATGAACATCGACATCAATGTGAATTCTGCAAATAGTTTAGAAGACGAAGAATTCTCGGAATCAATATATAAAACTTGTGTCATAGACAAGTAAAATTAAATCTCAAGTCGAAAATTTCACATCAGAATCATTAAAGTAGATGAGTTAGTACATATGAATCTTGTTGATGATGATAAAATATCTCAGATTGATGAAGAATTCAAATATGTAGCTACTATGATTGATGATTACAGTCAATATATGATCACATATTTACTGAAATAAAAATTCAATTTAAAAGATGAACTTCAGAATTATCTAAAATTGATGAAGATTCAAAACATTTCAATTCATTGACTGCATTCAAATAATGAAGATGAGTATGCTGATCATCAAATCATTGAATTACTTAAAGAGCATGAAATCAAATGAAAGTCAATAACATCATATAATTCAAGTCAAAATGAAGTTGCAGAGCGATGTTTTCACACTCTTTTTGAATGAACTTACGTTATATTGACTAACATCAAATTTTTGATAAAACTATGAGAAAAGATGATAATAATCATCATTTATCTTAAAAACAGAAGTTCTATCACTGCGTTGAATCAGATAACTTTCTATGAGACATGACATGATAAAAAGTCTGATCTTAGTTATTTACATATGTTTGAATGCATAGTCTATCATCATGTAAAGAGAGTTCATTGAAAGCTTAATAACAAGAGCTTAAAATGTCAGTTCTTGAGTTATGAGAGAGTCAATCAATTTCACTTGTGAAATGAAAAGAACATATTAATATCTAGTTATGTTCAATGAGATGAGATAGTCATTGAAGTCAAGAAATATGATGAAGATCTTTTGATACTAAGCTTTGATGATCAAATTGATGATTCATCTTTCTTGATAAAAATCACTGAAAATGCAAAGATCATGAAAATTATTGATGATCATTAAACAAGAACATCAATCACTTCACAGAAAGTTAGTAAAAGCAAATTATTAAAACTAAAATCAAATGAATTAAATAGCTTAAATGATTCTGATGCATTTGATGCTTCAAATGAACATCTCAAATGAGTCATTGTTGAATCTGTTGATTACAGAACATTAAATGATTTCTAAGTTAAAAATCATAATCAAGACTTTGTCAATTAAGCAAATTAAGTTCAAATTGAATTGAATACTTCATAAACAGTGAAACAAGCTAAAGTTAGTTCTGATTGAGAACAATGAAAGCTTGCATTCAGAAGTGAGCTTGACATTCATATCAAAAATGACATCTTTATTCTGAAAACATCTTCATTGAATTGATGAATATTGTTGACGCGTTGAGTAACTATCATTAAGCAAGAACTCAAAGAAAAGATGATCAAATACAAAGTTAAATGAGTGTGTAAGAAATTTCATCAGAAGCAGAAAATTAACTATGATGAAATCTTTGCTTCAATGATCAGAATCATGATCATTAAAATGCTTTTAACATTGATGATTAAATATGATTATGAAGTCAAATAAATGAACATCATCATTACTTTTTTAAAAGCACATCTAAAAGAGAAAATCTAAATGCAACAATCATCAAGATTTGAACAAAAAAATTAAATGAAATCTTTTTAATTAATCATTTAAACAAGACTTTATATGAATTAAAATAAACATTTCAAGAATGATATGCAATTCTGAAAGTTTATCTCATCTTTATCAACTATCAAAGAATAGAAATTGATTATTCAATGTTCATTCATGATAATAATATCATTATCATCATTTATGTGAATGATCTGCTTATTCTAAAATTAAATATATTCAATATTTAAGCTCTGAAGCTGCAATTTGCAAAATACTTTCAAATGAAAGATTTTGACTCAATCAAGTGATATTTAAAAATGCACATAACTCATAATAAAGCTGAATGAATTCTTTGAATCAATCAAAGCATTTATATCAAGCGAGTCATTAAACTTCTGAGCATAAGCAATTGCAACTCAACTAAAACATCAATGCATTACAGATGTCAGCTCAAAAAGAATGTTTATTGAAAGTCAAAGAAGTAAATTGAGTATCAAGCTATTTCTGAAGAAATAGAAGATTATCAATCAATCATCAAAATACTGATGTGAGTAATCTGTCAAACATGATTGTGATTGTGATTGTAATTCATACATTCTTGTGACATTGATTTAAACTCGACTCATGAGAAACTTTATGCTATTTATATCGAGTAAACAAAACTCTCTAAGAAAGAAAATCACTTATCATTTATACAACTGCTTCATGCAGTTGAAACAATAAGATTGATACTGTGTTATCAAGTAATGAATTTTTAGCTTTTATTCAGCGCGTGATGTTCAAGTAAACTCTTGATGAAAGTGTCTGTGCTGTTTGATTATGACACATCATTTTTGCTCTGCTCTTCATTGATGATATTTTATACAATGATGTTTTAATTCAATTTTTGATTCAAAGATGAAAGATGTTTTCTTTGCATTCATGATGCTTATGATTGTAACATATGTAAAGCTGTGTTTTCTTACTTAATGATTGTCATTCATTGAGCAGAGAAATATGTGATGAAAGAGAGATGCACATGATGAGAAGATAAAATGTGATTGTATTGAGTAATTCTTTTCTTCTCTTGATTTAACTTATGTCACGTAGACGTTGAATGAATTGTTAGTATAGATATGCAATCGCAATCATTCAATGTTTGACTTTGATCAATGAAAGAAAATGCATTCTGATTGTTCTCTTGAGCTTTCAATTTTTCACATGAATAGATGAATGATTTGATGTCAAGTAAAGAAGATGAGTTCAAGCTCTTTTAATATATCAGCGTGATTAACGAGTCACTACTTCTTTGAGCACTGTAGTCATGACTCTCAATACTTGAAATGACTATTTTATCTGATATCTTTTCATCAATTACTCGATGATACTGTTAATGTGATGAAGATGTTTTGATATCGACGCAGTCAATGAATCGCAAATTCTTCGATCACTTGTAATCACAATTCACAGACTCTTCATCTGAGTTTCATTTTTCACTAGTAGTGTCTTTTCATCTCTTACTAACATCGACATGTCATTAATCTTCTTCGTAGATCGATTGTGACTGTTAAAAAGAATGTTGTCGCATGAGTGAAAACTTTGCATGATGACTTTTCTAATCATGCAACGTTCTAACATCATTCAAACTGCGTTGAATTGAGATCTCTTGACTCTTCTGACTTTTATTCAAACATAGAATAGAATCAAAAGATTCGTAGTCAACATCATGTACAGATGAATCTCATTGTTAATCTCTGTCAAACATGATTAAACATAGTTTATGCAGTGAGTAAATGCAGCAAATATTTAATGAATTCTACTCTTAATCATGATTTAACTGTCAAACAAATCATTCAATATTGAGTCAATATTGCTGAGTTGAAACTTTGATATAAATCTTTCAAAGTGAAGAAAATTGAGAAAGTTGAATTCTTTGAATATATTGATTCAGCTCATGCAAATTGCTTGAATTTTCAAAGATTCATCTTCAATTATATGTTTTTTCTATGAAATGAATCAATTAGTTGAAGCTTCAAACATCAGCAATGCATTAGCACGTCATCTGCTAAAGCTGAATATGTTGATGAATGTAATGCAGTCAAAGAATTGATCTTTTTGATTCAAGCATTGAAAGAAATGAAGTATGATGATTCAGATATGAATTCAACTATCATTTTAGCTGACAATCAAGTGACTATAAAAATGAATAGCAATTTCGTCAATCATTCTTGAGCTAAGCACATTGATACATCGTATCACTATGTTCGAAATAAGGTAGAAGAGAAAGCAATCAGATTGAAATACATATTCATCAATCAAATGATAATCGATGATCTAATCAAATCTCTGAACTCAGACAAATTTCTAAGATTCAGATCAGTTATGAGACTAGCTTCAAGGAATGAGACTATCTCGTCGAGCATGACGTCGGCGAGTAAAAGAGCACGGTATACATAGAAGATCTGAATAGCTTCACATGAAGCTTCAATTTCTAAGAGGAAGTGTTGGAAACGGGATACGTATGCACATACGTATGCACATACGTATGCTCATACGTATACTTCGACGGTTAGTTATTTCCGCTTCGGCCGAAGCGGCTTGACGCTAGGGGTATTTATCCTTCCTCTCACTTCTTCCTTCATCTGTATGCTCTACCATATATGCTCTACCTACTAGATAGTCAATTTACCTACATGCACATATTCGCTCTGACCCTCATATACCAATAGTACGAGCTCAACGCTACACGAGCAGCAGCCTGAAGTGCACTCCCGTAATAGTAACCCGCTGCGTTTACGTCCACTTTGCGCTGGAGTAGCAATTTCACGCATTCGTAGTCCTCAGCCACGATTGCCATCTGCAGCAGTAGCTCATATTGCTTCTTATCCGCCTTTTCTCTGGGAAGACGTGGCATTAGCAATTTGACCACAGCTTCAGGGCCACCCTCTAACACATCTTTGATAGAGCTCGAGAGGATAAAGCTGCCAGAAGAGTGATGATATTCTGATACTTCACCCCAAAGAACGCAAGCGCTGAATTGAGGACCGGATTTCTAATAGCACGGCTTTTTGGCATGACTGCCACGGCCTGAAAGAGTATCTTCATAATGGTAGCTGCTCTAGTCTCCCGGCCAGCGGCAGCTTTAAGTGCAGTCTTACCCTTAGAAGTAAACTTATCAAGAACTGCACCCTTGTCAATGATTAATTGAACAACTTCCTCGGAACAGTGCGCTGCCGCCGTATACAAAGGATATGCTGGGCAACCAGCCAATTCGTTGACATCTGCACCTTCTTCAAGCAACAACTTAATGATTGCTTCTTGCGCAGTTGCATTGGGCAGGCACCAATCGCTGTACACAACGAGTTGATGACTGAGTGACGACTTAGAGGAAATGCTATACATAGCTGCTTGTAGAGCGTTACTCCACCGTGTCCGCTGTTCAATCCAGGGAGTTTATAAGGAGCGAAATCCATCCTGAGGGGTAGAAACTCTCTCGACTACCGCATTAACGTCACCGCCCTCCCGGATTAGAAACTCAGCCACCTCTGTATGGTCATTGCGGGCTGCGATATCAAGGGCACGGTTGAGTATATTGTGACGTGACTCGCTGCTTAAGAATTTTTCAACCAACAAGCGAAGAAAGTTCGCAAAACCATGACCAGAGATAGCCGTGACTGCTTCCTGGGATATCGTAAGATATTTTTGTCCAGAATAGCGCTGAATAGAAAAAAGCACAAGTTCGGAATAGCCCTTCATGGCTGCTTTCACCATGCTTTTACTGCACTTTATGGGCCCAAAGAGATTACGCCTATCATTCTCAACGAGAGACAATACCGCTCTACTATGACCAAATTCACACCCTATAATGCTCGGCCCAGTACAGAGCGCTGTAATGATAAAACCTTTCCGCTGGACAAAGGCCAACCTCCAGTCCCACTGGCAAACATATCAAGACAGCTCATTGCAGCCAGCCTGTGTGCGTGATGCGTGGCCAAGTCTGGTTGTGTTTCGAGAATTTTTTGAACAGATACATGGGCGAAACGGAGGATGTTCAGTTTTGAATCAAGAACTACCATATCGAAGCATATTTTTAGTAGCTCGGTAAGCTTCAACTCGGCTTACGTCAGGGCTCAGTTTCTTCTGAACGAATCAACATATTCAAATAGCAGAGAGCGTCGTGTACAAACGACAAACATACCAAGGCGAGGCATCCCAGGCCTTTATACAGTGTCGATGGCTCGTAGGAGCTTTGCTGAAGCAGTTTTATCGCACCGAAGCGAATTCTACTCGACTGGTGGGACGCGATTTCTGAGTAAAACTCTTTCTCTTCTCATTAGCCAGGTACTGGTTCCAATGTTGTTCGACATGCGCTTCGTCCAGAAAGCCACGAACGAATCGGGACTTTGTCTAAGAAAGAGATTGTGAGACTGGTGTGCTAATATTCGCCATCTAGAAAGTAAAATATGAACTATCTGGACAAGCCGATTGTATAAGTCTTGGAGTAAAGTATCGGCAACAGTGGGGTATCTATCATCAAAGCTTATAGGAACAACTTCCAATTCATTGCAATGACTACCTCTAATAATGCAAGCAGGGACAATAGGCCTAGAGGTGTATTAAGAGAAAATGACATTCTCAAGCCCAAAGCTTACGGTTATCGACATCCTAGCCCTAACCCTAAACGACTATCGTGGGTTGGTAAAAACCTTTAAAAGACCTCTGTCGACTTTATGGTCATAAAACCATGGCCTTTCATCGTCTTATCCGCTGGTCATTGAGGCTGTGGGTGTCGGTGAAGATTCGATGAGCGGTAAAGGCTACAGATAATGTCACGGCATCCATACCGTTTCTGAGACTTCTGGACAGATGAAGTGCTCCTAGTTTGCATAAGAAGCAAGATGGAAACCTCAGATAATAAGGAGTATCTACAAGTTCCTACAGGCCGTGAACGAAATGAAATGAATAGTCCAAAATATGATATTCCTGATCTTTCACATTGTGATGATGCCTTCATAAATTAGACTTGCCTAGATCCTCTACAAGAACCTTCGTGTCATCGATTGCCCGCAAATCGAGAGTTGGAGATTTCAATATCTGTATTGTGTTTATAATCCAGGGACACACATCAAGGAAAGCCAATGATCGGAGGGGTCACGGGACCAAGCCTTGCGCTTCGTTAGGCGAACAAGGCAAAAACAGGCAACAATGTGTGACTGCGCATACATGTACCGGCAGTCCGTACGCCTCACTTTTATCAATCTCGAGGCCCACATTGGAAGAGTCTGGGTTACACACAAGCACAAGCATCTATGCCAGACCAATCATACGAAACACAACCGAAAGGAGTCCTGGAAATTGTGACCCATACACTCTGCCGCACCGGGCAATTTGCACATCAGACCACCCTCAAGGTCAGACTATGAGGCTCGACAATGACTCTCGGCGAGGCTGTGAAGTGCAAAATGCAAGTAATATCGTAGACTTCCCTCGACCGAGTTCTCGAAGGATTCGCGCATTGCCTCAACAGCGGGGCTCCTCGTCGTAATCGTTACACATCTTCGGCGGTGCAAAAAGCCAAGTCTAAGCTTGCGCAGCCCGTTTTCTATCTCATCTTCAGCATTAGACATATTCGGTTTTACTGTTCGAAGGATTTGAGCTCAGCCTGCGAGAAACTTAGACTAAGATGCCTAATTATGACGAGCGGCTGTCGGATAGCCAAAGTCAGCCCGAAGTACGAGACGATTGCTAGCAAAAACAGTATTTCGTGCCATAGAGCTGCTTTTGCTGACTTGAAACAGATTCAGTACGACAAACAAGTTGGTTTAGAGAGAGAATCCTATATCCAACGTAGAAATCCACGGGGAAACATGGGACCTCCACCCCCACCAGTTGATCCCGCGCTGGACTCATGGAATTCTAGTACCGTACCCCTTTCTCCAGGTATTGGATTAGATCATCTGTTACCACCCAACCTTGGACTTCAAGATAGATCCACATCTTCGGGAACACCAGGCGATCTCAATAACTTCCCATCAGATCTTCAACTACCTTCGATGAAACAGACCGATTTGCAATCCGATCCTTTGCTACGCTTCTGGGCTGACCCGGGTCCTTGGAATTCACAACGTATTGGTGGAGAACCAAGCCATTCCCCTATGAATCATAAGTATATTGGCTCCTATGGGCGAGACCCACGGCCTAATGCTTTTCTTGGCCAGTATCGACCGTCTCCGAGATCAGACCTGGGTAGTAGCACCACTGAGAGGTACCATGTTGATTCTGGATATGAGTCCAGGAGTTTAGCAACCAGATCCATGCATAGTGCAGACCCCAGAGACCAAAGCCAAGGATGCCAAAGTCTTGCTGGAGACGTCAATGAAATGCAATTATATCCGAACCCGGAGAGTATGTATCACGGACCTCTTCCAGCTCCTTCAATACCTCAGGATATTCAATACGCCAATTTTGAGTTGCCTAATGATGCAATGCCTGATGGTCCTGCTATGTTTCCATTAACCTGCCCCGAACCGGATTGCGATGGTACCTTTAAGAATTCGTCTGAGCATAGGTAGGTAATTATTTTCGATTCTGCAATCCTTCCATTGATTTTGCATGATAGGAAACATATACTGCGACACACCAGGCCCCACAAGTGTCAAGAACCAGGCTGTACCAAAACGGATGGCTTCAGTACCAATAATGATCTCGAAAGGCATAGAAAAAGTGTACATAAAATTGCACCAAAGAATACCTCGGACAAAAGTTTCCGCTGTGCAGCACCCAATTGTTCGAAAAGGGAAAAAATCTGGCCCCGTCTGGATAATTTCCGTCAGCATTGTACGCGAATGCATGCCAAAGAGTGCACCAACATCGATGATCTGGTCAGGAAGTCAGTTGTTATCTCAAACATGTGCGGATACATGTAGTATTGATAATTATGTAGGTCCGAGCTGGATGCTGGATCGTCGATTCAATTGGTGGCTGACAATGGGATTGCCAACAATCAAAAGCTCTCGCAACACACTATTGATCGTGATGGAACCAAATTACCATGTTATACCAATCTACAGACGTTACAAAAATCTTCGGCTACTGATTCAAAGGTAGAGCCTTATCAACAAAGTGTCGTATCATCCTCGCATGTTGAGAGTAACAACTATCATGGACAGAAGCCTTTTAATACCGCCGCCAGTGCGGAAGAAAGGCAATTTCATAACAATTTTCTGCCTATGAATCCTGGAATCACTGTCAATGATCATGGAAGCAGCAGCAACAATCACCAAACATCCCGTTCAGCGCAGATCGGCTTACATACAAGTCAACAACCAAGGAATCTGGGTCCCACCCTCGATGTACAGCCAATGAACCTATCACGTGAGACATCACATTCACCAAATCCTACTCCAGTCAGTCCATCAAATCAAAGAATGCAGGAAACTACCAAGAATGAGTCTATAGTCATCCAAACAAAAGCCGAGGAGGTCTCCCAGGAGGTAGCAACCGACGTGGTCCAAAACCTAAGCCATGGCTCCTTGGAAGAAATCGAACAAGCTATCAAAGCCCGAGTCCTCAGCCTTTTAAATCCCGACGGCACTCGCAAACGTAAAGCCGAAACCGCAGGTATAGTCGAGACTCCTGACCCTAAGCGCCGCGTTTCCTGCGATCAATGCAATAAAACCATGGGCCGACGCTGCGACCTCAGGTATCCCTCCCTCTCCCACAGAACCTCTTGTCTTCCCTCGTCCCTCCTTGTCCCCTCAAACCCCTCCTTTCACGGAACTCCCTTGGCCCAGACTAAGAACGATATTCGCTAGGAAACACAAGAAACGCCATACGCGCCCTTACGGCTGCACCTACACGTCCTGCACCAAAGCCTTTGGCTCCAAAAACGACTGGAAACGCCATGAAAACACGCAACATTATCAAATCGAAACCTGGCGCTGCCACCATCCCCTCTCCTCCAGCCGTATAAATCAGTGCGCCAAGATCTTCTACCGCCGCGAACAATTCACTGCTCACCTCAAGGATCATCATGATGTCAAGAATGAAGAGCAGATAAAGGAGCAGAGCAAGAGGGTAAGGATTGGGCGGAATGGACAAAGTGGCTTTTGGTGTGGATTTTGTAAGAAGGTGGTGACGTTGCGGTCTAAGGGATTGGAGGCTTGGGACGAACGGTTTGATCATATTGATGATTTTCATTTTAAGAAGGGGGAAAAGATTGATGAGGGATGGTATCCGCTGGAGTCGGATATTCCAAAAGGACTACTGAGAAATGAAAACGTCCTTGATAGCGGAGGACCATCGACCGCCCCTGACGCGTCAGATACTGAAAGCAGCGACGAGGCTCAACCAGATAGCTCATCTCCAGAGGAAGTACAATTCGACGCTCCTACTCACGATATCAATATGGAAACCGAGTCCGACCTTTCCACTAAGCAACAGCGGGCGTGGTATTGCGTGAGTTGCTTTTACCTCACTGTGAATCCGCCTTTTGCATCGGTTGCTAACATTCTGAGGAAATAGTGCAGATGCAAGTACGGTCCACACAACAATCAGCTCTATGGACAATGTATGGGCGAAGCTTGTAAGCACATAAAGTGCACGACGTGTAGACGTGAGTTGGAGCGACGGGAGTATTGAAGGCAGGAACCGACACGGAGTACAATGCCGTCTGAGATGTTGATACACACGGCGAGACCAAATGCCGGGGTCTGGACGAGTCCGAAGAAGTCGGGGTTTCCAGTATTACCGATGCTTGGAGGCGGACGTTGATGGGTTTTGATACTTGCCAATCACTGACTCTACGAATCACAAGGGGTCATATACGAACGGTCAAGATCGACAGTACTTTCGATCCGTTGCTCATAAATCTCGGACCTACTTTATCAGTCACGTCTCCACCAAGGAAGATCAAGAGTTTTCGAGCCACAACCTCAACACAGCAAGTACATTTCTATCAGCAGGTTACATCGACACCAACAACAGACAAAGCTAGACCGAAGACCCCACGGGGGAGACGTTTTCGAAGAACTACAATCGACAACGATCTAAACCTCCTACCCACAACCTTCAACCCATTCCACCATATGCCACCCCCTCCCAAACCCACAACAACAGCCCCAGCTCCACCTCCAACACACCCACTCTCCTCCCCCAACAGGACCCAGCCATGACGTCAGCGTCATAAAACCGCACCCTCTCGAAGACACTTGACACACAAAGGGCAAGAAGTGCTTCGAAGACAGTGTCAACTCAAGTATTACGAAGTCAAGCATCATCTGATATCTCCAAACACACCCACTTTCCGCCCGGCCCACCCCCCAAAAAGTTAACAGAATTCAGCAAGCAACAACAAGACTACGACGCCAAAACCTCCAGAGATCCGAGTATACGGCAGGGATAACAAGTACTAAACTCAAGCCACGCCATCGCAACCGTCAAGGAAGATTTACTAGCAAACGACTAAAACGGGTAACTATACCGGAGGGGTAAGGAGTGCTGCAAAGCCGGTATGTGGGGCAGAGGAGTTTGAAGGCGGTTCGATATGAGGTAGCAAAACACACAATTTCGCTTCGGTATCGTAATGAAATTAGCATATTCTTTCTTTAACGACGCGAGAATATCTTGTACCGAAACTCACAAACTCTAACCATCATCCCCATTCCCCCCCCAATTCGTTCCTCATTCTCTATTCCCCCTTCCTATTCCCCCTCCCCCCCATCCCCCCATCCCCTCATCATCAAACAACAAAACCAAACCTTCTAGAAACACACAACTCTTATGAAAAAACCGACGCATCAAAGTATAAACTGCCTGAGAGTCTGAGAAGATGGGAAATGAGTTTCATGGCGTTTGGAGGGGGAAGGTTGCGGTTGTGTGGGTTGTGTGGGTTGTGGGGAGTGGGGAACGGAAAGTCCTTTGAGTTTTGTCGTTTTTTTGTGAGGATTTTTTTGGTTAGGATTTTGATCAAGTCGTTTTGTCTCATCTCACTTCTTTCTCTTCTCGTTTCCCTTTCCCATCGCCTCCCCCCCCCCCCCCGTCCGTTCCCCACTCCCTATTCCCCCTCCCTCTCTCACCTCACTCCCTATTCCCCCTCCCCCCCATCCCCCCATCCCCCCATCCCCTCATCATCAAACAACAAAATCAAAACCCCTATACACAACTCTTATGAAAAAATCAATACATCAAAGTAATAAACTGCCTGAGAATCTGAGAAGACGGGAAATGATTTTCATGGCGTTTGAGGGGGGAAGGTTGCCGTTGTGTGGGGAACGAAAAGTTCTTTGAGTTTTTTTAGTTTTTTGTGAGGATTTTGATCAAGTCGTTTTCTCTCCCCTCTCCCCTCTCCCCTCTCCCCTCTCCCCTCTCCCCTCTCCCCTCTCCTCTCTCCTCTCCCCT
>JAABUI010000733.1_pt1 | contig 22168 bp, 19 predicted proteins | sample 5559111 | NCBI WGS metagenome assembly JAABUI01 (sample SAMN10711870, study PRJNA513365) | rock metagenome | isolation source: Antarctica rocks | place: Antarctica: Victoria Land, Buttleship Promontory
CCGCGCTCAAGGCCGCTGAGCACGACTTCCGTGCGGCTCGCGACGCCGCGCTGCACGGGATCAGGATCGACGGCTACAACAGCGTGCTGTACGGCGCCCTCGGCGACGCCTACACCCAGCTCGGCGACTACGACCTGGCCTCGAAGGCCGTCGACAAGATGAACCAGCTGCGGCCCGGCGTACCGTCGTTCACGCGGGCGTCGTACGCCTTCGAGCTGCGCGGCGACGTGCCGCAGGCTCGGGCGGCCCTGGACCTGGCCTTGAGCGACAGCAGGGACCCGGGCAACGTCGCCTTCACCCAGAACTACCTCGCGGAGCTGTCGTTCAACTACGGCGGCGACGCCGCAGCGGCGCTGCAGCACTTCCAGGCCGGCCTCGCCGCCGATCCACGCGACTTCGTGCTGCTGGCGGGCAAGGCCAAGACCGAGGCTGCGCTCGGACGGGTCGACCAGGCCCTCGCCGACTACCGGACCGTGGTGGCGGCGGTGCCCCAGCCCCAGTACGTCCTGGAGCTCGCCGAGCTCGAGCAGTCCCACCACCTGGGCGATGCCGCCAAGCAGTACTCCCTGTTCCACACCGAGGAGCAGCTGTTCACCGCCAACGGCGTGGCGCTCGACGTCGAGCCAACGCTGTTCGAGGCCGATCACGGCAGCCCCGCCAAGGCCCTGCAGTACGCCGCCGCCGGCTGGAAGGTACGGCCGTTCCTGGAGATGGCGGATGCCTACGCGTGGGCCGAGTACGTCAACGGGCACTACCCGGCGGCCCTCGGCTGGTCGGACAAGGCAGCCGCCACCGGTTGGCACAACGCCTTGTTCCTGTTCCACCGCGGCATGATCGAGAAGGCGATGGGCCGGCAGGCACCTGCGAAGGCCGATCTCGCCGCCGCCCTGAAGGTCAACCCGCACTTCAACGTGCTGCAGGCACCTGTCGCCCGCACGGCCCTCGCGTCCCTGGCCTAGCCCCTCGGTGACCCCGACCGGTCAGCTCAGGATGTCCTTGCGCCCGAAGTGACGAAACGCCAGCAGCAGTGGCACGACGACCCACGGGAGCAGCTCGAGCAGCCCCGTGGTCATCTGCCCGGTGTCGACGGGGTCGCGCAGCAGGTCCAGCCACGACAGCCAGTAGTGCGTCGGGAGCCCGTCCCGCAGGGTGCCCAGCGCCGACACCTGATCCAGGATCTCCGACACGACGATCAGCACGACCGCGCCACCCACGGCCGAGAGCGGCGCGTCGGTCAGGGTGGAGAACCAGAACGCCAGCGCGACGACCACCGCCTGGGTGGCCACGACGTACGCGGTGCCCAGGGCTAGGCGGGACAGCCCGGTGTTGACGCCGAGCGCGCCGGCCAGCGGCGTCTGCACCGCGGACCAGCCAAAGGCCACCGCGCCCATCGCGAGCGAGGCCACCGGCACGAGCACGACGGCCGCGGCGGCGTACGCCGAGGCGACGACCAGCTTGGTCCTCAGCAGCCGCGCCCGAGGGATCGGCCGGGTCAGCAGATAGCGCAGCGAGCCCCACTGGGCCTCGCTGGCCACCGCGTCACCGGCGAACAGGGCCACCACGACGACCAGCAGGAACTGCGAGGTGGCCAGCAGCATGAACAGGGCAAAGTTCACCCCGCTCGAGGAGGCGACGTCGACCAGCCCCGGCGAGCCGCCCCGGTCGGAGGTTCCCGGGCCGCCGTTGACAATCAGGGCCACCAGCACCACGACCGGGATCGCGACCAGGGCCAGGAAGGCGTACAGGGTCCGCCGCCGCTTGGCCTGTCGGCGCGCCTCGACCCCTATCACGGCGAGCCCTGGCCGAGCAGCTCCAGGAACACGTCCTCGAGCCGCCGGCGGCTGGACAGCCCCTCGACCGCGACGCCGTGCTCGACGAGAGCGGCGACCAGAGCCGACCGCGGTGCCCCGTCGAGATCCACGACCAGGCCGTTGTCGACGACGTCCACGCTGCGGACGCCCGGCACAGCCCGCACCACGGGCAGTGCGTCCTGCACAGAGGCCACCTCGAGGCGGACCAGTCCGTCGCCGGACAGCACCTCGGCGAGCGTGCCTGCGGCGACGACCTTGCCGCGGCTCATGACCGCGACGTGCGAGCACGTCTGCTCGACCTCGGCCAGCTGGTGGCTGGAGACGAGCACGGTGCGCCCGGTCGCGGCGATGCGCTGGACAACCTCGCGGACCTGCTTGATCTGCGGCGGATCGAGCCCGTTGGTCGGCTCGTCGAGCACCAGCAGGTCCGGCTGGCCGAGCATGGCCTGCGCGATCGCGAGCCGCTGCCGCATGCCCTGGCTGTAGGTGCGCACAGGCCGGTCCACGGCGTCGCCGAGCCCGGCGATGTCCAGCGCCTCCTGGACGTAGGAGCCCTCCATCGAGCGCGCGAGCGACGTCCAGTATAGCCGCAGGTTCTCCATGCCGGTCAGGTGCGGAAGCAGCCCGGGGCCCTCGATGAACAGCCCGACCCGCGACAGCACCGCAGCGCCGGAGCGCACCGGACGGCCGAACAGGCGTACCTCGCCCTCGGTCGGGGCGATCAGGCCCGCAAGCATGCGCAGCGTGGTGGTCTTGCCCGCCCCGTTGGGCCCGAGCAGGCCCAGCACCTGGCCCCGCTCGACGACGAGGTCGACCCCGTCCACCGCGCGGAAGCCGTCGGCGTAGCTCTTGGCGAGCCCGCTGATGACCACGAGCGGCACGCTGTCGTCGCCGAGGTCCTTGCCGCGCCTGGCCCGGCGCCGGGCGAGCACCAGGGCCGCAACCAGTGCCACGGCAAGGGCGATGAGCAGCGCCACCAGGCCGAGCGGGAGGTACCCGCCGCCACCGGTCACCGCGGACAGCGGCAGCACGGGCCCGCCGCCGTCCAGGGTCACGGCGTACGACGCTGCGGCCAGCGGTCCGGCGTACGCCAGGTCGGTCGAGGCGAAGGACACCCGCACCCGGTGGCCGGCGGCGAAGACGTGTGCCAGCGCGGGCAGCGCGACCGTCACGGCGCGACCCTGTGCGGGCAGGGCGGTGAGCCGCAGCGGCGCGACCTGGCCGCCGGGCAGCGTCGTCGTGCCGTCCGGGGCGACGTCCTGCACCTTGGCGAACAGCACCGCCTCGCCCGCCGAGGAGCGGACCGTCACGCTCACGTGCCCTTCCCCCAGCAGCTCTCGGCTGTGCGGCAGCCGGGCACTGGTCCAGGCGACGGTCTGGCCGGGCACGTCCAGGCCGAGCGCCGAGGCCGCGCCCGCCAGCGCGCCCGCCCCGGGCACGCTGCTGACCGAGGCCGGCCGACCGCCGGGCGGGTTGACCAGCGGCTGGGTCGTCGGGCCCTGCAACGCCAGGAGGTCACCGCGGCGCGTCGGCAGGTGTTTTGAGGATCCGTCCCCGCCGGTGGCCCGATGCCAGGTGAACACCGGGCCGGTGTCGACCGAGGTGTCCCTGCGCAGGTACCGGTCGAGCCAGCGTCGGGTACGCGAGCGGATCGTGGCCTCGCCGGCGCTGTCGAACGGCTTGTCGTGGCCGCCCTCGAGCCAGGCCAGGTGCACCGGGACGTGCCGCTGTTGCAGCGCCGCCGCCGTACGCAACGACTCCTGCAGCGGGAACAGGGTGTCGTCCTCGCCCTGCAGGAGCAGCGTCGGAGCGGTGATCCGGTCGAGGACGCCCGCCGGGCTCGAGGCCGCGAGCACCGCCTGGTCGGCGGGGGTCCCGCGGCCGGTCGTCGCCAGCCGGCTGTAGGCCTGGCACACCCGTGCGGCGAACCGGGCGCAGACCCCGCCCGGACCGGAGGCGAAGAACACCGAGGCGTAGGTGGCCTTGAAGACCCCGCCCGGCAGGAAAGCCGAGTCCAGGCTGTTCCAGGTGATGACCGGCACCGTCGCGTCGACCCGCCGGTCGTACGCGGCACCCAGGAGCGACACCCCTCCGCCGTACGACGCGCCGACCAGCGCTACTCGGGGGTCGCCCGGGCCGTCCTGGAGCACGTCGCCACGGCGACCGAGCCGGTCGAGCAGGACCCGCAGGTCGGCGACCTCGGTGTCGGGGGCATCGAGCGCGATCCTGCCCGTGCTCCGGCCGAAGCCACGCAGGCTCCAGGCGAGCGCGACGTAGCCGTGGGAGGCGAGGTCACGCGCGTCGGCGTCGACCGACTTCTTGCTCTGGCCGAAGCCGGGCGAGACCACGACGGCCGGTGCCGGGTGGGCCAGGGAGGCCGAGGACGGCAGGTACAGCGTCGTGTCCACGGTGACCGGACCGGCCGCTGTGGGGCCGCCCGGCACCTGCACCAGCTCGGACTGGGTACGGACGCCGGACCCGCTGCCGGTGGCGGCAGCAGCCACGCCCCCGGCGGCCAGCAGGACCACGACGACGGCCCCGACGGCGTACCACCGTCTGCCTCCGCTGCCCACCAGAGAACCCTAGGTGCGCGGAGCTGAGACCGCCCTGTGACGACTGCAGGGCGGTGTGCCGAGCCGTCCGCGCGTCGCACCGTTCCTGTCGGTGGGGCGCCCTAGGTTCGCCCGTATGCCGGTGCAGCAGGGGTTCCAGAGCGAGATGGTCCAGACGAGCTTCGACGAGCTGGGCACCCCTCTGCGCGAGACGACCTTCGTCGTGGTCGACCTGGAGACCACCGGCGGCTCCCACCGGGACTGCGCGATCACCGAGATCGGGGCCGTGAAGGTCCGCGGAGGTGAGGTCCTCGGCCAGTTCCAGACGCTGGTGAACCCCTGCGTCGCCGTACCGCCGTTCATCGCGGTGCTCACCGGCATCACCGATGCAATGGTCGCGGGCGCCCCGCGGCTGGAGACGATCCTGCCCGCGTTCCTGGAGTTCGCCAGAGGTGCGGTGGTCGTGGCGCACAACGCGCCGTTCGACGTCGGGTTCCTGCGGACCGGGTGCGAGCAGCTCGGGCTGGCGTGGCCGTCGCCCGACGTCGTGGACACCGCTCGCCTGGCCCGTCGCGTGCTGACCCGAGACGAGGCGCCCGACTGCAAGCTGTCCTCCCTGGCGCGGCTGTTCCGCACCGAGGTGACGCCCTGCCACCGGGCGCTGGCCGACGCCCAGGCCACGGTCGACGTGCTGCACGGCCTGATCGCCCGGCTCGGCGGCCTGGGTGTGCACAGCCTGGCCGAGCTGCGCACCTTCTCGGCCCAGGTCACCCCGGCCCAGCGTCGCAAGCGCCACCTCGCCGACGCCCTGCCGGCAGCGCCAGGGGTGTACCTGTTCCGGGACGCGCAGGGCCGGGTGCTGTACGTCGGGAAGAGCACCGACCTGCGCTCGCGGGTCCGCACGTACTTCACGGCGAGCGAGATGCGCTCGCGGATGGCCGAGATGGTGGGGCTGGCAGAGCGGGTGGACCCGGTTGTCTGCGCGACGGCCCTCGAGGCGGAAGTCCGGGAGCTGCGGCTCATCGCCGAGCACCGGCCCCGCTACAACCGGCGCTCGAAGTTCCCCGAGCGGGCGAGCTGGCTCAAGCTCACCGTCGAGGCCTTCCCGCGGCTGTCGCTGGTCCGCAAGGTCGCCGACGACGGCGCTGTATACCTCGGTCCGTTCGGCACCGCCAAGGGCGGTGAGCTGGCGATGGCTGCGGTGCACGAGGCCGTACCGCTGCGGCAGTGCACCCGCCGACTGAGTGTGCGGACGCCGAGCAGCGCCTGCGTGCTCGCCGACATGGGCCGGTGCGGAGCCCCGTGCCGGGGCGTCGAGGCCGGTGGTCAGTCCGTCCAGGACTACGGGCGGCACGTCGAGGCGTTTCGCCGCGCCGTGCTCGACGACCCGTCGGCCCTGGTCGCCGTCCTACAGCAGCGCATCGCCGGGCTTGCGGCGACCGAGCGGTTCGAGGACGCCGCGGCGCAGCGCGATCGTCTGGCCACGCTCGTACGGTCGACCGCCAAGGTGCAGCGGCTGTCCGCGCTGACCTGCGTGCCCGAACTGGTGGCGGCCCGGCCCACCGCCGACCTGGGATGGGAGGTAACGGTGGTGCGCCACGGCCGCCTCGTCGCTGCCGGCGTCGTGCCGCGCGGGGCGCAGCCCGGCCCGTTCGTCGACGCGCTGCTGGCCACCGGCGAGACCGTCCTGCCGGGCCCAGGTCCCCTGCCTGCCGCCACGGCCGAGGAGGTCGAGTGCGTCCTGCGCTGGCTGGAGACCGCCGGGACGCGGCTGGTGCGTCTGTCGGGGACGTTCGCGTCCCCGGCCGGGGGCGCCGGCGGCCACCGCAGCTGGCTGGCAGCACTCGAGCACGGCCGGGACAGTGCGCGGCCCTTCGAGGACCGGCGGCGCCTGCGCCCAACGGAGCGCCCCGCCCGCGCCTTCGCCTGAGCCGGCGCCTACCGTCCGCGCATGGCTGTCGACCCCCAGATCAACGGACTCCTGCAGATGATCGAGGCGGCCGGCGCGCCCGCTCTCGCCGAGGGCACCCCGATGCAGGCCCGGGAGGGCTTTCGCCTCATGACCGTCGGGATGCGCGACCCGGCCGCCCTGGCGACCGTGCGCTGGGTCGAGGATGTCGCGCTGCCCGGACCGGCCGGTCCGGTCCCGATCCGGGTGTACTGGCCCGACGTCGACGGCGTCCTGCCGACCGTGGTGTTCTTCCACGGCGGCGGCTTCGTCATCGGAGACCTGGACACACACGACGACCACGCCCGGCTGCTGTGCCACGACGTCGGCGCCGTCGTGGTCAGCGTCGACTACCGCCTCGCGCCCGAGCACCCGTTCCCGGCCGGCTTCCAGGACTGCCTCGCCGCCCTGCATCACGTCAGCGGCCGGGCGGGGCAGTACGGCGGGGACCCCCGCCGGATCGCGGTGGCGGGTGACAGCGCGGGCGGCAACATGTCCGCGGCGGTGGCCCTGGCCGCCCGGGACGAGGGCCTGGCGCTCGCCGCCCAGCTGCTGCTCTACCCGGCGGTTGACTTCGACGAGGACGCGCCGCACGTGTCCCGGCTGGACAACGCCACCGGCTTCTTCCTCACCGAGTCCGACATGCGCTGGTTCGGCGAGCAGTACCTGTCCGATGCGGCCCACCGCAGCGATCCGAGGGCCTCGGTGCTGCTGGCCGACCTGTCCGGTGTCGCGCCGGCAGTGATCGCCACCGCCGAGTTCGATCCGCTGCGCGACGAGGGCGAGGCCTATGCCGCCGCCCTCACGAAGGCCGGCGTCCCGGTGGTCGCGCACCGCTACGACGGGATGATCCACGGCTTCTTCGGTCTCGGGCACCTCTCGGACGCCGCGAGAGAAGCCAACGCCGAGCTGTGCGCCGACCTGAAGGCCCTGCTCGCGTGATCACTGCCATCGTCACCATCAACGCCGCGGTGGACCAGATCCCGGAGGTCGCCCAGGCGATCGCCGACCTCGACGGCGTCAGCGAGGTCTACTCCGTCGCGGGGGACGTGGATCTGGTGGCGATGGTCCGCGTCCGGAGGCACGAGGAGCTCGCCGACGTCATCGCAGGGCGGCTCAACAAGGTACGAGGCGTCCTGGCGACGCAGACGTTGATCTCCTTCCAGGCCTACAGCCGGCACGACCTGGACGCGACGTTCTCGCTCGGCGTCGAGCCGACGGACCGCCCGTGACGGGCCAGTTCACCGCGGAGGCCGGCACGCACGGCGAGTTCGTCCGGCAGCCCAACCACTTCCGGGACCGGATCACCGCGGACGGCACAAGCGGCTATCCCGCCGAGTCCGGCCGCTATGTCCTCTACGTCAGCCTGGCCTGCCCGTGGGCGCACCGCTCGGTCATCGTCCGGCGCCTGCTCGGGCTCGAGGACGCCCTCGCGCTGCGCGTCGTCGACCCGCTGCGCGACGCGCGCGGCTGGCGCTTCACGCTCGACGAGGGCGACGTTGACCCGGTGACCGGCGCCTCGTACGTCATGGAGCTCTACCAGCGCAGCGACCCGACGTTCGAGGGACGCGCCACGGTGCCGTTCGTGTGGGACAGCGCGACCGAACGGGTCGTGACCAACGACTACCCGCAGATCACGCTGGACCTGTCGACCCAGTGGTCGGCCCTGCACCGCGCCGACGCGCCGCAGCTCTACCCCGAGCACCTACGCAGCGAGATCGACGAGGTCGCCGAGATGAACTTCCACGCGGTCAACAACGGGGTCTACCGGGCGGGCTTCGCCACCAGCCAGCACGCCTACGAGAGCGCGTACGACGCGTTGTTCAGCCGCTTCGACGAGCTCGAGCAGCTGCTGGGCTCCCGGCGCTACCTGGTCGGCGGCCAGCTGACCGAGGCCGACGTCCGGCTGTACACGACGCTCGCCCGGTTCGACGCGGCCTACCACGGCCACTTCAAGTGCAACCAGCGCAAGCTCTCGGAGTACGACGCGCTGTGGGCCTACGCCCGGGACCTGTGGCAGACCCCTGGCTTCGGCGACACCACCGACCTTGAGCAGGTCAAGGCGCACTACTACGGCACGCACCAGGCCATCAACCCGACGGGGATCATTGCGAAGGGCCCGGTGACCGACTGGCGCGCCCCGCACGGCCGCGAGGCGCTCCCCTAGACCGGTCGGTCTCGCGTCGTACGAGCGGCGCGTCGCGTCGTACTCGCGATCTGTCGTACTCCTACGATGCGGACAGTGGGCAGATGAGCGCCGAACGTACCCGCGCGCGGAGCCGATCGGTGCCGAACTCCTCAGATGACCAGCGCGGTTCCTGCATCCAGGGGTCCGGCGCTGTCCTGCGCCGTCACCCCGTCCTGCTGGTCGGTCAGCCTGCGGCGCAGCCGGTGGGCCACCACCGCGCTGACGCAACAACCCAGCACCACCAGCAGCAGCCAACCGACCCCGAACCCGGCGCCGACCAGCCCCGCCGACAGGGCCGGGGACACCACGAAGGCGATCGAGAAGGTCGCACCGGACAGCGCGTTGTAGCGACCCCGTAGACGGTCGGTTGCCAAGGCGTTGACGAGCGGGCTGAGAGTCGGCGCGAGGAGCATCTCGCCGAGCCCGAACAGGCCGCCGAAAACCAACACGACCGTCGTACGCCCGGTGCTCGACGCGTCCGGGACGAGCAGCAGGACGCCCCACGACACGGCCCACAGCGCCGCGGACCCTGCAAGCGCGCAGGAGCGGCGGCGCCCGCGCAGCAGGCGAACAACCAGGGTCTGTCCGGCCACGATCACCGCGGTGTTGACGGCGAAGGCCAGGGCGATCACCGGGGGCGGGACGTGCCCGACGACCCGGGCGTACGCCGGCAGGCCGCCCTCCAGGGCCGCGTACCCGGTGAAGGCGCACAGCAGCGACACCAGGCAGACCCGCCGGAAGGCCGGGTCGGCGAGCACCTCGCGGTAGGACGGGCGCCCGGCCGCGTCCGGCTGGTCCTCGGGCGGGGACGCGGTGGTGCGGGGCAGGCACGCCGCGTACAGCAGGCAGGTGAGCGCGTTCACGGCGTAAAGGACCTCGAAGGTCAGCGGCCGGGAGACGTCCACGACTGCAGCAGCGGTCAGGCCGCCCAAGCCGATGCAGGCGTTGAGCACCGTGAACTGCAGGCCATAGGCGCGGGCCTGCGCGGCCGGCTCCGGCACCAGGCCGCTGAGCAGCGCCGAGAAGGCGGGGAAGGACGGTCCAAGACCCAGGCCGAGCAGGACCATCGCGGGCAGGACGGTCAGCGAGGTCCCGGCGACGGCGAGCAGGGCTTGAGCAATGGCCTGCAGCAGCAGGCCGACGCGCAGCACCAGGCGTGGGCCGACCCGGTCCACCAGCGCCCCCGACACCGGCACGGCGGCGAGCCCGACCACCGCCGGTACGGCCAGGAGCAGGCCCGTCGTCTGTAGTGCGATGCCGCGAACCTCGTGCAGCAGGATGAGGGTGAACGGGAGGGTCAGCCCCGTGCCGAGGCTGGACAGGGCGAGCCCGATGAGCAGCCTGGTCATCGTCGGCGGCAGGGCCGCGCGCGCAGCGGTGGTAGGTGCGGGGGCGGTCACCGGGCCCATCCTGCCCAGCGGGGGATGTTCGGTGCGACGGGGTTTTCCGCGAGCTGTCCGTGCCGGACGCAGCCGCCGGCCGTCCGGCGGGGTCCGCGCAGGCTGCGCCCACCCAGGTCAGCGCCGGCCGTCCGGCGGGGTCAGCGCAGGTTTCGGCTCACGGCGATCCAACGCTCCAAGGCATCGTGCGCCCCACCCGAGTCCAGAGAACCCGCCGCCCGGACCATTCCGGTCGCCAGCCGCGCGACCAGCGGACCGTCGCCGCCGTCGTACGCCGCGAGCGCGGCCGCGGCGTTGAGCAGCACGGCGTCGCGCACCGGGCCGGTCGCGCCGGCAAGCAGGTCACGGGCCACCCGGGCGTTGTGCGCGGCGTCAGCACCGCGCAGGTCCTCCAGCGTCGCCGGGGCCAGGTCGAGCGCCGAAGGGTCGAAGCTCTGTTCCCGCACAGCCCCCCCGGCAACGGTCCACACGGTCGAGGTGCTCGTCGTTGTGAGCTCGTCGAGCCCGTCGTCCCCGCGGAACACCAGCGCGTCGGTGCCTCGACGGGCAAGGACTCCGGCCATGACCGGCGCCAGCCGCCGGTCAGAGACCCCGACGGCCTGGGCCGCCGGCCGGGCCGGGTTGGTCAGCGGTCCCAGCACGTTGAACACCGTCGCGATCGCGATCTCGCGGCGCGGGACAGCGGCGTGCCGCATCCCGGGGTGGAACACGGGGGCGAAGCAGAAGGCGATCCCGGCCTCGGCGATGCACGTGCGGATGGCGCCGGGCGGCAGGTCGACGACGACCCCGAGCTCCTCGAGCAGGTCCGCCGAACCACAGGCGGAGGACGCCGCGCGGTTGCCGTGCTTGGCCACCGGCACGCCCGCTCCGGCCACGACGAGCGCGGCCATGGTCGACAGGTTGACCGTGCCCGACCGGTCCCCACCGGTCCCGCAGGTGTCCACGACCCGACCCTCGACCTGCACGAGCGGGGCCTCGGCCAGCATGACCTCGACGAGACCGGCCACCTCCTCGGCGGTCTCCCCCTTGGCCCGCAGTGCCACCACGAAGGCCGCGACCTGTGCCGGTGAGGCGTCGCCGTTCATCACCTCGCGCATTGCCCAGGACGTGTCCGACGAGCTCAGGGACTCACCGGCCAGCAGCGCCGTCAGCAGCAGTGGCCAGGACTGCGTCGCCACCGCGCCTAGCCGCCGTGCAGGCGCACCGGCAGCCCGCGGCTGCGCGAGCGCAGCAGGGTGGCGACCGACGCCGTCAGCTCCGGAGCATCGATCGGGTGCGCAATCACCGCGTCGGCCAGCGACCAGTCCGCGAGCCAGGCGTCGGCCTGGCGACCCACGAGCAGCAGGGTCGGCGGGCAGTCCGCGACCTCGTCCTTGAGCTGCTTGGCCAACCCCATGCCACCGGTCGGCCACGCCTCGCCGTCCAGGACGACCAGGTCCAGCGCCGAGCCGTGGGTGCCGACGGCCTTGAGCACTTCGGCGCCGGTCGCGCACTCGATCCACTCGACCCGCCCGAGGTCCGGGGCGGGGCGGCGTCCGACGGCGCCGCGCACGCCGTCCCGCACCGCGGGATCATCGCTGTAGAGCACGACGACATGGGTGCGTGAAGGCGCGATGGGCGTGCTCATGAGGCCGGATCGTAGCCGGGGACGGCCGGCGGCCCGCACGCGTCCCAGCCCTGCACGTCCCCGCCGAGCCGCTGCGCCAGCCCAGCCATCCGGGAGCGTTCCTGGGCCGCCGACATGGCTGTCAACAGCTGGGTGCGCCAGGCCCGCACCTGGCCGCCCGGCAGCACCGTCAGGGTGTAGCCGTCCTGGCTGAGCAGGGCGCGCGCCCGTTCGACGGCGGCCCCGTCGGGCAGCTGCAGGTGGTGGCGCACCAGCAACCGGCCGTCCAGCGCGATCCCGCGCTCAGCCGCGTCGGCCAGCACCGAGGAGTCCGCGCGAGCCGCGTCGGGAGCGCTGAGCAGTACCGACAGGGAACCGTCGTCGGCGTACACGACGGGGGGTTCGGCCTTGCGGCGACGCAGCAGCCTCACCGGCCGGCGGCTGCGGCGTCCAACCGGTCCAGGCGTCGGTCCTCGCGCGCGGCCTCCCGCTCACTGGCCCGCATCCACTGGGTGAGCACCACCACGAGGAACAGCAGGCCGACCAGGTCGCCGGAGGCCCACAGCAGGCCCCCGCCGAGCTGCTGCTGGAACGAGGCCTGCGCCGCCCCGAGCAGCGGGAGGTACTGGTGCGCGGCGATCAGACCCGAGCCGTTGTCGGACACGCTCATGATCGCGATGCCGAGGAAGGCGTGGAAGGGCAGCGCGGCGATCAGCATGAGCATCCGGAAGGGGTGGCCGACCCGGCCCGGGACGGGGTCGATGCCCAGCAGGGGCCAGAAGAACAGACAGCCCACGAGCACGAAGTGCAGGTGCAGCAGGTCGTGCAGCAGCGAGGAGTCCAGCGTCGCGGGGTACCAGCCGGAGAAGTACAGCGCAAAGGGGCTGCCCACGAACAGCAACCAGGGGATGACGGGGAACGTCAGCAGCCGGGCGAACCGGGAGTGCAGCAGGTCCAGCAGCCAGGTCCGGGGCCGGGATGGCAGCGTGCGCAGGGCCAGCGTCACCGGCGCCCCCAGCGCGAGGAAGACCGTGGCCACCATCGACAGCAGCATGTGCTGGACCATGTGCGCCCCGAACAGCAGGTCGTCGTACGCCGCCAAGCCCGACAGCAGGGCCACGGCCAGGATGCCGAGTCCCCCTCCGACGAAGGCCACCGTGCGCCCGATCGGCCAGGCATCGCCGCGCGCGGTCAGGCGTCGCACACCCCACAGGTAGAGCGCGCCCGTCACGACCAGCGCTACGGTGGGTAGCAGCGGGAACGACGTCTGGGTGACGAGCGTGCCCGGGCTGAAACGGGGCAGGCCCCCGGGGCCTGCGAACAGCGGGGCTGCGGCGCCGATCATGGCTCGAGCGTACGTCGCCGGCCCTGCCGCGGCGCGGCGGGAGCCCCCGCGTGGTGGAGTCCGCCCGCGACTGCCAGAATGCCTGCGTGGCCACTGCTTCTGTCCTGGAGAAGGTGCCGTCGCACGGCTCCCTGACGCGACCCAACTCCGTGTCGATCGGGACGATCGTCTGGCTGTCCTCCGAGCTGATGTTCTTCGCGGCGCTGTTCGCGATGTACTTCACGATCCGCTCGGTGACCGGGGCCGACCACTGGCCGCCACCGGACGTACACCTGGCCGTGGGTTACTCCGCGGTCTTCACCACCATCCTGATCGCCTCGTCCTTCACCTGCCAGTGGGGCGTGTTCAAGGCCGAGGAGGGCGACGTCTACGGCATGCGGCGCTGGTTCTTCATCACGCTGCTGATGGGTCTGGCTTTCGTGCTCGGCCAGGCCAACGAGTTCCGCAATCAGTACGCCGAGGGCAACACGATCCACACTGACGGCTACGGGTCGATGTTCTACCTCACCGAGGGCTTCCACGGCCTGCACGTGATCGGCGGTCTGTTCGCATTCGTCGTCGTGCTCGTGAGATCCACCGTGGGCCGGTTCACGCCCGAGAAGGCCACCACTGCCATCGTCGTGTCCTACTACTGGCACTTCGTCGACGTGGTCTGGGTCGGTCTGTTCGCCACCATCTACCTCATCCACTGACGGCCGTACCAGCAGAGGAACAGCACTCGTGATCAAGGCCAGCCTGCGTCGCAGGACCAGCAACTACGGCATCCTCGTGCTCGGCCTCGCGCTGCTTGGGGGAGTGTCCACGGCCCTGGCGCCGAGCGGCCACGCTGCCGCCCCGGCCCGCAGCGACCAGTCGATAGCCGTCCGAGACGGGCGCAACCTCTACCTGCAGGGGTGCTCGACCTGCCACGGCCTGAACAACCAGGGCGGTGCAGGCGGCCCGAGCCTGATCGGGGTGGGCTCGGCAGCGGTCGTGTACCAGGTCGAGAGCGGGCGCATGCCGTTGGCGAACGCCAGCGTGCAGGCCCCCCGCAAGAAGGTGAAGTACACGATCGGGCAGATCGACCAGCTCGGCGTGTACATCCAGTCACTCGGCGGCGGCCCGCAGATCCCCAGCGGCAACCTCACCGACGGCGACCTGGCCAAGGGGGGCGAGCTGTTCCGGACCAACTGCTCGAGCTGCCACAATTACGCCGGGGCCGGCGGCGCCTTGACCTACGGCAAGTACGCCCCGGCACTGAAGCCGGCCAGCGCGCGCGTTATCTACGGCGCGATGCTCTCCGGGCCCGAGAGCATGCCGCGCTTCTCCGACGGCCAGCTCAACACCAAGGACAAGGCCGCGATCGCCCGCTACGTGCAGTTCGTCACCCACGCCTCGGATCCGGGCGGCTCCGCCCTCGGTCACTTCGGCCCCGTGCCCGAGGGGCTCGTCATCTTCCTGGTGGGCATGGGCGCCCTCGTCGTGGTCACGCTGTGGATCGGAGCTCGCGCATGAGCGACATACCAGAAGTGCCCGGCCAGGCCTCGACCGGCGGCCAGACGCCGACCAACGAGCCGCGCGGGGGCCAGACGGCGTACGACGCGTCCGGCTCGATCCGCGACCGGTTGAGCTCACCGACAGGCCCCGAGCAGGCCGGTAGCCGCGACACCCGCGGCTCCAACCTCGGTGCGGACGACTTCGTGCAGACCGACAGCGGCGGGGACCTGCAGGCCAAGGGCCGCAGCGACCGGCAGCTGCTGGAGAGCAAGCCCCCGATCCAGCAGGAGCTGCAGCCGGGACGCGCGGCCGATCTGGACGAGAGCGCCGCCCGGTCGGCCGAGCGCAAGGTCGCCGCCCTGTTCCTGTCCTCGTTCGTCGGCGTCGTCGGCTTCGTCGTGACGTTCGCCTTCGCGCCGTACAGGTTCGCCGTCGACCCCTTTAACCAGCTCTATACGCCGCTGCTCGGGGCGTTCATGGCGCTGGCCCTGTTCGGCATCGGCGCCGGCGCCGTCCTGTGGGCCAAGACGCTCATGGTCGACGAGGAGGCGGTGCAGCAGCGGCACGCGCTGTACTCCTCGGCGGAGGAGCGGGAGTCCACCAAGGCTTCGCTGTCCGCGGGCTTCACCGACACGGGGATCGCCCGGCGCCCGCTGCTGCGAAACACGCTGCTGCTCGGCGCCGGATCGCTGGCCGTCCTGCCGGTGCCGCTGCTGTTCGGCTTCGGCCCGTACGCGCACAAGGAGCGCGTGCTCTCCAAGACCGGCTGGAAGAAGGGTGTCCGGCTGATCGACCAGGACAGCATGCCGGTGCGGCCGGACCAGCTCGATGTCGGCGGCGTCCTCACGGTGTTCCCGGACGTGCCCGACGGCACCAAGCTCGCCGACTCCGCCAGCCTGCTGATCCGCATGCGACCGGACGAGCTGGACCTGCCGGAGGCGCACAAGGACTGGGCCATCAACGGCTACCTCGTGTACTCCATCATCTGCACCCACCTGGGCTGCCCGGTCAAGCTCTACGAGCAGCAGACACACCACCTGTTCTGCCCCTGTCACCAGTCGACGTTCGACGCCAGCAAGGGCGCGGTGCCGCTGTTCGGGCCGGCGGCTCGCCCGTTGCCCCAACTGGCGATCAGCCTGGATGCGGACGGATACTTTATTGCCCGCGGCGACTTTGCCGAACCGGTTGGATCTTCTTTCTGGGAGCGCAGCTCATGACGTCACCGCTCGCGAAGGGCCTGGAGGGCACCGGCAACTGGGTCGACGACCGCATCGGCGGCGCCCGGTACATCCGCAGGAGCCTGAACAAGGTCTTTCCGGACCACTGGTCGTTCATGCTGGGCGAGATCTGCCTCTACTCGTTCATCATCCTGCTGCTATCGGGCACCTACCTGACGCTGTTCTACGACCCCTCCACCCGCGAGGTCATCTACAACGGCAGCTACGTCCCGTTGCGTGGCGTGTCGATGTCGCAGGCCTACGAGTCGACGCTGCGGATCTCCTTCGACGTGCGCGGCGGCTTGATCATGCGCCAGATCCACCACTGGGCCGCCCTGCTGTTCATGGCCTCGATCGTGGTGCACCTGGCGCGGGTGTTCTTCACGGGCGCCTTCCGCAAGCCACGAGAGCTCAACTGGCTGCTCGGCGTCGGCCTGCTGGTGCTCGGCCTGGTCGAGGGCTTCGCCGGCTACTCCCTGCCGGACGACCTGCTGTCCGGCACCGGCCTGCGCATCGCGTATGGCATCGCGCTCTCGGTCCCGGTGGTCGGCACCTGGGCGGCGTTCCTGATCTTCGGTGGTGAGTTCCCCGGCGCCAACATCATTGACCGGCTCTACCCCATCCACATCCTGCTGGTGCCGGGCATCATCCTGGCGCTCATCACCGGTCACCTGGCCCTGGTCTGGTACCAGAAGCACACACAGTTCGCCGGTCCAGGCCGCACCGAGGGCAATGTCGTCGGCAGTCGCATCTACCCGGCGTACGCGGCGAAGGCCGGGGGCTTCTTCTTCCTGGTGTTCGCCGTCATGGCTGCCATGGGTGGGCTGGCGCAGATCAACCCGATCTGGCTGTACGGCCCCTACAACCCCTCCCAGGTCTCCGCCGGCTCGCAGCCCGACTGGTACATCGGCTTCCTGGATGGCTCGACGCGGCTCATGCCCAACTGGGAGATCCACGCCCTCGGGCACACGCTGTCATTCAACATCTTGTTCCCGACCGTGCTGCTCCCGGGGATCTTGTTCACACTGCTGGCGCTCTACCCGTTCCTGGAGGCGCGCTTCACCAAGGACCGGTCGTTCCACAACCTGCTGGACCGGCCGCGGAACGTACCGTTCCGGACCGGGCTGGGGGCCATGGCCATCGCCTTCTACGTCATCCTGATCATCGCCGGTGGCAACGACATCATCGCGTCGGTCTTCCGCGTCAGCATCAACACGATCACCTACACGCTACGAGCGGGCATCTTCCTCATCCCGCCGCTCGTGTTCTGGATCACCAAGCGCATCTGCCTGTCGCTGCAGCACAGCGACGAGGAGCTGCTGCACCACGGCGTCGAGTCCGGCACGATCCGCCGGCTTCCCTCGGGTGAGTTCGTCGAGGAGACAGTTGCGCTTCCGGTGCCCTACCGGATCCTGATGACCGGTGTTGAGCGGGACGACCAACCCGCCTTGGCCGGCGCCGACGGACACACCGGGCCCGGGTACGGCGAGCAGTACGAGGTCACAGGTAGCTCGCCCAAGCCCCGTGGCTTCTTCCGCGAGAGGAGGTCCAACGGCTCCACGGCAGCGCCACGCCCCGAGTCCACGCTGCCCGAGCTCGAGGGGTCGGTCGACTAGCCGGAACCAGCCACGTGACCGCCCGCTCCCCGCTTGCCGGGGGGCGGGCGTTGTGCTGAGGGATCGTCGCCGTCACCGTCCCGCACCCTGCACGACGATCTTCACGACCCACGAGAGACCCCCCAGTTGTGCTTGTGGAGATCGTCGTGCAGGACCGACTTCGCAATCACGCGCGCCGGACGCACTGCGGCGGCACGACGATCTCCACAACCACACTGCGCGGTCTCGTTCGGGGGAGTACGGCGGGACCGGCGGCGACTGCCGTACTGGCCGCATGTGCGACACGCGCAAGGGTGTCAAGAGCCGGCATCTCGCCGGTGACCTGTCGCGCGTGTCGGCGACGGTGAAAACTGACCCCCTAGCGACGCTTGCGTCCTAGGGCGGAACCCAGCGATCATGACGAGGGATCATGACGCCATCGCGTAAAGGGGCTCCGCGGGGAAAGCCCAGTGGCTTTCATGGGCGGCTGTCGAGCGTGGCCTCGACGACGCCGAGGTCGTCGGAATGGCCGACGCGTAGGTCGGTGCCCTTGGGTAGGTACTGGCGCAGCAGCCCGTTGGTGTTCTCATGCGTGCCGCGCATCCGGCGTGATCCCGGGTTGGCGACGAACACGCCCTGCTCGAACCACCCGGTGACGAGGTCGTGGCGGGCCATCTCGCTGCCTTGGTTCCAGGTAAGTGTCGCCGCTTAAGGGCGGCGGCCCGTCATCTCCAGGCTGAAGGCGGGTGACGAGCGGCTCGGCGCTGTGGCCGTGCGAGAGGTGCACCAAGCGCCGCTAGCGTGGCTGTCGCCGCGCGTGGCAATAGCGGACCGACTCATTAGCCCGACGACAAGATCACCCTCCCGGCCGCGGAGGCGGCTGGGAGCCCGGACGACGACGGGCCGCTGGGCAATGCCTTGGTGCGGCAGCACGTAGCGGCTGCGGAACTCAGTGGAGGCCCGCTGCGCTGTCGCAGGGGCCTGTGCGAAGCCGGCCGGGAGAGTGTGCCTCGGAAGCCCACCTCGGGCGGGCCGGTAAGAGCCTGGTGGACCGTCTCGGGGCACAACATGCCGGGCGGGTGATCCGGGAGAGCGGCCCTCAGCTGCACAGCGACCTGCTCGGGCTCTACGGTTGAGCTGGCTGACCGTCAGATTGACCGCTGTGACATTGCTCCCGCGGTAGGCCGCGATCGACCTGCCGCCTAAGGAAGTCGTGAGGGCCGGCGCCCAGCAGAGCTCTTTGTACTCAAGTCCGACCGCCCGCGCCAGCTGTCGACGGTGCGCGGCGGGGTCGCCCGCACATCACTGGAACCGACCAGGTGTGCGGCGGGTGAGCCTAGTCGCCCAGGAACTTGTGCAAGCTCGTGGGCTGCTCACCGGTCGCGTCCAGGGCCGACAGCGTCTGGCCCTGGGTGCGGTTGATCCCGACGAAGTACTCGAACAGGAAACCGCTGACCGTCACCAGGAGAGCGGCGAAGCCGATCAGCAGCATGAAGCGGCCGAAGACCAGCCCCAGCGTCGTGATCGTGAAAGCGGCTGCCGTGAGGATCGGCCAGTACGAGTGGGGCGAGAAGAACCCCATCTCCCCCGAGCCTTCGCTGATCTCGGCGTCCGGGCGGTCCTCGGGGCGCGCCTCCAGGCGCCGGGCGGTGAACAGCAGGTAGTACCCGATGATGAACGCCAGGCCACCGGACAGCAGGATGCAGGTGAAGCCTGTCGGGTCCTGCGAGAGCAGAAAGTAGATCGACGAGATGGCGAACAGGAACAACGCATAGAGCGCGAACAGCAGACCTTCGACCTTCATGGCGCTACCTCGCCTCGGGAGAGGCGTGCATGTCGATCCGCCCGGCTGCGGCCGGGTAGTGCAGATCGAACGCGGGCCGCTCGGAGCGGATGCGGGGCATCGTGACGAAGTTGTGGCGCGGCGGCGGGCAGGAGGTCGCCCACTCCAGCGAATTGCCGAAGCCCCAGGGGTCGTCGCCGACGGCCTTCTGGCCGCGACGGAAGGACACGATGACGTTGTAGATGAACGGCAGGGTCGAGGCCCCGAGCACGAACGCCCCGATCGAGCTCACCGTGTTGAGGGTGGTGAAGCCCTCGTCCGCGCCGTAGTCGGCGTAGCGACGCGGCATGCCCTTGTCGCCTAGCCAGTGCTGTACCAGGAAGGTGAGGTGGAAGCCGACGAACAGCGTCCAGGCGTGCACCTTGCCGAGCCGGTCGTCCAGCATCCGGCCGGTCAACTTGGGGAACCAGTAGTACGCGCCGGCGAAGCCCGCGAACACCACCGAACCGAACAGTACGTAGTGCATGTGCGCGACGACGAAGTAGGTGTCCGTGACGTGGAAGTCGATGGGCGGGCTCGCCAGCAGCACACCCGTCAGGCCGCCGAGCAGGAAAGTCGCGAGGAAACCGATGCAGAACAGCATCGGCGTCTCGAACGTGAGCTGTCCGCGCCACATCGTGCCGATCCAGTTGAAGAACTTCACCCCCGTCGGCACCGCGATCAGGTAGGACAGGAAGGAGAAGAACGGCAGCAGGACGGCGCCGGTGGCGAACATGTGGTGCGCCCACACGGTCATTGCCAGGGCACCGATGCCGATGGTGGCGAACACCAGGCCCTTGTAGCCGAACAGCGGCTTGCGGCTGAACACCGGGATGATCTCGGTGATGATCCCGAACGCGGGCAGCGCCACGATGTAGACCTCGGGGTGGCCGAAGAACCAGAACAGGTGCTGCCACAGGATCGCCCCGCCGGTGCCGGCGTCGTAGACGTGGGCACCCATGTGCCGGTCAGCCTCCAGGGCGAACAGCGCCGCGGTCAGCACCGGGAAGGCCATTAGCACCAGGATGGAGGTGACCAGCATGTTCCAGGTGAAGATCGGCATCCGGAACATTGTCATACCGGGCGCACGCAGCGTGATGATCGTCGTGATGAAGTTGACCGCGCCCAAGATGGTGCCGAGCCCGGACGTGATCAGGCCGATGATCCAGAGGTCGGACCCGAGGCTGGGTGAGTGGATGATGTCGTTCAGCGGTGCATAGGCGAACCAGCCGAACCCGGCGGCGCCGTCCGGTGTCAGGAAACCCGACACGACGGTCAGGCCGCCGAACAGGTAGAGCCAGTACGAGAAGGCGTTCAGACGCGGGAAGCTCATGTCCGGCGCGCCGATCTGCAGCGGCATGATGAAGTTCGTGAAGCCGTACGCCAGGGGCGGCGCGAACAGGAACATCATGATGGTGCCGTGGATCGTGAAGAGCTGGTTGTACTGCTCGTTGGACAGCAGCTGTAGCCCGGGTCGCGCGAGCTCGACCCGCATGAGCTCGGCCATGCCACCGGCCAGCAGGAAGAAGCCGAACGAGGTGCACAGGTAGAGCATGCCGATCGTCTTGTGGTCGGTCGTGGTGAGGACCTTGACGACCTTGGCGCCCGGTGACTGGCGCGGGCGCCGGTTGGCGATCGGCGGGGCGGCGTGGGAGATCAGGGTCATCAGTTGGCTCCGGTGGGGATGGCCGCGGTCACGCCGTTGTCCGCGGCGCTCGGGTCTGCCCTGAGCGAGCTCAGGTAGCTCTGGTAGTCCGCGTCGGACACGACCTTCACCGAGAAGTCCATGCGGTCGTGCTTCTCACCGCACAACTCGGCGCAGTGCCCGGCGTAGGTGCCCATCTTGGTCACCGTGACCTCAAAGGTGTTCCGCCGGCCCGGGACCACGTCGCGCTTGAACAAGAACTTGGGCACCCAGAAGGAGTGGATGACATCCGGTGAGGTCTCGACGAACCGGATCTTCTTGCCGACCGGGAGCATCAGCTGCGCCGGCCGCCCCGGTACGCCGGTGGTCTGCACGTGCGCGTCGGTGTAGTGGAACTGCCAGTTCCACTGCTCGCCGACCACGCCAATCGTGACGTCGGGTTTCGGGCTGAGCTTGTTGACCTTGTTCTCACCGACCGCGGTGTAGAAGAACAACACAGCGATGATCACGAAGGGCACGACTGTGTACAGCACCTCGATCGGCAGGTTGTAGCGCACCTGGCGCGGCAGGTCCTCGCTCTTCTTGCGGTAGCGGAACCCGGCGAAGGCAATGAGCAGCCAGACGAAAACCCCGACGGCGGCGGCTGCGGCGGACGAGCCGAGCCACAGGTCGTAGGTCACCTTGCCTTGCTCGGTCACCGGGTGCGGGAAGCCGATCCCGAAGGTCGTCTCATAGGCCTGCCGGGCATCGCATCCGCTGGTCAGCAGCCCGGCAGCGCCGGCACCGAGCGCGAGACGCAGGCCGGTACGGCGGACGCCACCCGGCGCCCTCGAGGGGGTCTGGCGCAACCTCTTGACCTCTCGTGACTGGGCGAAAGCCGTCTGTCGGCGGCGCCGCCGAGGGTATCCCAGCCGCGCGGGCGCTTCCTGCTGAGACGCGGGGCTAGCGTCATCGTCGTGGTGCGCCGGGTGCTTCTGGACAGCGCTGCCGGCGTCCCCCTGCACCCGACGGCCAGGTCGGCGCTGCTGGCGGCCCTGGACGACGGCTGGGCCGACCCGGCGCGACTGTCCAGCTCCGGCCGCCGCGCGCGCGTGCTGCTCGACGGTGCGCGCGAGGCCGTGGCGGCCGAGGTGGGTTGCCGCCCGGACGAGCTCAGCTTCACCTCGAACGGCACCACCGCCGCACACCTCGGGGTGCTCGGCGCGCTCGCCGGCCGCCGACGTACGGGCTTGCACGTCGTGCACTCCGCGGTCGAGCACTCCTGCGTCCTGCACGCCGTGGCCAGGGCCGAGGCCGTCGCCGCAACCGCGGTCCAGGCCACGAGCGTCGGGGTCGACCGGCTGGGGCGCACGGACGCCGGCGCGTTCGCGGCCGCGCTGCGTGCGGACACGGCGCTGGCCTGCCTGATCAGTGCCAGCCACGAGGTCGGTACGACACAGCCGGTGGCCGAGGTCGCGGCAGCCTGCTCCGAGCGCGGGGTTCCGCTGCTGGTCGATGCGGCCCAGTCGCTCGGGCGGATGGCCGTCCCCGAGGGCTGGAGTGTGCTCACCGGCAGCGCCCACA
>JAABUI010000734.1_pt1 | contig 22114 bp, 19 predicted proteins | sample 5559111 | NCBI WGS metagenome assembly JAABUI01 (sample SAMN10711870, study PRJNA513365) | rock metagenome | isolation source: Antarctica rocks | place: Antarctica: Victoria Land, Buttleship Promontory
TCTGTCTTGAAAGAATTGTTGCAGCAATGACGTAACTTGTGTTGTCAATCTGCAAAGATGAAAATGATACAGAGATCATTGACTCGATATTGACTCATTAGATTGTGAGTCTTCTTATCTATGATGAATCGTGACTCGGCATAAACGATCTTGACTCAATGAGAGAAATAGCGATCGTCGTTCATGTTCATACGCTGTATCAGACTCTGCTCTCATGCATTCAATCGATCTTTGTTCTTCTCATACTCAGATATGTCGAGAAGCTTTTCGAATCTAATGAGAATCGAAACAGCAACAGAGTTCGCAGAAACTTGAACGACGAAAGAAGATTGATTGTGCAGAGTTTATGCGACGATCTGAGTTATCATCGCAAGAAACTGAGAATTCAGCTCTTGATAGATTGAAGAACTAGAAGCAATGAACGAGAACGAGATGATGACATCATGTTGTCGAACTTGGTTTTGAAGCTCGCGCATTGCGCGAAAAATCTCGACTGAGTTTTCGATCACACTTTGAGCGAACTGTTTGACAGCTCGCTCATCGTCGATCGAAGAATGATGAGATTGCTTCATTTGAGCGAAAAGATAACTAAACGAGATTTCAACGTATGAAAACGTTGCAGAAAGTGTAGATCTTTCATAATGTCAAAGACTAGACTGAACTAGAGATTCTATCAATATAAAGAATTGATTATTATATTACTTGAACTAGATACAGAACAATACATCAGATAATGTACAAGACGAAAGACAAAGAGCGAAAGAAAAGAACGAGAGTTCGACTTCTATATACATGAATCGAGCAGAATCAAGACTAGACAGTAGTTCTATTGACTTAAGATTGCAGAAGTTCGCGCACACGACTGAGATGATCAAAACAGAATTGCTGAGACTAGATTAAGATGATGATGACTAGATTGATGACTTGATTCATTGAACTGCGAAATAGATTCAATGAATCGAGATTATTTAAGATATCGACGATCTATGTTCTAAATTGAATTGATGATCTGACATCATGACAGATCATACATTTATCTACGTGAAAAATTGAGAGCTCATAAGAATAATCAGAATGCATCTTTACTATTGATCAACTAAGTATTGAATGATTGCAATTGCACGTTTATACTAACAATCAATTCAACGTCTATGTGACACAAGTCAAATCAAGAGAAGAAAAGAGTTATTCAATACAATCATACTTTATCTTCTCATCATGCACATCTTTCTTTCATCACACATTTCTCTGCTCAATGAATAACAATCATTAAGCAAGAGAACACAGTTTCTGCGTTACAATCATGAGCATCACGAATGCAAAGAAACATATTTCATCTTCAAATCAAGAATTGAATTAAAACATCATTGTATAGAATATCATCAATGAAGAGCAGAGTAAAGATGATGCATCATAATTAAATAGCACAGACACTCTCATCAAGAATTTACTCAAGCATCACACGTTGAATAAAAGTTATAAATTCATTACTAATAATATAGTGTTAATTTTATTGTTTTAACGACGTGAAGTCATCATGTAGTCGACGAGTGATTTTCTTTTTCAAAGAGTTTTGTTCATTCAATACACATAACATAGTTTTTCTCATGAGTTGAATCTAAATCAATATCACAAGAATGTATGAATTCAAATCAAATCAAATCAAATCAAATCAAAATAATGCATATATGTTCTTTCATCAATTAATTATTTTATCTATTTATTATTCATTTTATCTCATCATTATCATGAATCTTGCATCTTTTTTAATGAGTGAGCTTTATGTAAGTATTGAGAAGCTTATGATCATTGTCATTAATACATGAGCTGAAGCTCATTATTACATGCTGTGATGATCAAGCCTACTAGATGAATAGACGAAGTTTATAAGAATGATATGACAATGTAATATTTTAAACAGACACAGAATGAATATATATTATGATAGAGCTAATTATTAAGAAGCTCTCAATAACTCAAGAGAATCAATCAACTATAAAGAGTTTGTCAAGCATTGTCAAGTTGAGCACAACATAATTCATGACATATTAAGTCGAAGATATGACGTAGTCTAAATAATGTCTTGACAGAGTTATAGAGTTTCAGAGCTAACTCAGATCTGATCTTCAACTCAGTCTTTGACTTTAATCTTTGATTTAATCTTTATGTGTCAATTCATCATGACAATTGTTTTCTTTTTTAAGTGAGTTCATTCTTGATCTCAATAATCAATGTCTTGATTTATTTTAATAAATGATGATGTGTATTCATAATTTCGCTCTAGAAGCTCTCGATAAAAATCTTTAAATCTTCGTAAGAAAACAAGAAAAAGAGAAACTTTCGATTGAATGATGATTCATCTTCAATTATAATGCATGTAGATGACATTATAAATAGTATATGTGATGTGTAGTTAACGTAAATGATAGCATCAATCATGTGTAAATGATGCATAAACATTGATTGTCTTTTGATTAAATTGTGTTGTTGAGATGATAAAGCATAAACAAGAGTGAATAATAATCATTGTTTTGTTTATCACTCTTTTAGTTTTTCTCAATCTTCATCTTCTTCTCATTTCATCTTCATTCTGTATCAGAGTTCTTTTTCACAACTTTGATAAAGAATTGCTTGTACAGATAATTATATTAGTATTTACTTGAAAAAATTCTGTTTCAAGTATTGAAATGACACATGCTCAATTTATGATGATTTCAAAGATGTGAAAGATTGACAAAGCTGATGACAAAGTTGATGACAAAACTGATGACAAAGCTGATGATGTAAGCAAGATATGTGATGCTTATTCTGAATTTCTTTGATCGAGATTGTAATTTAACAATCATAGATTATTGCAAAAAAGTTTACTCTTCAACATCTTTGTGATCATGTAACATCATCTTTTATTTTGAAACTCATTACATCTGTTGATTCTGAAGATGATCTGAACGTCTCTGATAAAGAGATGAGCGATGAAATGAGTTCTGATGCTTTCTCAGCATCAGAGCTTTTGCTCAACTTGTCTTGAACTTCTAGCAATAGAAGAATGATAAGTCGAGTACTCAGCGTTTAAATGTTATTACTGATTCTTTTCAGCTTTCAGTTGTAAGAATTAGCGAAAGAAGTGTTGATGCTTCTGAGATATTGAACAAAGTAATGTGCATTAAATATGCATGTAGATTTCATGATGAAGAGACAGCGCAAAGTTGCGATGTTAAGTTTCATGAAAAAGTGATGTATCAACGCTGCATCTGATGTGCAAAGAAAGATGTTTCATGCATTGTGATGAGTAAACTTACTCGATGCGCTCATTAAACACTTATGTTTGAATTCTTAAATTTCAAACGTATGCATTCAAACATTAAATGAGTCTTTTCAACTTGAGACAATATTTAAAACTGCATCAGAAGATGATGATGTGATCTTTATTGCAATCTTTACAATCAATCAGATGAAACTGAGAAAGAAGCTCATGATTGCAACGTGTGTGAAAGATCATTTAAACAACACATGCAAGTTTAAATCATTTGATGTACAGAAGCTGCAGCTGAAAGAAGCAATGACAATTAATGACATTGCTTGCAATGTGGTTAACGCGTTTTACTATTTTGTATGTTCTATCGCGTTTCAATATCGTTTGATCACAGTTTTATAACTGACATGATATATTTATAAATGAATCTGCTCGCTCTTGATTCACTCATCTCACATCTCAACATGAATCTCAAGATGAGTGAGAAAAAGAAGATTGTAATTACGTCTTCTGCAAAAGATAACTGATGAAGTTGATGTGATTATGCTGAGATTGCACTTTCGTGTTGAGCGCGTTTTGCATCTCTGCGCTTTTTTCTTCTGTCTGTGTTTTTTCTTTTGTTTGAGTGTTAATATCTTTAATGTGATCATCTCATTAAAGAATGAAAATCATCATAATACAGTAATTCTCTTTCTTTCTAATCATGAGTTTATGCTTGAAAGTGAATGACTATACTTTTTACTCACGTTTCAATCTTGTTTTGAAAGCTTCTTTAAGCTTCAAGACTTCTTTCATATCTTCGCTCAATATTCATTGATTATATTTCATGAGATACTTCTTTCATTGTATCTTATAATATAAGATTTTCTTTCTTTTTCGCTTTTGTAGAATCTTTTCTACTTCTCATTCTTGCTCATCATCAATAAGCTCAAGAGCAAGATACTTGAATATAGAATCATCGTTTTGCTTACAATTATACAATTTTAAGATGAATACATGAAAGACAGAATGAATTTTGTAGATAATTGAAAGACTCAGATGATACATCTGCTTGTTTATAGATTTTTGTATGAGAAAGAGCTTTAGCATCTTATTTGATAGCTTTTTGCTTAACTTCTTCTGCTTCAGATTTTTTGCTGATAACATGATTAAATCATCAACATTAAAGAACTTAAACTTATGTTTTCAATTATAGTACTTTGTTTGAGCATTGATTGCATTTTATCATCATTACGTCAACGTGTTTTGTACATCTTGCAGCATTTCAACGTGTTTTTTTGCTGCTGATACTTCTTCTTTCATAGCATCATTCTTGATGCATATATCAAAGATTGACTTATAATCATACATGACTTTAAAGAAACTACAGTTCAACGAAGAGTGCTTCATCTGATGATACATGAACTTGACTATAAGTAGAAGCATAACTCAGTCATCTTGCTTTTCTGAATAATATACTCATAGATAATGTTTCAGCATTTGATTTTATCATTCTGTCTGATTGTCTGTTTGCAAATGAAAGATGATGCTTAGTCATCATTTCATCTTCGTGTGAAAACAGATCTTTGATCAGAACGCATTGATAAATAGACTATCTTTATCAATGATTATATCACTTGAAATCTCATATTTTAAAGCAATCTTCTCAAAGAACAACTCTGCTAACTCTATGACAGTCAGAGTTTTCTTCGAAAACAGATAATGCATCATCTTTATGTAGTGATTGACTATCATGAGAATCAAGTCATATACGACTTCTTTTCATTTACTAGACGACAGATCTGTTATAAAATTCATAGTGATTTTTTTTCAGAAATCTGTGAATTGAGATAATGATCTTAACTTGTCATATGATAGATGATGTTTCATCTTTACTCTCTGACAAATGTCACAAGTATCTATATACTCTTTGACATTCTTGATCATACTTTTTCAGTAATATTTATGATTTAATAGCTCGCTGATCTTGTCAGCATCAAAATGTCTCACTAACGAGTCATCATGATGACGTTTCAATAATTCTTCTCTGACAGAAAGATCTTCTGAAACATACCATGATTCATTGTATTCTATCATTTCTTGACTATTCAATGTTCAAGCTTCAACGTCACTCTTTCATATATTCATCATATCATCTGCTCTTAATCATACAGCAAATTCATCTTCTTGCTATAAGATCTTGATGAGCTTAACTATGAATTTACTACTAAAGTTATATGTCATTTCATGAATTGTTAATACTCTGACAATTGCACATGAAACAAGTTGTTTGCAATCAACAGTTTCAGCAACAGAATTAAGCTGTTTCTCAGCTACGTTGTGATTTTTATGAGTCAACGTTTCAATGTCTGTGCTCTTTGAAGTTGTTGATTCAAGTTAAGAAATTCTATCTTTCAAGAAATGTACTTCATCTAGATGCGTTTCTTGCACTGTTAAAGTCATGACTTTCAGCAGCATACTTCTGACATGCATTGCTGAACATGTATTCATGTTTTCACTGACACTGTAAACAAACATCTTCTTGACTTCATTAATCACTCATGTACAGTAGATTTCATCTTGCGATCTGCTTTCAACATGTTTCGCTGAATATCTTCGTTCACTGACATTGTGAACAAATGTTTTCTCGACATCGTTAATCACTCATGTTTATCAGTGAGTTTCATCTTGCAATCTGCTTTCGACATGTTCTGCTGAATATCTGTTCATACTTATACTGTGAACGAACGTCTTCTCGACATCGTTAATCACTCATATACAGTATCATTCTCTGATCGCTACAAATATAAAGTTATTTAAGCTTTTTATTCTAGTCAGCTTTCGCTGCAGAATGAGCAGCAAATGATTCACAGAAATGTTCTCATTCTTATAGTCAAATCATCTTGATGATGCATTGATTGAGTTTGTCTTTTCTGATTTATGTACTATTTCAAAGTTGCAGATCAACAATTTCATGATTCATCTGACTTGTCTTTCGTTTAGCTTTCAAACATTCATAAAACTCTTCAGATTATTATGATCAGTCAGAACTTCAACAGTATGATAATTGTCTTTCACATAGTGTCGTCAGTGTTTAAACATCGCTACTATGACTAGAAGTTTCTGATTATATGTTTCATAATTTCTTTCAACGTTTATCATCATTCTGAATCAGAATGCAATCAAATGTCACTGATCTTCGTCATCTGACTGAGACAAAATACTTGCGACTGCATAATTGAACATGTCAATCTCAATGCATATATGTCGCTCTGAGTCAAAGTGTCTTAGTATAAATGTTCTCATAAAAACGCCATGAAGCTGATTAAAAGCTTGTTTCGCTTCGTTCAATCATATGAATGAACTCATTTTTACATTTTTTACACTATTTCTCAGCAATTCTGTTAAAGACTCTGCTATCTAAGAGTAGTGATGTATAAAATGTTGATAGAAATTGATGAATCTCAGAAAAACTTGTATTTTTGAATACATCTTCGATCTGAGTCACGTTTTGATGATGTTTATTTTACTTAAGTTCATCAAAACATCTTCGATGAATATAATAAATTCTAGAAAGTTCACTTTAGTGATGAAGAATTCATACTTCTTCAAGCTAGCATATAGCTTGAACTTTCTTAATTTCTCGAGAATTTACTTCACGTAATCTACGTGATCAGTCTTCTCTATGAAGAAGATTAGAATGTCATTCAGATAAACAACATAAAAGTCATTTAAAAGCTTTGTCAAGATCTTATTAATATAAGTTTGAAAGATGATAAACGTGTTGATTAAATTAAATAATATGATCATATACTTGAAGTGATCATAACGAGTACGAAACATCGTCTTTCACTCGTTTTCACGTTGAATTCTGAAATGATAATAAATGTTCTTCAGATTTAACTTAATGAACTGCTTGACCTTTTTGAATCTGTCTAAAGTTTCACTAATTAAAGACAGTAAATGATGATTTTTGACAGTGATCTTATTCAGATCTTGATAATTCATGCATAAATAAAGACTATCATTCTTTTTGAGAATGAATAAAATAGACGCGTCAGTCGAGCTGATGAAGTGCTTAATTCATTCTTTCGCTAAGATATCATCTAAATACTGTCTCAGAGTTGCTAACTTTATGTTCGACAAATTATACAATGATTCATACAACAACTTTGCAGTGATTTCGATTGCATGATCATGATCTTCATGCAAAAGCAATTTGTCGACACTTTCTGTTAAGAATACATCTTCATATTCTTTCAATTCAACGAATAAAGTCTGCATTTCAAGCGCGTTTGTGATACAATTCATCACGTTATTCATTGCTTTCACTTGATGTTCAATGATTAACTTTTTGACAACGTTGATCATGATAAAAGCATACATAGTAAACTCATCTTGTAGAGCTTTTGCAAAATCTTCTGCAATGAATAACTTGAACGCATGCTTATTCATGTCAAAACATCATGTTCTTGCAATCATGTCTATTCAAATATGCTTGAATTGCATACTCAACATACTTAGAATCAAAAGAGATTCTTTCTTGTCAATAGCATAAAAGATACTTATATCTTTTTTCTCTATGCTTCAGCTGTCTCTCAATCAATAACACATCTTATAGACGTCATAACAATAGATACTCTGATCGTTCATTCGAATAAATCTTGAGAAATTAATGTTCAGCAATGACATATCTTGCTTGATGATGAAACGTTGACTAATCACGTTCATCTTGACGCTGATATTTATGTGAATCTTCATTTCTGTCTTTTGATCTTTCTGAATTACATGCTTTTTATATATAAAAGTCTTTACAAAGAGAATTTCTTATTTTTTTCTCAACAATTTGAAGTGTTCATTGAAAGCTTGTCTTTTTTCAAAATCTTGAAACGACTCATATGTAACATCGAATCGATGAATACTTGATTTGCATCAGATTTTTTTGATCTATTCTTGATCTTTTCATTTTTACAATTAGCAAAATAATGATTCTTTTGATTGCATATATAGCATGTTATGTTGAACAAATTCTTGCTATAATGTGACGAAGCATGTGAGCTTATCTTTGATGAAAAGTTGAGTTTAGTTGATCAATGAGATTTCTTTCGCTTTGAATGAGTCTTCGTGTTAACTTTATCTTGATTATGCAAGTTCTTATCTTGAGATCGTTTCAATGACTTGCAGAGTCTCAATCTCTGATCAAATAGCTGCTAGCTTCTGTTTCTTTTGCAGTTTATTACGTTGAAGCATTGCTCATGTTAGCTGTTCATCAATATTAAGAGAAAGTTCATTTTCTGCTTCTTCGCTTTCTGATTTCATTATGCAACGTTCATTTTCTGATATGATGTCTCGTAAGATCAAGATGTCATCGTTTCAACTCTGTTACAATTACGTTGCTGTTATCATGCTTGAATATTGAATCGTCACTTTTAAGAAAAGTTTGAAATAATTAAAACTGTGATGATTGAGTCTACTAAATGAATAGACGAGATCTATAAAAGTGATATGACAATGTAATATTCTAAACAGGCACAGAATGAATATATATTATAATAGAGCTAATTATTAAGAAGTTCTCGATAACTTGAGAGAATCAATCGACTATAGAGAGTTTGTTAAGCATTGTCAAGTTGAGCACGACATAACTCATGATATATTAAGTCGAAGATATGACGTAGTCTAAATGATGTCTTGACAGAGTCATAGAGTTTCAGAGTTAACTCAGATCTGATTTTTGACTCAGTCTCTGACTCAGTCTCTAATTTAATTTCTATGTGTCAATTCATCATGATACACGCTTAATATCAAATGCTTAAGCAAAAACAAGTAAGAAATTGATGATAAAATTTGATTAAAGTATGATAAAAATAATAAATGTATAAGTTCTGTTAAGTAAAAGAAATTATATGTTGATTTAAAACTCATTAAATACTTCTTCAAAGCAATAGTTGAATGATCATTTGATTAAATGAAATGATTGCTTAATATCAAAGACTGAACTAGAAACTATTAATATAAAAGAATGATATTATTATTACTACTCAAAATGATCACAGTCAACTTAAGTGACTTGATAAAATCTAGATATAAAATAATACATCAAATAATGTACAAGATGAAAGATAAAAAGCAAAAGAAAAGAATGAAAGTTCAATGTCATGATGTCAGATCATCAACTCAGTTTAAAACATAAATCATCAATATTTTAAATAATCTCAATTCATTGAATCTGTTTTGCAATTCAATGAATTAAGTCATCAATCTAGTCATCATCATTTTAATTTAGTTTCAGCAATTTTGTTTTAATCATCTCAGTTATGTGCATGAACTTCTGCAATCTTAAGTCAATAAAACTACTGTCTAGTCTTGATTCTGCTCAATTCATGTATATAAAAGTTGAGCTTTCATTCTTTTCTTTCATTCTTTGTCTTTCATCTTGTACATTATTTGATGTATTGTTTTGTATCTAGATTTTATCAAAGTAATAATAATATCAGTCTTTTATATTGATAGTATTTTTAGTTTAGCTCAGTTTCTAACATTATAAAAGATCTACACTTTCTGCAACATTTTCATACGTTGAAATCTCATTTAGTTATTCTTTCGCTCAAATAAAGTTGTTTCACAATTTCTTGATCAACGATGAGTATGCTGTTGAACAGTTTACTCAAAGTGTGATTGAAAATTCAGTTAAGATCTTTCGCATAATGCAAGAGCTTCAAAATCAAGTTTGATAACATGATGTTATCATTTAATTCTCATTCATTGTTTTCAGTTCTTCAATTTATATAGAATTAAATTCTCAGTCTTTCATGATGATAGCTCAGATCATTGCACAAATCTTGAACAATCAATTTTCTTTCATCATTTATTTCTCTGCAAACTTTGTTGCTGTCTTCATCACTTCTAGATTCAAGAAGCTTCTTGACATATTTGAATATGAAAGAAACAAAGATTGATTGAATGCATAAAAGCAAAGTCTGATACAATGCATGAACGTGAACGATGATCATTATTTCTCTCATTGAGTCAAGATCATTTATGTCGAGTCATGATTCATTATAAATAAGAAGATTCACAATCTAATGAATCAATATCAAGTCAATGATCTTTGTATCATTTTCATTTTTACAGATTGATAACATAAGTTGCATCACTGCTGCAACAATTCTTTCAAGACAGAAGATGTTCATTTATATTTTCGTGAAATTCTGAAGCAAAACATGAATAACTTTAATGATTATTACAATCTTTTCTATCAAAAGAAAGAATGTTCTTTGATGAAAGATTTTTCATTGATTGACTGTCTGAAGCGCAATGTCAATTATTTCACTTAAGTCATCATCTTCTTCTGATGAAATCTTGATAAAACTCAATCATTCATCTTTCATCAATGAGTTCAAGCATTCTCTGACATTAATGAAGAGTTTCAGCAGCTTAAGCATCATCAATCTCACTTCATCTTCATCATCATTTCATTCATCAAAGTCAAGAGCATCTTTGCATTAACTAGTAACTCTTTGAATTCAAAGATCATCATCTTTGTGACTGTTGTTTCAACAGTATCTTCGTCTTTTTCTTTCTTATTTCTTAATGAATCAATGAATCTAAACTTCATCATTATCATCATTCAAGATAAGACTCTGATCATTTCTGAGATCAAGAAAATCTGCAACAAGTGAAAGCTGTGCTACTACTGCAAGTTGCAACATTCAAGCAAAATTACTAAAAAATGCTCAAATAAAAAGCTCTTCACTCTGCGTATCATAAACATTTATGACAATGACGTTGTCAATATAAATGAAGAAGTCTCACTGTTCACAAGAAAAGTTTAGTTTCTAAGCTAAGTTACGCTTAAAGATCTGTATATATATCATTTTGTTTACTAGTCTCAATCTTTTCACTCTCACTTCAATCATATAGAAAGTTTTCTGCTAAATCTGTCTTGAAACTTTTTGAATTCAATTCAACATTTAAAAATAATCACATGATAGTATTCTGTATTTTACGTTAAGCTCAATCTAAAGTTTTTGCTTTCACTTTGATTGATAATAAAGTCTTTACTTATGTTTTTATGAATAAATTCTTCACGTAACAACATCATTTTTTCTTGCATCAATTAACTTATTCTTGCAAACTTTAAGAATTTGATGATCAAGTCACTTTCATCAATGACATTACTTATGTTATCAAAATTACAATGATTCTCAATGAATACATCAAAAAACTATTCTTTTATGTCATTGAATTAAATCAGTATCTCATCATCATGAGTTTATCATGACTTCATCATCACGTTATTGATGTCAATTTTGAGCACAATATTCTCATTTTATCTTTCTTCTTCTGTTTTAATCATTATTATCAATCTCTTATCAAGATCTATGATTTTAATCAACAAGAAGAAAATTTCTCGCTTAAAGTTAACAAAGTAACTTTTCTTCAGTCTTGTTCTCAATTTACTCACAAGAAGTAACTCAGTTCACGAATCATTCACAAGAAGCAGTTCAGTTTACAGATTATTCACAAGAAGTAATTCAGTTTACTAATCATTCACAAGAAGCAATTCAGCATTCAGTTTGCTTGCAAGAAGTAATTTAGTTTTTCATTCACTTAAAAGAAGCAACTCAGTTTTCAGTTCACTCACACGAAGCAATTCAATTCTCAATTCGCTTGCAAAAAGTAATTCAGTTTTTCATCTGCTCACAAGAAGCAATATAAACTTTCGTTCGTTCATGAAAAGTCAACTAATACTCAGCTCATTCACAAGAAACAAATCTTGTTTCTCATCGGAAACAAGAAGCTTCTAGTTGTATTCTTCAAGTCATTCAAAAAGAATACTCATCAAAAATTAAGTGTCAAAGTTCTTTTCTTTTTAGAACTTCTGTTATTCTTTAAGCAGATCAATTTGATCAATCTTTTATACAACTTGACATAGTTGAGTTGAAAGCTCGAAGCTTTGATCATGCTACTCATGTCAAAAACATTGAAGTGTTTAATGTTATTTTAAAGAAAATCAATGTTTTCTTGAATCTTGAGTCAATCTCATCTTCTAGTTTAAACTCTGATGAGTCAAAATCGCGTCATGCAACTTTGACTGTCTGTTCAAAGAACAGCTTAACTTTTGCTCAGTTCTCATCTCGCTCTCAAGACAGTACATATGATAAGAATCATCGTCTGAATCTTCATCAAATGAAAAAGAAATTTCATTTAACTGCATTCACGACACAAGAAGATCTTGAAGTTTATTCACAAAGTAAGAACGTCGATTCAGTCACAATTTTATCATTCAAATATTTCAAGTTTTTAAATGTTTTCTTCAAGAAGAATGTTGATATTTTATCTTTGCATCAAGCTCATGATCATGTTATACATCTTAAAAAAGATGCTCAATTCTCAATCTTCGCTTTGTATGACATGAGTTGTGATGAAATTCTAGAACTTCGTCGTTATTTGAATAAGAATTTAAGCAAAGATTTCATTTAAGTCAGTCACTTTCAGATGATCATCTCTGTTCTCTTCATCAAGAAACTTAAAGAAAAACTTCATTTCTGCGTGAACTATTGAGATCTGAATGCTATCACAGTCAAGAATCGATATTCTTTGTCTTTGATCTCAGAAACACTGAATTATTTAAGTCAAGCTAAAATCTTTATCAAGCTGAATATCATTTCTGCATTCAATTGACTTCAAATCAAAGAAGAAGATGAAGCTTTCATCATTTTTTACACTTGATTTGAATTATTCAAGTATCTAATCATGCTCTTCAATTTATGTAATGAGTTTGTCTCATTTCAAAAGTACATTAACAATACTTTTTGTGAACATTTAAATAAGTTTTGTACAGTTTATCTGAATGACATCTTGATTTATTTTGACAATGAACTTGAGCATGAGATTTATATCAAGCTCATTCTGCGAAAGCTGCAAGAAGCAAATCTTCAGATGAATATAATCAAATGTAAGTTTCATGTCACTCAAGTTTCATATTTAGAATTGATAATCATTATTAAAAAGATTAAGATGAATTTTTTTAAAATAAACATCATTATCAACTGACTCATCTTGATCAATGTTAAAGACGTTTAAAGTTTTCTAGATTTCGCGAACTTTTATAAAAGATTCATCTATGACTATAGTAGAATAATTATCTCGCTCACTCATCTCATCAGAAAAGATGTACTCTTTGTCTGATTTTAGAAATGTCAGATTGCATTCAACATTCTTAAGAAAGTCTTCACTTTCAAGATTATTCTTCGACACTATAATTCAGATCACAAGATTGTGATAGAAATTGATGCTTCAAACTATGTGTTCAAAGACATTCTTTCTCAGTACAATGAGAATGAGATTTTTCATTCAGTTACTTACTTTTCAAAAAAGCATAATTCAGTCAAGTGTAACTATGAGATTTATGATAAAGAACTTATGATCATTGTTTGCATTTTCAAGAAATGATGATCAAAGTTTGAAGACTTTATCTATTCTATCAAGATGATCACAAATCACAAAAATCTTGAGTATTTTATATCAACTAAGCAGTTGAGTCATTGTCAAGCTTGTTGAAGTGAGTTTCTGTCTAGATTCAACTATCACATCGCTTATTATTTCAACAAGATCAATGATAAGTTAAATGCTTTGACATGTCACTCAGAAGATCTCTTTAAAGAGAGAAATACATTTGATTCTTGACATCAATATCAACATCAAACAATTCTGAAAACTCATATTTTAAATCTTAATATTGTTGAGAATCTCGCTTTTGACATCTTCAACATCAAAGTTATGAAGCTTCAATTACAAATCATTGCTTTAGATTCAGTTCAGTTACATCTGTTTTCAATTATTTCAGCACTTTCACAAATTTTAGCTTTCATGAATCTAGAAATCAAAGAATTCAACATTGAAAACATCAAGTCTCAGCTAGATCAAAACACTCTGAATCTTGATGAAGATTTTGCTGACACTTTCACTCAAACATTGTGAAAGCAAATCAAAATCAATGACAAATTTGCAATTCAGATAATTGAAGCACTTTGCAATGAAGCATGATATCACAACAAGATTTCTCTAATTAAGTGTGAAGAACATGAGAATCATTTGTACTTTCAAGAAAGAAAGTATGTGCTCAACTCAGATAAACTACATCTTCATATCATTCAGCTCGCTCATGATAATATCATCAATGATCACTCAGAAAGAGCAAAAAGCTATGAACTGATCAGTCAAGTCTACTGATGATCAAACATTTATAAGTATGTTTAATGCTTCATATGAAACTTAAACTGATCATCAAGTTGAGTTTTGAATTGACATTTTGAACTTGAATCGAGATTGAGTCGAATTGCTCACATTTTCAACTTGATTCAAGTCGAATTGCTCATATTTTCAACTTGACGCGACTCGACTCGACTGAGAATTGAGTCAACTCAACTCAACTCATCAAGAACTCAAGCTTGACATCAAGAAAGCTAAATATAGAAAAAATTTCAATTTTTAACTTTTGCATTATCTTTTTGCATTATCTTTTAATAGAAAGTCATAAAGAGAAACATGAAGATCATTTGATAAAAAGTCATAAAGAGAAACATGAAGATTATTTGATAGAAAGTCATAAAGAGAAACATGAAGATTGTTTGATAGAGAGTCATGATGAGAAACATGAAGAGAAACATGAAGAAAAAACATGAAGATTGTTTGACTTTGATAGAAAGTCATGACGAAAAAACATGATAGAAAGTCATGAAGAGAATCATAAAGACTGTTCAATCAAGTTATTTACATCTATTTAATATTTTGTCGAGTCAAATTGAGTTTTCAAGTCGAGTTATTAAGTCAAGCTTCTTAACTCGATTTGAATGCTTGAGTTCAACTTCTCAACTCAACTTGACACTTTTCAAGTTGAATACTCAACTCGAACTCAAGTACTCGACTTGACGCGATCAGTCTAATGAAACAGTCACGTGTGCATACATTTCAAGCTCTTTAAACAATGAACTCAAGAATGATTGCATCTTCTTTCAATTTTCAAACATCATTGACGTGATATTTTCATGAACTATGTAAATTCTTTATCGCTCAGTATCTTCATAAATATTACATATAGATATGTTCTAGTCTTTGTTGATCATCTTATCATAATGAGACATTTAGTTCTCATCACTTCTATGAAAGTTGAAGAAGCTATCAACTGCTTCTATGCTCATGTTTGAAAATATCATGATTTACTCAAGTTCTTCATGTCTGATTGAGATACACAATTCATCTTCAATGTCTGAAAGCATATGTGTAAAATGTTGAAGATAAATGCTAAGTTATCAATGATATATCACTCTGAGATCAATGATCAAATTGAGAAAGTCAATGCTGTCATGAAACATTATCTTTAAATCTTCGTCAACTACATGCAGAATGATTGAGCTAAGTGACTTTCTGAAGTTAAATTCATCGTCAATAACACATCATCATCAATTACTTTAACATCATTCTTCTTGATCAATTCGAATCAGAACTTATGTTTAAACTTTAAGTTTTCTGAATCTTTGCTTGAGAATCTTATGTTTCAAGCTTGAGACAAGTTAATCAATGTCAAAGAGTTCATCAAGAAGATAAAGAAACTAACTGAACATCTACATGATGAAATGCTTATAGCTCAGATCATTTACGAATTCAATGTCAATCTCTTTTGTTGTTCTTGTTTTAAATACTTCATTGAAGAAGACTTACTCATCATTTTACATGCTCATCATTGTACTCATTATTTTATGTTACGATCCTAGCTACGCACCTATGTTGGTAGCTATGTTGGTGGCTATGTTGATGACTATCGCCGGCCGCTCGCCGCTAGGCTATAGGGTTGTTCCGAGGCCAACCCTATTCAGGGTTAGCTTATGTTCTCCTGAGTCATATAGATAGCCGGCTCTTCCCTTCTAGATACTTTCCTTCCTTAGCATTTATATACTCGTTACATTACACCCATATGACTCGCTCTATGCTGGCCCCTAACATTTTACATGCTCATTTATTTACATGTTCAACTATTAAACTTTTCATTAAACACTTTACTAAATTCTCTATCAAATTTTCTATCAAACGTTATTGTTACTTTCATGATTAGTAATCTTCGCTTTCAGTTGAAGATCAATGATAGAAAATTCGAAAAATTCAGAATTTTTACTTCTTTTTACTTCTTTCTTTTATAGTTTCTACTTTTTATTTCATATGAAATAATGTTAATAAATTGATTGCATTGAGTCAAGTACTTAAGTTCAAGTTGAGTTAAATTTTTTTGAAAAAAGTGTTGAGTTGAATTAAGAAGTTGAACTTAAGAATTCAAATTGAGTTGAAAAGCTTAATTTAACAACTTAATTTGAAAACTTGACTTAATTTAACAAAATATTAAATAGATGTAAATAGCTTAATTAAACAATCTTCATCATGAAGACTTCATGATTTTCATCATGACTTTTTATTGAACATGCTTTAAAATAATGTAAAAAGATAATGTTTTTTGAATTTATAAAATTATGAATTATGATTAGAACTTAGAAAGTAAGATAAATGCTGTTCGCTAGTTGAACAGCTTTATTATTTTCTTTTCACTTTCATTATTCTTTTTCTTCTTACTACTGATAATTTCATATTCATCATGTTATAATTTCTTCTTATTCTTCTTTACTTTATAACACATCTTTGCATCATCATTTTCTACTGTGATGAAATCATTTAAATTAAAATTTATTGCATATATTAAATTCTGAATTTCTCATTCTTTAATAATTGAGAAAGTGACAAATTGTGTTGTAAAATTCTGAAAAGCTGTCATAAAATTAGTATCATCAGTTTGCTTTAACTTCTTCAAATTATCATGATGAAGAATTCTTTATTGAATTAAGTGAATTATAAAGATCATGAATTTTAATATTTCTTTGCTTATGTTCAACTCATTTGTTGTTGTTTTTTAAAATTGATATTAGTTTCTACAACTAAAAGATAATGCATATGATTTGATTTGATTTGATTTGATTTGAATTCATACATTCTTATGACATTGATTTAGACTCAACTTATGAGAGAAACTATGCTATGTATATTGAATGAACAAAACTCTTTGAGAAAGAAAATTACTCGTCGACTACACAATGACTTCACGTCATCAAAACAATAAAATTGACACTATGTTATCAGTAATGAATCTATAGCTTCTATTTAGCGTATGACGCTCAAGTAAACTTTTGATGAAAGTGTCTGTGCTGTTTGATTATGATGCATTATTTTTGCTTTGCTCTTCATTGATGATATTCTATATAAATGATGTTTTGATTCAATTCTTGATTTGAAGATGAAAGATGATTTCTTTGCACTCATGATGCTTATAATTGTAATGTCGAAAACTGTGTTCTTTTGCTTAATGATTGTCATTCATTGAGCAGAGAAATATGTGATGAAAGAGAGATGCATATGATGAGAAGATAAAGTGCAATTGTATTAAATAATTCTATTTTGCTCTTAATTTGACTTATGTCACGTAGATGTTAAATAAATGTGCAATTGCAATCATTCAATGTATGACTCTGATCAATAGTAGAGAATGCGTTCTGATCATTTTCATGAACTCTCAATTTTTCATGTAGACAAATACATGACTTAATGTCAAGTAAAGAAAATGAGTTTAAGCTCTCTTAATATATCAGCGTGATCAATGAGTCATTACTTCTTCAAGCACTGTAATCATGATTCTTAAACTCATCATGTAAAATAACTATTTTATCTGATATCTTTTTATCAATTACTCAATGACACTGTGAATGTGATAAAGACGTTTCAATATTAATGCAGTTAATGAGTTGTAAATTCTGTAATCACTTGTAATCTATGAGACGACGAGATCTCTTTACGTGAAACTGCGTAGTAGAAGATAATAAGGTAGCACTCTATTGATGATAGAACTAATTGCTAAGAAACGAAAGTGAGAGCTCGCAAAGTTTTCATCTTCTGTCAAGTCGCTATCTCTATTCACTCGTTAATCTCTTCGATCTAATCTCGCGAGCTAGTCTCGCAGACACGCATCGTTCATAGTCGATGAGATGCGTTCTCACAACTGCATTCTTTCTTAAAGACTCGATCTCTGAGTCTTCATAGCATCGTATTGTCTTTCTGTAGCTGATAGCGTAGTCATGACTTCTTCAGCGCTTTAGCATCTGTGTAGAAGTGTCGTGAGCTGACTGTGCTAATAAGCATAAACAGAGCTAGTGCGAGATTGTTGATATCAACTCTTCAGCTTTGCTTTCTTTCTCTTTTTCTTTTCTTCTTGCCTCATCTTGTTACGAGCGTATCAAGACTGAACAAGGCTGAAGCTCTAATCAATTCGCATCAGGTTTGACTCAGATATGACTCAGATATGACTCAGATATGACTCAGATATGACTCAACACTCTTTTTCTTCCTCAACATTCTTTTCTTTCATCAACATCTTGTTCATCTACATCACATTCTTCTCGTGTCACAAACACATTCCTTTAAGGCCTAGCGCAGTCTCTGAACATTACATAAATAGAAGCTTTTGTATCAATCTTCTTCTGTATTCTTAATATTCAGTTATAGCTATTTCTAAAGATCAAGCACTATCAACTCTGATCTTCATTGATTGTATCATTTAAGCACGATTCTGACATTATATTAAGAATTCGTTAATCACATGATATTGATCTCATTACTCATTCAACATACTCATCTAGACAGAACGAGTTTAAAGAAATTCATTTACCTGATGATCAATGATAATCAAAAGATAGAACAACACTAGAGAGTTGAATAGAATCAACGATGAGACTGTTTGAATTGCTAGACTACTTACTGCTCATTAAGTATGCAAAGTTCACTTGATTACGAGAATCATGATAAAGAATCTTCGTGAATTGCTCAAGAATCAAATCAATCGATAGATTCAATGATAAAGAATCTTTGTTGTTTGCTAGAGAATCAATCAAATCAATCAACAAACAAATCTCATCTTCTTTGTTGAAGATTAAACATTGTTCTATACATTTTTCTTCTTCAATCATCAAGCATCATCATTCGTTCGATTCTCTTTCAAACAAATCTCATCATGTTTAGTCATTCATTTATTGAAAAGTGTTTCAAAGAATTTCAAAATCGTTTCTCTCAAATCTCTGATGCTGATTCAATGAAATCATCAAGTGTTGCATCATTCATTCATGAAAATGACGAGTCATTCGCTGAAACAATAATACTTCTCATGTTCTACAAAATTTAAAAGGCTTGAAGTCTAGCTCTTGATGAGAAAACAGATTGACTCTACGAGTTAAATAAACAACAAGAAGACGAAATCAAAGAGTTGAAGACTAGACTTCAAGCTAAAGAAAACACTTCTTCTGATTTCATCTACTCTGAGCGTTCTAGATCTCAAAAAATACCTGATTCTTCGCTGTTTACTGATGAAAAGAATTCTACTTGAAAGAACTGATACGAAAAAATTCAGGATAAACTAGAGATCAACGCCGATCTCTTTTCTAATGAACAAGTCAAATTGAGCTATATACATTCTAGATTATTCGATGACGCAGCTGAGATCACTCAAGCTAGACGCGAACGTGACTGTGTCAATTTCTATAAGATCGTCGACGATCTTTTGAAAGAGCTAGCTCAGTTGTTCGATGATCCGAATAAGAAAGTCAACTTTCGTAGAAAATACTACAACTTGGTTCAAGAATTCAAGAAATTCAATGAATTCTATACTCAGTTTCAACGTCTATCTTTCTATCTAGACTATCACGAGAAGCAACTGATCGCTGATCTGAAAGATAAAATACATCTTCGTCTTCGATTCGTTTGAGTAGATCAACTAGTTCAATCTGGTTTTCTAAAAGAAATTCGTTTCTATCTGATTCATTTGAATAATGATCAGCGAGTCATTCGAGAGATCAAGAACAAGATCAAACGCGTCGACGATCTTTCTAAGACTATCTTTCATAGAGCGACTGTTGTCACTCAGTCAGTCGATCACCCGAAGCCTGACCAGCTAAAGTCGCGCGGCGCGGTTTTAACTAGCGTCAAAGAAGCAGACATTTTAGTCAAAAGCTGTTTCATATGTCATAAATCAGGCCATAGCTCTAAAGAGTGCTTCGATCGACCTACTAGAATCAATGCAGTGAACAATGAATATGATCGCTTCGATTTCGATTCGAATTTCGATTCAAAAAACTAGTCATCTCTTCAAAAGTCATCAAAGAAATAAAGATTATATCTTTGTGCAAACTAGACGAAATTCTACCGGAAGAAAATTACTTTGAAAAGTCGTTTCTAATTGACGCTCATCTCATCTCTCAGAATCGATCTTTCAGTCTTCGTTCTCTAATAGACAGTGATTCAGTCGTCTACACGATCATACATTCTAATCTAGTCGATAAAGTATGCGAGAAACTGAGAATTCAATCTATATCACTGGCAAAAGAGAAGCTAATAAGAGGTTATGATGAGAAGATATCTAAGAAGATCATTACTCATAAAATTCTACTCAATCTCATCATCGAAAGTCATAAGAAATTGACTGTATCAATGCTGATAGCTGATATTGATCATCATGAAGTCATATTGAGTAAGCTCTGAATGAACAAAAACGAAATATTATTGAATATACGGAACGACGTCATTGTTTTTTCGAATCAATTGAATACTTCTATTTCGATTTTTTCGATCTCTCTCAATTCAAAGCACTCAAGTTGATCGCAGTCAACTTCGTCTTCTTCAATCACTCAGACTAAGATCTCTATGATGCTCAAACGACTCGTTCGAGAAGAGTCATTCTCGATTCGAAGCATAGACGCAGCTTCGTTCAAAACGCTGTTGAATCGTTCAAAGAAGAACAAGATCGAAGTCTTTGCTCTATTCATGACGAACATCAATAGAGAAATCGCGTACAATACTCAGTGCGATTTGAACGCTCTAAACGTCTCTTCAATCGATGAAACGACTCAGAATTTGAAAGATATTAAAGCAAAGCTGTCATCGAAATATCATGAGTTTCTAGATGTTTTTGATCGAGCTCAATCGAATAAACTACTTTCTCATCGCTTCTACGATCATAAAATCGAGCTCATCAGTGATTCAACGCTTTCTTGCTGTCGAGTCTATCGAATGTTCTCTGTCAAACTTCTGAAAGTAAAGAAGTACTTAAACGAGAATCTGTCGAAGAGATTCATCACTTCTAGCCAGGCCCCCTATTCCTTCCCCGTTCTATTCGCTCTCAAAGCAAATGAAGATCTTCGATTCTGCGTGAACTATCGAAAGCTAAATGCCATTTTCAAAAGAAATAGATATTCTTTATTGCTGATAAACGAGATCATTGATAAAATAGTGAGTTGCAAGCATCTGACTAGATTGAACATCATATCAGCGTTCAACAAACTTCGAATGCATCTCGATAGCGAGAATTACATCACTTTTATCACTGCTTTAGAAGCATATAAATACAAGATGCTATCATTCGAACTGACTAACGAATCGATCTTCTTTCAGCAATATATGAATGACATTCTATGAGACTTTCTGAACGACTTTTGCCAAGCCTATCTAGATGACATTCTCATCTATAGCAAAACGAGAAAGAAACATAGAGATCACGTCAAACTAGTATTGAGTCGACTACGCGAAGCTGAACTGCAGATAGATATTCGAAAGTGCGAATTCGATGTAGAAGAGACTGTCTTTCTAGAAGTCATCGTATCAGAACTAGGTCTTCGTATGAATCTCAGCAAAGTGACAGTCATAGTCAGCTGAATCACTTCGATCAATCTAAAAGAAATTCAGAGCTTCGTGAGATTTGTTAACTTCTATCGTCGTTTCATTAAGAACTTCTCGAAG
>JAABUI010000735.1_pt1 | contig 22065 bp, 20 predicted proteins | sample 5559111 | NCBI WGS metagenome assembly JAABUI01 (sample SAMN10711870, study PRJNA513365) | rock metagenome | isolation source: Antarctica rocks | place: Antarctica: Victoria Land, Buttleship Promontory
ATGGGAGGGCCCGCGTCGCCTTCCCTGACTGGTCAGCCCGAAAGCCTCAACTGCCAGTCATCAGCCTACGCCCCATCTGTCATCCCACCCCGGTCGCCTCTGCCCCCCCACTCTCGCCTGGAGGCTGGATGCTGTATGCTGTGTATGGATGTCCTGTATACTTGATGTGATTTGTATGAATGGTATCAGCTCATCGATCATCACCGTCGGAGAATACTCCGTGTTTCGGGTGATGAAGAGATCCAACATACCGCACCCCGACTGAGTTTCGCCAGTGTCGCCCTGCCCGGCAACGCTATATTTGGCAGGCGAGGGATAGGACCCTTCAACTTTGGCCTGAAGAACGGGGCGATCATCAGACCAATCCCGTTTCGTCCGGTCGCCCTTCTTCACACCTGAGATGTATCTCTTGCAACTCGAGTAACAATACAACCAGTGGTGAATGGGGGCAGAGCGGGCGAAGACGGTTCGCCTGGCCACTGTCTCTCGTACCTGCATCTGGCGCGGGTCCAGCGAAACGAAACATTCCCGTCTGGCCAGGCGTCGCATCTGCTGCTGCTCCGCCTCTCTTCCTTCACGTCAGCCCTACCGTCTGCTTACCTGACCGCTCTCACCATTCCCTTCCCTCGCAATCATCTGTGAGCTTCACACTGACCGCAGGCCGCAGCGGGTCTCTGGTCTTGCCGGCGGATCCCGTGCCAACTCATTCACCCTGCCCATTCGGTCAGTCTGACCGCGGGTGAAGGGCGCTATTGACACATGGGAGCTCGTGGACGAATGTTGGTCTGCTTAAGTTGCAGCCATAGCGTCATGTCATTCTCACCGTGATTGCGCTATTCACACTGGGAATCAACGGCATCTTTGGAAGCATCGGGCGATGATGTTCTATCCATTCGCGTCACCTTTTCATTGGCTATTCTTCTATCAAACGAGGACATTCTATTGATCCTTCTCTCACCATCACTACAGACTCACTGGGCACACCATGAGCTTCGTGATGCTCAACATGGTCTGTGGGGTCTTGTGATTCGTGAAAGAGCAAGAGGGTTCCTCTGAAGCTGCCTCGAAATGTCGTCCCTGCCATTCAAGTCACCGCCATTCATCCCTATGGGTTTCAGCAGAAGCAACCTTACGTGCGCGCCTTCAGTGACTCGTGATGCCCTCCTCTCTTAGATTCTAGTATCGTCGAGTCCCTCACAATCAACCATCTTCTGCGAATATTCCCTGACAGTGCACATTGTACAATGCGCTCCTCTCTTTTTGGGAAGCAGTCACTATACATATACCGTTTCGTTTGCTAGATTGGTCCAAACCACAATTATTTCAAGAGCTCGCCAACCTGATGGGCTTGTGCACCTTGTCTCTGTCTGATCAATAGAGCGTTTTTGATGACAGTGCTATGCATTACAGTCCAACGTTCTTCGATGATCGCAGTCTCTGGGTCCAGTGATAGTATTTAGGGGCGTCAGAACAACCAAGATAAAGATCGCTGTTCCTCGATTTGAGAGAGTAACGAAGCTGCGAATTGATAATGGCTTGCCACCTTAGGGCTCCCCAACCTGTGAGGCAACAAACCAATGGCCGTCCATCGGTTCTCATCTGAATGTCTAGCCCGAGACGGCCATATTGGAAGGTATATGAGACCATTACATGATCGGCAAAGCCTAGCTGAGCTAGCTGAGAGGAGTTCGATCCTCTTATGGTGGTGACTGAGTCCACCGGAAATATACAGTAATGAGCTTTCATCACGAAGCGGGCTAACATTATACAGGCACCAAGTCCAACAGACTATAGGCCCCTACTCCTGGCTTCAACCTTAACTTTGTGGCTTGGTCCATCCATCTTAGCACCTCAATTCTTCTCTAGCGTATGCTCAGAGAGCTCCCCGAGCTATTGATAGACAAAGGAAAGTCGGAGACAAGGCGGATGAAGCTGAAAGACTAGCTTCTCGGAGAGAAAAAGACCGTGATTATGAGCTAACACGAATCAACGCTTCCACTGCCGCCACAACTACTCCTCCCACTCTTTCCAATGCTCCCTCCAATGCGTTCTTTGATCGTCCACGCCTTAGCTGGAAAGTATACCGCCAATCGCAACTAGCATAGGTCACAAGTGATGGGCGGATGAATACTATCTTCCCTAGACCCGCTGGTGAGTCGGTAAAGACATACGAGATTCACGAGCCGAGCATGGTCGGCATGGCAGAGACAATGTGATTGCAGCGAGCCGATCGGCCATCTGTCGACCCTGGTTCAACCACTGCCATCCGGCTTCTTGACGATACAAGATCTAAACCTAAAGTGAAGCCTCAGAAGCCACACCTTTAGACAGGTATTGTCGAGACACGAAGGGTCGCTACTCTTCCCGGGACCGACTAGCTCAAATGGAGTGTTGGGTACGCGAGGCAAAGCCAAATACTTACAGTTGTGGTCTACAGATACATTGCAGAAATCGTAAGACATCTGTGAAAAGGTTTTGAAGATACCAATGAGAAGTCTAGGCGACTACAGTCACTAAAATTTTGGACTTTTTCTTTGTTGTGATTTCGTCCCGAACCCTGCATGTACAGAGTGTGAAGAAAATCCCTCTTTTTCCCTTGCGGCCAACGTCATGATTCATGTCATCTCATTTCCTATCGTCCTCCCTCGTATGTACTCTTCACCCTTATCGTAGTGCGGGGCAGGAAGTTGGTATCTTCTCTGCACATATTTCAATACACCGAACACTGCAAGTTCCGTAGATGGCGTCCATATCTGCTATCAATGCTAATTGTTTTGACAGATATGCACATATCGAGGGCTGATGCACGATCGTCTCCTAGATATCAAAGCCACATGTCGATCAGAATAGGAGACAGTAGGAGACAGCAGTTACTCGCAGTAATTCCACCACAGACCTACGACGAGTGAGCTTTTCAGGCTTCTCAATCTGGTCAAATGTTTCAGAAGTGCGAAAAATTAATTGTCATGAACAAATTCTAACGACACCAGTCAAGCTATCTGACTCAGTCATGTCCACCTTATCTTTGTCTTAGATTTATCCGGTATAGAATTCAACGATTTAGTATGAGAAGACGGACTAAAAGCAGAGATGCAAAGAGTAGGTTTCGTATTATCATGCAAGTTGACCACATCTATCTGGCCAGGGTTCTTCTATTTTGATGTTTAGGCGGGTGGCCTACTTTGGTGCGTTTCATCCAAAGTCCATTCAGTCCTCACTTCAATACTCTTTGAAAGGTTCGCTTCCTCACGGCTCAAACTCGTACCTTATAACGATTCCTACCGCCAACGGCTTATACTTCACTGGTGTATTTACCATTTCTCGAACCAACACCACTTAGGTGCAGTCAACGCTTATACTCAAGGAATTACAGAAGACGGCTGATTTCATGAGCGGGAAGAAGATGATAATATAGCAGCGTCTGAATGGTACCCTGATAATTTTGTCATCACTGAGCCCATCACGAATGGGCTGGATTGCTCGAACGGCTTTGATCTCGAAGACGACCTACGGTATGGCGAAGACTTGCTTGAGACTACTTATACAGAAATGTCAAAAGTCCTTCGCCAGGGAACCGCCGGCAAGGAGTATACGATACAATAATTGTATCAATGCATCTCAGTCCATCCATTCCGGTCATAAAACGACAGATGTCAATAAAAGCTTGAATTACTTGTCGAGGTAGCCAGCCTAGCTTTTCTGATGAAAATCACAAATATGATATCCTCCCTTCAAAGATAAACAGCTACTCTACTAATATACTCATCTTTCTAGCCCCTTTCACCACCTATTGTGTATCCCATTCAATTACTGATGAGTCATGCCATGAGGGTTGGAGCTTGCAGGTGGAAACCATTTGCAGAGGTTCTTCAGGTCGTACAAGGTCGGTCTCCAGGTCGGTCTCCACTTCGATGGGCACATCCAGACTGGCCTGTCATATGTGGGATCCGAAGAGGATTCCTGACGAACCAAATCAATCCCTCTACAGCCTGTGATAATCAAGCATTGAAATTACACGCCTCATGGGCTCCAAGCTGCTCAATATCCATCAGACGACGATTCTCAGCTTCAGGCACTAGGACAATGCCAGATATCGCTACAAAAGTCCATGCATGTCACACTTCTGGAGAGATGGATACTGTATCAGGAGAAAAGCCATCAAGTCCATCAGAGCATGAAAAGATGACGGGGAAACAAGATATCAAGGGTTGGTCTTTTGAACGATTACCGAACGCTCTATTTCTTCTCTGCTAACTCTCGGAACAGCATCAAATCTGTGCGTCCGATAACGCGTACAAAGGTCTGAACACTCCGCTTTCTCAAGGTCACAAGCATTTTCCTTCTCCTGCTTGATGTACAAGGTCTGATCGGCTGATGTCCCAAATTTGAAAAGAATCGATATGAGATCCTGGAAAAAAGAAAATGGAATCACTTGGTGAGGATAACAGAAAACCCCGCGGGAAACGACAGCTCAGCCCTCCTTGACTGACTTGAATTTTGTTGCGGGTCTTCTCGACAAAAGCGACACATTTCAAAGATAAACGAGGCTCGCAAAGATAGCCTCCTTGAATAAGTGGTTCAGCTGATAAATTCCTTGCTAGGAGTGGTTGACTTTCCTGCGAGAAATTCCTTGCGTCAGAGAAGAGGGAATGGGTAGGGAAGGCTCCACGCAAGTGAGAGACACACTCCTTTACATGATCGTCTCTACGTTTCACTCTCTACTTTACAACTTTAGCCATTGATGCTATCGAGTCGGCATCATCATCATCCTTTGAAGATCCCTGAAAGTACAGGGCAGGTATGTCTACCTGAATCCGTTTATATTGATGCAATAGTGATCTCAGACATCACCGCACATAAAAACGACGCTTCGAAGTCTGCTGCTTTGGAAAAAAAAAGGCGATTCGACCAAGATAGGATAGAGACTATATCGCCCTTCATTAAGACCCTTCGGGTCAGGATAGTAAAGAAGAAGGACTTGATACGAGCAGTTGTGGTGATTAAATACCGGAATCTAGAGAAATTCGTGACGGATAATGATTTCATCTCAGGGAATATCATCTTGATCATAGTACGTCCGATTTCCTTTAATGCTGCCTGCTCATGACACTAAATCTATGTAGACTTCCGGCTATCCGAGTGGCGCGACCAAAGAATTCTTGCACATGCTGTCGAAAGATCGTATGTTGCACGCTATACCTTTCACTCGTTTCTGCCACTTTCGTGTTCGCATCCTATCTTCTATTAACTTCAACCCTCACCTAGTCTAGCTAGACCTGCCGGGAGACAAAGGAGCTGCCTTACGCTTTTTTGTCTTCTCCCCCTTGTCGCGGTTTGCCGGCCACGATTACTACTCTGGATACGGAGACTACACATCATGGAAGTCTAAGCTATCAAAGGCATTATTCTCGCCACTACGGAACTACATAGGCTCTCGAAAGTAGTATTCATAAAGAAAGCCTTAATGGCTCTATTATCATTTCCTCCCTCTCTTCTCGCCCTTTCTTTTCCTTTTTCATTTTTACCCTTTCCGGAAAGCATCTAGACCTCTCGACCTTCTTTCCCTTCTCCTTCCTTCTTCTTCTCCCGTCATCTTAGTCCTTTCTACCTTCTCCCTACTAGTCCTTTCTCCTCTAAAAAAGCCATTCCTCTCCTCTATCGTCGTGTGTATATAGGAGAAGCTCTCAGACCGATCCGAAGAGAGACGTCACCCGTCACTATCTCGACTGCTCGACGGCTAGCATAGACTCCTCTAACATGGAAATATCCAGCCCAGAGCAACCGAAATGGAAGACGGCAGGAATCGGACTACAAAGCCTGCAAAGTACAACTGAGAACGCTGTAGAAGACTGATACTCGTCCAAGAAAGCGTCCAAACAATTAATGGATAATAATGGCAGTGAATAGAAGCTGCAAGCAAGATATCTCTGGAGCCAGAGACTCGAGACCTTTCGGACTGAATGCCCCCGCGTGGAGTATGGCTTTCTATTCTTCCAGCTTGCGAGATTGCGTTAATGGTAGTCTTATGATGAATGGCGTCGAAGTCCTTACCTCATCCGGCGAGCACCTCGAACGTTTCTTCACCGCCATCATCGATAAGATCTCCCCTCGGAATCCGACCGGTATACCCAGTTACTATACGATCAAATACGGGCTGCAACAACCAATTAATTAGGCACGCTTCACCTTTCAAGTCGTTGCTCAGAGGCTTCCTCAACGCCAACAGGCTGACCAAAGAGCCCCGCAGTCAAAGGCAGTGGGGGGGCTGCATCCTGACCAAAGAGCCCCGCAGCCAAAGGCAGTGGGTGGGCTGCATCCTGATTAAGATTTTGGCCACCACCACACTGGAGGACGCCATGCTGAACGGGACTGCGAATTGGGATCTGACATTGACCACGGTCCGCTCCTGGCAGGGAGCAATGTCCCTTTCTCTAAAGATAGTCTGATGTTCTTTTCTTGACCTCGGCAGGTGTTTGTCGACTGGCAAGATCTTACATTGTACGGTTCCAAGGAAGAAGTTCGGTGCCAGCGGGTATTCCGAGTTTACATGCACGATGAGATGGATGATTTTCCACAGAAAGGTGGGATTCTAGTAGATTGATGAGCGGGCGGGGGAGGAGAGACAAAAGTGATAGCGAAAGGCTGTTGAAATTTATGGATTACTTGGATGACTGTCAGAGTGGCTAGCTAAGTCTTTCTTTGTTTCTGTTCTTCCTCACGGCCCTTTTTTCGAAGCTTGCCGGCTCCATCCCTCAGTGAAAATTAACGATGGACAAAAATGGAAGAGACAAAACCGGGTATCATCGGAAAATTACGACGACCATCGCTTTTATAAACCAAGAAAATGGAATGGAAATGCGAGACAAGATTAAAGAAAATTTACTCTTCGTATCCTCAATGAAATGCACCCAACTCACCTTCCACCCCTCCCTCTCCCTCTCCCCCACCCTCCAGCACCTCCCCCAAAATCTGCCCCTGCCCCTCAACTCCGTCGCCCCCTACAATCTGCTCCAGGCCCTGTTCCCACTGCACCACACCATCCTCTCCCAACTCTCCCTCCTGAAACCTCATATCCCCAACCTGCACGCCTTGCGACGCAATCAATTGCCAATCAATACACTGCGTGGTGTCCCCGCCCTGCGACGCGAGCTCAGGCTCCAAGTAATCATGATGATCGAATTGCTCCGGGTGCTGAATGAGTTGGTGCTGGGACGTCATGCCCGCTCGGGGCGCGAAGAGTTGCGGCTCGTAGGTGTGATGGAAATTGCTTTCCTCGTCTGGAGGGTATGCGATGTGGATTTTTCCGCCGGTGAAATCTTGTGTTGCTGCGGTGTCGTCTGTGAGGAGGGGGTGGGGAGTGGGCCAGTCGTAGACTTGGGTGGAGGTCTGATGATGGTATAAGGCGTCTTGGGAGTGATATAGACTTTCTTGGGAATCGTACATTTCTTGGGAGTGATAGTGGGAGTCTTGAGAGGCGAAGGAGGCGAGGGAGGAGTAGGCGGAGTCTTGGGATTGGAAGGAGGAGCCTTGCGCTAGGTGTGAGGGATAGGCTTGGTTGGAGATGTTGGAAGGGAATGAGGTCGAGGTGGAGGAGGGGAAGGAGGCGTAGTCTGAGGGAGGTGGGGTTTCTGGAGAGCTGCCGTCCGATAAGGAAGCATCGAGGAGCTCTTCGGCATTGTCGGCGAACAAGCTTGGTTGAGGATTGTAGAAATCAGTGTATGGAGCGGTAGGATGCTGCACCACCGCATTCTCGATGGTGGTATCCAACGTCAAGTGGGGTTGTAGCTGTGGCGGCATTGGCGACTGGACTTGGAAAGCAGACTCTGGAGGAACCAATCGATGCCAACTTGTCGTTGCCGCTTCGCCTTTGCGCGACTTGCTGAATTTCCACACCAGGATCGCCATTCTCTTGGGCTTGGACCCGTGAGCATGAGACGACGCATAGATCTCCTGCATCACCGAGATCCCTCGAATGTAACGCTCAATGTTTTCCTCTTCGGTTTTCATTGCATTTGGGTCCTCGGTGGCTTTCGCTTTCAAGCTCTGCGTAATCATCTTACTGAATGTTGAGGCCCACCAAGCGCTTTTGAGAGGCAATCCTTCAAGCTTGCAATCGGTCGGCCTCGCACCAGGGTGGACCGACAACTGCACCAAAGCGTTCCCAAACTCCGAACCCTTGTAGAACGTTGCCAAATCCACGGGACGGCCTTCCTCCTCATAGAATCTCGTGTGAGATTGCCAATTGGTGTACTTGACACCCTGGGTCATGTCCAGGAAGTTTTGGATGGAAAGCACTGCATTACAGCCTGGAACATCCTCCATTAAGCTGAGCTTCGTGTCAAATAGGAAAGTAGGGCAATCGATTTGCCCCTGATCATAGTATACTGCCAATGGAGGATAAAGTGTGCGCCAATTGCGTAAGCCTTCTAATGGTCGTGAAGGTGAGGCCATTACGTACTGTATCGTAGTGTAGGTATGAATGACATCTTCCGTACCTGCCTTGAAGAGTTCCATTGCAAACTCGACGCGGCGGATGGTGGGATACTGATATTCATTGGAGCCTAGCATCTCAACAGGTAATGGCGAGAGAGGGGAGATTGAACGAGTCGGTGCCACCTGGGTGTAATGAGATGGTCCGCTTATATTTGTCCAGCAACTCGTGGCTTCCTCACGCTTGAGACTTCCACGCCTTTTTCTGTCGTCCTCTTTATTTGGATTAAAACCGTTTGCAATCACCAGGCTCATCCCTATTAAGGTCAGCGTCATGTACAACGGATTAAGAGAGTCAGCACGAACAAGGAATGTTATCGCTCAGGAAGTTTTTCAGCACCTGGATGTGACTTGAGACTTGCTTTCGGGTTCGAGTTATGCCCGTGACCCGTCTTATATGCTCTGTGATGAACTCGTTGCCTCCGCTCTGTTTCCCATTCAGTAGTTCCTTTTTCCGTCCCCGTCTAGGGTATAACCTCAACGCTGTATGGAATTAGCGCTTAGATTGGAGGGAGCCTTTCTGGCACATACCTTCCTGGAACGCCTCCTCAAGGTCATCTGGCCAGGGCTGATTTGGCCCTTTACTTCGTGCCTTCGCCCTGTATGCATTGTAACGGGGCGATAGAAGCTCGGACCGGTAAGTAAGTGGGAGCTTGCTTAAAGGATCTGAAATTCTCTGTCGCCTCCTATGCTCTAATTTGCGAGCGTTTCGTGTCGAGTAGTCGGGTGCTTTGCCCAGGGGACGAGATACCCCAAAGGGGTAGTGCACATCTGGCTCACTCTTACAATTGTTGGAATGGGTAGCTGGTTCGCTCGAACCGACGTTACCCGAGCTCACACGGAGGATGCCCTTCTTGCATCTACGGGCGTCGTGGCCCTCCTGTAGGCACGTTGAACATGCATGGAGAAGGCCACAGACCATGCAATCAATGCCATTGTTGAAGTTTGGACAGATCTGCAGCGAGGCATGAAGGCCTAGGTTCTCCGACGGCGGCCTATGAATATTCTCGTTCTCTGGTGCACTTGGAGCGTTTGACGGCAGGACGCGTAGATTCCGGCGTGACTCCATGAATGTATACAATATTTATTGGAATGACCAGAATGTCCGGTCACAGGTATGCAGCGAAGATACTCTGAAAATGACGGAATTATGCCTCATAGATCGCAAAGTATGGAAGAAAAAACAATGGCACGTATCATGTGTATTTATCTGGCAGGTTTCCATTATACAACAAGAGTCAAGATTCCAATACTAGGAGGCAATTAGACACGGCTGAGTCTGGTGCCCTGTGAGGCTCGTCGACCATGGCACTAGGCCACAAATGGAGCGTTTGGAGCTCGGCAGATCTTGCGTTGAAAGCCTTGCTCGCAGCATCGAATTGCAGATGTCAAACAGCCAAGCAAGGGGTTAGTGGGGGATTAGGCTCGAATGGCAAAGCTCAAAGGGATTTGACAGAATAGGCACGAGAATGGGAGCGCTACCATGACGACCCGTCTTTTCGCGATGAAGGGTCCATCTTGAGGAATGGCCCTTGTCAAGGAATGGGCAATCAAAGCCTGAACACTAGGGATGATTGACAAAAAAGCGCAATGCCTGAGGTGACGATTTGAAGCTTTTGAAAATGCAGAAAAGAGTTGAGGAGACAACCAACCATGCCGGTGCAAAAAGGATCATATTATACCCGGCTGTACTTGAGTCTTGGAGTGGCGATGATCCTCACATGCCATGCAAGGGCCACGATTGATAGTTCACGAACCTGCAGGAAGCCACTCCTAGCTCTGTCAAGAAGACCCAGAGCCAGGTCACAGGTGTTCTTGATCCTTGGGATCAACCCTGATCCAGTTCCTCTCCCCCTTCCACATTGAACTTTTTTCGGGCCGAGCCTGTCAAATGCTGCAGCTGCAATGCAACCTTGTCAGCTTGCTTACCAACCTTGTGCTGCATCCTCTCAATCTCCTGCTCCGGATCAAGTGCATCTTCGGCTGCAAATTCCAAGACCAATCTTCTACCAAGTAGATGAGTGTCCCTCAGCGCGTCCATAGCGTTCTCGGCTTCCCTTGCAGTCACAAATTCTGCGAACGCAAATCCGCGTGTAGAGCTGTCAAACTTCTTGGGTACACGAACGGATCGGAGTTGTCCATATGCCCCAAACAACGATCGAACATCGTGCCTAGATGCTTCGAATGGCAAATTTTTAATGATAATCTTAGTCTTTTTGCCTCCTTCCTTTCGGGCCAGGTCTGCTTTTCTGCGTTCTTCGGCGGCATCGATAGCTTTGTGCGACGCGCGTATCAACAAGTCATGGCCGTCGAGCTTGAATCCATCCATAGCCGACAAAGCTGAGCGAGCATTTTCCTTCGTTCGAAACTCAACAAATCCGAATCCCATACTTAAAAGCTGTCCCGGCTTCTTGAGATCGGGTTTGGTTTTCACCCTAGCTGAAAGGAAGCCGTCGAGGGGCTCAAAGATCTCCCGTAGACGCTTAGTATTTGTGATGAAGTTGAGGTTTTGAACGAAAAGAGTTGACGTATTGACTGGCTCTAGTATTCCCTCCTTTGCTAGGAGTTCATTCGCCGAAACTTTCGTACCGTGATTGTTAACGTCAGTAAGTACTTGATTCGTACCATTGAGTAAGCCTTTTGGAGCCTTTTCTAGGAACAGGATTGAATCCTTGAATTTCCTATATGCTAGACTGCTAAATGCAGAACGAGCGTGATCCCGCTGACCAAATTCAATAACAGCTATCGTTCCAGAAGGAGGCATTAGTAACCGAGTAATAGAGCCATGTGGTTCGAATAATTTTCTCAGCTCTTCCGGTTTGGTGCCATACACGAAATTCTTGATTAGGATTGCTCTATCGCCTCGTTCCTTATGCTTGAAAGCGTCGAGATCTACACCGTTCGTAGTAAAATACGTTCTGGTCTCTTGAATGATGTGCGTTTCGGCATGGGCTTGTCTGACTGCAGCATTTGAAGATGTTGGATCCAACAGCTCCGACTTGAGTACTCCCAGGCGATCTGAGATTGATGACATTATCGCATCAGCGTTCATATACATGGAGTTCCAATTGAAAGTAGAAGTTGCAGCTTCAGCCTTTTTTTTTATCTGCTGTTGCTTCTTCAAAGGTAATTTGGAAATTGCGAAATCATCTAGACCAGTTTCCTTTTTCGCACTGGCTGGCATCACATGTAGTAATCGACCTTGGAATGGTTGTTGATCAAAGTGTAGTAGCGCTTGGGCTGCGGCCTCAGGCTCGACAAACTGCACATGTGCAAAACCTTTGTTCATGCCACTTCGAGAATCAATTGATAAATGGATCTGGGCTTGGTTAGCTTCTGCAAGTACCACTTGCCTAGAAAATGATAGATAGATGGATATGTATCTCAGAATTAAGAAGCATCTACTAAAATACTCTTCCTGGTAACATCACATGCATCGCATAAGCTGTCCCTATCAGGATGTTCATCATAAAGGAAAACGCAAAATATAAGTGAGCTGAAACACAACTTTTAGCTCACCTCTTCGATAGCGCCGTGTTTTCCATTCTCTAGCAATAATCGTAGATCATCCTCCGTAGCCGAGTATGCAAGATTACGGATGAAGAGACGTCCATTACCAACACAGCTTCCTTGAGCGTTGGCAGATGGTACTTCTGCTGATGAGGTATCTACCTTATTACCCTCTCTCTCTGTTTGAATACTAGTATCCAACACATTCTTGCTGGGATTCTGCTCCAAATCTCCACTTGCCGTAGACTTTTGAGCTTGATCATCGTCGGGTAGAGCTATAGTTTCTTGCGCGTCATCGTCATCGACGAGGCCGAGCAACCTACTAGTCCGAGTTCGTAGCCAGTCTGCATCTGATCCTGCTCCAGCCGTGTTGACCAAAGGCAATGTAACATCACCACCTGCAGCTGACACCGCGCTCTTATGCTCATGCAAGTCTGTTTCCATTTGTGAATCTCCACTCTTGAGCTGTGTCTCTTGCGCAATCTCGCGGTTCCGCTTCTGCCTTTTGGGCACCGGCTCGTATTCCTCATCAATTCCGGCATCAGAGTTCTGTCTATCACGATCGTTCATAGAAGGCTCTGCCGGGGTTTGAGTAGTCATGGCTGCTTGGTCTTCCCATATTTTGGACTTTGAGGGTGGTTGCATAACCTCGAGAAACTCCTGCAGCTTGGCTGTTTCTTCGACCGCTTGTATACCATCATATCTCTTCCTCATGTGAGGGCTGTCGGCTTCTGTGTCTCCGTACTTTCTCTTGACTCTATTTGTGGCATTTGTACCAGGTCTCAGGGCAGACTGCTCTTCAATTGAACGAGCAATTTCCACTCCGATCCTCGACATGCGAATAAAAGTCTTGTTGTAGTATTTGACAGCATTTGCTGCGTCTTGAGGTGTCTTGTAGCCCACATATCCAATCCTCCTGTGAGGGATAAGTTTCGCGTCTGTAGTTGGATATTGCGTGGAAAAGTGAGATTGGAAATCGTTAGCGCCAAGGCTAGTGGGGAGCCCCCGCACAAATATCCTTGAGGACTCCATAACAACTGATCAGAAACCGAAAACACTAACATCAACGAAACAAGGACATTTTCGGAATGTACACCATGGAGTTGGCATTCAGGCCTGCTCGGCCTACAAAAGCCACACTGTGAGTGGATGGCGCGGCCCGTCCCGGTGCTAGCGGCTGATCATCTATAATAGAAGGCGTTTTGGAAAGCTGCGTCAATCGTTCACTATCGCTAAGCACTCCCATGATCCCAATTGCGCTGTATGCGTAAGGCAAATTCTCGACATACACACAGCTTTTCCAAGTGCAAATCCTCTCAATTATCACCGTGGTCGCGTGCGATTCGCTATGGCAACTGAGAAGAAGGACAAGTTGGATGGTATTCCTAGCCCCCCCCCAACAACTCACCCAAGTGATCTGAACCGGCTACTAACAATGTTCCAGCGCAAATCAAGTCTGCGGATATGGTCAGTCTCCCGAGCCCCTTTATAGGTGAGGATCCAATAGCTGATGTAAAATTAGAGCGAGGAGATGCAGAATCAGGCTGTTGAAGTGTCCCAAGATGCTATGGAAAAATACACCGTCGAGAAAGATGTCGCCCAATATATAAAGAAAGAAGTATGTGCCGGCCAGCATGCCTTATGCTTCTCTCACATAGCCACATAAAATTGACATCCTGCAACAGTTCGACTCAAAATATGGAGCAACATGGCATTGCATTGTGGGCCGCAACTTTGGAAGCTTCGTCACTCATGGTGTGTTGCGCTACTGCAATCTTTGGATACAAAAGCTCACAACAATGGTTAGAAACAAAGCATTTCATTTACTTCTACCTCGGCCACTGCGCGGTCCTCCTATTCAAGACCCAGTGACGCGAAAATTGGAGCCCTGATACCGCGCGAGGGGGGATTGTACCAAAAGCGAGGGTCTCACGAGAAATCGAGTCATGATGCGAAGGTGTTTATGGTCAGTTTTCGAAAGCGATTGATCTCAACTGGGTAGCAGAGATGGACAGGGCCTCTGTGGCCTGCTGAACAATTAACGCTGTGAACGTTGATACCATCCTGCCTGTGTTCCAATTGCAATCCTAGACGTCAAGAGCTGATTCCCTCCACTGACGATGACGTGAAAAGTCTCCAGACGAGAAAAATGAGTTTACAACAAAACCTCAAATACTACAGCCCCTTTACGCCTGTCACTTGCCATCCGCGCTGCGTCAAAAACCCAAGGGTATCTCCAACTCATGAATCCCAAACCATGACACCGATTAAGAGTCCGTGTCAAGAATTGAGGAAGCGACTACTCAGCCAAATGCTGGTCGAGCCATGTCAGCAAGGCGAGAAAACAAATTCGCCGGAAAATAAACTCACCGACCACTCCGGAATTAGCTTGATCTGGCTCCACATGAACTTTTCCAATTTGTTAGCGCTCTTGGCGTAGGGTGTGGTTTCATTGTTGTATTTTCGGCAATTGTCGAAAATGAGCTTCGAATCTTTGATGAAGTCCTCTGGTGTCGGATACAAGTCTTTCTCATGTTTCTCCTCCATCGTACTCAGATCCATTGGCTCTTTTATCACCTCGTAATAATCTGCCACCTCATCCCTATTGACAGGTTGTGTGAAGGGCCATGATGATCCATGATTTTGCATATCATTGAGGAGGTGTAGGAGCTGGTTATAGTTGGGGCCGTGGCGAGGCTGACGTGCAAGCTCGTCCATGTCCGGAGACCAGCCAGAGGCTTTTATGGCGGGAATGGACATTGGGTCAATTGGGTGAAGGCCATTCTTCCACTCTTTCGGCGGCTGGTGTACGATATGGCTTTTCGAGAAGGCACGGATTTTGGCGGTAACAGACTCTTTCTGTTTCAATAGCATACGGCCAACCTCAAGGTAGCGTACTCGGGGCACCATTGTGCATTGCATGATGGTGCCACCTTCGTAGTCCTTGATATAACCCATCCAGCGCGGCTTTTCCAAGGTGATCTCTTTGGTAAAGCCTTGTTTCTTGAAGTAGCCGATAGCATAGTTATCGGCGTATGTGAGAAAGTGCTTGATAGGTGAGGTTGCTTTAACATAGTCTTTGAGATGTGACATCAAATGTGCGCCGTAGCCTTTCACCTGTTGATCGGAGGAGATTGCACAGAAGACGATCTCGGCAAATTCGCGGCCATTGAACGGACGATATGTGATACCTCTGCACCATCAGTCAGAGACGTCTTGCCAAGGGCATTGTAGCTACATACCCAACAACTTCAAGAGGCTTCTTAACAATGGCCATGGAGAGATGTGTACGATCGTAGACCAGCCGAGCTATATAGTCCTTGGGCATTTTGGGCAGTTGTTTCTGGAATATACATTTTAGACCCGTCAGGATGATCAGGCTCTCTCTTGTATTGTCGTTATTCACTACTCGAAATTCGATCTCGCCATTGCGCTCCTCTGCGACTGCGGGCTAGAGGTGGAGTCAGCTCTGATCGACTTCCAGCAAGAATAATTACAAGCAACGGACCTTCTCAGGGAATGGAACGACTCTGGGTTTGCCTTCATTTTCTGGTGAGATCGTATGCGAGTGCGAGTTCTTGATGCGCTTGCTAGGGCTTTCGCTGCCGAGGTGGTGGCTAGCTTTCCTTTTTGTTTCTAGATACATCTTTAGAGACCAATCTCGCTGGGGATAGAGGGAAACGCACGCTCTAGTATTATGGGCGCCATGACTGCAGATTGCATTACTGCTGCTCCTCTGTTAGCTGAAAACGGCCAGAGGTCGCATCGGATTTAGACGGACTTTTCTTTCTTGGCGATGCTCGGCACGCCAAAGCTTTCGTAGTTGTCCTTAGAAAGGTGACACTCTTTAGTAAAGCGGTCGTTACTATACATATCGAACACTCACTTGCGCACCATCCTTCAGACTGTCTTCTCAGATCTCCACAGCCTTTGCCTTGATTCTTCTCCAATGAGCCTTCAACAAGATTGGGAGGATTCGGTCCAGCAGCCTTTCCAAGCACTCGTTCCAAAGGAGAGACAGTTCCTTGTTGGCTTCACTCTGTTACTCATAGGTGAGGGGATAGAAGATCCTTGGTACAGAGATTCAGTCCGCTGACAGGATGTAGCATTTATATTGACCGGTTTGTTTGGACTTAGTGAGTAATGCTAGCAACACGCTCAAAGAACACAATCAACTAATAGCTGAAAGACCGGTCACTCAAAAACATCCCTATCCTTGGTGTTCCTGCATCACTAGCATTTGGGTAAGTTTGTTCACGTTCGACAAAGGAATAGGCTGACATCAGGCCAGCTTTGGAGCGGTCTACATGATCTGTGCTGTTGGCGTGTATGTTTAAGGAATCAGTGAAAGGAATACCCAGGCCGAGGAGATCTGCCGGTTCTGTACTTATTATGAATTGATACCCATTTTAATCGTTATCAAACATTGTGGGCAATTGAGCAGGTATACCTGGTCGTCCTCAGGCGATTGTCCATCGGTAGCGCCGAAGGGAACAGTGAACAGATGGATTCCGCCAATGGGATTGACAAACCACTCTTCAGCGCTGTGTCGGGCTCAGCTCGCCAACTTTTCCAGATTCTAAAATGCCTCAATTTCGTCTCAAAGGCTCAGGTCCAAATTATGAAGGACGGTCTTCGATTCACAGTGGAAGAGTCACAAGTTATGCAAGGTCAGACGTGAACCCATGTAGGAGTCTCCCTAGCCCTGACTGCTCTCTAGGTATTGCCGTCTTAGACAAGGCTTTGTTTACAGCTTTCACCTACGATCCCCCTCCCAATCAAAACATTGACGCGGAGGAGTTCGAAGCTCCTCCATTCCAGATATCTCTTTCTTCCCTTCTCGAGACACTCCAGATATTCGGCATCAGTGACACCAAGGATCGATGGTCAAACCGTGACACCACGTACAATAACTCCAATGGCTTTATCTCCAGAGGTGGATCAACAGCAAATTTCGAAAACCCTGTTCTGGGTATGAATGGTATCTGCCGTTTAAGCTACCATAGTACTGGTGAACCTCTCTGCATTATCCTCGAGGAGACAGGCGTGAAGACAACTTGTGAGCTGGTCACCTACGAGCCCGAAATCCAAGAAGAAATCCCGCTCCAAAAGGATGCTTTGGCCCAGAAAATCATCATGCGTGCGAGCTGGCTGTACGATGCCATCAACGAGCTCTCTTCGACTTCACCCACCCGCCTTACCATTGTCTCTTCACCCACCGCCCCGTACTTTACCCTGTCATCTAGCGGCCCCTTGGGGTCTGCAACCGTCGAGTTTAGTAAGGATCCACAGCTGCTCGAGACCTTCCAAGTACCTCGCCGAATCGTGAATACGTACAAATACTCCCTGATCAAGGGTGCAAGCAAAGCCATGGCTCTCGCGACCAAAGTCAGCATCAGAAGCGACGAGCAAGGGGTGTTGAGTCTTCAATTCATGATTGAGATTGAAGGTAGTGGAGTCAGCTTCGTCGACTTTCGCTTCGTGCCCTTCATCCCAGAAGAGGGTGAAGGTGCGGAAGAAAGTAATATCGATGAAGCCGAAGCAGTCGAGTGAGTGGTCACTACTGTCTCGCTCCATATGACGAGTTTATGGATTTCGCCATCTCAATTGATGAATAAAGTACATGTCATCCTCATTTACTTTCCGTGTACTGTACTTTACTTTGCTCCGAAGTCCTCCACTTTCGGCTGGCGGCCGCTAGCCGGCCAAGACGCCGCTAGTAGGATTTATCACCAAATAAATTTCCTTATCAAACATATGCTGATAAGCTTCGCTGTTCCCCACAGGAATTGACTAATCTGTGCCTCTGAGATCTTCATGCACGGCAGATCGTCTGGCAGGTGCAGGCACGCATTTACTGTTAGCGGCAACGCTCGCCTGGTTTGCAATGCGCCTTATCTCAACGACATCGGACCATGAGGTCTAGGTCAGGATGGCTAAGTTTCTAGACCCTCACCAATAAGTATACAGCTAGCAATGTTTCCATGCTTTTTCCTATACAACTTTTTCAATTATTCAGCTTCGTTGATGCGCCTGAGAGCTGTTTCCTGCGAAGTGAACCGTGAGCAACTGAAATCTTTGCCAAATCGTAATCACACTTGCTTTTCATTGCTCTCTGAGCCCATCTCATACATCCTTTGCTCGTGGTCTACCCAGTCTACTCACAATGCCTATATCACCCCCCCTCAGTCAGGGCACTGGCTATGGCGTTGTCCTGGGTTTGTCCTTTCATACAGTAACTTGAGCGCTGCTGACGTGACCAAGGACTTGGATTTGCTTTCGCTTTTGGCATGATACTCACTACTTATGTACTCAAGAGGTACAATAGCGAGGTGCAGACCTCTGAGACGTTCAGTACAGCCGGCAGGACCGTCAAGTCTGGACTTGTTGCCTCTGCTGTCGTCTCCTCTTGGACTTGGGCTGCAACATTGCTTCAATCTTCGGGTGTAGCCTATCGTTATGGAGTTAGCGGGCCATTTTGGTATGCTAGTGGGGCGACAGTGCAGATTTTGCTTTTTGCTACCTTGGCTATCGAATTGAAGCGAAAGGCACCTAATGCTCACACTTTCCTGGAAGTCATTAGAGCTCGATATGGGATCTATGGACATCTGGTCTTCACAGTCTTTGGCCTCATGACCAACATACTCGTTACTGCAATGCTGCTGACTGGTGGCTCTGCGGTTGTAACCTCCTTGACGGGAATGCCGACGGCTGCCGCATGTTTCTTACTTCCAGTGGGTGTAGTGATGTACACTATTGCCGGTGGCATTAAGGTAATAGGCCATCTTGGATACTATGGCCTTGCGAATTTGACGAAATGACAGGCAACATTCTTGACCGATTATGTTCATACTGTGATGATCCTTATCATCATCTTCATCTTTGTAAGATCGAATTTGCGGGACTCTCAGGGCTTCCGCTAATAAATGTCTTTCAGGCTTTCACAGCCTACACTACGAACAAAAATCTTGGAAGCCCAGGAAAAGTTTATGACCTCCTCACTGAGGCTGCAAAGAGTCATCCAGTCTCAGGTAATGCTGACGGTAGCTACTTGACCATGAGGTCACAGGAAGGAGCCATTTTCTTCGTGATCAATCTTGTTGGTAACTTCGGGTATGGCCCTTTCCCATGCCGCCAGATCACCACTAATCCGTCGTAGCACCGTGTTCATGGACAATGGTAGGTTGCTAGTGTGGTCTGTCGCTGATCTCTATCTAATCTTCCTCCTTTCCAGGTTATTATAACAAAGCCATCGCCGCTTCGCCAGTCCATGCTCTACCAGGATACGTTATGGGAGGTCTCAGCTGGTTTGCGATTCCATGGCTTGCTGCCACAACAATGGGTCTATCAGCACTAGCCCTGGAAGGCAACTCCGTCTTTCCCACTTACCCTTCAAGGATGGATCCTGACGACGTCACCGCCGGCCTGGTACTTCCCTATGCAGCAGTGGCTCTCCTTGGGAAAGGCGGCGCAGCGGCTACCCTTCTTTTGATCTTCATGGCAGTAACATCGGCGTCATCGAGCGAGTACATTGCCGTCAGTAGTATCTTCACTTATGATATCTATCAGACCTACTACAACCCACGGGCTAGTGGTAAAATGCTGATCAACATGGCCCATACCATGGTGGTCATCTATGCTATACTTCTAGCGGCCTTTTCGACTGGACTCTATTGTGAGTCTCTCTAAGGCGGAAGCCCTCAATCTGTGTCACTAATTTAAAATAGATGCTGGTATTTCAATGGGCTATCTATACTTGATGATGGTAAGTTGCTTTAATACTAACAAGTAACATGAGATATCTGACCCATGTTAGGGTGTCATCATATCTTCTGCAGTGGTACCTGCTACATTGACTTTGATGTGGAGCAAGCAAAACCTAGCAGCAGCCTGCCTATCTCCCATCTTGGGTCTGGTATGCTCTCTAATCGCCTGGCTTGTGACTGCCAAGAAGCAGGGTGGCTCACTATCGGTCGCAAGCACAGGAGCCAAGTACGTCCCTTATTCTGTCTAACAACTTGTTGACACGACTCATTTGATTTATGGCTACTGACCCTCACGTCAACAGCATTCCTATGCTAGCAGGCAACGTCGTCGCGCTCCTCTCCCCCCTAATCTTCATCCCAATCCTCACCTATTCCTTCGGACCTCAAAACTACGACTACAAATCCATGGCCGCCATACGTCTCGGCAATGACGAGGACATCGCTGAGGCCGCCGACACCGATCTTGAACTCATCCCGGGCGCCTCCGGCCTTTCTCCGGAGGAAGCTGCTCTCGAGCAGAAGAAGTTGCATCGTGCAAGCGTTATTGCGAAGAGCCTGACGGGGTTCATGACGATTTGTCTGCTGATCTTGTGGCCGATGCCGTTGTACGGGAGTGGGTACATCTTTAGTAAGAAGGTGAGAGTTCCCCATTCCATTACCTCAATCATGAGATAGTGCGTTGCTGACCATGAGGATAGTTCTTCACTGGCTGGGTCACCGTGGGTATCTTGTGGCTGTTCTTCAGTTCTTTCTGTGTCGGTCTATTTCCATTGTGGGAAGGACGACACAGTATGGCCAATACGTTCAATGGTATTGTCAGGGATCTGAGTGGAAAGGGAGGGCACGCTACAGAAGGGAGAATCATAGAGGGTAGTGAGGAAGCTACGTCACCGGCGGGAGAGAAAGGGGAGCCTATTGTGACTGAGAAAGCACCTTCGACTTGAATTAACACAGTGGAAGTGAGTTGGGAAATTGTTTGACGGGCAAATTAACGGCCCCGGAAATGAGGTATTTGTTTTTTCGTTATCTTGATGATATTTCCCGGCTCTAGCGTTCTGATACCTGTGATACCAACAGCGAGAGCTAGGACGCAATGATATTCGTTTCGTGACGCTCTTGAAATGCATGAAAACAGCACATCAGGTCGTGGTCAATCAAAGCCATGCCACCTCAACCTCCACGCCCACCACCACCACCCAGTCGCTTTCCTATCCCCCCAAGAAAGTTCCCCCCACCCCTCTTCGCGCCCCTCGTCCTCCCCCCACTCCCATCATCCAAATCCATCTCCTCCCCCCCAATCCCCACAACCCTCTTCCCCAACTTGCCCTTCCCCTCCCCATCCCCCATCGCCTTCGCCACCGCCCTCTCATGCTCCAACTCCCTCTTCCTCTTCTCCTGCGCCCCCCTCATAACCTCCCTAACCTGCGCCTCTAGTTCCCCCAGCACACTCACACATCTCGAATCCCAATCCTCCAGCACCCTTACCATGCGCGGTATCGAGCCGGGTTTCAGATCCCGCAGCGGGGCGACACTGCTGACTTCGACGCGTTGGGAGAGGGTGTCGAGTTTTGCGGTTAGGAGGCCGGCGTAGATGGTGGTGATCACGAGGGCTTCGAGGGCGCGGGGGGTGGGGAGGGAGAGGGCGGATTGTAGGTGGATGTAGGTGAGGGCTGAGGGTGTGGTGGCGAGAGTGAGGAGGGAGAGTTGGCGGAGTTTGAGGGTTTGGGCGGGGGAGAGTTTGGGGAGGTTTGATTGTGCTGTGGGTTTAGTGTTAGTGAGGGGGGGATTGGATGATGGTGGGGGAAGGGGGCTCACAGCTATAGTCGGACCAGGTGCCCCAGGTGAATATCTGGAGGAGGGTGAAGTATGGGGCGTAGTCTTCTGGTGCTGACTGGAGAGCTTGGATGTTGGGGGTTTGGAGGAGTTCGGCGAAGACGTAGGTATTGGGCGCTGTGGTAGCTTGCTGAACGAGGTCGGCTGCAGCCCTGGGTGAATTGGCGGATTTGGAGAGGAGGATATAGGGCTCTAAAGCATTCAGGGCTTTCTGTTGCGTTTGGTCCATTGTAGAGATTTGGCTTGGTGACGCAGCGATGTGAAGCATGGGAGAAGCGTGGGGGTCTCGGGGTCAATGATGGCCTAGCTGGCGCTGGAGGGCAGGTCATTCGGGCCGAGCCCGGGCCACTAAGACATGCCCTATGGCCCTAATTACTTGCAGCTTACTCCTCCGTCAACACAATTCTCGCCGGCAGGCACGCCTAGGGCTCTGAGAGGAGTCAATGTTATCTTTTTTGATATACAT